>Ga0102590_1004116_pt1 | contig 12927 bp, 11 predicted proteins | sample AraplaMF_Col_mMF_FD_76859 | JGI IMG/M metagenome (GOLD analysis project Ga0102590, IMG submission 76859) | Arabidopsis root microbial communities from the University of North Carolina, USA - plate scrape MF_Col_mMF | ecosystem: Host-associated > Plants > Roots > Endosphere | place: USA...
CGCCCGGATATGCGTCGGTGCTTCAACTCACGTCCTCCTGTGGGGGGTCGGTCGCGGAGGTTGTGGGGACCGCTGCGACCGGAAGGCGTAGGGGCACGAAGGCGGTACACCGAATGAGCCGCGTCCGTACCCACCGTGCGGAGCCCACTATTCCGACGCCCACAGGGGGCACACAAGGTCGACTTCAGGACGCGCGCAGGTCAACGAATGTGCGCCCCCTGCCGCTTGACCATGCCTGTTCCTCTCCGGTTCGATTCCCGCTGCAAATGCCATGCGAGGGTTATCCCTCTGCCGGCCGCGAGGTCTAGTCCTGTCTTGAATTCGACCCCTCGGGTTCCGATTCCAGGTCGGTTGCGGCGGCGGGGAGTTGCTCCTGCACCGATTGCTCACCGGTCACGGCCGACGGCGGCGGGGGCGCCGGCACCTGCTGTTCGGGGGTCGCGGCCACCGGCTGCTGGGCCCGCTCCAGGAACCGCAGCAGTTCCACCGGGAAGGGCAGCACGAGGGTGGAGTTCTTCTCCGCGGCGACCGCCACCACGGTCTGCAGCAGTCGCAGTTGCAGCGCGGCGGGTGTCGCGGCCATCTGCTGGGCCGCCTCCGCCAGCTTCCTGGACGCCTGCAGTTCCGCGTCGGCGTTGATGACACGGGCGCGCCGCTCGCGGTCGGCCTCGGCCTGCCGGGCCATGGACCGTTTCATCGTCTCCGGCAGCGAGACGTCCTTGATCTCGACACGGTCGATGGTGACGCCCCACTCCACCGCCGGGCTGTCGATCATCAGCTCCAGACCCTGGTTGAGCTTCTCACGGCTGGAGAGCAGATCGTCGAGTTCGCTCTTGCCGATGATCGACCTCAGCGAGGTCTGCGCCATCTGCAGTACGGCGAACCGGTAGTCCTCGACCCGGACGATCGCCTCGGCGGGTGAGGTCACCTTGAAGTAGACGACGGCGTCCACGCGCACCGTGACGTTGTCCCTGGTGATGCCCTCCTGCGCGGGCACCGGCATCGTCACGATCTGCAGATTCACCCTGCGGAGCCGGTCCACGAGGGGCACGATCATCGTGAGGCCGGGCCCCCGGACCTCGGGCCTGAGCCGCCCGAGGCGGAACACCACTCCCCGTTCGTACTGTTTGACGACCCGGGCCGCGGCCGCCACGTAGACGACCCCGACGGACGCGAGGGCCGCCCCCGCCGTCACCAGCTCCTCGACCATGTCGGCCCCCCAGGATCCGAAGTGGGCATGCTCAGGGGAGTGCACACGAACCTGCCACGTGCCCTTCGACGGTAACTCCGCGGAGCGGGCAAAGGGGAGCCCCCGCACGCGGAGTTGCGTGCGAGGGCTCCCCTCCTGCCGGCTGCAGATCGGGTGTGCGGTTCGGGATCGCGTCAGTAGACGTGGACCCCGTAGGCGCTGAGGGCCTCGGTGACCGGCTGGAAGAAGGTCGTACCACCGGAGGTGCAGTTGCCGCTGCCGCCGGAGGTCAGACCGTAGGCGGTGGAACCGCCGTACAGCGGGCCACCGGAGTCACCCGGCTCGGCGCAGACCGTGGTCTGGATGAGGCCGCTGACGATGTCGCCGCCACCGTAGTTGACCGTCGCGTTGAGCGCGGTGACCCGGCCGCTGTGCGTCCCGGTCGTGGAGCCGCGGCGGTAGACGGTGGTGCCGACCGAGGGCGTGGCCGCACTGGTGATGTCCTGGCTGCCCACGGCACCCGACTTGGTCACCGAGGTGTTGGTGTAGCGCACGATGCCGTAGTCGTTGCCGGGGAAGGAGGAGCCGGCCGTGGTGCCGAGCGTGGTGGTGTGCGAGGAGTTCGACCACCAGGTGCCCGCGCCGTCGGTGCAGTGGCCCGCGGTCAGGAAGTAGTAGTTCCCGCTGGAGTCCTGGACGTTGAAGCCCAGGGAGCAGCGCCAGCTACTCGCATAGATCGCGTCGCCGCCGGAGATCAGCTTGTTGAACTTGCCCGAGGTGTGCTTGATCGTGAGGGCGCCGGCGTTGCCTCCGGCCTCCTCCCTGATCTTCGCGATCTCGGCCTTGGAGACCGTGCTGTCGACGGTGACGACCACGCGGTTCGTCGTGGGGTCGACGGCCCAGGCGGTGCCTGCGACATCGGACTTGAGCACCGAGTCCCTCACCTGGGTGAGCTGGTTGGTGCTGAAGGTCCCGGCGTCGCTCGCGTTCGCGTTGGGGATCGCGATCGCGGCGGCGGCCACGAATCCGGTGGCCACGGCGATCAGCCGGGTCCGTCTCGCGATGCCGCTGGTGGGGGTGGTGCGCTTGATCCTCACTTTTCGTTCCCTCCAAGGGAAGTCGGGGGCCCACGTGGGGTTGGGGCCCGTGAGGCGCAGCCAAGGACGGCCTGCCCGGATTCCGGACAAGTCGTGGCCCTGACAAGCGCTGAGGGGGAGTATTCGGCCGTACGACCGACCGGCGCAAGGGCGGCTTTCGGCCGTACGGCCTTCAACTTACAGATGACCGGGGAGATTGACGGACCTTCTACAGCAGGGTCCGCTCCCCCGCCTCGACCGCGGCGGCCAGCGTGTTGCCGGGTGGCGGGAACGGGCAGACGAAGTGGTCGGCGAACGCGCACGGGGGCAGCAGTGCCCGGTTGAAATCGACCGTCGTACGTCCCTCGGCGTCGGGCGCCGGCGGCCGCAGGAACCGGAAGGGGTAACTCCCTTCCCCGCTGGTGCTGTCCGCGAAGACGGCCCACAGCGAGCCGTCGTCCTCGACCGAGACCTGGAGGGTGAGGTCCTGTCCGTCGAGCGTGAAGGCGAGCACACCGCCGAGGCCGAGCCCGCGGTGACGCCCGTCGGCGTTCTCGACACGTACGGTGCGGTGCTCGCCGTACGGGGTGAAATGTCCCTCGAGCGACCAGCGCGGATCGTACGGCGTGGCGTCGATCCCCTTGAAGGCCCGGCGGCCCGGGGAGCCGGGGTCGTAGTCCCGCACACCCCACACGCCCTCGCGGACGAGGACGACCAGGCGGCGCTCACCCGCCCCGACACGGGCGGCGGTCGCGGGTCCCCGGTCGGCCTCGAGGCGGACCTTGCCGGTGAACGGCACTCCGTCGACGGCAAGTCCGTCCTCCTCGGCGGCCGTCAGCACCACCGCCTCACCGTCCTGCGTCCACTGCCCGGGGACTTCCGGGATCCGTCCTTCCGGATGGTCCTCCAGCCAGTAGGTGCCGGTCAGCGCGAGCGGTCCGTAGGGCCCCGACACCCGCGCGGTGCGGTGCTCGTGCCACTGCTTCCACTCGTCGGATGCGTCCGTCGTCATGCGATCAACCCTTCCACACGGAAATCCGCAGGTCCGAGATGCGAGCGCATCGTGGTGCCCGTGTATTCCGCGTGCGGGGCGCCCCGCTTCGGATCAACGGCACGCCCCGGCCACGAACTCGACGTGCGCGCCCCGGGTGGGACGACACACGAGGATGAACCCATCGGCCGCGTCCGTCCGGACGAACCCGCGTCGGCGAAGGAGACCCGGCCGCGACCCCGGTGACGGTCCGTCGGACGGTTGCTCCTCCTCGCCGGGCAGGCCCCGCCGCCATCGGGCAGGCGCGCGGGGACGCCGCTTCGGAAGTCAGCAGTCGCAGCCGCAGTCGCAGCAGTCGCAACCATCGCACCCACTGCAGCAGTTGCCGCAGCAGTCACAGCAGTCGCAGCAGTCCCCGCAGTCCTGGCAGGCCGCGTCCTTGCGTTCCCGGGTCCAGGGATCCTCGTAGGTTCCGCAGCAGAGTTGGCAGGTGCAGGCGAGCCCGAGCCACACGGCGCAGCCCGCGATCAGCCCGCGCCGGTCCCGGCGGGGCGGTTCCGGGGGCGGGGGCCCTGCCGGGCCTCCGGGGCCGCCGGGCGCGTACGGCCCGGAGGGAGGCGGTCCGAACAGTTCGGGCATGTGCGAGCAGGAGGTCGTACCGAAGGCCCGGTCGACGGAGTTCCGCAGTTCGTGGGCGAGCAGGACATGCGCGAGCCGGCCGTCGGTGAAGGCCACTTCGCGCAGTGCGAGCCGGATGCCGTGCAGCGCGTCGTCGGCGAGGCGGCGCGCCTCGGCCAGGGACGTCCCGGTCGCCGTGAGCGGGTTCCAGGAGCCCGACGCGGCGTCGGCCTCCCTGTCCTCCACGGCGTCGAGCAGATGGGCGAGCCGCCCGAACAGCCGGCCCGCCTCGGCGAGCGCCTCCGCGTTGCCGGGCCGCCCGGCCAGCACCGCGGTGTGCGCGAAGGCCGCGGCCGTGGCCGTCTCGGTGGGCTCGGTGACGGTCAGTATCGAAGTGCCCGGCCCGGCGAGCGTCTCGATCCCGAGCTGCCGCTCCACCGCGTCCACGAGCACTGCGGTGTCGAACCCGATGTCGGAGCCGGTGCGGGCACCGGCCCTGCCCCAGCTCAGGGCTACCCGGCGGGCGGCGAACGCCACCGGCCGGCGGGCCAGCATCCCGTCCCCGTCGGCCATGTGGTCGCGCACCTTGGCGGAGGCGAGCACCAGCGACACGGCGGCCGCGAGCCGCGCCCCCTCACCGTGCGCCACGGAGGCGGTGCGCATGCCCCGCAGCGGGCAGGGCCCTGCCGTGCGCCGCCGTCCCGTGGTCCGCTCCGACTGAGCCTCCGTCAGGACCGAGACCAGCAGGCCGTCGTAGTTGGTGACGACCCGGGCCAGTTGCCCGTGGTCTCCGCGAAGCGCGAGGCACAGCCCGCACAGATGTGCCATCCACTGTGTTCTCAGACCTTCACTCAATCGGTGACGGCAGGGCCGGACCATTCCGAACACGACACTCCCCCGTGGCTCGTTCGACGTTGAGCTGCGGCAGCCTATCTGCCACTTCGTTCACCCGTACGCACCGACCGCCACCCGAACGCCGACGACGATATTATTTCACTCTCCGTCAGCAGCCATATGTGTGCCAAGCCTTGGGGTACACGGGCTCTCGACGTATTGGCTGTGCACCAGTACCGTCACGAAACCCCCGCGCGGCGTCTATCCACTTGGCGCTACATCCGCATCATGGACGACCATGGGGTTGCGGAAAGCTAGAAAGACCGCTGTGAGAGGAGGCGTCCATGGGATCTGTACGCAAGGCGAGTGCCTGGCTCGGCCTCGTCGACGACAACGATGACGAGCGTTACTACGACGACGACTACGCCGAGGGCCAGGAGCACGGCGACGCCTGGGTGACCGACCCGCGCGTGAAGGTCGCCGCCGACACGGCGGAGGAGAAGGGCCGCCGGATCGGCACGATCACCCCGGACAGCTTCCGGGACGCCCGCGCCATCGGTGAGCTCTTCCGGGAAGGCGTCCCCGTCATCATGAACCTCACGAACATGGAGGGCGCCGACGCCAAGCGCGTGGTGGACTTCGCCGCCGGCCTGATCTTCGGCCTTCGGGGTTCGATCGACCGCGTCTCCAACCGGGTCTTCCTGCTGACCCCCGCGAACACGGAGATCGTCAGCGGCGACGCCGCGAGCCGGCGGCCCGACGGATTCTTCAACCAGAGCTGAGGCAGGGCCGCTCGTCGGCCCTACCCGCTTCGGGCCCGGTCACCGGAAGGCGTCGAGCCCGGTGAGCGCCTTGCCCAGCACGAGCTGGTGCATCTCGACCGTGCCCTCGTAGGTGAGCACGGACTCCAGGTTGGTGGCGTGCCGCATCACGGGGTACTCCAGGGAGATCCCGTTGGCGCCGAGGATCGTGCGCGCGGTGCGGCAGATCTCGATGGCCTCCCGCACGTTGTTGAGCTTGCCGAAGCTGACCTGCTCCGGACGCAGCCGCCCGGCGTCCATGCGCCGCCCCAGATGGTGGGCGAGCAGAATCCCCTTGTGCAGTTCGACCGCCATGTCGGCGAGCTTCGCCTGGGTGAGCTGGAACCCGCCGATGGGCCTGCCGAACTGTTCCCGGCTCTTGGCGTACTCGACGGCGGTCTCGAAGCAGGACCGGGCCGCGCCCATGGCACCCCACACGATCCCGTACCGGGCGTGGGACAGACAGCTGAGCGGTCCCTTGAGACCGACCACTGCGGGCAGCACGGCGTCGGCGGGCAGCCGCACGTCGTCGAGGACCAACTCGCTGGTGACGGAGGCCCGCAGGGACCACTTGTGCCGGATCTCGGGCGCGGAGAAGCCGGGGCTTGCGGCCGGGACGACAAAGCCGCGTACCCCTTCGTCGGTCCGGGCCCAGACCACGGCGACGCCCGCGACCGAGCCGTTGGTGATCCACATCTTGCGGCCGTTGAGCACCCAGTCCTTGCCGTCGCGCTTGGCGTAGGTGCGCATCGAGGCGGGGTCGGAGCCGTGGTCGGGTTCGGTGAGCCCGAAGCACCCGATGATCTCGCCGGCCGCCATCCCGGGCAGCCACTGCTGCTTCTGCTCCTCGCTCCCGAACCGGTGCACGGCGTACATCGCGAGGGACCCCTGGACGGAGACCAGGGACCGGATGCCGGAGTCGGCGGCCTCCAGTTCCAGGCAGGCGAGTCCGTACTGCACCGCGCTCGCCCCGGCGCACCCGTAACCCTCGAGCGACATGCCGAGGGCGCCGAGGGATCCCAGCTCCTTGGCGAGCTCCCGGATCTGCGGCAGCTCCCCCTTCTCGTACCAGTCGGCGACGTACGGCAGCACACGGTCGGCCGCCCAGGTACGCACGGCGTCGCGGATGGCCAGGTCCTCGTCGTCCAGCAGGTCGTCGAGCCCCAGCGGATCGGCGGGGTCGAAGGGCGGCAACGTCGACGACGCGGACATGGGGACAGCCTCCGTGACACTGAAAACTAGCAGCGCTAACCGAACCGGACGGCCCGACGGTACGACGCCCCGGGCCGCACGTCCAGTATCGGGCGCCGAGTGACGGTGGTCACGCCCGGTCGCCCGGCCCCGTCAGGCCGACACGCGGGAGTCCGCCGCCTCCCGCGGCGCGGGTACCGCGGCAGGGCCGGGCGCGGGCGGCGGTTCGCAGTTCATGACCCGCGGCAACCGCAGTGCCATGACCGCTCCCAGCAGCAACAGCCCGGCACTGACCAGGAGCGTCACATGCAGGCCGTGCACGAAGGAGTCGCGCGCCGCTTGGCGCAGGGCCGCGCCCCGCGCGCCGCCCAGCCGGTCGGCGACCTCGTAGGCCTCCCCCAGCGAGTGACCGGCGGCCGCGGACGCGGAGGCCGGCACCCCCGGCACCGAGGACGGACCGGGCGCATACGCGGCGTTCATCACACTGCCCAGCAGCGCTATCCCGATGCCCGCGCCCAGTTGGTACGACGTCTCACCGATCGCCGCGGCACCGCCCGCCTGCGCGTGCGGCGCCTCGCTGAGCATCGACTCGTAGGCCCCGAAGAGCGTCGTCTCGATACCGAAGCCCAGCAGGACGAAGCCGGACAGCAGGAGTGTCGCGTTGTCGCGCCCGCCCATGGCCGTCAGCATGATGACCGAACCGGCCGTGAGGCAGAAGCCGAAGGCGACCATGAGCCGGGGGCCGAAGCGGGCGAGCATCTTCGAGCCGAGCAGACCGGCCGCCATCGCCGCGAACGTCAACGGCAGCAGCCGCAGTCCGGTCTGCAGCGGCGAGAGGTGCAGCACCAGTTGCAGGTACTGGGCGGCGATCAGTTCGAGGCCCACCAGCGCCAGCATCGCCAGCACGATGCAGCCGACCGAGGTGCTGAACGCCGGACGCGCGAACATCCGGAGATCCACCAGCGGATGCGCACGGCCGCGCTGACGCCGTACGAAGGCCACCAGCAGGGCGGCGCCCAGCACCAGCGGCAGCAGCGTGAAGGGGTCGAGCGGCGGCTCCCCGCCGCCCAGCCGCTTGACGCCGAGGACGGCTCCGAAGAGACCGGCCGCCGCCATCAGGGCGCCGACGACGTCCCAGGGGCCGTCGGGGTCGCCCGTCGACTCCGGCAGCAGCAGCCGCCCGATCGGCAGACTGACCAGCATCAGCGGGATGTTGATGAGGAAGACCGAGCCCCACCAGAAGTGCTCCAGCAGGAAGCCGCCGAGCAGCGGCCCGACCGCGGCGCCCACCGCGGCCACGGCGCTCCAGATGCCGATGGCCAGGGCACGCTCGCGCCGGTCGGGGAAGACATGGCGCAGGATGGACAGCGTCGCGGGCATGATCATCGCCCCGCCGACGCCCAGCAGGGCCCGTGCGCCGATCAGCACCTGGGCGTCCTGGGCGAGGGCCGCGGCACCCGAGGCGATGCCGAACAGGCCGTATCCGAGCAGCAGGACCCGTCTGCGGCCGATCCGGTCGCCGAGCGTGCCGAAGAGGATCAGCAGCGAGGCGCAGACCAGCGGATAGGTGTCGACGATCCAGAGCAGTTCGACGGCGCTGGGCTTGAGGTCCTCGGTGACGGCCGGCATCGCGACGTGCAGCACGGTGGCGTCGACGGCGACCAGGAGCAGGCTCACGCAGAGGACGAAGAGGACGACCCAGCGGCTCGCACCGGCCCCGGGGGCCCGACGGCGCAGCCCGGCGGAGGCCGTGGTCGTCCCGTACATGTACGTACCTCCCAGATGGTCCCTCGCACCGGCGGAATCCACGGGGTGGGGACATCCCCGCGGCAGCGACCGGGAGGTGGGTGTTCCCGGGCCCACGCAACGAAGCGAGTGAGTCGTCAGAGTACGCGAGTCCCCGCGGGCGTCGCGTGGCGGACCTCTCACGTTCGCGGGCGGAGGGTGTGGCGTACGCCACCTCCCCCCGGTCCATCACGATGCCGGGCGGCCCTCCGGTTCCGTACGCCGTCGATAATCGGGCGCGTGACCGATCTTGGAACCCGCCCGGCGCCACCCCCCACCGGCGCCGCGTGCCGGGCCGCCCCCGCTCTGGCGGGATACGTGGCCGTCCGTGCCCTGGGCCTCGTCGTGCTCGCGCTGTGGAGCGCGGCACGCGGCAGCAGTCCGCACACCCTGCTGACCGCCCGCTGGGACTCGCTCTGGTACACCCGGGTCGCCGGCCCTGGCTACGGCTACGAGGTCCGCCTGCCCAACGGCGACGTGCACTCCGATCTCGCGTTCTTCCCGCTGCTGCCCTGGCTTGAGCGGCTCGGCGAAGCGCTGACCCCGCTGTCCTTCGCCGACGCCGGTCTGCTCGTCTCGACGCTCGCCTCGATCGCCGCGGCCTGGGGGATCTTCGCCGTCGCCGACCATGTGTACGGCAGCCGGGCCGGCTTCTGCGCCGTCCTGCTGTGGGCGGTGCTGCCGGTCGGGATCGTGCAGTCGATGGCCTACAGCGAGTCCCTCTTCACGGCGCTCGCGGCCTGGTCGCTGTACGCGGTCCTCAGGGGCCGCTGGGTGACAGCGGGGGTGCTCGCGTCGCTGGCGGGGCTGACCCGTCCGGTGGGGGCTGCCGTGGTCGCCGCGGTCTGGGTGGCCGCGATCACCTCGTACGTACGCGACCGGCGTACGCTGCCGGCTCGCGAAGTACCGGTCCTGCGCCGGGCGCTGGGCATGGTCCTCGCCCCCCTCGGCGCCGCCGGTTACGTCCTGTGGGTCGGCCGTCGCACCGGCAAGGGCCCCCTCGGCTATCTCGATGTGCAGGCGGGCTGGCGCAACGGCTTCGACGGCGGCTACGCCTTCGCCCGTTTCGTCGCGGGCAAGTTCACCGCCTTCCCCTCGGCACTGGCCGGAGCGGGACTGATCATCGGGGTGGCACTGATCGTCTGGTTGTTCGTGGTGTGCGTGCGGCAGCGCCAGCCGCTGCCGCTGCTCGTGTACGCCGGGATCGTCACCGCGCTCGCCCTGTGCGCCTCGAGCTACTTCGGCTCCAAACCGCGTCTCCTGCTCCCCGCCTTCCCCCTGTTGCTGCCCCTGGCCCGCGCCCTGGCCCGGGTGCGTCCGTCCAGGTCGGCCGCGGTGCTCGGCGGCGTCGCGGCGGCATCGGCCGTCTACGGAGCGTTCTGGCTGAACGGCTCCGGTCCGCCATGATCATGCGCCGACGGGCGGTGAGCGTCCGGCCAATTCCACACCAGCATTCGGTGAACGAATAGATAAGGGCCATAAAACGGGGACCCTTGTCGATCAAAGGAATTGAAGGCCGAGCGGGATCCCGATTACGGAATCCACAGAAATAAACCCGCTGTTGAGAGGAATCCCACATCACATCGTCATCACAAACCCGGTGATTCGCGCGGGTACGCACCTCACTCGCTGTAACGTCGATTGAGTGCGTACCGAACGAAAGCTGAGCCGTCTGGACCGGGTCTTCGCCCGGTTGGACCGTGAGCCGGAACGACCGACCCACATTGACGTGCCCAGGATGAGCCGCCACCGGGTGGTTCTCTTCTCGGCAACTCTCGCCTTCTACACGGCGATCGTGTGGGCCGTGGTCGTTTCCTCGTGGCTGGTCCGCCTCGACTGGCAGGTCATGTTCTTCCGGCCGTACCAGCAGTGGCCGCAGATCCACGCCTTCCTCGACTACTACGTGGTGCTGGGTCAGCGCGGCCCCACCGCCGTGATGGTCGCGGCCTGGCTGGGGTGGCGCTCCTGGCGCCAGCACACCCTTCGCCCCCTGCTCACGCTGGGGGCCGCGCTGCTTCTGCTCAACATCACGGTCGGCGCGGCCAAATACGGGATGGGCCGACTCGGACCGCACTACGCGACCGTCATCGGATCGAACGAGATGTGGCACGGCGGCGATATATTTCCTTCAGGACACACCGCGAACGCCGTGGTGACCTGGGGAATCCTGGCCTATCTGGCCTCGACGCCCCGGGCGAGACGCTGGCTTTCCGCAATCTCCGCGGTGACCTCCCTCGGCGTGGGCCTGACCACGGTCTACCTCGGTACGCACTGGCTGAGTGACGTGCTCCTCGGCTGGGCCGCCGGCCTGCTGATCCTGCTGGCGCTGCCCTGGTTCGAGCCGCTGATCGCCCGTGCCGAGTCGGCCATCCTCGACCTGCGCGACCGCAGGCGCAGCAGCCGTGCCCTCCCGGTGCCCACGCCGGCCCCGGTCGGTGCGGGCAGCCTCGTCCTCACCCCGCGCAACTCCACGGAGCCGGAGGCCGAGGTCCTTGAGCCGGTGGGCGTCACCCGGTCGACCCGGGCGCCGGTCTACCTGGCCCCCGGTCCGTACACGAGCAGGGGGGAGCGCACCCCGGTCACCCCGGTGGGCAGCCGCCGCCCGCAGCATCCGGACCGGGTCTCCCGGGGCACCACCCCCGTCCGGCCCCTGGCAGGGGGCTGAGCACCGGCGACGTCGCGGGGCCGGTACGCACGACCTCCCCGCACGGCGAAGGCCCCGGCTCCTGCGAGCCGGGGCCTTCGCCGTGGACGTCCCGAGCGGTCAGCCCTTCCAGCAGCGCCTGACCCTGCCGTCCTCGACCTCGAAGTTCAGCCGCCCGAACCGGTACTCCATGGTGATGATCGTGCCCGGCGGAAGGGAGCGGACCGTGCTCCAGCCGCGCTCACGGGCGAGCCGCTCCGCCCGGTCGGCCTCCAGGCCGACATATGACTCGGTGGAGTCGTCGGGTTCGGCTCCATGCGTGGGAATGGGTGCCATGCCGCCACGTTAGGCCGCGGTCCCGCGGCGTGGAAGTCCACAGCCGCCACTCATGTCGCGTATCCCTCTCCGGTCACGCTTCTGTCACAGAATCACGACAAGCGTTTCGGCCCCAACACCGTCACACGTACGGGGGGTTCCGCACTCACCGGACACCCCTTCGAACGCAATTCGGATCTGTTCGTCCGCCGTCGGAACGGTTTCGAATATTCCACCGATAGCGCGGCACACGCTCCGGTCTCCCGGCTCTTTTCATTCCGATTTCAAGACGACCGCGCCAACCGTCCGCGCATAAGAAATACACGGATCCGGCACAGAATCCCCCTACGCATGCCGGGCCCGCTCGGGCGCGGCGTCCCGGCGCGAGCCCCTCTCCAGCGCCCGGGTCAACCGTTCCCGCGCCGCCGCGATCTTCCCGGTCAGTTCGGCGGGCTCCAGCACCTCGAACTCGAAACCGGTCATCAGTACATGAACCACCATCACGTCGAGGTCGGGAGCCCCGGTGAGCAGCAGGCAACTGCCGTCGGTCTCCGCCTCCAGGATCCCCGCGGACGGCGAGATCCGCTCGGCAGCCTCATGGAGGGGCACCAGCAGCCGTACGGCGGCCCGCGCGGCGTAGGCGCCGATGGAGACGCCCTTCGACACATACGCGGCCAGGTCCTCGGCCGGAGGCGTGCGCGGGGTGAAACGCGGTCCGTGCGGCGGCTTCGGGGTGATGCGGTCGGCACGGAACGTCCGCCAGTCGTCGCGGTCGACGTCCCAGGCGACCAGGTACCAGCGGCGCTCGGTGCACACCAGACGATGCGGCTCGACCGTCCGGCGGGTTGCGGCCCCCTCGTGATCGCGGTACTCGAAGCGCAGCCGCTCCGTGTCCCGGCACAGGTGGGCGAGTTCGGTCAGGACGGCCGGGTCGACGGGTGAGGACCGGGGGTGCAGCATCGGCACGGTGAAGGCGTTCAGGGCGCCCACCCGGCGCCTCAGCCGGCCCGGCAGGACCTGTTCGAGCTTGGCGAGGGCCCGGACGGAGGTCTCGCCGATCCCCTCGATGCCCTGCCCGGCGGCGGTGCGCAGGCCGACCGCGACGGCGACCGCCTCGTCGTCGTCGAGCAGCAGCGGCGGCAGTTCCGCCCCCGCACCGAGCTGGTATCCGCCGCCGGTGCCCGGGCTGGCGTTGACCGGGTAGCCGAGTTCCCGCAGCCGGTCGACGTCCCGGCGCACGGTGCGCGGGCTGACTCCGAGGCGTTCGGCGAGGTCGGCTCCGGACCATTCGCGGTGGGCCTGGAGCAGGGACAGCAGGCGCAGCAGTCGTGCCGAGGTCTCCAGCATGTCCCCCAGTCTGCCGACCGTTGCGGACAGCCATTGTCCGCAACGGCGTTTCAGCCCGGTCGGTCCGTGGCGCTGACGGTCACCGACAGATCGTTGTCGACCGTGTAGTACGGCCAGGCCTCCACCGCGCCGTGTTC
>Ga0102590_1004118_pt1 | contig 12909 bp, 9 predicted proteins | sample AraplaMF_Col_mMF_FD_76859 | JGI IMG/M metagenome (GOLD analysis project Ga0102590, IMG submission 76859) | Arabidopsis root microbial communities from the University of North Carolina, USA - plate scrape MF_Col_mMF | ecosystem: Host-associated > Plants > Roots > Endosphere | place: USA...
TGAAAGGTTTCTTCGGCGATCATATCACCGCTGACGTCGTACTTTTTCCAGATGCCCTCTTTGCGGTCATTTTTATAGGAGCCTTCCCAGCTGTAACCGGGCTCTCCGCGCAAAGGTTCCACCTGTTCTACCCAGGGGCCTTGTTTGCGTTGCTTGGCATCTTTCTGGTTCACGGCAGTTTGCGTCTGCGCCTGGGCCAGCAGTGTGAAGCAACTGATAATGATTAAAATAGTGATCTTTTTCACAGGTCTTTAGGTTTATGGTTCATGCACAAAGTAAGGATTTAGGTGGGATTAACAAAAGCCGCATCGGCCATCAGCTCTTCCTTTTATACGACAACACTACCTCATAGATGTACAGCGGCACCGACCATCCCAGCCAGAAGAACGAAGGGGAGATGTCCGCAAACTCTCCCAGCCCTTGTACCAGCGGCAGCTTTAACAGCAAGCCGGATACCACAAAGGCCAGCGTAACAATATAGCTCCGGGTCATCCATTCCTTATGCAGTTTGAATTTCCTTTTACGGGCGGTATAATAGGCAATAAAGGAAGACGTGATCCATACCGTCACCCATACCTGAACGGAGAAAGCATAGGCCCAGTTCACGGCATAAGCAGTGGTAGAGGCCAGGATCACGGCACAGGTGCTGCTGACCAGGATGGCTAATAGATATAGTATCCCTACTATCCGGTGCAGTTTCCGGTAGCGGTTCCTGAGCCTTTCCCAGAACTGGATGGGGCCCAGTATCAGGGCGCCGCCACCGGCGGTGATGTGCAGGATCAGCGCCCATTTTACATTGAAGTATTTTCCCAGCGCTTCGGGCGTAAATTGCAGATAATGATCAGCGCCGTGCATGAAAGACCAGGTCAGGAATATGATGCCAGCCCAGGCTAAAAGCGTAATAAGGTCAGAAATGCCAAAAGGTTTTGTTACAGTGATGTTCTTCATGCGCTTTGAATTGTTCAGCACAAAATTCATCACTGTAACAGACCCTGGCAATAAGGGAGAAAAGATTCCGTAGGGAGAAATTGTTCCCTATACAGTATTACTGGTATTGGATATATACCGGCTGAGGCTTCAGCGCCAGCACTTCTTCGGGCGTCATGATCCGGCTGCCCGGCTGACGGAAGTCGTTCTTGTAGAACAGCTTAAACCCGGTGAACTGTACAGGTTCTCTTTTTATAAAGAGTTGATAAGTGGTCACTTTATGCGGTACGCCGCCCCATCCGTCCATATCCATCACCACCTGAACCTCAGGGCGCAGGCTTATTTTGCTGTAATTGGTCACCATGCCCTGGGTAAAACGGTGTACGATCAGGATCTTGGGAGGAATATTGCTTTCCTTTACCAGCTTGGCCAGGTATTCAGTGGTGTAGTTAACATCTGCCGCATCAAAGGTGCCTATCTTCTTACCTGGCAGGCTGCTGTCTTTCATGGAGAATTCCGGGTCAATGCCCAGGTGCACATTCGGCATGCGCAGGTATTTTTCCAGCAGGGGTATCTCGGCCTGCAGGTTGCTTAAGCCTACCTGTATGTCGATGAATACCAGTGCTTCTATTTTCTTGGCTGTTTCCAGCGCCTTGTCTATCTGGTCAAAGGGCATGCGCAGGCGGTACTTACCGTCCTTACCGCCGCTTCCCTGTGCCGTTACGGCAATATAGTGGATGGCTGGAACAACGCTCATGGAGCTGTCCGCCTTCTCCCAGGCAGCTACTTCGCCTTTCAGCTTAGCCAGCATTTCTTCTTCGGGTAATTCCCCGAGGATGCCCATCCGTTTTGAGTAAAAATTTCCATAGTAGGCCACAATGCGTTTGAACGGAAGAATGGCGCCCGGCAAGGGGTACACATTCTTCACCTTCGCATTGAAAAGAGAATCGCCACGCAGTACCTGTTGCCATTTACTGTCATAAAGGGCAGAATCCAGCGGTGGCGCTGAAGGTGCTGTTTTAGTGCTGTCAGTAGCTGGCACTTCGGCCGCTGTCTTGTTTGTCTTATTATCCCCAAAGGTGGTTCCGCATCCGGATATCAGTAAGTAAAAAGCAAAAGATATGGATAAGGCAAGGGGCACTCTAGGTGCATTCGAATAGTAGGCGCGCAATGTATTAAAAAATTTACGCATAAATATATAAAATAGTTTCATATTTCCATCAGTTGAGATGAAAAAATACAACTCAAAGTCGGCTTAAGACTTGATTTATGCTGATTTGCCCCTTTCAGCAGGCAGGTTTACCTATTAGAATACAACTTCCGTACCACTGTTTTTCCCTGGAGAGTGACGGTCATTTTCATTGTCTTAGTGATTTACACATCCTTCTTTAAACGCCCTATCACCACAAAAGCGCCAACCACAGCAGGAAAGAACAACAGGAAAGTCCGCTGCAGTAAAGTGAACACCGGCATGATCGCCGCAGGCACCATGCGGTAGAACAATACCGCAATGCCCACTTCTGCAAAACCGCTGCCACCCGGGCTTGGCGCAAAATAGATCATGAACTGTATCAATACCTGCACCGCCATTACCTGTACAATATCTGCCTGGATACCCAGGCCCGCAAGGATCACCCACTGCATGCAATACTTGTTCAGGTATAAAACAATAGTTATAGCCACACTCAGGGGGAATAACCAGGGATCCTGGCTGAGTAGTATGCTGCAGGTTTGCTGATATTGCGCGATATTATCATACACTTTTTGTCCCCATACGGCCAGTCGTTCTTTGCGGCGGGGTAAGATGCGGGAGAGCAAACCCGCAATGCCTTTTACCGCAGTTCCTGCCAGTAAGGGCTTTTTAAAAGCCAGCAGGAATGCAAACAGGAACAGCGTGAAGAAGATAAAACCATATTTCAGCAAGGCCGGTATCACCCCGTTTTCAAACTGATGATTCACCAGCAGCAATGCCGCCAGTGCCGCCAGCGGCATAAAGATCAGCGTGGCTGCCATATTGATCAGCGAAATAGCGAATGCGCTCGTAAAACTAAGCCCGTTACGCATGTAGATATAGATCTGGGCAGGCCCCGCGCCTCCATGGGCAGGTGTAATAGCGCCCATGAACATATTCGCGGTATTGGCTTTAAAGCTTACCCATTGCGATATGCCTGGGTTGGTTTTCCTGGCAAAGATGTGATTGCGCCAACCCCCCAGCAGCAGGTCCACAAACAACATACACAGGCATATAAAAATATACCCGGGTTTTATATAAGAGATTGCGTCTACTGTCTGACCGGTGTTATTGTAAAAGAAAACCGCAGCAATGCCGCCAATGGTAAGCAGCGCAAACCAAAGCGCTCCCTTAATAATAAGCTGTTTCCGGAATACCGGTAGTTTTTCTGTCTGTATCACCGTAACAAGATTTTTAGTGAGCGATGAGGGAATTGCCTTCCGACGGCGGTGGCGATTTACGCATCCAATACAGTATGGTACTGAAAAGATCCGCCGTTCTTGCGGGATGACTGGCCCAGCCCTGCTGGTTGTATATCAGCGGCACGCGCATATGCTCATGGTGTAAAGAGCCGTGCGAGCCGCGGTGGGCAGGTATCTCCCAGAAACCACGCAGATCATAGCCTTTCTTTGCGCATACAACGATATCACCTGCGCGGTGACTTCTGAACAATTGCTCCGCCTGCACCAGGCTGTCGGGATACATACTGCCAAAGGTCATTTCCAGCGCTTCCCGGTGATCGCGCGCCTGCAGCTGACCGTTCATGCATAGCGGATCTGCGCTGACAGGAATATAACTGTATTGCTTTCCCTCTTTTCTGATCAGGGCCCTGCCATGGCAGTTATGCACGTACAGCTCATCGGCCTGTTCACTGCGGTAGATCACAAAATCAATGGCTTCCTCCTGTACCAGCTGATATAAGCGGTTTTTACCAAAACGCCTGATCAGTTCCATGCCACCCAGCGGATGCGTTCCTTCATGATGTAAGAGGTGGAGGCTGGCAAATGAGTTGCCGGATACAGAAACGGATACGGCGGGGTCTTTCTTCCAGATGAACGGATGACTGAGGGTAGACAAACCCAGATCGTTCAGCCAGCCGGCAATATCAAAATGTGTATGCGTGGGAGTGAGCCCATGATCAGAGCCCAGCAGGAATAAGGTGTCCTGCCACCATCCTTTCCGTTCCAGGAAAGCACGCAGCTCACCGATGCTCTCGTCTACAATTTTATAAGCCTGTATGGTGCGGTGATCCCGGATGTCATAATAGTGCGAGTCCCAGTCTACACTGGGAAATACGGCAAACAGGAAATCAAGATCGTTTCCCTTGTGCAGCATATCCATGATCCTGGCATGTCCTGTCTGGTCAACAGGATGATTCCTGCCCAGGAAGTGCGCACGCAGGTAGGCCAGGCTTTTGCCCTTCTTGCCCAGGTCAAAGGCATCAGGCACTCCCCGCGTGATCATGTTGTATACATTGTAGCTGCGCCCAAGCAATTCCAGTAAGGTTGGCTTGTCTGCCGGCAGATCGCTGTTGAATAAGCTGGCCTCAGGACCGCAGTAAGAACGGATGGCCTGCTTATTCCACCAGCGCCGGCGTTTAAATTCCGCTTTATCGAACCAGCGGATCCCGGTGATATGCATGCTGCCGGGGAAATGGCCTGTCAGAAAGGGAAGATAAGCGGGTCCTGTTGTGGAAGGGAAACAGGTGGTGGCTATTCTGTAAGTACCTTCTTCCGTTATTCTTTTGATATTGGGTAAGTGCCCCTGTTGTAGCAGTTCCTGCAATACATCTGCATGTGCGCCGTCTGCAAGATAGTAGATCACTCTTCGTTTGGCTGTCATGTTATTAAAACAGGACAGCAAGGTTTTACCCTACCCTTAACCTTCGCTTTTCAAAAACGTATAGCCGAGGCGTAGGAACATCGCCGTTTGTATGTTTTCAATGCGGGCGCTGATATCGAAACGTTTACCGATGCCCCAGCCCAGGGAGGGAGACAACAGCATGCGCACTTTCCTGTTTAGTTCTTCAGCATACATTGATTTGGGGTGCTCCGTCAATGCAGCGCCTATTTCAGCAGCGGCATAGAATTTCTTTATCACAAACACTTTGAGGCCCCCTTTAAGCGCAAGATCTGTAAGGGCCGATGAAACGAACCTGCTGCTGGTGCTCCCGTCAATATTGTGGAAGTAAATGACCCGCTCATAGCGATGATTGATGGCAGTTGTCAGCATCACTAAAATGCTGTTGTCAATAATCCCCCGTTGCAGACGCAGATCACCAGATACCCAATCTGCGCGGTTATTAGGATCATAGGAGACGCCTCCGGCAATACCCACCTGTGCAGACCATTGCTGCTCCTTGTATACATAGTGCCTGCCTTTGGGCCATAGGAGGTCTGTGGCTGTGATCCCGGCCTGCCAGCCTATCCATTTCCTGGTATCTTTGTAGCCGGGTACGCCCAGGTCCTTATACCCCGGCGGCATCTTCCATTCGCCATTGGTATAACGGTTGTAAGTAGGTCCGGCGAATAGGTTGAATCCTTTCAGTGCACGCACATTCAATGCCGTCTTCAGCTGCATCAAACGACTGTCCCAGCTGCTGATCTTTACAAACTGGTAATTGGCTTCCGTTGAGATCGCCGCCTTTTTCCCGATCAGTATATCATGGCCCAGGCCAACACCAAGGGTATATAATTTTTGATCCGGTGAAATATTCATGCCTCCCATGAACACGGTATACAGCTGGCTGCTACCCAGCTTCACCGCCAGGTTGGTATTGGTCACATCATTCGTGAACAACGAGAGGGAATGATAACCGCTGCTATTCCGCACAAAGTTCAGCAGGCCCAGACTTACTCCCTCAGAACTGTCTGCAATATTGATCACACCGATCTGCAGTCCTTTCAGTTTATGCGCCTGGTTCACCACCGCCAGCTGTACACCTTTTACGGGCCCGTTGGTTTTATTGACCATGGCAGCCAGCTGCATACCGCTGGCTGTATCCCTCACCAGGTTATGAAGGCCGGCTATTTGTACGCCTTTTAAAGACTTACCGACCACATTCACAGCTCCCGCCAGTTGAAAATTGTATGCATTCCCTTCGTTGATGTTAAAGATCCCGCTTGCCTCAAAGCCCGTAGAACCGCTTCGTATATTGAATAGTGGATGGACGCGTACTTTTTTGGGCCCGGCTTCCGGATCAGCGGCCCTGGTTACCTCCGGCAACTCACGAATGCCGGACAGCTGCATCTGTATATGCACCCGCTGATCTTTGGCGATCTTTATCGGCACAAATGCATCCCTGTATAGCTCCTTGATCGCATTGATATGATCCATAGGATGATTCACCGGTATCTTCATACGGAAAGTGCCTGCTTTATCCGTCATCACTGCAAAGGCCCGGTAGGAAGTGGCGATCTGCACACTATCCATCGGCATACCGCTTAGTTTATCCGTTACCAGCCCGGTGATGATGAAGTAAGATGAGCGTCTTGTTACAATGATAAAATCTTCCTGCTCGGTATATTCATAATCATCTCCGAACAGCTGCTGCAGCAACTGGCCAATACAAATGTTCTGCACAGAAAGACTGATGCCGGGGCCGGATGGCAGTATATCTGTCTGGTAAGAGAAAGTGATCTTCGCCTGTTCGCCCAGCTTGCGAAGCGCCTCTTCCGGAGACGCTTTCTGAACCGAGAAAGCAGCCAGTTTTTTATCCAGCAGATGTTGAGCTGCTGCCTCCTTTGAAAACAACACGCATAGCAATAAAACAGTGTAACAGTACAGATGTCTTGTCATTTGCAGGTTTAGGGGTTTCTTTTTTGAAGGATGATCGTATGGTGCTGTTCTACTGCCTTCAGCTGAAGGGTAGCGCAGATAACAGCAACGATCTCAGTAATAGGTTTATTGGTAAAGGTGGTAGTGATCGGCAACGCTCCGTCTTTATCATCGCTTAGTACGATCTGCTCTTCGTACACATTGTTCAAGGCATCCACCAGTTCCCTGAGGGGCGTACCGTTACACACAAAGCGTTTTGTACGGTAGTAGCTGTACAGCGAATCTTCGTTGAACCGCTTCAGGGGCATTTGTCCGCCCGTATAAACCGTAGCCTTTTCACCGGCTTTCAGGTAGATCACTGCATCGGCTTTCTCTACCCGCACCTTGCCACTTTCCACGATGATCTCCGTTTTATCCACGGCCGTTTTTACATTAAAGGATGTACCTAATACTGCTACCTGTACATCTCCGCTGCGGATAATAAACGGTAGCTCATTATTCCCGGCCACTGAAAAGAATGCTTCTCCGCTTAGTTGTATATCGCGGTTGCTGCTGTTATACGCCTGATTATATTGCAGCGATGATCTTTTATTCAATGTGATGGTAGAACCGTCCGGCAAGGTAGCTGTACGTACTGCATCACCAGAGGTAAATTGAATGATCCTGTCTGTTACCGGTCTTGTCAGCAGATAGGCCAGCGCAGCGCCAGCCACTAACAACACGGCAGCAGCTACCCGTAACAGTAAAGGATGGAATGCCAGCACACGGGGCTTTTGAACCGGCTGCGCGGCTACACCTGCCATAAAGGAGTTCCATTCAGCATCCACATCTATATGACTGGTATCTGCTTCCGGACTGGCAATACTTACTGCTGATACAAACGTGTTGTAATATTGCCGGTTGTCTGCGCTGCTATCCAGCCATTGCCTCACCGCTTCGCGCTCTGCTACCTTCGCCTCCCCTGTGAGAAAGCGCACCAGCAATTGGTCTGTTATCATATTGTCTGCGTGTTGTTTCATAAAAGAATGCATGACAGATATTCACTGAGCTTGGATCTGAAGATTTTCAATGCCTTGGTCATATGTTTTTCTACGGCCTTTTCGGTAAGCTGTAATTTCCGGGCGATCTCCGCATATTTCAATCCCTCATACCGGCTCAAGTGGAAAATCAGGCGGCTTTTTTCAGACAGCGCTTTGTAGGCTTCGGCTATTTTCGATTCCATTTCCTTCGCCTGCAGGCGCTCCGGCGTAGTAGCCGCTTCTTCCGAAGCATGCAGGTAATGTTGCCGGTAGGCGGCCCGCACTTTCAGATGCTCCAGGTGGTTCAGCGCCGCATTGTGTACGGATTTGTATAGATAGGGTGGCATCGCATCAATCGACCGGAACCGGTCTTTATGCTGCCAAAGCTTAAAAAATACCTGCTGAACGATCTCTTTGGCCACGCTTTCATCCTTTACAATACTAAAGGCATAGGCATACAGGTTTTTAAATTGTGCTTTAAAAACTTGTTCAAATATGGATGCATCCACCTGGTCCGTCAAATTTTCCGCTTCCTTGCCAGCCATTTACAGCTTTATTCCAATTGGTTTTAAATGTTATTCCGGGCCGTAGCTGTTAATAAGACAGGTGAAATTACTTTTACCCTACCGGGCCCTTCAACTTTATTTTTTTATAAACTTATTAACCATTCAGCGAATATGTAGTCTAAATTCCCGTTATTTAAGCAGCATGCGTACAATTTTATGTAAGATATTCGACTATCCTGCTATATGTGCTTTGGTATTGCTGACAGCAGTACCGGGCCCTTGTTTGAAAGCCCAGTCGGTAAACGTTCATGGCGTAGTAGTGGATTCTGCCACCAAAACGCCGGTTCCCAATGTTAACGTTATCGCAGAAAATACCCGGTATGCCACCCGTACCGACCCCGAAGGCAGGTATTCCCTTCGCATCACAGGTGGCAGCATCCTGCAATTTTCTGCCGATGGATTTTTTACCCGGAGACATTCGCTTGGCAAATCCTACCTGCAGGAGATCAATGTGTCGCTTCCCAGAACGGAAAGACAGCTGGCCGCTGTCGTGGTCAACAGTAAGCGCCGCCGCTACAGCAACAAGAATAATCCGGCAGTAGAATTGATCAGGCAGGTAATAGCCCATAAAAAAGAGAACGATATAGGCGCCTATGCCACCGCCAGCTACCGGCAGTACGAAAAACTCTGCATGTACCTGGACGGCTTCCCGGACTGGGCCACCAAAAACAGGATCATGCGGCAGTACCAGTTCGTGTTCAAAAATAAAGACTCCCTGAAAGTAAAAGGAAAGGACCTGATCCCCGTCTATATCGAGGAAAATGTAAGCAACAACTACTTCCAGCGGGACCCTGAAAAAAAGAACCAGGTCATTGAGGGACAAAAGAAAGTAGACTACGGTGAATACATCGATACCCACGGCGTGAGCGCCATATTGAACCGCCTCTATGAGAACATCAACATCTACGACAATCTCATCGTGGCCTTTACCCGGCAGTTCATCAGTCCTATTGCGGATGCAGGCCCTACCTTTTATAAATATTTCATTGAAGACACCATCGTAGAGAACAGTACCAAACTAATCAGGCTCTCGGTTACACCGAAGAATGACAACGCCCTGGTTTTCACAGGCATGCTGTATATCACCCTGGACGGACGTTATGCCGTACGCAAGGTAGATCTGCACACCAATAAAGACATGAACCTTGGCGTGGTGCGCAATTTCTCCGTGATCCAGGATTTTGAAGAAGATACGCTCACGCATAAATATCATTTAAGCTATTCAGATGTTGTTACCGATTTCGGCTTAACCAAAGGCACCGCAGGCCTGTACGGAGAACGATTAGTGCTGTTCAGCGATTTTACCAGCGGCCAGCAGTTCCCTGACAGTGTGTTTAAAAAAGACTATACCCGGGAATACATTCCGCTGAATAAGCCGGACAGCTTCTTTACCGCCTACCGGATGAATACCCTGTCGGATGCAGAAGCCCGCACCTATAATAATATCGACAGCCTGCACAACATGAAATCCTATATCCTGTATACCGACCTGATACGGTTCTGGGCTACGGGTTATAAAGCCGCCGGACCAATAGACATCGGCCCCGGATACGCCTTCCTGGCCTATAATCCCATAGAAGGCTGGAAACCCCGCCTGGGAGGACGTACCAACACGAACTTCAGTACCCGTTATTTCCTGGATGGATATGTGGCCTACGGCTTGCGCGATCAGCAATTCAAATATTACGGCAGCGTTGCTTACTCTTTGAATAACCGCTCTATCTACAAGTATCCGATGCACTTTGTAGAATTCAGCTACCGCCACGATACCAATATCCCGGGCGCAGGCGATGATTATGTAGACAATAATCCGCTCTTGTCCTTTAGCACCAGCTCTGCCACCCGGTATCTCTATAACAATATTTTCCGGGTAGATTACATGTACGAATTCGCCAACCACCTGGGCCTCAACCTGGGTTTCAAATACCGGAAACAACAGCCCGCCGGCACCCTTTCATTCGTAAAGAACGGCGCTCCTGAACACGACACTGTCGGCTCGCTTTCTACCAACGAAGTGTTTGCCGTATTACGCTGGGCGCCGCATGAACAATTCTACCAGAACGCCGGTTACCGTTTCCCGATCAGGAACCGATTTCCCATATTCACGTTGAGCTATACGCACGGCTTCAAAGGGGGCGCTGCCGAGTACAGCTATGATCGTGTAGACCTGGAGATCTCGAAACGGGCTTACTGGGCGCCCTTTGGCTATACCGATATCAGGCTGGAAGCAGGGGGTATTTTAGGCAGGCTTCCCTGGCCGCTGCTGGTGATCCACCAGGGCAACCAGAGCCTGGGATATTCCAGGAGAGGCTACAACATGATGAACTATCTCGAATTTGTATCCGATCATTATGCCGGTATCAGCATCAACCACTCCTTTAAAGGGCTCTTCCTGGATCGCATTCCGCTGGTAAAGAAACTGAAGTGGCGCGAAGTGGTCACCGCCAGGTTGCTCTATGGCGGCCTGCGGCAGGAGAACATGCCCGGCAACGGTACTGTATTTAAATTCCCGCTTACCAACAATGCCGTATCTACCTACACCCTCGACGACGGCCCTTATTTTGAAGCCGGCGCGGGTATTACCAATATCTTTAAAATACTGCGCATAGATGTGATCACACGGTTTACTTATCTGAATCATCCTGATATTTCTTCCTGGGGCATCCGCTGGGATCTGCGCTTTGAACTATAGACAAGCGCCGTTTTGTGAAGGTTAATTTTCGTAAATTATCCGACAAATGCTGCTAAGCACGGATAAATATTAATACTTAAGTTAGCTCTTATGCAAACCTTCACGTCAAAAATCAAAAACCTCCATTTAAAGCACATCGCCTGCGCTTTATTTTACCTGCTTATATTCAGCACCTGCAAGGCGCAGGGGCCTTTAAACAAGACCTTCACCCATGCCGACACGCTCCGGGGCAGCATCACGCCTGAACGTGCCTGGTGGGATATCATACATTACGACATTGCCGTAAAACCAGACTATAACAGCAAAACCATCAGCGGCTCCAGCACCATCACTTACAAGGTGGTGAGCGATAACAAAGGTCAGCTCATGCAGATCGACCTGCAGGAACCGCTCATGATAGACAGTGTGCTATACAACAATTCCGCTAAGCTCAGCTTCACCAAAGAAGGCAATGCCTGGCATGTAAAAGTGCCGGATCAGCAGAAAGCCAGTGAAGGCAAAGTATGCGTCTTCTATCACGGACAGGTAAAAGAATCTACCAGGCCACCCTGGTCTGCCGGCTGGACCTTTACCCGCGATTCCCTGGGCCGCCCCTGGATGACCGTTACCTGCCAGGGCGGCGGCGCCTCTGTATGGTATCCCTGTAAAGATCACCAGAGCGATGAGCCGGACAATGGCGCTTCACTCACCATCACGGTCCCTGATACATTGGTAGCGGTTGCCAACGGCCGCCTGCAATCAAAGAGAGATAACGGCGATGGCAGCGCCACCTACAAATGGGCTGTGGTAAACCCTATCAGCAATTACTGCATCATTCCTTACATCGGTAAATACGTGAACTTTAGTGAAAAATATAGTGGTGAGAAAGGTGCGCTGGACCTTAACTACTGGGTGCTGGACTATAACCTGAACCGCGCCAAAGGCTATATGCCGCCGCAGGTGCATAACATGCTCAAAAGCCTGGAGCACTGGTTCGGCCCTTATCCCTTCTATGAAGATGGTTACCAGCTGATAGAAACCTCTCACTCCGGTATGGAGCACCAGAGCGCTGTTTGCTATGGAAACGGCTACACCTACGGCTACCGTGGCCGCGATGGCTCAGGCACCGGCTGGGGCATGAAATGGGATTTCATCATTATTCATGAAAGCGGGCACGAATGGTTCGGCAACAACATCACCACCAAAGACCTGGCAGACATGTACGTGCATGAAGGTTTTACCAATTACAGCGAAACCCTTTTCATCGATTATATCTTCGGTAAAGACGCCGCCGATGCCTATAATGCAGGCATCCGCAGGGGCATCCGGAACGACCGTCCTATTATCGCGAAATACAACGTGAACGATCAGGGCAGCGGCGACATGTATCCAAAAGCCTCGAATATGCTGCACGCTATCCGCCACGGACTGGATAATGATGAACTGTTCCGCCAGATCCTCCGCGGACTGAATAAAGACTTTTACCACCAAACGGTGACCAGCCGCCAGGTGGAAGATTACATCTCTGAAAAAGCACACCACGACTATAGCAAAGTATTTGACCAGTACCTGCGTACCACCCAGATCCCTAAGCTGGAACTGCGTTGGGATAAAGACAACACGCACGTATCCTACCGCTGGGCCAACTGTGTGAACGGTTTTGATATGCCCCTGGTGCTGCAGAACGGCACAGCGAAAGTAAAGATCACTCCCAAAGAACAATGGCAGCAGCTGGCCCTCAAAGCCAATGAAGCGCCTTTGTTAGATACGGCGGCCATCGTTAAAATGTATTACGTCACTACCGCCATTGTTAATTAGGTATCAGCATTAGCGAAAATTTATCTTGCATTTACGCGATAATTCCGGGATCTTTCGGGAATTTATTGGGTAAAAACAATCATGCTATATCTATGAAAAATGTCTTAGCCTCAGGGCTGA
>Ga0102590_1004124_pt1 | contig 12889 bp, 11 predicted proteins | sample AraplaMF_Col_mMF_FD_76859 | JGI IMG/M metagenome (GOLD analysis project Ga0102590, IMG submission 76859) | Arabidopsis root microbial communities from the University of North Carolina, USA - plate scrape MF_Col_mMF | ecosystem: Host-associated > Plants > Roots > Endosphere | place: USA...
GGCTGAGCCGTTCGTTTTCCGCGTCCCAGCAAGCAGGCCTTCCAAAGGAGTAGCTTTGTCTACGGCTTTCTGACGATGGCAATGCCGCCGGCAACCTCAAGCTACGCTGTATTCACGGCGCACCCAATCTACCATTGTTAAAAAAAGAGGGCGTGACATGTCGAAATTCACAATGCCGGCCCCATTCAGCACTCCTTGCCGCGTACGCGATCACCGCCGGATTGATCTCCCCAACCTGCGCATGGGCGGACGATTCGAAAGAACTCCTGAAGGCGATGTCGGACTATCTGGCGGCGCAGAAGACCTTCTCCTTCGACTATGTCTCGTCGGTGAAGGCGGTGACGCCAGTCTTTGAAAAGCTACAATTCGTCAGCTCCGGCACCGCCACCGTCAGCCGACCAGACAAGATCCGGCTAACGCGGATCGGCGGCTTTGCCGACCTGGATGTGGGCTTCGACGGGACGAAACTGACGGTACATGGCAAGAATCTCGACGCGTACGCCCAGATCGATGCCAAAGGGACCCTAGATGAGCTTTTTGATCGACTACAAAACGCCGGCGCGGAAATCCCCGGCTCCGATCTCCTGCTTTCGAACAGCTTCGATGCGCTGATGGACGGAGTTACGGAAGCCAAGCATATCTCAAGCGCCGTCGTCGACGGTGTGGAATGCGAATATCTGACCTTCCGCAAGAACGACGTCGATTGGCAGATCTGGATCGAGGCCGGTTCGAAGCCAATACCGATACGCTACATCGTGACCAGCAAACATGTGGTGCAGGCACCACAATACATGCTTGAGGTCCGAAACTTCCGCACTGGCGAAGATGCGAAGCTGGCAAACTTCGCGATCAAAATTCCCGGAGACGCCAAGAAGGTTGACCTCAGTGAACTCGGTCAGATCGATGAACTACCAGCGCCAACAGAGCCGATGGGAGACGCACAATGAAAACTGTCGTACGGATTTTCGCCTTTGCGCTCGTAGTTGCGTTTACCTCCCTTGACGTCAACATGGAGGGAAGCGACCTGACCACCTTGACCGTCAGGGCGTCGACCCGCCGAGGCCGAAATTGGACGCCCCCTGACGCCGCTCTCCTATGCTGGCGCCGCCCGTCGAACGACACGCCGCGTTGTACGGAGGACAAATGTCTATGTCAGCACCCTTCCAGCTGGCTGCGTTTATGGAGCTTACCACGGGGGGTATTACTACCGCTGCGGATCACTCTATTATGCAAAGAGCGGCGCTACCTACGTTCAAGTGGTTATCGAATAACAGGCTCGGCCTGCTTTCTGGCAGCCGTCGGTGGAGCCGCCAAAAGGTTACCATCGCTTAAATCGGAACCTACCGACGGGAACGGCGTTTCCCGCTCACTGTGGACGAGAGAGCGACCTATAAACAGCAACTTGACGAAAAACCGGCGGCTGCGCCGGGCGAACTGCCGGTTGCCGGCGGGCTGGTCTTCATCGCGAACCTGGAGACTGGCATAACAAGGCGGGCCGTAAAGAACGGGTTTGTCTATTACGACGCCGAAGGCACGCGCATCAGCGACCGGGCGGAACTCGAGCGTATCTCAGCGCTCGCAATTCCACCCGCCTACACGGAGGTTCTCATCTCCGCCGACGCGAATTCGCACCTTCAGGCGACGGGCCGCGACGCGCGAGGCCGCAAGCAATATCGCTACCATTCCGAATGGACCGCGGAGAGAGAAAGAAGCAAGTTCGAACGGCTCGCCGATTTCGGATCGGCGCTGCCCGCGATCCGCAGGAAGGTAGACTCCGACCTCCGGCGACGGACACCCAACATCGATAAGGCACTCGCAACGATCGTTTGGCTGCTCGATAACCTTTACATCCGCGTCGGCAATGCGAGCTACGCTGCGGAGAATGCGTCCTTTGGCCTGACGACACTGCGCAACAAGCATGTGAAAATATCGGGCTCGAGCATTCACTTCCGCTTCAAGGGCAAATCAGGGAAGGAATGGCGCCTGAGCCACAGCGACAGGCGCATCACCCGTGCCGTGCGCATGCTGCAGGAACTACCCGGCCAGCAACTTTTCCAGTACATCGATGACGATGGGATCTGCCACCCCATCCAGTCACAGGATGTCAACAGCTACATAAGACAAGCATCCGGAGCCGACTTCAGTTCCCGCCAATTCCGCACCTGGGGCGCAACCCAGATGGCCGCGACCGCCCTTGCTACGGTCGAACCACATGAAAGCCAACGAGGACGCACTCGGCAGATTAACATCGTCGTCGATACAGTTGCCGCCCGGTTGGTCAACACCCGCGCGGTGTGCCGCTCGTCCTACATCCATCCAAAGGTATTCGAAAGCTTCGAGACCGGCAAACTTGCCAAGCTCGCGAGTGCCCGGCCGAGCCGAAGTGCCAGATTGCTGCGCTGGATGGATCAGGATGAAATTGTCGTGCTGCGCTGGCTCAAGTGTCTTAATCTGCGCTGAGAGCGCTATCCCTCGGTATTTGCACGTTTTGCGACGCTTGCCATGGAACCAAACTGTTGCTCGCGCCGTTATGGGGAATTACCGCAAATGCGGCCAAGGGAGATGGCGCCAGAGCGCCAGGGCGCAAATGGCACGTCAGACCTATTGGAAGGGCTATCTCAAGCTGTCACTCGTCACCGCCGCGGTGTCGCTGACACCGGCGACGACTGATAGCAATCAGCTCCGATTTCACGTCCTGAACCGAAAGACAAAGAACCGCGTCGAAAGCCGCTACGTCGACAGCGTCACCCACAAGCCGATCGCCGACAAGGATCAAGCCCGAGGTTATCCGCGCGGCGAAGACGACTATGTCATTCTCGAAGACAAGGAACTCGATGAAGTCGGCCTGGAAAGCACGAAGACGATCGACATCGATACCTTCGTGCCGCGCGGCTCGATCGACTGGATCTGGTACGACAAACCACATTTTCTGACGCCGGAGGACAAGGTCGGCACGGAAGCCTTCTGCGTGATCCGTGAATCCATGAAGGCGAACGATGTCGTCGGCATCGCGCGGCTTGTTCTCTATCGGCGTGAGCGCGCGGTGCTCTTGGAACCGCAGGGCAAGGGCATCATTCTCTGGACGCTTCATTTCGGCGACGAAGTTCGCCCGCCGGCCGCAACCCTAGACAGCCACAGCAAGGTGGATGACACCGTGCTCTCCCTGATGAAAAAGCTCGTCAAGGATCGGACGGAGGATTGGCAGCCCGCCATGGTGCAGGATCCGATCCAGAAGCGCCTGAGAGCCATGATCCGTGCGAAGCAGAAGAGCCTTGTCAAAGCCACACCGCCTTCATCCAAGCGGCCGGCATCCAAGCCGACGGGCAATGTCGTCAACATCATGGACGCCCTGAAAAAGAGCCTCGCCAAGGAAACGGGACGCCCGAAATCTCATTGAGAGACCGCAGCCGCCTCCGCTACTTTCGCTTCTCAAGGGGAACGGCGGCGGCAAAGAAATCCGCCCATGGATCGCTGCGCAAGGCATCGAGACGTGCCGGAGCGTTGTCGACCGTGAAATAGGCCGGACCGATTTCCTCGGTCAGCTCGTTCCACTCAAGCGGCATCGAAACAGCTGCCCCCGGACGTGCACGCGTCGAATAGGCGGCGACTGCCGTGTTGCCGCGGCCGTTGCGCAGATAGTCGATGAAGATCTTGCCGTTCCGCTTCGCCTTCGTGGCGGTCGCGAGATATTTGTCCGGATGATCCTTGGACATGCCATCGGCCAGAGCCTTGGCGAAGGCCTTGACCGGCGCCCAGCCGGCCTTCGGTTTCAGCGGCGTCACGACATGCAGCCCCTTGCCGCCGGAGGTTTTGACAAAGGCCGCGAGGCCCGCAGCTTCCAGACGCTCCTTCAGTTCGTAGGCCGCGGCAATCACCTCGGCCCAGCTAACGTCTTCGGCCGGGTCAAGGTCCATCGTGATCATGTCGGGCCGCTCCCAGCTCGCTGTCGTCGCACCCCAGGGATGGATCTCCAGCACGGCCGATTGGACGAGGGCCACCATCCCGTCGAAGTCGGTGATGCGCAGCAACTTCTCGCCACCCCTGTCCTTCGGATCGGTGATCTGCTCGATATGCGAGTTCATGCCCTTCCAGGCGTGCTTTTGAAAAAACCGCTGTCCGGCGATGCCGTCGGGACACCGCAACAGCGCTAACGGCCGCTTGGTCACATAGGGTTCGACGAAGCGCCATACTCGGGCATAGTAGCTGGCCAGGCCCTGTTTGGTGACCCCCTCCTCCGGCCAGTAGATGCGATCGGGATGGGTGAGCGCGACGCTGGATTGAGGCAGTTCCTGAGCAGTCGTCGTTGTTGCTTCGGGCATCACGTCCTCTGGCGCCTTGTCTTCTCTCAACCCGCGAAACGCGGCATGCCGCAAATTGTTGTCCGCCGACCATGCCTGAAACTCAACCTCGGCAACGAGCTTCGGTTTGACGTAGACGAGCCCTCGACGCTCCTCTGCGGTGAGCTCATCGTCAAACGAACTCTCCGTCTGCTCCATCGCCGACAGTATCTCATAGAGCTCATGCGCGACATTGACGCTGAATCCCGTTCCGACCCGGCCAACATGCTCCAGCTTGCCATTGCGGTAAACGCCCATCGCCAGCGAGCCGATCGCATTATTCATCGCGGTCGAAGGCACATAGCCGCCGATCACCAGTTCCTGCCTCTGCAGGCATTTCGATTTGACCCAGTCGCCGGAACGCCCCGACACGTACTCGCTGTCAGCCAGTTTTGAAATAATCCCCTCGAGCCCGAGCTGGCGGGCATGATCCAGCACAACGGCACCCTTCTCGGTAAAATGCTCGCTGTAGCGAAGTCTCGCGTCGACATCGGCAAGCAGATCCGCGAGCAAGGCCTTGCGGCTGGTCAGCGACACCTGCTGCAGGTCGTATCCATCGAGATAGAGCAGATCGAAGGCATAGAACACGAAGCGATCGTGACGGGCTGTGCTGAGGTCGTTCTGCAAGGCCGAAAAGTCCGAAGCGCCGGTTTCGCGCTCGACGACGATTTCGCCGTCGAGGATCGCCAACTTTGCCGGCAGTGCGGCAAACGCCTCGACGATTTCCGGGCCAAACTTGCCGGTCCAGTCGAGCCCGCTGCGGGTCAGCAGGGTTGCCCTGCCCTTCTCAAGAGGAACCTGCAGCCGATATCCGTCGAACTTGATCTCGTGAATCCACCCTTCTCCTGACGGAGGCTTGGCCTTGAGCTTGGCAAGCTCAGGCTCGATGAAAACAGGCATCGCCGCCTTCTCGGCCCCCTTCGGCCACTCGTAACGTTTTGGCTTCGCTGGGCTTCCTGCAGACTTAGAAGAGACGGACTTTGGCGCTCCCTTGTGACGAGAGTTCCAGGTGGCGTCAGGGTGCTTCGCCACTTCCTCGATCTTGCGGCCGGTTTTCACCGATTCAGGCCGCTGCTTGAGAATGTCGCCCTTGTGGGTAGCCTCCGCATCCTCTGCCTTGATGAGCAACCAGTTTTCCTGGCGCTCGCCCGGCTTGCCATGCATGCGAACCAGATGCCAGCGGCCGCTCAGTTTCTCGCCGTCGAGGTCGAATTCGAGATGGCCCTTCTTGTAGCCCTTGTGGGGATCGCCGTTCGGCGTCCATGTGCCACGATCCCAGACCAGCACCGTGCCGCCGCCATACTGGCCCTTCGGGATAATGCCTTCGAAGTCGCCATAGTCCAGTGGATGGTCCTCGACATGGACGGCAAGCCGCTTCTCATCGGGATTGAGGCTCGGGCCACGCGTGACGGCCCAGCTCTTCAGCACCCCGTCGAGCTCGAGCCGGAAGTCATAGTGGAGCCTTGTCGCGTCGTGCTTTTGAATGACGAAGCTAAGCGCGGCTTGTGCTGGAGGCTTGCCGCCACGCCGGCTCCCCCGCGGCTCCGGCGTTACCTTAAAATTGCGTTTGGCTTGATAGGCCTCCAGAGCCATCGTCAGCTGGCCTTCGTCTGCCCGCTATCGGCCCGCGCTGCCTTTCCGGCTCGCGGCTTAGCGCTCAGTTTGGCGCTCTGGCGCAGGGCATCCATGAGATCGATGACCTTGCCCTGCGGCTTTGGCTTCGCCTTCGGCAGCTCCCTGCCCTCGATCTTCGCCTTCACCAGCTCGGAGAGCGCCGTCTCGTATCGATCCTCGTATTCCTGCGGATTGAAGGTCCCCTTCTTCGTGCCAATGATGTGGCCGGCCAGTTCGAGCATTTCCTTGTCGAACTTCATCTCAGGAATGTCCTTGAAGACCGTGTCCGGCTTGCGGACCTCGTAGTCGAAGCTCAGGGTCGTCGCGATGATATAGTCGTCCTGCGGCCGGATCAGGACCGTACGGTTCCGGCGGAAGAGCACCGCTTCCGCGATCGCGGCAACCTTCTGATCGCGCATCGCACGGGCGATCAGCCCGAGTGCCTCTTCGTCATCCTCGCTGACGGGCGCCAAGTAGTAGGGTTTGTCAAAATAGAGCTTGTTGATTTCGCTGTAGGGCACGAAATTCTGGACGTTCAGAACCTTGTCGCTCTCCGGCATGACGCCGGCGATCTCATCACCCTCGATGACGATGTATTCGCCGTTGTCCAGCTGATATCCCTTCACCTGGTCATCACGCTCAACGGCCTTGCCGGTCTCGCTATCGACGAACTGCCGCTCGACCCGATGGCCGGTCTTCCGATTGATGATGTTGAATGAGATGCGCTCCGAGGTCGAAACCGCCGTGTATAGTCCGACGCTGCAGACAAGGTCCCCAACCTTGAGATGGCCTTTCCAGCTTGCCCGCGCTGCCATGACATTCCCCTCAGTTGTTGTTTTGCAATTTGCGCTTCCGCCGCTCATCAATGGCTATGATCTTCTCGACGGATGCGATGTCGTCACCCGTGACGACTGGCACCGGGTCGGCAGCGATCGCCCCGAGGACTTCCTTCGACAGTCCCCCATTGCGAATGACCCATTCCAGCGTCTCGCGAGTCTGACGCTCGGCCTTAAGCTGAGCATAGAGCGCAATGATCAGCCTGTCCCGGGCATCCACCTGCTTGCTCTTGCGATCAATTTTCCGGATCTGAGGCACCTGATCACCCGCCTGCGTCGACAACGAAGGGATTCAATGGATTTGAGGCGAAAAAGTTCCGGCGCTCGGCTGCGGGCGCCAGATTTTTTCCTTGCCTGCGGCCCGATGGGGCCAAACAGGAACCGCCGACACCCTTTCGGCGCTGCCCTTAGTGTTTTACGGATCCGGTCGGGATACTGGAACCAGTGACCGAAACTGGATCGCTCGCTGGAAATGTTCCTTCCAGTCCTTCGTCCAGCTGTTCGTCCATTGCGGTCTGATCGCCGGCAGCACGAGCGCTTGGCCGCGCTTTCAATCGGTCGGCGCTCGCCCCATCCGTATCGGCTGTCGCCATCTCCGCCATGACAGCCTGGGCTCGCTCGATCGCGTTTCTTGAGTTGAGGGATTGCTTCTCGTCATTGCGCAACTGGACGGAAACGATCTCCCCTCCATCGCCCACGAATTCAATTGTGAAACCGAGTTTGCCACCCTTTTCGGGAATGACCTGCGTGCCGACGACCTGCATGACGCTCTCCCTTATTGAGTTTTTTCGAACCCCAATAAGGTAAGCCGAAAGGCTGGAAGTGTGACTGTCCCTCGATCATCACCTGCATCTCAGTGATCCGTTCTCTCAGCGGCCGCGGCATCTTTCATGTCACCTCCTTCAGCTCTTTTTCCCGAGGAAACGAGTGGCCGCAACCGAATGTTCCGAGGCATGTCGACGACGCGATAGGCAAAAAAAAGCCACCGCTACTCACGGTGGCTGGGAGTTTGAAGGTCATAACCTCCAGAGGGAACAGTTGCCCATCGACCGGGAGGATGGTCGACATGCGTGAGCAACTGTCGTCAATATGCGATTTTGCCGCCGCCCGCTCAATCAACCAGGCACCGAAATTCCACAGACGCGGAAATCATCTTTCCATCGTTTCGGAAAAACGCGCGATATTTGACCCACAGCCACGCCAGGAAAGCAGCATCCGCATCGATGACATCAGGACGTGGACTGCCTGGCCGGGCCCGTCGATTCGCGCAAAATCAGTTCGACGGGCCACAATTCGTGGATCTCCAATGGCGACCGTCCCGACAGCAGTTGCAGCACAAGATCGGCACATCGCGTTCCAGCCGCGCGCATGGATGACCGCGTTGCCGAAAGCGACGGCACCATGTTGTCTGCCGTCAGATACGGAAAGACGTCGTCATGGGCGATAACAGAGACGTCCCGGCCAATTTGAAGCCCCAGCGACCGGGCCGCGCGGTAAACGCCGAGTGCCGTCATCATCGAACCGGCAACAAAGGCCGTCGGCGGGTTGGGCTGCTCGAGGAATGATCGCGCGAAGCGGAAGCCAAGCTCGTCGGTGAAGTTGCCGCTCGCCATCAGCTGCGGATCAGGCTCAATGCCGTGACTTTGAAGAGCCTTGCGAAAGCCGCTATCGCGATGAAGCGCATAGGTCGCGCCCGGCCGGCCGTTGATCATGGCAATTCGCCGATGACCGAGATCGATCAGATGTGACGTCGCCCGCTTGATCGCGGTTTCGTTGTCGATATCAAGCCAGGCGTGCGGAACATCGATGGCCGACCGGCCATGGACAAGAAACGGCATGCCGAGTTCGTGGAGCAGCGCAATGCGCTCATCATTGGGTTTGGGCGAGTGGACGATGATCGCATCGACGCGCCGGCTTTCCACAAGTCGGCGGTAAAGCTGCATCTCGTCTTCCTGGTTCGGATCCGCCATCGGGATGACGAGAATGTCCGTCTCCTCCGCCACTAGCCGCTCCGCCATGCCGGCCATGAATTCAGCAAAATGGAATTCGCCGGCACGCCCCATCACCACGCCGATCGCGCCGGCCCTGCCCGTCTTCAGCCGCACGGCGTTGACGTTCGGGCTGTAGCCCAGCCTGACGGCGGCTTCCGCGACGCGGGCACGCGTGGTCTCGCTCACCTCGGGATAGCCACTCAGCGCACGACTGACTGTCGTTGGAGACAAGCCGACCTGTTTCGCGAACTCTTTAAGCTTCATTCAACATTGCGTCTTTCGTGCTCGTCTATCTGGCTGATCGCCGCCAGGTGCTGATCTTTCTTATGACCTAAGCATAGCAGCTTACAAACAGCCAAACCGTTTTCAATTTTAGATATTCCCCGAGGAGATTTTTGACCTTTTTCCCACAACCGAACCGAGGAGCATCCCTATGATTTTGCTTTGTTATCAATATGCGATCGCGGTTGTACGACTTTGACACGAGTGCCCGCTTGACTCAATATCGACCTTCTGACAGTTTTTTCCAGCCAAACCGTTTTCAATTTTTCCAATGTTTGGTTCTTTTGGGAGGAAGATATGAAGTTTCGTTTCACAGCGGTCGCCGTCGCGGCCGCGCTGATTGGTGTCGCACAGCCCTCGTTCGCCGCAAATATCAGCATTTCCGCAAGCTCGACCGGCAAGAACCTCGACCTGTTCCGCAAGCAGCTCGATGCGTTCGAGAAGGCAACCGGCAATAAGGTCAGCATCGTGACCATGCCGTCCTCTTCGACGGAGCAGTTCTCGCAGTATCGCCTGTGGCTCGCCGCCGGCAACAAGGACGTCGACGTCTATCAGACCGACGTTATCTGGGCTCCGCAGCTCGCCGACCAGTTCGTTGACCTGAAGGGTGCCGCGAAGGATGTCGTCGGCGATTTCTTCCCGTCGATCATCGCCTCGCAGACCGTGAATGGTCGCCTCGTCGCCATGCCGCTCTACACGGATGCGCCGGCGCTCTTCTATCGCAAAGACCTGCTCGACAAGTACGGCAAGCAACCGCCGAAGACCTGGGACGAGATGGCCGCGACCGCCAAGGAGATCCAGGAAAAGGAACGCGCCGTCGGCCAGAAGGATCTCTGGGGCTATGTCTTCCAGGGCAACGCCTATGAGGGCCTGACCTGCAACGCGCTCGAATGGGTGAAGTCGTCGGGTGGTGGCCAGATCATCGAGCCGGACGGCACGATCTCGGTCAACAACGAGAATGCCGCGGCAGCACTTGACCGCGCCAAGGGATGGATCGGAACGATCTCGCCCTCCGGCGTCCTCGCCTACCAGGAAGAAGAGTCCCGCGGCGTCTGGCAGACCGGCAATGCCGTCTTCATGCGCAACTGGCCCTATGCCTACTCCCTCGGCAATGGCGCGGACAGTGCCGTCAAGGGCAAGTTCGACGTAACGACGCTTCCGGTTGCCAAGGAGGGCGACTCGCCATCCTCGACGCTCGGCGGCTGGAACCTTGCGGTCTCCAAGTACTCGCAGAACCAGGACGCCGCGATTGCCCTCGTCAAGTTCCTGACGTCCAAGGAAAGCCAGAAGCAGCGCGCCATTGAGCTCTCCAACCTGCCGACGCTTGTGGCGCTCTACGATGACAAGGACATCGCCGCCGCACAGCCGTTCATGCCGAACTGGAAGCCGATCTTCCAGAACGCCGTTCCGCGTCCGTCGGCGTCCGCCAAGGTCAAGTACAACGAGGTCTCCTCGAAGTTCTGGACCGCCGTTCACAACTCGCTTTCAGGCAACGGCACGTCTGCGGAAAACCTCGAGCTTCTCGAAGCCGACCTGACATCGCTGAAGGGCGATAACTGGTGATCGACAGCATCGGCAGCGGCGGACGTTCCGCCGCTGCCTTTTTTCTGAAGACGCCACCGTCAATCGCCTCAAGAAGCGGGTACCTCATGACTGAAGCCGCAGTTTCCTCAAGCGTCGGATCGCGAGCGCGCGCCGTCAAGACCTCGTCGGACCTGCGCTCCGAGCGCATCCGTTCCGCCTGGATATTCCTGGCCCCCACCCTGTTCATTCTGGCCGTCGTTGCTGGATGGCCTCTTTTCAGAACGATCTATTTCAGCTTCACGAACGCATCGCTGACCAATCTCGGCGGCGCTGAATTCGTCGGCTTCAAGAACTACCTCTCATGGATCACGCTTAAGAGCGGGCGCACCGTCTATAGCGGCCTGCTTGCGGACCCGAACTGGTGGCGCGCCGTCTGGAACACGATGAAGTTCGCGTTCCTGTCCGTGACCATCGAAACCATTCTCGGCCTCGTCGTCGCCCTGGTGTTGAACGCCAATTTCCCCGGCCGTGGCATCGTTCGCGCCGCCATCCTCATTCCCTGGGCGATCCCGACCATCGTGTCCGCCAAGATGTGGGCCTGGATGCTCAACGACCAGTTCGGCATCCTGAACGACATCCTGCTCGGTATGGGCCTGATCAGCCAGAAAATCGCCTGGACCGCAAATCCCGAGACGGCAATGGTCGCGGTGCTGATCGTCGACATCTGGAAGACCACGCCTTTCATGGCGCTTCTGATCCTCGCCGGGCTGCAGATGGTGCCTGCCGATATCTACGAGGCGGCCAAAATCGACGGCATCAACCCGATCAAGGTGTTCTGGCGGCTGACGCTGCCGCTGGTCCGCCCGGCCATCATGGTCGCCGTGATTTTCCGCATGCTCGACGCCCTGCGCATCTTCGACCTGATTTACGTGCTGACACCGAACAACGCGCAGACCAAAACCATGTCGGTCATGGCACGCGAGAACCTCTTCGACTTCGACAAGTTCGCCTACGGGGCGACAGCCTCGACGGTGCTCTTCCTGATCATCGCGACGATCACCGTGCTCTACATGTGGCTCGGTCGCGTCAAACTCGGTGGGAGCGAACGCTGATGCTGCTGACCCTGACAAAGAACACGCTCTTCTATCTGCTCGTCACCGTCATCGTCATCATCGCCGTCTTTCCGTTCTACTATGCGATCCTGACGAGTTTCAAAGCCGGTACCGCCCTCTTCGAGGTCAATTACTGGCCGACCTCGATCTCGCTCACCAACTACACGACGGTCCTGACCACGGGCAGCTTCATCCGCAGCCTCGGCAACTCCCTGCTCGTCGCCATCCTCGTGGTCGCAGCCTCGCTGCTACTGGCCGTCACGGCATCCTACGCGCTTGCCCGCGTCAATTTCCGCGGCCGCGCGCTACTGATGCTGACGATCCTGTCGGTCTCGATGTTCCCGCAGATCGCCGTGCTCGCCGGCCTGTTCGAGCTGATCCGCTGGATCGGCATCTTCAACACGCCGTTCGCGCTGATCTTCTCCTACATGATCTTTACCCTGCCCTTTACGGTCTGGGTTCTGACCACCTTCATGCGCGATCTGCCCATTGAAATCGAGGAAGCGGCGATCGTCGATGGCGCCTCGCCGTGGGTCATCATCACCCAGGTTTTCATGCCGCTGATGTGGCCGGCTCTGGTCACGACAGGCCTGCTTGCCTTCATTACGGCCTGGAACGAATTCCTCTTCGCCCTAACATTCACCTCATCGGACGCTCAGCGAACGGTGCCGGTTGCCATCGCCCTGCTTTCGGGCGGCAGCCAGTTCGAAATCCCGTGGGGCAACATCATGGCAGCATCCGTCATCGTTACGGTCCCTGTCGTTGTCCTGGTCCTGATATTCCAGCGGCGCATCATTTCCGGCCTGACCGCCGGCGGCGTCAAAGGTTGAAGAAAGCACGATATGGCACAGATTCGACTCGACAATATCCGCAAGAGCTTCGGTGCGCTTGAAGTCATCAAGGGCGTCTCGCTCGATATCCGCAAAGGCGAGTTCATGGTCTTCGTCGGCCCGTCCGGCTGCGGCAAGTCCACGCTGCTGCGGCTGATCTCTGGGCTGGAGGACATCACCTCGGGCACACTTTCTTTCGATGGCGAGGCGGTCAACCGCTACGCGCCGTCGCAGCGCGGCATCGCCATGGTCTTCCAATCCTATGCACTCTATCCGCATATGACCGTGTTCGAGAACATGGCCTTCGGGATGAAACTCTCGGGACGCACAAAGGAAGAGTGCAAGGCCCGCGTCGAGCAGGCC
>Ga0102590_1004133_pt1 | contig 12868 bp, 14 predicted proteins | sample AraplaMF_Col_mMF_FD_76859 | JGI IMG/M metagenome (GOLD analysis project Ga0102590, IMG submission 76859) | Arabidopsis root microbial communities from the University of North Carolina, USA - plate scrape MF_Col_mMF | ecosystem: Host-associated > Plants > Roots > Endosphere | place: USA...
GTTCTGGCTGGCGACGGCGAACCGGTCCTGGGCCTCGCGGGTGATCTGCCAGCGCGCGGCGATGTTCTCGGCGGTCTGGCCCATGTGGTAGCCGTGGAAGGCGTCCCACAGGCCGTCCTTGATCATGGTGTCGATCAACGACAGGTCGCCCATCTTCTGGCCGTTGCGCAGGGCCTGGGCGTGCGGGGCCTGGCTCATGCTCTCCTGGCCGCCCACCACCACGATCCCGGCGTCGCCGGCGGCGATCTGCTGGGCGCCCAGGGCCACGGCCCGCAGGCCCGAGCCGCACAGCTGGTTCAGGCTCCAGGCCGGGCTGGCGACCGGGATGCCGGCGTTGACCGAGGCCTGGCGGGCCGGCCCCTGGCCGGCGGCGGCCTGCAGCACCTGGCCCAGGATCACCTCGTCGACGTCGGCCGGCGTGATGCCGGCGCGCTCGACGGCGGCCTGGATGGCCAGCTTGCCCAGCTCGTGGGCCGGCAGGCTGGACAAGGCGCCGAGGAAGGACCCGACCGGCGTGCGGGCGGCGGAAACGATGACGATGTCGCTCATGGCGAGGTAGCTCCCGAGACGTGTTCCGGGCGCTCCTCGCGGACGCGGCGCCCATGATTTTGCAGTGCAATATCACCTTGCATAAAGCGGCAGGGTTCGTCACGCGCACATTTTCACGGGATGTTGCAACTTCCAAGCGCCGCCGGCACTGGCGTCATGCCTTTGCATTCGCGATAGTGCGATGCGAAAAGGCGGAAATAACGCTGTCCTAGGGAATGAAATGTCCGAGAACACCGAAAACGGCGAAACGCCCTCGGCCAAGGCCGGAGAAAAGGGCCCGGGCCAGAAGGTCGTCATCAAGAAGTACGCCAACCGTCGCCTCTACAACACCGCGTCTTCTTCCTACGTCACCCTCGATCACCTGTCGGACATGGTGAAGGAGGGGATCGACTTCGTGGTCTACGACGCCAAGACCAACGACGACATCACCCGCTCGGTGCTGACCCAGATCATCTTCGAGGAAGAGAACCGCGGCGGCGGCCAGAACCTGCTGCCGATCCAGTTCCTCCGCCAGTTGATCGGCTTCTACGGCAACTCCATGCAGGCCTTCCTGCCCAGCTACCTGGAGATGTCGCTGGAGAGCTTCACCAAGCAGCAGGAGCGCATGCGCACCCAGCTGGCGGGCCTGGCCCCGGGCGTGGCCGGGGCCAAGGGCATGCCGGGCCTGGGCGTCTACGAGGAGCAGATCCGCCAGAACATGGCGCTGTTCGACCGGGCCATGAAGATGTTCTCGCCGTTCGCCTACACGCGGCCCGAGGACGCCCCCGCCGCCCCGACCCCGGCCGAGCCGGCTCCGCCCGCCGCGCCCGCCCCGCAGCCCAGCGAGGACTCCCTGGCCGACCTCAAGCGCCAGCTGGAAGCCATGCAGCAGCAGATCGAGAAGCTGGCGACCAAGCCGTAGGATCGTGCGTCCTCACGAACCCTTAACCACGCCGGCTGACCCGTCCTTAACCGTCGTCGGCCACAACTCTTCACCATGAACGGCCCGATCGATCCCATCCGGCGCGCCCAGGCGGCGCGCCGGGCGCTGCCCGCGCCCCGCGACCCCGACCGCCCCGAGGCGGACGGCGAGGAAGATGTGACCTTCGTGCGCGACGAACAGCCGGCCGCCCCGCCGCCGCCGCGCCGCAGCGCCTTCGCGGCCTTCGCCGCCCATCTGATGGGCCAGAGCGGCCAGAAGCGCGGCCTGCGCGGTGGGCAGGAAGTGCTCGACGCGGCGCGTTCGACCTATCTCGGCACGGAATATTCCGGCCCGGCCGACCGCCGGCCCAAGGCTGGCCTGATCAAGAAGACCGAAATCTAGGATCTCAGGCGGGCCAGTTCCGCCTCGAGCGCGGCCACCCGCGCCTCCAGCGTCGCCACCCTCGCCTCCAGGGACGGCGCGTCGCCCGGCGGGGCCACCGCGTGGGCGCCGATCCCCGCTCGCCGCGCGGCCTCGGCCAGCGGAACCCCCAAAAGCTCGGCGAAGGCGGCGATCTGGGCGGCGGTCAGCTCGCGCTGGTCCTTGTAGGCCAGGGCCAGCTCCTCGCCGGTCATGCCGGCCACGGCGGCCAGGACCGTCCGCGACAGCCCCCGCTCGGCCAGCCGCGCGTCGTACCAGAGCTGGTCGAAGAACAACGCCATGGGCCGGAGGCTAGCCCAGGACGCGAGGTTGGCGCCAGTCTTGCTTGGCGCGGGGCGGATCCAGACCTCGAGACCCCTTCATGCTGCTGACCGCCGTGACCCGCTTCTTCGACATCGCCCTCGTGACCCTGATCTTCACGGCGCTGACCTAAACAGGCTCGGGGACAGGCGCATGCGCCTGTCCCCGTCCGCGGCTACCCGCTTTCCAGCAGCATCATCGTCCCCTGGCCGCCGTCGGCGCAGATGCTGACGACCGCCTTCTCGCCCTTGGGCCGGGTAGCCAGTTCCTTGACCGCCTGGGACAGGATCCGCGCCCCGGTCGCGCCGAACGGGTGACCGACCGCCAGGCTGCCGCCCGTCGGGTTCATCCGCTCGCGCGGGAACTTGCCCAGGTCGGTCTCGACCCCCGCCTTGGTCTTGCGGAACGTCTCGTCCTCCCAGGCGGCGATGTGCGACAGCACCTGGGCGGCGAAGGCCTCGTGGATCTCCCACAGGCCGACATCGGCGTAGTTGAGCCCGTTGCGGGCCAGCAGGCGCGGCACGCCATAGGCCGGGGCCATCAGCAGGCCCTCGTGGCGCAGGTCGATCGAGGTGACCTCGTAGTCGACCACCTTCACGCGCGGCGTGGCCTCCGGCAGGCGGGCCAGTCCCGCCTCGGACGCCACCCAGATCGCCGCCGCCCCGTCGGTCAGGGGCGAGGAATTGCCGGCCGTCAGTGTGCCCTGGCCGCTGGTCTTGTCGAAGGCGGGGGAAAGCTTGGCCAACTTCTCCAGCGTCGAATCCTTGCGCGGGATGGTGTCGCGCTTCACCTCGCCGACCGGGATCACCAGGTCGTCGAAGAACCCGGCCTCCCAGGCCGCCACCGCGTGCTGGTGGCTCTCGAAGGCGATCTGGTCCTGGTCGGCCCGCGACAGCTTCCAGGCCTTCGCCGTGATCTCGGTGTGCTCGCCCATGGACAGGCCCGTGGTGCGGTTGGCCACCTTGGGGATCCACAGCTTCAGGTCGGACGGTTTCAGCTTGGCCAGGTGGGCCAGTTTCTGGCCGGGGGTCCTGGCGGCCCGGAAGCCCTTGAGCCAGTCGGAAAAGGCGATGCTGGCCCCGACCTGGACCTTGCTCATGCTCTCGACCCCGCCCACCAGGGCCAGGTCGCGGCCGCGGCCGTCGATCATGCCGGCGGCCTCGATCACCCCGATCATGCTGGTCGAGCAGGCCATGATCGTCGAGAAGGCCGGGATGGTCGGGTCGGCTCCGGCGTCCAGCAGCACCTCGCGGGCGATGTTGCTCCAGGTCAGGTTGGGGATCACCGTGCCCCAGACCGCGAAGTCGGGGCGGGCTCCCCCTGCTTTTTGGGAGAGTTGGGCCAGCATCGCCTGGACCACGGGGACCGACAGGGCGATGGCGTCATGGGCCTTCAGCGACCCGTCGGCCTTGGCGAACGGCGTGCGAAGGCCGGCCGCCAGCCAGATGTCGGGTTTGGACGCCATGATCGTGGTCCCTCGAGAAACACTGGCCGAGATGTCAGCATGCCAAGGCTCGGCCACAAGGGTCTTGTCGATTTTGGCGGCGGGGACGCGGCGCTTGGAATTAGGGACACGCCGCGAGGGCGCGTCCCCGTCCGTGCTCAAGGGCCTAGTGGCGCGCGTCGCTGAAATCCATGTCGCGGCGGGCCGAGACGATGGTGACGATGAAGCCGGCCAGCACGTCCAGCAGCACCATCGTGGTCAGCAGGAAGAACACCGAGGTCCCGAAGGCCGGGAACAGCAGGAACTCGACCAGGCAGCCGATGAACAGCACCATCGACAGCGAGTGGTTGATGATCGCGATCTTGCGGCTGGTCGTCGATTTCAGCAGCTCGACGAACAGCACCACCAGCGAGGCCGCGATCAGCAGGTCGCCCAGGCTGACGGCCCAGTCGGCCTTGGAGGTCATGTGGATGGTGAACAGCTGCTCGCCCAGGCGGTACTGGGCGGCGTTGGCGGCGAAGCCGCCCGCGAAGGTCAAGACGATCAGGTTGTAGACCAGCACCGGCAGGGCCAGCAGCGGAAACGCGGCGAACATGTCTCTGGCTCTCCCCCGACGGCCGACCAAGAGGCTCAGGCTTAACGGCTTTCACGGATTCCCGGAAGCGGCGTGGCGCCTGCGCTTCAGACCTCGTCCACGCCCTGCGGGTTGCGGGCCCGGGTCTGCAGCCACATCACGCCCAGCAGGTCGGAGACCGAGGCCTTGAGCCGGCCGAAGTTGGTGTATTTCGACACCCCGCTCTCGCGGTGGCGATGGTTCACCGGCTGGAACTCGACCTTGTAGCCCTCGCGCAGCATCAGGGCCGGGATGTAGCGGTGGATGTGATCGAAATAGGGCAGCCGCAGGAAGGCCTCGCGGCGGAAGGCCTTGAGGCCGCAGCCGGTGTCGTTGGCGGTGTCCTTCAGCAGGCGCTTGCGCACGCCGTTGCCGAACCGGGAGGCGAAGCGCTTGGCCGAGCTGTCCTGGCGCTTGACCCGCTCGCCGCCCACCAGGGCCAGCTCGGGCGGAGCCGCCTTCAGGGCCTTGGCCAGGCGCGGCGCGTCGGCCGGATCGTTCTGGCCGTCGCCGTCCAGGGTGACGACGATCGGGGCGCGGGCGGCCAGCACGCCGCTGCGCACCGCGCGGCTCTGGCCCGAGTTCTTGCGGTGGCTCAGCACCCGCAGCTGCGGGATCTCGGCCTTCAGGGCCGCCAGCAGGGCCTTGGTGTCGTCGCGGCTGGCGTCGTCGATGAAGATGATCTCGTGGCGCTCGCCCGCGAAGGCGGCGGCGATCTCGCGCGCCAGGGCGGGCGCCGCCCCGCCCTCGTCGAAGACGGGCACGACGACGGAATAGTCGGGGACGGCGATAGCGGTAGCGTTCATCGCCCTCTCATAGCGCAAAAATAGCCTAAAAGAAGGATCGTGCTATTCCACCATGATGACGCTTGAATCTCGCCTGGATGACTGGAGCCGCGGCTGGCGCGGCCCGCTGTTCGCCGCCCTGGTGGCCCTGATCGCCGGCCTGCCCGGCCTGTTCGCCATGCCGCCGCTGGACCGCGACGAATCACGCTTCGCCCAGGCCACCGCCCAGATGCTGGAAACCGACGACATGGTCGTCATCAGGTTCCAGGACCAGCCGCGCTTCAAGAAGCCGGTCGGCATCCACTGGCTGCAGGCGGCCAGCGTCACCGCCTTCTCGGCCGCCGAGGACCGGGGGATCTGGGCCTATCGCCTCCCCTCGCTGCTGGGGGCCATGCTGGCGGCGGCGGCCTGCGCCTGGGGCGCCTCGGCTCTGCTCGGGCCCAAGACCGGCCTGCTGGCCGGCGGCATCTTGGGCGCGACGATCCTGCTGTCGACCGAGGCCTTCATCGCCAAGACCGACGCGGCCCTGTGCGGCTTCACCACCCTGGCCATGGCCGCCGTGGCGCGGATCTACGCCGCCCACCTGGCCGGCCAGCCGACCGGCAAGGGCTTCAACCGCTGGACCAAGCTGGCCTTCTGGGTCGGCCTGGCCATGGGCGTGCTGATCAAGGGGCCGGTCGGGCTGATGGTGGTGGCGCTCAGCGTCGCGGCCCTGTGGATCTGGGACCGCAAGGCGCCGTGGCTCAAGGACCTGGGCTGGGGCTGGGGCCTGACCCTGGCGGCCGCCATCGTCCTGCCGTGGGCGATGATGATCACCGTCGCCACCGACGGGACCTTCTGGTCGACGGCCGTGGGCAGCGACCTGGCCCCCAAGCTGGCCGGCGGCCAGGAAAGCCACGGCGCCCCGTTCGGCGCCTACGCCCTGGGCGCGTTCCTGCTGGTGTTCCCGGCCACCCTGCTGCTGCCGTCGGGCGTGACGCTGGGCTGGACGGGGCGCAAGGAGGCGGGCGTCCGCTTCGCCCTCTGCTGGCTGGTCCCCACCTGGCTGGTGTTCGAGCTCCTGCCGACCAAGCTGGTCCACTACACCCTGCCCGCCGTGCCGGCCCTGGCCATGCTGATGGCCGCCGCCCTGCGCGCGCCCCTGCCCCGCATTCCCCGCCTGATCGGCGCGATCCTGTCGACCCTGGCCGGGCTGGTCTTCGCGATCGGCGCGATCTACCTGCAGGCCGAGTACGGCGATCCGGGCGACCTGCCCGCCACGATCCTCACCGCCCTGCTCTTCCTGGCCTCGGGCGTCGCCGGCGCCGTGCTGCTGATGCGCAAGACCGCCGCGATCGCCCTGGTCACCGCCGGGGCGCTGGGGATCGCCGCCCACGCCGCCCTGGTCGGGCTGCTGGTTCCCCGGCTGGAGCCGCTGCTGCTGTCGCCGCGCCTGGAAAAGGCGCTGGAGCAGGCCGACCTCGCCCCCCGCGGCGGGGCGCCGGGCCCGGTGGCCGTCACCGGCTATTCCGAGCCCAGCATGATCTTCCTGCTGGGCACCACCACCGAGCTGACCGACCCGGTCGGCGCCGCCAGGGCCGTCGCCCAGGGCCGCCCCGCCGTGGTCGAAGGTCGCCAGGAAAAGGCCTTCCGCGCCGCCCTCGCCGCCCTGGGCCAGACCGCCCGCCCGGCCGGCGTGGTCGACGGCTTCGACTATTCCGACGGCGACAAGGAGCGCCTGACGCTCTATCGCGGGGCGCCCGTCCAGCCCGACGACGAGGCCGACCAGGCCGGCGAGGACGCAGAGACCCCAGCGGAGGCCCACCCATGAGCCGCTTCATCCAGATCGTCGAGGTCGGCCCGCGCGACGGGCTGCAGAACGAGACGCTGTCCCTGCCGGTCGGGGAGAAGCTGGACCTGATCCGCCGGCTGGAGGCCGCCGGCGCCCGGCGCATCGAGACCGTCTCGTTCGTCAATCCCAACCGCGTGCCGCAGATGGCCGGGGCCGAGGAGATCATGGCGGCGCTGGCGCCCGACCTCGAGCATTCGCGGATCGGCCTGGTGCTGAACATGCGCGGCTGGGAGCGGTGTGTGGCCGCCCAGTGCGACGAGGCCAATGTCGTGGTCTGCGCCACCGACGGCTTCGGCCTGGCCAACCAGGGCGCGACCGCCGCCCAGCAGGTCGACGCCCTGGCCGCCATCGTCGAGCGCCAGGCGGTCGAGAGCGGCCCGCCGATCACCGCCACGATCTCGGTGGCCTTCGGCTGCCCGTTTGACGGCGAGGTGCCCGAGGACCAGGTCGTGGCCATCGCCCGCGACGCGGCGTCGATGGGCGTGGCCGAGATCGCCATCGCCGACACCATCGGCGTGGCCGATCCGTGGACCGTCCGCCGGCGGATCGAGGCGGTCCGCGCCGCCGCCCCGGACGTCCGGCTGCGGATGCACTTCCACGACACCCGCAACACCGGCCTGGCCAACGCCTATGCCAGCGTCGAGGCCGGGATCGACGTGCTGGACGCCTCGGTCGGCGGCCTGGGCGGCTGCCCGTTCGCCCCGAACGCCACCGGCAACATCGGCACCGAGGACCTGGTCTACATGCTGGAGCGGGCCGGGTTCGAGACCGGCTACGACCTCTCCGCCCTGATCGAGATCGGCCGCCAGGTCAGCGAGCGGCTGGGCAAGAGCGCCCCGGCGTCTTCGTTGGCGCGGGCGGGCGGATTTCCGGGATAGGCCGGGTCCTGCGATCGGGGGCCCGTCCCCGGCCGGAAACCCTAGATCGGCCGGCCGGTGATCTTCCAGATCAGCGGCCTCGACACGCTCATCAGCAGGATGGCCGGGGCCAGCAGGACGGCGATCACGTAGCGCTGGACCGTGTCGGCCCGCTTGATGAAGTAGCGCGACAGGCCCACGCCCTTGTGGAACTCGACCTTCAGCGGGTGCTCCAGGCTGGTGTGGCCCAGGTGGATCACCTCGGCGGCCGGCTGGAACAGCACCTGGCCGCCGGCCTGGCGGGCGCGCCAGCACAGGTCGATATCCTCGACGTGCAGGAAATAGCCTTCGTCGAAACCGCCCAGCAGTTCGAAGTCCTCGCGGCGCAGGGCGAAGCAGGCGCCGGAGATGGTCGGCATCGGCACGGGCCCCTCGGGCAAGGCCTCGCGCTCGCGGTGGATTTCGAAGTTGCGCAGGGACTTGAAGCGCAAGGTCAGGTGGCCGAAGCTGAGCAGGGTGGTGACGGGCGTGACCTCGCCGCGGCGACCGCCGCGCTGCTCGGTGCCGTCGGTGTTCATCACCCGCGCCCCGACCACGGTGGGAACCGGCTGGTTCCCGAACGCCGCGACCAGGGCCTCGACGCAGCCCAGCTGCAGGTTGGCGTCGGGATTGAGGAAGACAATGTATTCGCCGCGCGCGGTCTCGGCGCCCAGGTTGGCCCCGCGCGCGAACCCGACATTGCCGTGCCCCTGCTGCAGCACGACCCGCGCCTCGGTGCGGCCCAGAGCGCGCAGGCGTTCTGCCTCGGCGGGCGGCGAGCCGTTGTCGATGATGACGAACTCGTCGACCAGCGGCTCGGCCAGCACGTGCTCGATGCTTTTGATCAGGGCTTCTCCCGTCTGGTAGACGACCATGACCACGGAGACGCGCGGCCGAACCGGCCGCGCGCCCGTGACGAAGGTCGAATTCGAGGGAAGAATACTGTTCATCAGGCCTGCACTAACGCCTCGGGCCGCGCCGCGGCGCGGTCGCGCGCGAGGTCCGGCGGGGTGGCTTCCTCGGTCAAGGCGCGCACGGCCTCTTCCAGCGACAACACCTTCTGCCCCTCGCCGCCAAGACGGCGCAGGGCGACTTCTCCGTTCTCGGCTTCCTTGCGCCCGACCACTGCAATCACCGGCACCTTCGCGAGGCTGTGCTCGCGAATCTTGTAGTTGATCTTCTCGTTCCTGAAGTCGACCTCTGCGCGAACGCCCAGCGAAGTCAATCGGTCAGCCACGCGTTGGGCGTAGTCGTCGGCGTCCGACGTGATCGTGGCCACCACGACCTGGGTCGGCGCCAGCCAGAGCGGCAGATGGCCGGCATAGTTCTCCAGCAGGATGCCGATGAAGCGCTCGAACGAGCCCAGGATCGCCCGGTGCAGCATGACGGGACGCTTCTTCCCGCCGTCCTCGGCCACGTATTCGGCGTCCAGGCGCTCGGGCAGCACGAAGTCCAGCTGCAGGGTGCCGCATTGCCAGACCCGGCCGATGGCGTCCTTCAGCGAGAATTCCAGCTTCGGGCCGTAGAAGGCGCCTTCGCCCTCTTGCAGCACGAGCGTCTCGCCCGCCGCCTCGGCGGCCGCCGACAGCGCCGCCTCGGCCTTGTCCCAGACCTCGTCCGTGCCGGCGCGAAGCTCCGGACGCGTCGAGAATTTGGTGTCGGCCAGATGCATGCCGAGGTCGCTATAGACGCTCCGCAACAGTTCGATGAAGCGGGCGGATTCCTCCGTGACCTGCTCTTCTCGGCAGAAGATGTGGGCGTCGTCCTGGGTGAAGGCGCGCACCCGCATGATGCCGTGCATGGCGCCCGAGGGCTCGTAGCGATGGCAGGCCCCGAACTCGGCCATGCGCAGCGGCAGCTCGCGGTAGGACTTCTGGCCGACGTTGAAGATCTGGATGTGGCCGGGGCAGTTCATCGGCTTGACCGCCAGGACCTCGCCCTCGGCGCTCTCGCACATGAACATGGCGTGGCCGAACTTCTCGGCGTGGCCCGAGCGCTCCCACAGGCTCTTGTCGAGGATCTGGGGCGTCTTGACCTCGCGATAGCCGGCCGCGTCCAGCCGGCGGCGCATATAGGCCTCCAGCGCCAGGTACAGGGTCCAGCCCTTGGGGTGCCAGAACACCATGCCCTTGCCCTCTTCCTGGATGTGGAAGAGGTCCATGGTCTTGCCCAGCTTGCGGTGGTCGCGCTTCTCGGCTTCCTCGATGCGCTTCAGGTGCGCCTCGAGATCGGCTTCCGAGGCCCAGGCCGTGCCGTAGATGCGCTGCAGCTGGGCGTTGTTCTGGTCGCCGCGCCAGTAGGCGCCGGCCAGCTTGGTCAGCTTGAAGGCCTTGCCGACATGCTTGGTCGACGGCAGGTGGGGACCGCGGCACAGGTCCTTCCATTGGCCCTGGTGATAGACCGTGATCGTATCGCTGGCCGGCAGGTCACGGATGATCTGGGCCTTGTAGGCCTCGCCCATGGCCTCGAAGTCGGCGATGGCCGCCTCGCGGTCGACCTCCTCGCGCGTGATCTTCTCGTCGCGATCGACGATCTCGCGCATGCGCTTCTCGATCGTCGCCAGGTCGTCCAGGCTGAACGGCTCGTCGCGCGCGAAGTCGTAGTAGAAGCCGTCCTCGACGTTCGGGCCGATGGTCACCTGGGTGCCGGGGAACAGTTCCTGCACCGCCTCGGCCAGCACGTGGGCCGTATCGTGGCGGATGGTGTCGAGCGCCTCGGGGGCCTCGCGGGTGATGATCTCGAAGCGATTGCCGCCGCCCAGCAGGTCGGGCGTCAACGGACGATCCAGGTCCAGCAGCTGGCCGTCCAGCTTGATCAGCAGGGCCTTCTTCTCCAGCGACTTGGAGATCGAGGCGGCCACGTCGCGGCCCGTCGAACCGTCAGCATACTGGCGGGCCGAGCCGTCGGGGAAAATCAGGTCGATCATTCTTCACATATCCACTTGCGCGGCGTCTTCGGCGGAGGCGGCGGGTCGTACCCCGAGCCGCCGAACGGATTGCATCGGCAGATCCGTCCCACCGCGAGCCAGGACCCCTTCAGGGGTCCGTGATCCTTGAGCGCCTGGGCCGCGTATTCCGAGCAGGTCGGCAAATAGCGGCACTGACGCCCGATGAAGGGCGAGAGCGTCGTCTTGTAGGCCCGCAGGCCCAGGTCGACGGTGCGTTCGTAGAGTGTCATGCCGGCGCTTTCGCGAACGGAGTCGGGGACTTATCGACTAGCGAAAAGTTCCGATCAAGCGGCGCCGACGCGGCTAGTTCGGGTTTGGGTCGCCGCTGTGGCAGTACGGACAGCCTCGACCGTGGCCTCGAACGCCAAAAGCGTCGAGGCGTGACGGGCGGGATAGTCCTTGACCGGCTCCAGCACGGCGAGCTCCGCAAATCGACCCTGGGGAGGCGGGCCGCCTGACTTCAGCATAGCCCGCAAGGCGTCGCGGGCCAACTCGATCTCGGAAAGATCGGCCCCGACCACCTGGGCGCCGAGGATCGCGGCCGACGCCTGGCCCAGGGCGCAGGCGGTCACGTCCTGGGCGAAGTCGGCCACCTTGCCGTCCTCGACCGTGACGTCGACGACGATCCGGCTGCCGCACAGCTTGGCGGTCTTCTCGGCGCTGGCGTCCGGCGCGGCCAGCCGTCCGGCCCGGGGCATGTTGGCCACCAGGCCCAGGATGCGGGCCGAATAGAGGTCGTCGATCATGCTGTCTATGTGGGGGTGTTCTGGCGCTCGGACCAGAGGCCCTCGGCCCGCGCCTTGACCGCCTCGCCCATCCGGGTGAAGGCCGCCTTCAGGCGCCGGCGCTCGTCGCGGCTGACGAAGCGGACCAGCGGCCCCATGAACAGCTCGCCGTTCGAGAAGGTCGAGCCGACGTCGCTCATCTTCTCGATCTCCAGATAGCGGATCGCGGTCACCAGGCCGTTCAGCCGCCGGGTGCGCCAGTGCAGCTGCTCGTAGGGCACCCAGTCCTGGACCACCGCCTCGACCGCTGTCGCCGGCCCGTCGCCGACCACCAGCTCGAAGCGCAGCGGCGTGCCGATGCGCATCTCGCCCTCCATGCGCGGATGGACCGGGTTCCAGTCCTTCCAGGACGCGAAGTCGGAGATCACCTCCCAGACGAGCTCGGCGGGGGCCTGCACCCCGGTGCGGAATTCTACGGCGCGTTGCATGGGCGTCGCTCTAGCACTTTCACTCTGAAAAACCCAAGCCGCTGGCCTTCTGGAAGAGCGGCAGGTCGAGGGACGGCGGGTCGATTCCGGCCTGGCTGAGCAGGCCGTGGACCTGACCGCGATGATGGGTCTGGTGGTTGAAGACATGGGCCAGGGCGGCCCACAGCGGCTGGGTCACGGTCGCGCCGTCGGCCATCCGCGTCCAGCGGAACGGGCCGGCCAGCTGCGCGTCGGTCAGGGCGGCCACGTGCTCCGACAGGGCCGCGTCCTCGTGGACCCGGGCCTCGCGCAGCGTCGCCAGGTCGTCGAAGATCACCGCGTCCAGCCCGTGCGGCGGCAGGGTCTCGCCCCGCAGCCGCGCCAGCCACATGCGATCGGTGACGATCAGGTGGTTCAGCGCGCCGTGGATCGACCCGAAGAACGCCCCGCGTTCGGCCTTGTAGTCTGCCTCGTCCAGCAGGGCGCAGGCTGCGTGGAGGCGGTGGTTGGCCCAGGCGTTGTAGCCGGCGAACATCTGGAAATAGGCGCGCATGCTCGAGGCCTCCGGCTCCGCCCGTCCCGGCGAACGCGGGACGAGCGGTTTAGGAGTGTAATCTAATTCCCTAGTCCTTCATACGCCAGGTCGCGCCGCTCGGGCCGTCCATGACCACCACGCCCAGGCTGTCCAGCTCGGCGCGGATGGCGTCGGCGGCGGTCCAGTCCTTGGCGGCGCGAGCCTCGACCCGCCGCTCGAGCAGGTCCTCCACCTTGGCCTTCAGGTCGTCGTCGGCGTCGCCCTCGAACCAGGCGTCCGGGTCGGCCTGCAGGAAGCCCAGCACGCCGGCCGAGGCCAGCAGCCGGCCCTTGTTGGCGGCGATCGCCGGCTCGTCGCCGGCCGTCACCGCCCGCTCAATGGCGCTGGACAGCTCGAAGAAGCCCGAGACCGCCAGCGGCGTGTTGAGGTAGTCC
>Ga0102590_1004138_pt1 | contig 12852 bp, 10 predicted proteins | sample AraplaMF_Col_mMF_FD_76859 | JGI IMG/M metagenome (GOLD analysis project Ga0102590, IMG submission 76859) | Arabidopsis root microbial communities from the University of North Carolina, USA - plate scrape MF_Col_mMF | ecosystem: Host-associated > Plants > Roots > Endosphere | place: USA...
CGCCCGGGAACGGACCCGGTCTTCCGCACGGCCACCGGACCGCCGCCTCGTCCACCGTCCGGTCCGCGCCCGGTACCGGATCCCCCGACGCGGCCGCCCGACAGGCGGACGTCGCCCGGTCCACGCACCTCGCCCGCGGCTCCGTTGCACCGTCCCGCGCCCTCGCGCTCTCAACGGGGCAGACGGCTGCCGCCGCAACCTTCCCGCACGCCCCCGAGCGCGGGCACTCCGTCCCGGTCGGCGCCGCGTCTGCATCCGGGCACCAGGACTCGGGCCCCGCGCGCCTCTGGCCCGCGATGCCCCCCTTGCCCCTCGGCGCGTTCCCTCTCACCAACGGGACGTCCGCCCTGCTCGGCCTCGTACCGGCCCCCGTGCGCAAGGCGCCGCCCGGCGCCGCCGGTGCCCCCGCCTCCGGGCACTCCGCCGCCCGTCTGCCCGCCATCGAGCCCTCGTCCGGCGCCTCCCGTGCGGGCAGCGAGGCGGGCGAGGGACGGGCGCGGCCCGGACGGGCGGACGCGGCACCGCAGGACGAGCCGACCGGCCCGATGGACCCGGACTCGACGGCACCGGATGTCCTGCCGTCCGTCGACGCAACGGCCGAGGCGGTCGGCCCCGCCGCGTCCTCCCCCGCTCCCTCGCAGAAGCCGGCCGTCCTCGCCCGGGAGGCCGCCACCTCGCAGCCCGTGGTGGAGATACTGCCCCTCGGCAGCGGCCTGGTCCTCGTCGGTGCCGGACTGGCGCTCGCGCTTCTGGCTCTGCGCCTGCGCCGGGAATGACCGTCACGTCCGACTACGACGTCACAAGCAGCACCTTTCCGATGTGGCCGCTGTCCTCCAGTACCTGGTGGGCCGCGGCCGCGTCGTTCATCCGGATCTCCCGGTCGACGACCGGGCGGACGTGACCGGAGGCGATCAGCGGCCAGACATGCTCACGCACCGCCGCAACGATCGCCGTCTTCTCGGCGAGCGGACGCGCCCGCAGCGAGGTCGCGGTGATCGCCGCCTGCTTGCGCAGCAGCGTGTTGATGTTCAGCTCGCCCTTGACCCCGCCCTGCATGCCGATGATCGCCAGGCGTCCGTTCAGGGCGAGCGCCTGGACATTGCGGTCGAGGTACTTCGCGCCCATGTTGTCGAGGATGACGTCCGCGCCCTCCCCTGCCGTGGACTCCCGGATCTCCTCCACGAAGTCCTGCTCGCGGTAGTTGATCAGCACGTCCGCGCCCAGTTCCGCGCAGCGCTCCAGCTTCTCCTTGCTGCCCGCGGTGACCGCGACCTTGGCGCCCACCGACTTGGCCAGCTGGATCGCCATCGTGCCGATGCCGCTGGATCCGCCGTGCACGAGCAGCGTCTCGCCCGGGCGCAGATGGGCCACCATGAAGACGTTCGACCAGACCGTGCAGGTCACCTCGGGGAGCGCGGCCGCCTGGCGGAGATCGAGCCCCTCGGGCACGGGCAGCAGCTGCCCCGCGGGGACGACGACCTTCTCGGCGTACCCGCCGCCGGCGAGCAGCGCACAGACCTCGTCACCGACGGCCCATCCCGAGACCCCGGGGCCGAGCGCGGCGACACGGCCCGAGCATTCCAGGCCGGGGTATGGGGACGCACCGGGCGGAGGGTTGTAGAAACCCTGCCGCTGCAGGACATCGGCGCGGTTGACGGCGCTGGCCACCACCTCGACCAGCACCTCACCCTCACCGGGGACGGGATCGGGGACCTCGGTCCACACCAGCGCCTCGGGCCCACCTGGTTCAGGAATCGTGATCGCGTACATGAAAGGGACGCTACTCCTCGAGGTGTGCCGCCCAGGACCCGCGCAACCGTTTTCCGAGCTGGGGGACCGGACATCGGACACCCCCGCCGCGGAATTTCACCCGATGCGACGAGGCGTTCGTCCGGTCGGCGCGTGAGCGGAGGGTCGGATCGGACGTTTCACGTGAAACACGGCCCTTTCCTCAGACCCCTGCCGGCCTCCTCACACCCTGCCGATTTCCTCAGACCCCCGCCGGCCTCCCGCTACCGGCCCGGACACGGTGCGGCTCACGGATCCGGTGCAGCTCACCCCACCCATGGCCAGGGCAGATCGAGGAGTTCCAGTTCCTGACCCGGCCGGGCGCCGCCGGGCGGTACAACTGCGAGCGCGTCCGCTGCGGCGATGCCGCGCAGCATCGCCGGGCCGTTGTAGTGGAGCGGCACGGCGTGATCGCCGCGCACCGAGACGGGGATGAGCCGGGTGTCGTGCGGATGGCCGTGGACGGAGCCGCTCAACACCTGCGTGCACGGCTCCGTTTCCGTCCGGCCGCCGAGAATGCGCAGCAGCGGCTCGGCGAGTGTGAGCAGTCCGGACACCGCCGCGAGGGGGTTGCCGGGCAGACCGACCAGATGCTGGTCCTCACGCAGGCGGGCGAGGAGCATGGGGTGGCCGGGGCGCACCTTCACCCCGTCCACCAGGAGTTCGGCTCCGGCGCGGCGCAGGGTGGGATGGACGTGGTCCACCGGGCCCGAGGCCGTGCCCCCGGTCGTGACGATCAGGTCGGCCGTCGAGGACGTGATCGCCCGGTACAGGGCCTCGGCGTCGTCCCCCAGCCTGCGGACGGCCACCACGTCGGCGCCGAGGGCACGCAGCCACGGCGGCAGCATCGGACCGAGCGCATCCCGGATGAGACCGTCCCTCGGCGCGCCCCCGGTCAGCAATTCGTCGCCCAGGACCAGGACCTCGGCCCTCGGCCGCGGCAGCACGGTCAGATCGTCGTAGCCTGCGGCCGCGGCAAGTCCGAGCACGGCCGGGGTGACCTGGGTACCGAGCGGCAGCAGTCGGTCCCCGCTGTGGCACTCCTGCCCCCGCGGCCGGATGTCCTGACCGTGCACGAGCGTGGCGGTCCCCCCGGCACGAGCGGAGCCCGCGGCCCGGGGGCCGGCCTGCAGTCGTCCCTTGTCGTCGGTGTGCCCGTGTTCGCTGCGCAGGACGGCGGTGGCGCCCGGCGGGACACGCGCCCCGGTGGCGATCCGCACGGCCTCGCCGTCGCCTAGGGGGGCGTGCTCGGCGTGGCCGGCGAGGATCCCCTCCTCCCGCACGTCCCAGGGACCGGGACCCGCGACCGCCCAGCCGTCCATGGCCGAGGTGTCGAAGGAGGGCAGATCGGTGAGCGCCGTGAGGGGGGCCGCGAGAACCAGGCCGAGCGCCGCCTCGAGGGGGACGCCGACCGGTTCCCGGCGTGACACGGACCGGGCGGCGCGCTCGGCGACGGTCCGGGCCTCGGCCCAGGGCATGGCCTCGTCCCGTGCGCCGTGTTTCGACGATCCGGCGGCCAGGGAACGTTTCTCCGCCGTGCCGTCCGGGGCCGGCGCACGGGTGTCCTCGCGCCCGGCCGGACGGCGCATGGATGCGGGTGCATCCGCGCCGGCTGCCGCGAGGGGCGCGCCGGGTCCCGGGCCGTGCGGGTCCCGTTCCCGGACCAGGGCGAGCGCCTCGTCCAGATCCGGGTCCTGCCGCTCCCCGGGCGGACGGGCGGGGCGGGTCTCCTGCGGACGGCGGCCCCGACCCCCGCTCTCGTTGGCCACGGCTAGGGCCTCCTCCACATAGCGTTCCTCGGTGTCCAGGTTGCCCTGGGCGCCCGGCCCGGTCACTCCGTGTCCGGCTTGGCCTCGGCGGAGTCCTCGTCCGCCCAGCGCAGGGCCAGCGCGGCGGCCTTGCGGGCGGCCTCGGCGACCGCCTCCGGCCCGCCGCCCGACTGCGCGGCCGCATAGCCGACGAGGAACGTCGTCAGCGGAGCCGCGGGACGGGCCACACCATGTGCGGCGTCGCGGGCGAGGTCCAGGAGAACACCGGTGTCGACGTCGAGGTCGATGCCCAGTTCGTCCTTGACTGCGGAAATCCATTCATCCAACACGTGCTCATGCTCCCTGATACGTGTCCGGGCGGTGGCGATGTCGTCCCAGGTGTCGCAGTCGAACGACGCGACGGGGTCGCAGATGCGTACAAGGCCCAGCCGGGCGACCAGGCGCCGCAGCGGAAGGCCGTTCAGACCGGCGTGCTCGTCGGACAGCCGGGCCAGCTCGCGGCGCAGGGCCGCGCTGCGGTAGGCGGCGACGAGGGTCTGGTCACGACCTTCGCCGTCGGTGAGCACGGCGCCCTCGGCGTCGCTCGACGCGAGTCCGCCCAGCAGCCGTCGCAGCGTCTGCTGGTCCAGGAAGGGCAGATCGGCGGAGAGCACAACGACGTACCCGGCCGTGGTCCGGCTCAGGCCCGCGTCGAGCGCGGCCACCGGTCCGCCGCCGGGAGGCTCCTCATGGGCCCAGACCACCGGACGCGCGGTAGGCCTGGGCTCGGCGACGACCACCGTGGTGGCCGCGCCGGCACAGGCCGCGAGCACTCGGTCGAGCAGTGCCCGCCCGCCGATGCGTACACCGGGTTTGTCGGCACCGCCGAGCCGTCGTGCCGCACCGCCGGCCAGCACGACGGCGTCGTAGCCGTCGACGCCCGGGGCGCCCGAGGTATCGCTCGCGGTCATGCCCCGAGTATGGGCGCCGCGTGGATCATTGCCACCCCCGCGCACACCGGCCGTGCACGGGAGCTTGCTCACAGTTTCAGCGGCGTCCGGTCGTCGACGCTGCTCAGAGGGTGCGCAGCAGCACCGCCGGCTGTTCCACACAGTCCGCCACATACCGCAGGAAGCCGCCCGCCGTACCGCCGTCGCACACCCGGTGGTCGAAGGTGAGCGAGAGCTGCACGACCTGCCGCACCGCCAACTCCCCCTCGTGCACCCATGGCTTGGGGACGATACGGCCGACACCGAGCATGGCCGCCTCCGGGTGGTTGACGATCGGTGTGGAGCCGTCGACACCGAACACGCCGTAGTTGTTCAGCGTGAAGGTCCCGCCGGTCAGATCGCCGGGGGTGAGCGTCCCGGCGTGTGCGCCCTCGGTCAGCCGGACGAACTCCGCGGTCAGCGACTCGGCGTCTCTCGTGTGCGCGTCCCGCACGACGGGGACCACGAGTCCGCGGTCGGTCTGCGCGGCGAACCCGAGATGCACCTGGTCGAGCAGGACGATCTCGCGGGCTTCCGTGTCGACGGTGGAGTTGAGCTCGGGGAAACGGCCGAGCGCGGAGGTGCAGATTCGGGCCAGCAGCGCGAGCAGGGAGATCTTCGATCCGCCGGCCGCGTTCATGGCGGTCCGTGCACGCATGAGTTCCGTCGCGTCGGCGTCCACCCAGCAGGTCGCGTCCGGGATCTCGCGACGGCTGCGGGAGAGCTTGTCGGCGACGGCACCGCGCAGGCCCTTGAGGGGGATGCGGGTGCCCGCGGTGGCCGCCGGGCGCGCGGAGGTGCCCGCCGCGGCGGCGATCGTCGCGGACGCTTCCGTCCCGAGGGCACTCGGCGCGGACACGGTCGCGGTGGCCACCGTGCCGGCACGGACCTTGACCGCCGAGACCCTGATGGCGTCCTCCACGTCCGCCCGCAGGATCAGCCCGTCCGGCCCGGAACCCGCCAGCCGCCGCAGGTCCAGGCCGTTCTCACGGGCGAGCCTGCGGACGAGCGGGGAGATCACCGGGACGGGCCCTTCGGGCCGTTCCGGGGTGTCGCCGCGAGGAGTTAGGACCGTCGCGCCGGGAGCGGAGCCGGGGGCCGCCGCAGCCGGGGGCCGTTCGGCCACGGCCGGGGCGGGGCGGGCCACACCGTCCGCGGTAGGCGCCACGGGCCGGGACGTCCGCACCCGGCGACGGCGGGCCGGGGCGGCGGACGTCCCGTACCCGACCAGCACGTTCCCGGAGGACTCCTCGGCCGGTTCGGCGGCGGCCCCGACGGCGACCGTCAACAACGGCGCACCCACGGGCAGTTCCGCGCCCTCCTCGCCGAAGCGGGCCGTGACCACGCCCCCGTAGGGGCAGGGCACCTCGACCATGGCCTTGGCCGTCTCGACCTCGACGACCGGCTGGTCGACCGCGACGACGTCGCCCACCTGGACCAGCCAGCGGACGATCTCCGCCTCGGTGAGCCCCTCCCCGAGGTCGGGCAGCCTGAACTCCAGGACCTGGGCCATCAGCTCCCCGCCTCCCACTGCAGGCGCCCAACGGCGTCCAGGATCCGGTCGACACCCGGCAGGTGGTGGCGCTCCAGCATGGGCGGCGGATACGGGATGTCGAACCCGGCCACGCGCAGCACCGGCGCCTCCAGGTAGTGGAAGCAGCGCTCGGTCACCCGCGCGGCGATCTCGCCGCCGGGGCCGCCGAAACCGGTCGACTCGTGCACCACCACGGCCCGGCCCGTGCGGCGCACGGACGCGGTCACCGTCTCGTCGTCGAACGGGACCAGGGAGCGCAGATCGACGACCTCGAGGTCCCAGCCCTCGGCGCGGGCCGCCTCGGCGGCCTCCAGGCAGACGGGCACCGACGGGCCGTAGGTGATCAGCGTGGCGCTGCGGCCCGCGCGCCGGACGACCGCACGGCCTATGGGCTCGACCGTCTGCGGCTCCTCGGGGTTCCAGGAGTCCTTGGACCAGTACAGCCGCTTGGGCTCGAAGAAGACGACCGGGTCGTCGGACGCGATCGAGGCGCGCAGCAGACCGTAGGCGTCGGCGACCGTCGCGGGCGTGACGACATGGAGCCCCGGAGTCGCCATGTAGTACGCCTCGGAGGAGTCGCTGTGGTGCTCGACACCGCCGATACCGCCCCCGTAGGGGATACGGATGGTGATCGGCAGCGGCATCGCGCCGCGGGTACGGTTGCGCATCCGCGAGACATGGCTGACGAGCTGCTCGAACGCCGGATAGGCGAACGCGTCGAACTGCATCTCCACGACCGGACGCAGGCCGTACATCGCCATGCCGACGGCCGTGCCGAGGATGCCCGCCTCGGCCAGCGGGGTGTCCGTGCAGCGGTCCTCGCCGAACTCCTTGGCGAGCCCGTCGGTGACCCGGAAGACACCGCCGAGCGTGCCCACGTCCTCACCCATGACGTGCACGGACGGGTCGGCCGCCATGGCGTCGCGCAGCGCCCGGGTCAGCGCCTGCGCCATGGTGGCCGGCTTGAGGGCAACGGTCGTCATCGCCCGGCTCCTTCCGGTCCGGCGGCCTCCGCGTCCAGCTCCGCCTGCACCTGGGTCTCCTGCTCGAGCAGTTGTGTGGTGGGCTGGGCGTACACGTGGGCGAAGAGGTCCATCGGGTCCAGTGGCGCGTCCTGGTTCATCCGTGCCCGCAGGTCCGCCGCCATCGCCTCGGCGTCGTCGCGCGCGGCCCGTATCCCGTCCTCGTCGAGCAGTCCGCGCTCGGTCAACTCGCGCTCCAGCAGCAGGATCGGGTCGTGGTCGCGCCATGCCTCGACCTCGGCGTCACCGCGGTAGCGGGTCGCGTCGTCGGCGTTCGTGTGGGCGTCCATGCGGTAGGTCACGGCCTCGATGAGCGAGGGACCGCCGCCGGCGCGCGCATGGCGCACGGCGTCGCCGAGGACCTCGTGCACGGCGGCCGCGTCGTTGCCGTCGACCAGGCGGCCCGGCATGCCGTACCCGACGGCCTTGTGGGCCAGGGAGGGCGCCGCGGTCTGCTTGTCCAGCGGGACGGAGATCGCGAAGCCGTTGTTCTGGACCAGGAAGACGACCGGCGCCTGCCAGACGGCGGCGAAGTTCATCGCCTCGTGGAAGTCGCCCTCGCTGGTGCCGCCGTCGCCGACCAGGGCGAGCGCGACCACGTCGTCGCCCTTCAGGCGCGCCGCGTGCGCGAGGCCCACGGCGTGCGGCAGCTGGGTGGCGAGCGGGGTGGACAGGGGGGCCACGCGGTGCGCGTACGGGTCGTAGCCGGTGTGCCAGTCGCCGCGCAGCAGCGTCAGTGCCTCGACCGGGTCCACGCCGCGGGCGACGACGGCGAGCGTGTCGCGGTAGCTGGGGAAGAGCCAGTCGCGCTCCTCGAGCACGAGCGCGGCGGCGACCTGGCAGGCCTCCTGACCGGTGCTGGAGGGGTAGACGGCCAGACGGCCCTGCTTGGTGAGCGCTGTCGCCTGCGTGTTGTACCGGCGGCCGCGCACCAGCTGCGCGTGGAGCAGTCGCAGCAGCTCCGGGTCGGCCTTGGCGGCCGCCTCGGTGCCGAGGACGCGGTAGGGCAGTGCGTCGGGCAGCAGCGGAGCGGGGTCGGTACGGGGCTGCCAGGCGGGCGGCGGTGTGGGCCGGTAGGCGCCCCGCTGCTCCATGACCGTCATGACGGCACCTCCTCGTGGGAGCGGCTTCAGGCGCGCCACGGGAGTGGCGCCTCACCTACCGATTGTTCGGTCGTCGGCACATTTTGGCTACAGGCGCCTCCAGGCTGTGGACAAACGGTTCTCCACAACCTGAGATGTACGCAGTACGTCCATGGTAGAGAGGCGGGGGCGCATGGCACCTGAACAAATGGCCGAGCCGCCGGAGCGCGGCTCCGCGCCGTCGGTTCCCCGCCCTCTCGACGCCATCGACCGCGACATTCTGCAGATCCTCCAGTCGGACGGCCGTGCCTCCATACGGGCGGTCGCCGAGCGTGTCCACGTCTCGCGGGCCAACGCCTACGCCCGGATCAACCGGCTCATCGACGACGGTGTGATCCGCGGTTTCGGCGCCCGGGTGAACCACGAGCGCGCCGGCCACAGCACCTCCGCGTACATCACCCTCAAGATCGTCCAGAACTCCTGGCGCACGGTCCGCGAGCAGCTGCGCATGCTGCCGGGCGCCTCCCACATAGCCCTGGTGGGCGGCGACTTCGACGTACTGCTGCTGGTGCACACCCCCGACAACAGGGCGCTGCGCGAACTGGTCCTCACCCGGCTCCAGGCGATCCCCGAAGTGCTCAGCACACGCACACTGCTGGTGTTCGAGGAAGAAGACCTGGAACCGGAGCGCTGATCCGGCAGGGTGCGCGCCGGCCGGCCTCAGCCGTCGCCGCGCAGCCCGGAGAAGACCAACTGCACGACGGCGTCGGCGACTTCCCGCTCGCCGATACCGCGCCCCTCGGGCCGGTACCATTCCACGATCGAGTTGATCATCCCGAAGACGAGCCGCGTGGCGAGCCGCACCTCCACATCGCCGCGGACGTCCCCGTCGGCGGCCGCGGCCTTGAGCAGCTCGGCGACCCGGTGGTCGAACTCACGACGCCGTTCCAGCGCCCACCGCTCGGTAGCGGTGTTGCCGCGCACCCGCAGCAGCAGCGTCACATAGGGAAGTTCCGCGGTGAGCACCTCGACCATGCGCCGCACCACGTACTCCAGCCGCCGCACGGCACGCCCCTCGCGTGCGTGCTCCTCGTCCAGGATCCCGAAGAGGCCGTCCAGCGCCCGGCTGACGGCGCGGCGCAGCAGCTCCTCCTTGCCCGCGACATGGTGGTAGATCGACGACTTGGAGATGCCGGCCGCCTTGGAGAGGTGCTCCATGGAGGTGCCGTCGTAGCCCCGCTCGTTGAAGACCTGCACGGCGACGGAGAGCAGGGTCTCCGGGGTGTACGTGTCGCGTTTGGCGGTGGTCATGGGGTGCCCTCCCGCTTCTCGGAGGCGTACGCGTGGCGGTAGAGCGCGAGGGACGGGGCGTACCGTCCGGAGGGGTCCCGCATGTGCAGGTCGTCCAGGAGGTCGTAGGCCCAGCTGCGGCCGAGCCTGCGGCTCCATTCGAACGGGCCGAGGGGGTAGTTGACGCCGAGACGCATCGCGGTGTCGATGTCCTCCTCGGTGGCCACGCCCTTGGCGACCGCGTCGTGCGCCAGGTCGACGATCCGGGCGACCGTGCGGGCGACGATCATTCCGGGCACGTCCCCGATCACGCTGACGTCCTTGCCGAGCGCCTGGAAGAGCCCGATGGCCTCGGCGAGGGTGCCGTGCGAGGTGTCCTGGGAGGCGGACAGGGCGATCCGGGTCGCCTTGCGGTAGTCGAGTGCCAGGTCGAAGTAGACGACGTCGCGGAACTCCACGGAGGTCTGCCCGTCGGCGAGGGCGAGCTGGCCCCCGCCCGGCAGCACAAGACGGGTGCCGTGGTCCTCGTCGTCCTCCCGGACACCGATGCCCGCCTCGCGTATCAGCGCGAGCAGTTCGGATGCGGGCCCCAGGTCGCCCTCCGCGACGACGTACGCGGGCGGCTGCGCCCTCTCCGCTGTGTGCGGCTCGGAACGCTCCGCGTCGTCCGCGTAGTCGTACCAGCCCTGTCCGCTCTTGCGGCCGAGCCGGCCCGACTCGACCAGCCGCCGCTGGGCCAGCGACGGGGTGAACCGCACGTCCTGGAAGAAGGACTCCCACACGGAGCGGGTGACGGACTCGTTGACGTCCTGCCCGATGAGGTCGGTCAGCTCGAAGGCGCCCATGCGGAAGCCGCCGGACTCGCGCAGGACCGCGTCAATGGTGGCGGGGTCGGCGGCCTGCGCCTCGAGGACCGCGAACGCCTCCGCGTAGAAGGGCCGGGCGATGCGGTTGACGATGAAGCCGGGGGTGTCCGCGCAGGCCACCGGGGTCTTGCCCCAGGCGCGGGCCGTCTCGTACGCGCGCGTCGCCGAGGTGACGTCGGTGGCGAACCCGGAGACGACCTCCACGAGCGGCAGCAGCGGTGCGGGGTTGAAGAAGTGCAGGCCGACGAAACGGCCCTCGTTGCGCAGGGCGCCGCCGACGGCCGTCACGGACAGGGACGAGGTGTTGGTGGCGAGCAGGCAGTCGTCGCCGACGACGTCCTCCAGCTCCCGGAACAGCTGCTGTTTGACGTCCAGCCGTTCCAGCACCGCCTCGACGACGAGCGAGCAGTCCGCCAGTTCCGCCAGGGTCTCGGCCGGCAGCAGCCGGTCGCGGGCCGCGTCCCGCTCGGCACCGCTGAGCCGGTCCTTCTCGACGAGCCGGTCGAGGCGGGCGCCGATCGCGGCCGCCGCCTCCCCGGCGCGGCCCGGGACGGCGTCGTACAGCCGTACGCGATGGCCGGCGACCAGCGCGACCTGGGCGATGCCCTGGCCCATGGTGCCGGTGCCCACGACGGCCACGGGGCTGCTGAGGTCCAGTGCTGTCATGTGCGCGATCCTCCCGCACGGGGTTTTCCACAGATGCGGCGGTCCCCCTTGTACCGACCGATCGTTCGGTTACTCTAACTCTGTCCGCCTGTTCCTGCCCAGGTCATGAGTTCAAGGAAGAGCTCGAGAGACGAGGAGTTGGTCCCGCATGGCCGCCGAACTCACCGCGCACCAGCTGATCGCCCAGCACCGGCCCACCCTCGACCAGACGCTGGAAGCGATCCGCACGCGCGCGTACTGGTCCCCGCACCCCGAGCACCCCAAGGCCTACGGCGAGGGCGGCAGCCTGGACGCGGCGGCCGGCAAGGCCGCCTTCGACGCCCTCCTGGGCACCCGCCTCGACCTCGGCCAGCCCGGCACGGACGACTGGGCGGGCGACGAAGTGTCGCCGTACGGGATCGAGTTGGGGATCACCTACCCCCACGCCGACATCGACGCCCTGCTGCCCGCCATGCGCGCGGGCCAGAAGGCCTGGCGCGACGCGGGCGCCGAGATGCGCGCGATGGTGTGCCTGGAGATCCTCAAGCGCATCAGCGACCGGACGCACGAGTTCGCGCACGCGGTCATGCACACCAGCGGCCAGGCGTTCATGATGGCGTTCCAGGCCGGCGGGCCCCACGCGCAGGACCGCGGCCTCGAAGCGGTCGCCTACGCCTACGTGGAGCAGATCCGCACCCCGGACACCGCGGAGTGGACCAAGCCCCAGGGCAAGCGTGACCCACTGGCCCTCACCAAGACGTTCAAGCCGGTCCCGCGCGGCATCGCACTGCTCATCGGCTGCAACACCTTCCCGACGTGGAACGGCTACCCGGGTCTGTTCGCCTCCCTGGCCACGGGCAACGCGGTCCTGGTCAAGCCCCACCCGCGGGCGGTACTGCCGCTCGCGCTCACCGTGCAGGTGGCCCGGCAGGTGCTCGGCGAGGCGGGCTTCGACCCGAACCTGGTGGCCCTGGCCACCGAGCGCCCCGGCGAGGGCATCGCCAAGACGCTCGCGGTGCGCCCGGAGATCCGGATCATCGACTACACGGGCTCGACGGCGTTCGGTGACTGGCTCGAGGCCAACGCCCGTCAGGCGCAGGTCTACACGGAGAAGGCCGGCGTCAACACGGTGCTCGTGGAGTCGACGGACGACTACAAGGGGATGCTGTCGAACCTGGCGTTCTCGCTGTCGCTGTACAGCGGCCAGATGTGCACCACTCCGCAGAACCTGCTGATCCCCCGGGACGGCATCACCACCGACGAGGGCCCGAAGTCGTACGACGAGGTGGTCGCCGATCTCGCACGGTCGGTGGACGGCCTGCTCGGCGACGACGCCCGCGCGAACGCCCTGCTCGGAGCGATCGTGAACCCCGACGTCAAGGCCCGCCTGGAGGCGGCGGCCGGACTCGGCGAGGTCGCGCTGGCCTCGCGGGAGATCGTCAACCCGGAGTTCCCGGGCGCGGTCGTCCGCACACCGGTGATCGTGAAGCTGGACGGCGCCAAGCCGGACGCGGAGGCCGCCTACATGAGCGAGTGCTTCGGCCCGGTCGCCTTCGCCGTCGCCGTCGACTCGGCCGCCGACGCGGTGGATCTGCTGCGGCGCACCATCCGGGACAAGGGCGCCATGACCGTCGGCGCGTACACCACCTCCGAGGAGGTCGAGCAGGCCGTCGAGGAGACCTGCCTTGAGGAGTGCGCGCAGCTCTCGCTGAACCTGACCGGCGGGGTGTACGTCAACCAGACGGCCGCCTTCTCCGACTTCCACGGCTCGGGCGGCAACCCCGCGGCCAACGCCGCCCTGTGCGACGGCGCGTTCGTGGCGAACCGCTTCCGCGTGGTGGAGGTGCGCAGGGAGGCGTAGGCCGCCTCAGGCGGGTGCGCCCCCGGG
>Ga0102590_1004141_pt1 | contig 12848 bp, 15 predicted proteins | sample AraplaMF_Col_mMF_FD_76859 | JGI IMG/M metagenome (GOLD analysis project Ga0102590, IMG submission 76859) | Arabidopsis root microbial communities from the University of North Carolina, USA - plate scrape MF_Col_mMF | ecosystem: Host-associated > Plants > Roots > Endosphere | place: USA...
CCCGCATCATCGACCGCAACACCACGATCCCGACCAAGAAGAGCCAGGTGTTCTCGACCGCCGAGGACAACCAGAACGCGGTCACCATCCGCGTCTTCCAGGGCGAGCGTGAAATGGCGGCCGACAATAAGATCCTCGGCCAGTTCGACCTGATGGGCATTCCGCCGGCCCCGCGCGGCATGCCGCAGATCGAGGTGACCTTCGACATCGACGCCAACGGCATCGTCAACGTCTCGGCCAAGGACAAGGCCACGGCCAAGGAGCAGCAGATCCGCATCCAGGCCTCCGGCGGTCTGTCGGAAGCCGACATCGACAAGATGGTCAAGGACGCCGAGGCCAACGCCGCGGCCGACAAGCAGCGCCGCGAGGCGGTCGATGCCAAGAACCATGCCGACGCGCTGGTGCACTCCACCGAGAAGGCGCTGGCTGAGCATGGTTCAAAGGTCGCCGAGACCGAACGCCGCGCCATCGAGGATGCCGTCAGCGACCTCAAGGAAGCGCTGAAGGGCGACGATGCCGAGGCGATCAAGGCCAAGACCCAGACGCTGGCCCAGGCTTCGATGAAGCTCGGCGAGGCCATGTACACGCAGCAGGCCGAGGCCGACGCCAAGAAGGATGCGGCCAAGGACGACGTCGTCGATGCGGAATTCACCGAAGTCGACGACGACAAGAACAACAAGAAGTCCGCCTGATCCCCAAGAGGGTGATGATGCGGACGGCTTGGACCCAACACGCTTCACCGGCCTCCCCCCTCGCGGGGGAGGCCGTCGTGTCGGGCTCAACGGGGCAAGGCTCTGTCGCGATCGGCCCCGTTACGATCGATCAATTCCCAGCCGTTATGCTCAACGCCGCGAAGCAGCCCTCTGCCGCAACGCGCAGTGCCGCCTATATCAAGGCGGCCTGTATCGTCGCGCGGCGACACCGTTTCGCTCCGACTTGAATCGCGATTGGATAGACCGGGTCCGACATGTCCACCAAGCGCTGCTATTACGAAACCCTCGAAGTCGAACGCTCTGCCGACGATTCCGCGCTGAAATCGTCCTTCCGCAAGCTTGCGATGAAGTTTCACCCCGACCGCAATCCCGGGGACGACACCAGCGAGGTCAAGTTCAAGGAAATCAACGAGGCCTACGAGGTCCTGAAAGACAAGGACAAGCGCGCCGCCTATGACCGTTTCGGTCATGCGGCCTTCGAGCAGGGCGGCCCCGGCGGCGGTCCCGGTTTCGGCGCCGGCTTCGCCTCTTCCTTCTCCGACATTTTCGAAGATCTGTTCGGCATGGCCGGACAGCGCGGCCGTGGCGGCCGCGAGCGCGGCGCCGATCTGCGCTACAACATGGAAATCACGCTCGAGGAAGCTTTCGGCGGCAAGACCGCGCAGATCGAGATCCCGGTCTCGGTCACCTGCGAGCCCTGCTCGGGCACCGGCGCCAAGGCCGGCACCAAGCCGAAGACCTGCTCGACCTGCGGCGGCGCCGGCCGCGTGCGGCAGTCTCAGGGCTTCTTCACGCTCGAACGCACCTGCCCCGGCTGCCAGGGCCGCGGCCAGATGATCGAGGATGCTTGCCCGTCCTGCTCGGGCCAGGGCCGGGTCACCCGCGAGCGGACGCTGTCGGTGAACATTCCACAGGGCGTCGAGGACGGCACGAGGATAAGGCTCGCCGGCGAGGGCGAGGCGGGAGTCCGTGGCGGTCCGCCCGGCGATCTCTACATCTTCCTGTCGCTGGCCCAGCACCAGCTCTTCCAGCGCGACGGCGCGGATTTGCATTGCCGTGTGCCGATCTCGATGGTGACGGCCGCGCTCGGCGGCGAATTCGAGGTGCCGACCATCGACAAGGGCAAGACCAAGGTGAAAGTGCCGGCCGGAACCCAGACGGGGCGCCGATTCCGCATTGCATCAAAAGGCATGCCGGTGCTCCGCTCGCGACAGACCGGTGACATGTACGTCCAGGTCGCGGTCGAGACCCCGCAGAATCTCACCAAGAAACAGCAGGAATTGCTGGCCGAGTTCGAAAAGCTCTCCTCCGGCAATACCCAACCCGAATCCGTCGGCTTCTTCGCCAAGGTCAAGGATCTCTTCAGCAATCGGGCGAGCTGACTCGTCTTGACCGTATTGCCTTCGGCCTATACCTGTTTATGACTATTTTCTGACACGCCGCGTCCCTGCGGTCCCGTCCGGTCCAGACATGCCATTGCCATCGTCCGCGCGTGCGTTGAAGAAGCCCCGTCTCGATGACGAGGTGCGCTTCCTAAGGTCGTGGATCGAAAAGCCCCTCCACATGGGCGCAGTGATGCCGTCGGGCAAGCTGCTCGCCCGGACCATGGCTCATTACGTTGACGTCAATTCGGACGCTCCTGTGGTCGAACTCGGGCCCGGCACCGGCGCCATCACCTCGGCCCTGGTCGAGCGCGGCGTCGACCAGAAGCGCCTCGTCCTCGTCGAATACAATCCCGGCTTCTGCGCCCTGCTGCGCGACCGCTATCCGCAGGCCAAGGTGGTGCAGGGTGATGCCTATCGCCTGCGCGACACGCTCTGGAACGTCCTGGGTGCGCCGGCCTCCGCCGTCGTCTCGGGCCTCCCGCTCGTCACAAAGCCGATGCTGACGCGGCTGCGGCTGATCCGCGACGCTTTCACCGCGCTCGCGCCCGGGGCGCCCTTCGTGCAGTTCACCTACGCGGTGGTGCCGCCGATCCCGAAATCGCTGCCTGGCGTGTCCACAGAGGCCTCGGAACGGATCTGGATGAACCTTCCGCCGGCGCGCGTCTGGGTGTATCGCAAGGACTAATTCCGTCGGCATTCTCCCTTGCGCGGCGGGCTCGTTTCGCCGAACGCATGGAAGCGGATGTCCGCACCCAAAATCCTGGTCATTCCCGGCTCGCTGCGCACCGGCTCGCACAATGCGAAGCTGGCAGCGGTTGCCGCCTATGAATTCGCCCGGGCCGGCGTCGACGTCACCCGCATCTCGCTCGCCGATTTTCCGCTGCCGATCTACGACGGCGATCTCCAGGCCAAATCCGGCGTGCCCAAGCACGCGATCAATCTCAAACGCATGATCGGCACACATCATGGCGTGCTGCTCGTCTCACCCGAATACAATGCCTCGGTGCCGCCGCTGCTGAAGAACGCGATCGACTGGGTCAGCCGCGTGCAAGATCCGCACGAGACGCGCGGCGAAGTCTTCCGCAACCGCGCCTTCGCGCTCGCCGGCGCCTCGCAGAGCCGGCTCGGTGCCGCCCGCGCGCTCCAGGCGCTGCGCCTGATCCTGACCTCCTGCCACGCCAATGTGATCCCCAGCCAGTTCACGCTCGCTTTTGCCGATCAGGCCTATGACGATATGGACAGGTTGAAGAACGAGGGCGATATCGCCGCGTTGAAGGAACTGGTTGCGCAGCTGATCGACATTTCCCAACGCATGATGTGAGGTGACATGACGCCAGCCGAGATCGCCCCGAAAGACCGTCTGATCGTCGCGCTCGATTTGCCAAGCGTCGATGCCGCCGAAGCGATGATCGCAAGCCTCGGTGACAGCGTCACCTTCTACAAGATCGGCTACCGCCTCGCTTATGCCGGCGGCTTGCCGCTCGTTGCCAGGCTCGCCGACAAGGGCAAGAAGGTCTTTCTCGACCTCAAGCTGCACGACATCGGCAACACCGTGGCGCAAGGCGTCGAGAGCATCACCAGGCTGGGCGCGACCTGCCTCACCGTGCACGCTTATCCGCAGACCATGAAGGGCGCCGTCGAAGGCCGCGGCAGCGCGAGCCTGAAGATCCTCGCCGTTACGGTGCTGACCTCCTACAATGACGATGATCTGCATGCGGCCGGCTATCGGCTCGGCGTCTCCGAGCTCGTCGAAGCGCGTGCGCAGCAGGCACAGGTGCTCGGCGTGGACGGCCTCGTCTGCTCGCCCGAGGAAGTCGGCAGCCTGCGCAAGATCGTCGGTCATCAGTTGAATCTCGTCACGCCCGGCATCCGTCCGGCGGGTGCGGCGAGCGGCGACCAGAAGCGGATCATGACGCCGGGCCGCGCGATCGGCGCGGGCGCGGATTATCTCGTCGTCGGACGGCCGGTGGTGGAAGCCGCTGACCCCCGGGCGGTCGCAGACGCTATCCAGGCCGAGATCGCCCAGGCGCTCGGCTGACCAACCAACAAGGGAGAAGAACAATGGCAAAGGGCTACTGGATCGGACGCGTCGATGTGAGCAACGACGAGGGCTACAAGCCCTATGCCGTCGCCAACGGTGCGATCTTCAAGAAATGGGGCGCCCGCTTCGTCGTCCGCGCCGGCAAGTTCACCACCGTCGAAGGCGCCAGCCGCACCCGTAACGTCGTGATCGAATTCCCGGACTACGAGACCGCGATCGCCTGCTACAACTCGCCGGAATACCAGGCCAACATCAAGGTGCGCCAGCCGCACTCGATCGCCGACCTCATCATCATCGAGGGCTATGACGGCCCGCAGCCGTCGGACGGCTGAGGCGCGACCCCTCTGACCCTCCCCTGACGGGGTGGGGTGATCTCTCCACTCGGGCACTGTTCGTCGCGGCGAGACCGTCACCCCACCCCGCTCGCGCTGCGCGCGATCGACCCTCTCCCTCCAGGGGAGGGTTTGAGCATGCGTCGCCCCCTCGGTTGCCGGAACTGCATCCCCCCGCTAAAACGGCCCCGAAGAGGATCGCACCATGTCCGACATGCGCTTGATTGTTGCTGGAGCCGGCGGCCGGATGGGCCGCGCGCTGACGCGGGCGATCGCCGACACCAAGGGCGCGGTGCTGGCCGGCGCCCTGGAGGCTCCGGGCTCGGAGCTGCTCGGCAAGGATGCCGGCGTGCTCGCGGGGCTCCCGGCCAACGGCATCAAGCTCTCCGCCGATCTCTGGGCGATGTCGAAGGAGGCCGACGGCATCCTCGATTTCACCGTGCCGGCCGCGACCATCGCCAATGTCGCGATCGCGGCCGAGCGCGGCATCGTCCACGTCATCGGCACCACCGGCCTGTCGGCCTCCGACAACGCTGTGATCAAGAGCGTCACCAATCGCGCGGTGGTGGTCCAGTCCGGCAATATGAGCCTCGGCGTCAATCTGCTCGCCGCCGTGGTCAAGCGCGTCGCCAAGGCGCTCGACGAGAGCTTCGATATCGAGATCGTCGAAACGCATCACCGCATGAAGGTCGACGCGCCCTCCGGCACCGCGCTGATGCTGGGCCAGGCGGCAGCCAGCGGCCGCGGCATCTCGCTCGAGGACAATGCGGAACGCGGCCGCGACGGCATCACTGGCGCGCGCAAGCCAGGCGCGATCGGCTTTGCCTCCTTGCGCGGCGGCACTGTCGCCGGTGAGCACAGCGTGACCTTTCTCGGCCCATTCGAGCGGCTGACGCTGTCGCATCTCGCCGAAGACCGCATGCTGTTCGCGCACGGCGCGCTGAAGGCGGCGCTATGGGCGCATGGCAAGAAGCCGGGGCACTACTCCATGGCCGACGTGCTCGGCCTCGCGGATATCTGAACGAAGCAAGAAACGGAAACAGTCAATGAGCGAACGTCTCCTCGTGCTCGTGCGCCACGGCCAGAGCGAATGGAATCTGAAGAACCTGTTCACCGGCTGGAAGGACCCCGACCTCACCGAGCTCGGTGTCAAGGAAGCCACTGAGGCCGGCCGCAAGTTGAAGGCGCAGGGCCTCGTGTTCGACGTCGCCTACACGTCGGTTCTGCTGCGCGCGCAGCACACGCTCGATCTCATCCTCGGCGAGCTCGGTCAGAAAGGCTTGCCGACCACGAAGAACCTTGCGCTGAACGAGCGCGACTACGGCGATCTCTCCGGCCTCAACAAGGACGACGCGCGCAAGAAATGGGGCGAGGAGCAGGTGCTGATCTGGCGCCGTTCCTACGACGTGCCGCCGCCCGGCGGCGAGAGCCTGAAGGACACGCTCGCGCGCACGCTGCCCTATTACGTGCAGGAGATCCTGCCCGGCGTGCTCAACGGCAGGCGCACGCTGGTCGCCGCCCACGGCAATTCGCTCCGTGCGCTGATCATGGTGCTGGAAAAGCTCTCGCCCGAAGGCATCCTGAAGCGCGAACTCGCCACCGGCGTGCCGATCATCTACCGGCTCAATGCGGATTCGACGGTGGCGTCGAAGCTGGATCTGGCGGGCTGAGTCTTTCGCCTCTCCCCGCGTGCGGGGAGAGGCCGGATTGCATCGAAGATGTAATCCGGGTGAGGGGGACTCTCCGCGGGTCCGACTGTCACCGTCCTTGTGGAGACTCCCCCTCACCCCGACCCTCTCCCCGCACGCGGGGCGAGGGAGAAGACCTACTGCATTCCAAGCTGCCCGGCCTCCCAGCCCAGCATCGCCTGCTTCCTCGTGATGCCCCAATGATAGCCGGTGAGCGTGCCGCTCTTGCCGAGTGCGCGGTGGCAGGGAACGACGAACGACACCGGATTCTTGCCAACCGCGGCACCGACGGCGCGTGAGGCCTTCGGGCTGTTGATGTTGCAGGCGATGTCGGAATAGGACACCGCGCGGCCCATCGGGATCTTCAGCAGCGTCTCCCACACCCGCACCTCAAAATCGGTGCCGATCATCACCACGCGCAGCGGCTGGTCCGGCCGCCACAATTTCGTATCGAAGATGCGCTGCGCGAGCGGCGCGGTGCCTTCATGGTCCTCGACGTAAGTGGCTTTCGGCCAGCGCCGGGTCATGTCGGCGAGCGAGGTCTTCTCTTCACCGGGATCGGCGAAGGCGAGGCCCGACAGGCCGCGATCGGTCGCGATCACGATCGCCGTGCCGAAGGGCGAGGGATGGAAGCCGTAGCGCAGCGTCAATCCCGCGCCGCCGTTCTTCCATTCGCCCGGCGACATCGCCTCATGGGTGACGAAGAGATCGTGCAGGCGTCCCGGCCCCGAAAGCCCTGAGTCGAGCGCCGCGTCGAGGATGCTCGCGGAGTCCCTGAGCAGGCCCTTGGCATGGTCGAGCGTCAGCGCCTGCATGAAGGCCTTCGGTGTGATCGAGGCCCAGCGGCGGAACAGATGGTGCAGCTCATCCGGTGTCACGCCGGCGGCATCCGCCATCGCCTCGATGGTCGGCTGCGCGCGCCACTTCTCCGAGATGAAGGCGATCGCCCGGCGCACGGAATCATAGTCGCGCAGCGCGGCGTTCTGGGGGCCCGGCTTGGTCAGGCGCTGGTCATGTATGGCGAGTGTCATCATGGCCGGGAATGTAGGAGAGGGGGCGATTGGAAACCACCCGATTTCCGACCCGGATCAGGTCACCGGGTTGTAGGTCGGGCCTCGCTTGGCGGCATTGAGCGCTTCAACCAAGCCATTGTAGAAACTTGCCTTTTCCTGCGGTCCCAAAAAACCGGCGATGCGGAGCCGGCGGCCGCGGGAGATCAGATAGAGATGCTCGATGCCGAAATCCTCGTCGATCTCCGTGTCGAGCCGGACCCAGAGCGGATTGAACGCCCATTCGACGACTTGGCCGCGGTGACTGACCCGCCGCACCCGCAGTTCTGACGGCGTGACCACGATCTCCTCGCTAGCTCGTGCCGCGCGGAAATTGACCTTGAAGGCCCACCAGATCACCAGCACGTCGAGGCCGAAGAAGCCGAACACGGGCCAGGCGCCCATCATCAGGAAGACCAGGCCGGTGACGAAGCTGACCGCGCTCAGGAACAGCATCACGGCGAGGAAGCCGGTGCGATTCAGCGAGCGGTGCGGCGTCAGCCGCGCGGAGAAGATCTCTACGTCTCTCTCGCGCTCAATTTCGTTGCCTGTGTTCATCGTCCCTCAGTATATCCCGATCATGGCGAAAATCACCCGCAAGCCGGCTCCGCGTAAAGCGGCTGTGCCGAAGAAAAAGGCAAGGGCGGCGGTCGCGAAGCCGAAAGCCCCCGCAAAGACATCACTGAAGGCTGCAAAGCCCTGGACTCCAGCCGAGGTCCGCGAGGTCTTCAGCCGTTTCCGCAAGGCCAACCCGGAACCGAAAGGCGAGCTCGAGCACGTCAATCCCTTCACGCTGCTGGTCGCCGTGGTGCTGTCGGCGCAGGCGACCGATGCGGGGGTCAACAAGGCGACGCGCGCTCTGTTCGAGGTCGCCGACACGCCGCAGAAGATGCTCGACCTCGGCGAAGAGCGTCTGCGCGAATACATCAAGACCATCGGCCTCTATCGCACCAAGGCCAGGAACGTGATCGCACTGTCGGCCAAGCTGCTCGGCGAGTTCGGCGGCGAGGTGCCGCGCACGCGCGCGGGAATCGAGTCATTGCCCGGTGCCGGGCGAAAGACTGCCAACGTGGTGCTCAACATGGCATTCGGCGAGCACACCATGGCGGTCGACACGCATGTCTTCCGCGTCGGCAACCGCACCGCCCTTGCGCCGGGCAAGACGCCGCTCGAGGTCGAGCTCGGGTTGGAAAAGGTGATCCCGGCCGAGTTCATGCTGCACGCCCATCACTGGCTGATCCTGCACGGCCGCTACACCTGCCTCGCGCGCAAGCCGCGCTGCGAAGTATGCCTGATCAACGATCTTTGCCGGTGGCCGGAAAAGACGGTCTGAGGCAGTATTCGCCGTCGTTCCGGGACGATGCGAAGCAAGTCTGTTTTGGGGTCATGTCGTGAGTCAACAGGAACAAGTCCCGTCGCCACCGCCTGCTGCGGCACCCGCGCCACTGCCGAAGCCGACGGCCAGCTCGCTCTGGAGCCGGCTCGCGATCCCGCTGTTTGCCGTCATCGTCGCGCTCGCCTTCGTCGCGCTGGCGACATTGCGCTTCGACGAATGGGTCGGCAATGCGGTGATCCAGACCACCAATGATGCCTATGTGCGCTCCGAGCTGACGCGACTGTCGAGCCGCGTCTCCGGCGAGGTACTGGCCGTCGCGGTGACCGACTTCCAGCGCGTCAAGGCCGGCGACCTCCTGATCCAGATCGATCCCGCCGACTACCAGGCCCAGGTTGCACAGTCCGAAGCCGCAGTCGCAGCAGCGCAAGCCGTGCTCGACAATCTGAGCAACCAGGTCGAGCTGCAATACGCGACGATCGCGCAGGCCCAGGCCGCGCGGTTGTCGGCGGAAGCGCTGGAGGTCGAGGCGAGACAGGAACAGGAGCGCCAGCAGTCTCTGACGCAAACTGAATCCGGCACCCGGCAGCGGTTCGAGCAGGCGGTCGCCGGCTATGCCAAGGCGCAGGCCGACGTCAGGGCGAGCCGCGCCGTGATCGCGGCCCAGCAGCATCAGCTCGAGGTTTTGCAAGGCACCAAGAAGCAGCGCGCTGCGGATGTCGAGGCTGCAAAGGCGACGCTGGCCATCGCCAAGCTGAAGCTGGGCTACACGAAGATCACGGCGCCGTTCGACGGCGTCGTCGGCGAGCGCCAGGTGCAGCCCGGCGATTACGTCAACATCGGCACCAGTCTCATCAACGTGGTGCCGTTGCCAAAGGTCTACGTGATCGCGAACTACAAGGAGACCCAGCTCACGCATGTCGCACCGGGCCAGCCGGTCGAGATCACCGTCGACAGCTTTCCGCGCGAGAAACTGCGCGGCAAGGTCGAGCGTATCGCGCCGGCGACCGGTGCGCAGGTCGCGCTGCTGCCGCCGGACAATGCCACCGGCAATTTCACCAAGGTCGTGCAGCGCATTCCCGTGCGCATTCAGTTCGACGACAATCAGCCGCTGCTGACGCGGCTGGTGCCGGGCATGTCGGTCGTCACCAGCATTAACACCGCGGGCGCGAATGGCGGACAATGACGAGTCCGGCCGCGGCCCTCTCTCGCGCGGCGGCGTCGCGCCACAGCCGCTGTTCGCTGTCGCCGCGGTGTTGCTCGGCTCGTTTCTCGCCAATTTCGACAGCCGGTTGACCACGGTCGGACTGCCCGATCTGCGCGGTGCGTTCGGGCTCTCCTTCGACGAAGGCGCCTGGCTTTCGACCGCCGGCATCGGCTCGCAGATCCTGATTGCGCCCGCGGTGGCGTGGCTTGCCACCGTGTTCGGCCTGCGGCGCGTGCTCGGAATCCCGAGCCTGGTCTACGCTGCCGTCTCGCTGATCATTCCCTTTGTCCGCGATTACCCGACGCTGATCGCACTCAGCGTCGTGCACGGCCTCTTGCTCGGGACCTTCGTGCCGGCGACGCTGATGATCGTGTTCCGCAATCTGCCGATGCGCTGGTGGTTGCCGGCGATCTCGATCTATTCGATCCGCGTTGGTTTCGCACTGGATACGTCGAGCTCGCTGGTCGGCTTCTATGTCGACCATCTCGGCTGGCAATGGTTGTACTGGCAGGGCGTCGTCATCGCGCCCTTGATGGGCCTGATGGTCTATCTGGGCACGCCCGGCGAGCCGGTCAATCGCGCGCTGCTGCGCGAGGCCGATTGGGGCGGCATGCTGCTGCTCGGTGCCTCCGTGTCGATGATCTATGCCGGCCTCGACCAGGGCAATCGGCTGGACTGGCTCGGCTCCGGCACCGTGATGGCGCTGCTGGTCGGTGGCGCTGCGCTGTTGATGGCTTTCCTCGTCAACGAGTCGCTGGTGCGCCGGCCCTGGGCGCATGTGAACGTCCTGTTCTCGCGCAATATCGGGCTGTCGCTGGTCGTGATCCTGCTCTACACGCTGACCTCTCTCTCCAACTCGTCGCTGGTGCCGAACTTCCTCGGCAATGTTGGCCTGCTGAGACCGGAGCAGAGCGGCTTGCTGCTGCTCACCTATGGCGCGCTGCCGATGTTCGTGTTGGTGCCGATCTCGATCTGGCTGCTCCGGCATTTCGACGCGCGCGTGGTGGTGGTGCTGGGCTTCGCCTGCTTCGCCGCCGCCAATCTCTGGGGCACGCAGCTGACCCACGATTGGGCGCGCGAAGACTTCATCGGCATCGTGCTGCTGCAATCGGTCGGCCAGTCGCTGACGCTGCTGCCGGTCATCATCATGGCGCTGTCCAATTCCGATTTCAGCCGCGCCACCGCTTTTGCCGCCTATATCCAGATCATGCGGCTCGGCGGCGCCGAGATCGGCGTCGCACTGATGGGAACCTGGCTGCGCGTTCGCGAGCAGATCCATTCCTACTATCTCGGCCAGCACATCGTCACCGGCGATATCGACGTGGTGCGGCTGTTAAAGCAGCTTGCCGATCGCTTCGCGGCCCATGGCGCCGGCCTGGCGCCGGCGCGTGCGGTCGGAACGCTCGCAAGCTTCGTGCAGCGCGAGGCCAATGTGCTCGCCTATATCGATGGCTTCTGGCTGTGCTTCTGGCTGGCGATGGCCGCGCTCGGCTTCGTCGCGCTGATCACACGCGCGCCGCCCGGCCCGTTCACGCCGGCGCCGTTCGGCTTCGCCAAGACGCTGCTACGCAAATGCGGGCTGCCGGTGACGTAGCCACCATCACCGCATCTGCCGCGCCGGCTCGATCAGTTCGGGCCGCGGCCCGGACAGGCGCTTGTGCATGTGAACCATGAAGGCCATGGCAAAGATCGGCGTCGCCAGGTTCAGGATCGGGATCGAGACAAATGCAGCGATGAAGAGACCGGCGGTGAAGATGGTGGCGGCATTGTCGCGCCGCATCGCCTTGGCTTCCTCCGGGGAGCGGAAGCGCATCGCCGCAAGCTCGAAATATTCCCGGCCGAGCAGCCAGGCGGTGGCGAGGAAGAAGATCAGGAAACCGGCGCCGGCAAAAAGCACCAGCGGCAGCGCGACGAGATAAACCAGGATCGTCAGCAGCGCGGTCTTGACGCCTTCGAAAATCGCCTGGTTGATGGGCAGCGCGACGCCGGGCCGCTCGGCGGGGTAATGTTCGCGCTCGACGATATCGGCGACGTCGTCGACGAACAGGCTCGCCACCAGCGAGGTGATCGCCGGCATCAGAAACACGGCCCCGAACACGACGCCCAGGCCCGCCGCGATCGAGACGATCCAGGACAAAGCCTCAAGCGACGTGTGCCAGCCCGGCCCGAGCAGGCCCTCGAGCCAGACCTCGCCATAGGTCGCGAACCAGCTCAGCAGCCGTTGCAGTCCGATCGCCAGCACGATGATCAGCACCAGGGCAAGCCCGATCGATCGCCACAGGATCGACCGCATCGGCGGCGAGATCATTTGCGACAGCGCCTTGACGGCGGCATCCAGCATGGGAGTTCCTCTCAAAAAGACACCCGCGAGAGGTAGACATGCCGGGTCGGTTCGGCAAGAGAGATCGGCCTGCGGCTTAAGACGCCGCGGCGCTAGTCATGCTTGTGCCCGTGCTTACGTGCCTTGGCCGGCTTTCCATCCCCCGTTGGAATCATCATCACGCGCCCATAACGCACGCCGCGCTCGGCGATGATGTGGTCGGCGAAATGCCTGACCTCGCCGGCATCGCCGCGCAGTGCCGTCATCTCCATGCAATTGTTGTCGTCGAGATGAACATGCAGCGTCGCCAGCGCGAGGTCATGATGGCCGTGGAATTCCTGCACCAGCCGCTTTGAGAGATCGCGCGCGGCATGGTCGTAGACATAGACGAGGCCGGCGACGCAGGGGCCGGTCTGCGCGGTGTCCTCAGCCGACTGCTGAAGCCCGGCGCGGGCGAGGTCGCGGATGATCTCGGAGCGGTTCTGGTAGCCGCGCGCTTGCGCCGCCGCATCGATATCCGCCAGGAGATCGTCCTCTATTGTGATCGTAATCCGCTGCATCAGGTGGTCTCCGCTCGGTCCGGGCTACACGCATCCTACACGGTTCCGCAAGCGGGGCGAGGGAGCGCACCGTTGTCCTCACAGTCGCGTCGTACGCAGTCGCAGCGCATTCCCGACCACGCTGACCGAGGACAGCGCCATCGCCGCGGCGGCGATGATCGGCGAGAGCAGCACGCCAAATGTGGGATAGAGGATGCCGGCGGCGATGGGAATGCCCGCC
>Ga0102590_1004143_pt1 | contig 12838 bp, 10 predicted proteins | sample AraplaMF_Col_mMF_FD_76859 | JGI IMG/M metagenome (GOLD analysis project Ga0102590, IMG submission 76859) | Arabidopsis root microbial communities from the University of North Carolina, USA - plate scrape MF_Col_mMF | ecosystem: Host-associated > Plants > Roots > Endosphere | place: USA...
TGGTGGCCGCGACCTTGGCGTCCGACTTCGCATCGGACTTCGCTTCCTTGGCGTCGGCCGATGTCTCTGGCTTGGCGCCGGGCTTTTTGGCGACACGAACCTTCTTCCGCGGCGGCGTCTGCCTCTCGCTGTCGACGGCGACCGCCGCGATCAGTTCGGTACCGGTCTTTTTCGGGCCGGTATAGACCACAATCGGCTCGGAGGCGGCAGGGGCGGCCGCCAGCATCTCTGAAGGCCGCAGCGGCGGCGGCTGCAGGCCGGCGGCGAAGAACGTCAGATTACTTTCGCCCGACGTCGCGTTGCTGGCCACCGTGTCGTTGTCTTCATCGCTGGCCGGCCGCTTGCGCTTGCCGCCGCACATCTCGTCGCGCAGGTTCGGCGGCGCCGCGTCGATCGGCGCCAGGCTGTCGACGGTGCCGAGCGCCGGGCGCAGCCACGACAGGTTGTTGTTGGCGAAACCGCGCTCAAGCAACTGCGCCGCCCGCACCGCGCGCATCTGGCCGGACGAGGCGCCGAGCACCACCGCGATCAGGCGGCGGCCGTTGCGGGTCGCCGATGCCACGAGGTTGTAGCCGGACGCGCAGATGAAGCCGGTCTTGAAGCCGTCGGCGCCGGGATAGCGGCCGATCAGCTTGTTGAAGTTCTGCGTCACGCGGCGGCCGAACCGGATCGAGGGAATGTGAACGAAATACTCGTATTCCGGCAGGTCATGGATGATCGCACGGGCCAGGATCGCAAGATCACGCGCCGAGGTGATCTGTCCGTCCGCGGGCAGGCCGTTCGGATTGACGTAGCTGGTCTGCGTCATGCCGAGTTGTTGCGCCGTGGCGTTCATCATCGCGGAGAAGCCGTCGATTGATCCGCCGACGCCTTCGGCGAGCACTACCGCCATGTCGTTGGCCGACTTGACCAGCATCATCTTCAGCGCGTTGTCGACGGTGACCTGGGTGCCGGACCGGAAGCCCATCTTGGACGGCGACTGCGCCGACGCGACCGGCGATACCGTCAGCAGGGCATCGAGCGAGATGCGTCCCTCCTTGACCGCCCTCAACGTGACGTAAGCCGTCATCAGCTTGGTCACCGACGCGGGATACCAGGGATACGTCGCGTTCTCGGCCTGCAGCACCTTGCCGGTGTCGGCCTCGACGACCAGCAGCGCTTCTGCCTTGACGGCGTGCGGCGCGACGGTCATTGCCGCCAGCCCAAGAGCGAGCGCGATGAATTTCAGTGATGCTGAACGAGGCATTGCCGGGAGAAAGTGCACTATCCGATTCCGGTTCTTTGCGAGCCGCCCCACCGGCGGAAGTTACGAGAGCACGAGTATGGATTTTTACAGATCGGCGTAATCTGATCGTTCAGCATTACGACCCGATCCGGGCCGTCAATCGGTTGCGGCCAAATCGAATTCGGCCGAGCCAAACCTATACCGGCTGATGGCATCGGAACAGGCCTTGACCGATTAATTCGTGGATGAAAGCGGCCAAATTTCGATGGGCCAAATTCGTCAATTTCTCGTCTTGGCGGGCGCAGCGCTCGCGTCCGGCGCCGTCATGGCGGCGTGGGCATTCTGCTGCACCATGAACTGGGCCTTTGCGAGTTCCGCGAAATGTCCGCCGCGCGCGACGAGTTCATCGAAAGTTCCGCTTTCGATCACCCTGCCGTTCTCGAAAACCAGGATCCGCGTCGCATTGCGGATGGTCGAGAGCCGGTGCGCGATCACGAAGGTGGTGCGCCCCTTCATGACCTCGTCGAGCGCGGCATTGACCCTGGCTTCGGTCACCGCATCGAGCGCGCTGGTCGCCTCGTCGAGGATGAGGATCGGCGGATCCTTCAACAGCGCGCGCGCGATCGACAGCCGCTGCCGCTCGCCGCCGGACAGCATGCGCCCGCGCTCGCCGGCACTGGTATCGAATTTCTTGTCGCTGCGCTCGATGAATTCCAGCGCCTGGGCGCGCTGCGCGGCGATCCGCAATTCCTCGTCGGTGGCTTCCGGCTTGCCGACCCGCAGATTCTCCTCGATCGAGCGATCGAACAGCAGCGCCTCCTGAAATACCACGCCGATGTTTCGTCGCAGCGCCGTCAGCGTCAGGCCGCGGACATCCATGCCGTCGATCCGGATGAATCCGGATTGCGGATCGAACGCGCGGTGCAGCAGCGCAATCGCGGTCGATTTGCCGGCGCCGGTCGGCCCGACCAGCGCGACGGTCTGGCCCGGCAGAGCGACGAAGGAAAGGTCTTCCACCGCCGGCCGCTTGCCGTCGTAGGAAAACGACACGTCGCTGAACTCGACCATGCCCTGCAGCCGGCCGGGATCGATGGCATCGATGCGGTCGCGCACCGCCGGCACCGCATCGAGCACGTTGAAGAACTCCTGCAGCCGCGGCGCTTCCATGAAGACGCTGTTGATGAACGACACCACCTGCTCGAGCTTCTGAATCAGCAGGGTGGCGAAACTCACGAACATCACGATCTCGCCGACGCTGGTCAGGCCCTGCTGGTGCAGGGCGATGCCGACGGTGAAGATCGCCAGCACGGTGATGGTGGTCGAGGCCCGCGTCATCACGGTGACCAGCGCCCACCACGACAGCACCGGCATCTGCACCGCCAAGAGCTTGTTGGCGATGAAGCGCAGGCCCTGCACCTCGGCATCGATGCGCACGAAGCTCTGCACCAGCGCCACATTGCCGAGCGCATCGGAGGCGCGTGCCGAGAGGTCGGTGTACTGGTTCTCAACCTCGCTCTGCAGCCCATAGGTCTTGCGCACCACCAGCGTGGTCAACACGGTGAACACCGCGCACAGCACGAACAGCAGGATGGCGAGCCGCCAGTTGATGTAGAGCGACAACGGCAGCAGCACCACCAGCGACATGATCGAGGCGAAGTGCTCGCGAAAAAATCCGAGCCACAGCCGCCACAACGCGTCGGTGCCCTGCAGCATCACCTTCATCAGCCGTCCCGAATGGGTGCCGGTGTGGAAGGTCAGCGGCAGCTGCAGGATATGCTCGAAATAATTCGTCAGCACCGCCTGCCGCTGACGATGCGCCAGGCGGTCGGCGTTCAGCGCGACGATGGCGCCGCAGCCGATGTTGAACAGTCCGAACGCGACCCACGCCGCGAGCAGCGGCCAGGCCGCAGCCCCGCCGGTGTTGCCGGTCAGCGCATCGACGATGCGCCCGAACAGCACCGGTTCGGCGAACTGCGCGGCGGCCAGCAGCAGGTTGGCACCGGCCAAAATCCAGCCCAGCCGTGCCTCCTTGCCGAGCAGTTGCATGACGCGGGTGTAAAGGCGGAGGAAGGACATGATGCGGCGCTCATTGGTCACCCGAGATGGGCCAGATGGTTAGAGCATTTTCCGCCGCAGTGGAAAAAGAGCTGTGGGCTGCCGTGTCCACATGAGATCGCCCGGCAGGGGCGGGAGACGCCCCCTGCCACGATTTCGCCATACATCGTTCATGCTGCATTCGGACTCGGGAACCTACCCTCATGCCGATGGTTGTCATCGTTTCGGCTCCCGTCGGGAGCGGACACCAGCGAGGACATGAAAATGTCGATACCGAAAGCCACGTTTTCTTCAATCGGCCGCGGCGCCATGTTGGCGACGGTGGCGGCTGTTGCCCTGGCTGCGTCCCAGCCCTCCACGGCCCTGGCGGGCTCGACAACGCCGGCTCCGGTGGTAACGGCGGGTCACGGCACCAGCGGCGCAACCGATATCAGCGCGCGTCGTCGGCATTACGGCGGCGGCGGAGCGGCGGCGATGGCCGCGTTTGCCGGCATCGTGGGCACCATCGGCGCGATCGCTGCCACGCAGGAGCGCAACGACTACTATTACGGCGGCGGACCGGCCTATTATGACGGTGGCCCGGCCTATTACGGCGGCCCGGCCTATTATGACGCGCCGGGCTATGGCTACTACGGCGGCCTGGCGGCGCCGCGGAATGGCCCCCGCTACGGCTACCGTGATCGCGGCGGGTTCTGATCCATCGTTGAACGGCTCGTCGCCGGCCGCCTCCTCGCGGCCGGCGAAGCATTAAGAATGATCGAATTTCCCAGTAATTCCCGGATGTTCGTTAACTCGCTGGCGAGCGCTTTGGACTAGTCTGTTGTGATGAGTGATTCGCTCGAGCGGCTTTATTCGGCGGTGCAGGCGGCCAGGGATCTCGATCCCGCGGTATCGCGCACGGCCCGGCTGTTTCAACGCGGGCCAGCCAAGATGGCCAAGAAGCTTGCCGAGGAAGCCATCGAGGTCGTGATCGATGCCGTCAACGGCAAGACCGATGCGGTGATCCGCGAGAGCGCCGACCTGCTCTATAACCTGACCGTGCTGTGGGTATCCGCGGGCGTCCGTCCCGAGGATGTCTGGGCGGAAATGCGCCGGCGCGAAGTCGAGCTCGGCATCGCCGAGAAGCTGCCGAAGTCCCGCAACAAATCGGCGCCGGCCGCGCCGCAGGTTGCAGAGCGACCAATTGTCGCGCTGGCCGCGCACCGGGCGCGCAAGCGGCGCTGAGCGCCCTTTCGGGTTCCTGCAGCCGCTGGCATGGACAAATCCACCGTAGGGTGGTTGATCGCGCCATGCTGAGAAAAATCTACGACTGGTGTATCGACGCCGCGCACAAGCCATACGCACTGTGGATTCTCGGTGCGGTCTCGTTTGCGGAAAGTTCGTTTTTTCCGGTGCCGCCGGATGTCATGCTGCTGCCGATGTCGCTGGCGCGTCCGGAACGCGCCTGGCTCTATGCCGGCGTGTGTACCGTCACCTCGGTGCTGGGCGGCGTGCTTGGCTACGCCATCGGCGCACTGCTCTATGATTCAGTCGGCCAATGGCTGATCCACTTCTACGGCCTCGGCGACAAGGTCGAGACCTTCCGCGCCGGCTATGCCGAGTATGGCGCGTGGATCATCCTGCTGAAGGGATTGACGCCGATCCCCTACAAGCTGGTCACCATCACCTCCGGCTTCGCCAATTACAATATCTGGCTGTTCATTGCATTGTCGGTGATCGCCCGCGGCGGACGGTTCTTCCTGGTCGCGGTGGTGCTCAACCGCTACGGCCTGTGGATTCGCGAGACCCTCGAGAAGCGTCTGGGACTTTGGGTCGCACTCGGCGTCGGCCTGCTCGTGCTTGGATTCATCATCGCGTTTCGGATGGTCTGAAGCGCATCCGCTTGGCTCATCGGCGCGAACGGGATAGCTTCGACGTCATGTTCGATCGCAGCACCGCCCCTTCGCGCGCCGGCATCGGCGCGGTTCTCGCCGCCGCCTTGATGACGCTCGCGATGGTGATGGCTGCGCCGGAAGCGGGCTTCTCTCAGGGCAAGCCGCCAGCGCCTTCCGCGGCGAATGGTGCTGCGCCACCCGCGCCGGATCAGCCGTCGCCGGAGCCTGTCGCGCCGTCGCCGCCGCCCGCGGAAAATCCGGGCCTCTTCAACGAGATCGGCAAGCTGTTCGATAATTCGTCGTCGATTCTTCCATCGCTTCCCACATTGAAATTTCCGCAGGAAACCATCGACGATCTCAACGCCCGCACCAAGGATGCCGCTGAGGGCCTGTCGCGCCTGACCTCGCCGCTGGTCGTTCGCGGGCGCGTCGCCTGTCCGGTAACCGTCAATGGCGGGCCGGACTGCAAGGCGGCTTCCGACAAGCTTTGCCAGACCAAGGGTTTCAAGGAAGGCAAAAGCCTCGATACCGACCAGGCCCAGGCCTGCTCGGCCGCCGCGCTGCTGTCCGGCGGCAACAAGGAGCCGGGCAACTGCCGGACCGAAAATTACGTCACCCGCGCGTTGTGCCAGTAGCTTGCGCAGGTGAGCTGCAATTGCTTTGCTGCGCCGGCTTTCCCAACGCGCATCACTCTGCCTGATTCACGAAAGGTTTTTCGAAATGTCCATGCCCGCCTTGTTCAAGGGCCGTCTGTCCTTGCCGGTGATCGGCGCGCCGCTGTTCATTATTTCGGTGCCAGATCTCGTCATCGCCCAGTGCAAGGCCGGCGTGGTCGGCTCGTTTCCGGCGCTCAATGCCCGGCCGCCAGCGCTGCTCGACGAATGGATCGACCGCATCAAGCAGGAGCTCGCCGCCCACGACAAGGCGCACCCGGAACGGCTCTCGGCGCCGTTTGCCGTCAACCAGATCGTGCACCGTTCGAACAACCGGCTGGAGCAGGATCTGGCGGTTTGCGAGAAGCATCGCGTGCCGATGATCATCACCTCGCTCGGCGCCCGCGAGGAATTGAACCAGGCCGCACATGGCTGGGGCGGCATCGTGTTCCACGACGTGATCAACCAGAAGTTCGCCCACAAGGCGGTCGAGAAGGGCGCCGACGGCCTGATCCTGGTGTCGGCCGGCGCCGGCGGCCATGCCGGCGAGATCTCGCCGCTCGCCTTCGTGGCCGAGACCCGGCAGTGGTTCGACGGGCCGATCGCGCTGTCCGGCGCGATCGCCAACGGCCGCGCGATCCGCGCCGCGCGGATGCTGGGCGCGGACTTCGCCTATATCGGAAGCGCCTTCATCGCCACCACCGAGGCCAATGCCGTTCCCGGCTACAAGGACATGATCACGACGTCGACCGCCGAGGACATCGTCTATTCGAACCTGTTCACCGGCGTGCACGGTAACTACCTCAAGCCGTCGATCGTCGCCGCCGGGCTCGATCCCGACAATCTTCCGGAGTCCGACGCCTCGAAGATGAGTTTTGGCACCGATGCCTCGGGCGAGCGCGCCAAGCCGAAAGCCTGGAAGGAAATCTGGGGCAGCGGCCAGGGCGTCGGCAGCGTCGGCAAGATCATGCCGGCCGCGGAATTGATCGCGCGCTTCAAAAAGGAATACGACGAAGCCATCGATCCGCCGCTGTGAGGTGGGGCGATCACATATGGCAGCAATGCCTTCCCGCGAGTCATCCCGGCCTCCGCGCCGGGACCCACACGCGGTGTCATCTCGTTTGATGCACGGCGTCAGTTACTTTTCTTGAACCGCTAGCGCCAGGGTTCTGGGTCCCGGCCTTCGCCGGGACGACCCTGATCTGGAGCCCCGTCGGATGAATGCCATCTACCGCGTCGATGGTCAGCGCGTCGATACCAGCCCCAACGCCGCAGGCCCGTGGGACGCGACCATGCAGCACGGTTCGGCGCCCTCCGCGCTGGTGATCTGGGCGGCGGAGTCGATCCCGACACCGGTGCCGATGCAGGTCGTGCGCCTGACCATTGACCTGATGCGGCCGGTGCCGGTGGCGCCGCTGACGTTCGAGACCGAGGTGCTGCGCGAGGGCCGCAAGATCCAGCTTTGCGAGGTCCGCCTGCTCGCCGGCGGCGTGCTCGTGGTCCGCGCCAGCGTTCTCAAGATCAGGTCGCAGGCGATGGCCTTGCCGCCCGACGTGGCGGATGCGCCGGTGACGCTTCCCGGGCCCGAGGCCGGCCTGCCGATCGAGCCAAGATTCAGGCGGCCTTCGTTCATCGACGGCGTATCGACCAGCATCGTGCGCGGCGGATTCATCACCGTGGGGCCCGGCGCGATCTGGTATCGTGCCGACCGGCCGATCGTCGAGAATGCTCCGATCTCGCAGGTGATGCGGGCGGTCATCGCCGCCGATTTCAGCAACGGCACCTCGTCGGTGCTCGACTTCAACAAGTGGACCTTCATCAACGCCGACCTCACCGTCAGCCTGTCGCGACCGCCGGTCGGGGAGTGGATTCTGCTCGACGCCGAAAGCTGGATCGGGCCGGATGGCGCCGGCATCGCGGCGTCGCGCCTCGGCGATGCCAAGGGCTATTTCGGCCGCGCCGTGCAAAGCCTGGTGATCGAGCCGCGGTAACGCGTTGCGGCCTTGCCGCGTCGATGTGCTGATAACCTGCGATCGAATCACGTCATTGGAGGGACCACATGAGTGCAAAGCGACCTGCGCTTCCTCTCACCGGCGGCTGCATCTGCGGATCGGTCCGCTATGAGATCGCCTCGTTCCCGCTGCTTCTCTACACCTGCAACTGCACCAATTGCCAAAAGCAGTCCGGCAGCGCGTTCGGCATGACGATGCCGGTGACGGCAAGGGATTTCCGCATCGTGCAGGGCGCGCCGAAAGGCTGGCGCCGGCTCTCGCCACAGGGCGTCGAGGTCACCTCCTGGTTCTGCGGCGATTGCGGCAACCGGATCTATGGCGAGCGGGCCGGCCGTTCGGAGCGGGTCAATGTCCGGGCCGGCACTCTCGACGACACCAGCTGGCTCAAGCCGGTGGCGCATTTCTTCACCCGCAGCGCGCAGCACTGGGTCCAGCCGGCCGCCGATGCGATCTGTTACGAGACCCAGCCCTCCGACGTTCAGCCGCTCGTCCAGGCCTGGCGCGTGCAGTGGGGGTGAGGTTCGGCCTGGTGATTGGTTCGTCGGCCGCGGCTAACCCATGAGTTCAAAAGCGAGACTTGGGCGATCAAAACATCCGCTCGGATGCCGCATCGTGCAAGGCGGGCGCCACTTACGAACGGACCGATCGTTACCACGACGTTTACCAACTATCGCTACTAAATCGTAGCAAGGATTTTGGTATTGCCCCTGGGACCGGGTGGGGACCATGCCGCTACTCTACGTTCCGACAATCTACGTGCTGATGCTGTCCGTCATGGTGCTGCTCGGCGCGCTGACCTTGTTCGCCTGGCTGCAAAATCGCGCGGTCCGCGCGCTCGCCTGGTGGGGCGGCGCAGTGCTTGTGATGGCGGCTGCGCTCGGCCTGCTCTGCCTGCGCGGCGCGATCCCGGAAGTCTACTCGGTCGACCTCGCCTATGTGGTGCTGTTCACCGCCTGCGCGCTGATGCTGGAAGGCGCGCGCTGCTTCGAAGGCAGGCGCCCGAGCCCCGCCGTCCTGCTCGCCGGCGCACTGGTGTGGATCGCGGCGTGCCAGATTCCTGCGCTGTACGGTTCCGCTACGGCACGCATGATCATCGTGTCGGCCGCCGTGGGCTTCTATTCGCTCGGCTGCGCCTACGTGCTGTGGAGCGGCCGCACCGAGCCGCTGCTGTCGCGCTGGCCGCTGATCGTGCTGTCCGCGTTCGGTGGCGGACTGTTTCTGGTGCGCATTCCGTTCGCCGTGGCTTACCCGCTCGCAGAGGCGCCGGTCGCCAGCTTCGATGCGCTGCGGTCGTTCTGGTTCGCGATCGTGAGCACGTTCACCCTGCTCTACTTCATTGCCATCAACTATCTCTTTCTCGCGCTCACCAAGGAGCGCAGCGAACTCGCGCACAGGCGGGCCTCGATGACGGACGCGCTGACCGGACTCGCCAACCGCCGCGCCTTCCTGGAATTCGGCGATCGGCGCCTGAACGCGCGCGCCGGCGGGACGATGGCGTTCCTCCTGTTCGATCTTGACCGGTTCAAGGCGATCAACGACGGCCACGGCCATGCGATGGGAGACCGGGTGCTGCGGCTGTTTGCAAAGACGCTGTCCGCCGATCTGCCGCGGGACAGCATCGCTGGCCGGCTTGGAGGAGAAGAGTTCGCCGCGATCGTCAGCGGGCCTGATCAGCTGGCGACGATTGCGGCTGCCGAGCGCGTGCGCGAGAGCTTTGCGGCGGCGGCGCGGGTCGTGGACGGCGTTCCGATCGCCGCCACGGTCAGCGTCGGGCTCGCCCATGTCGACGACCGGCCGGCCGACATCGAGGCGCTATGTGAGCGCGCCGACAGGGCGCTCTACCGGGCGAAAGCGCTTGGCCGCAATCGCGTCGAGAGCGCCGTCGACGAGCCAGTCCCGCTCGTACCGGACGCGTCAGTTTGTTCGCCTGCAGTGCACAGGCCAGCTCCAGTCGTCCGCCGCCGCGATCCGCACCGAGATCCGGCCGTCTGACGTTCAGCCGTTCGTCCAGGTCCGACGCCTGCCATGGCAGGGCTGCGAATCTTCCGGAGTCCTTGGAACCCATCAGCCAAACCGCGGTTATCGGGTGTTGAGGGGCTTATGGGTACGATTGAACCGATTGAAAACAAGGCGAAAACCGGCATTTGGGGGCTCGACAATATCCTGTCGGGCGGGTTCACGCGCGGTCATTTTTTCCTTGTCGAAGGCGCGCCGGGGACCGGCAAGACCACCATCGCGTTGCAGTTCCTGCTCGAGGGGGCCCAGTGCGGTGAGAAATGCCTCTACATCACCCTGTCGGAGACCGAACGCGAACTGCGTGAAGGCGCGGCATCGCACGGCTGGAAACTCGGGGACAACATCAAGGTCTTCGAGCTGCTGCCTCCGGAAAGCCTGCTCGATTCCGACCAGCAGCAAAGCCTGCTCTACTCCTCCGACCTTGAGCTTGGCGAGACCACCAAGCAGATCTTTGAAGCGATCGAACGCTACCGGCCGAGCCGGGTGGTCGTGGACAGCCTGTCCGAAATCCGGCTGCTGGCGCAAAGCTCGCTGCGCTACCGCCGTCAGATCCTGGCGCTCAAGCATTTTTTCGCGAAATTCGACACCACCGTGGTGATGCTCGACGATCTCACGGCCGAGGTCGCCGACAAGACGGTGCACAGTGTCGCCCACGGCGTGATCAGGCTGGAGGAACTGGCGCCAAGCTATGGCGCCGAGCGTCGCCGCATGCGCGTCATCAAGTACCGGGGCATGAAATTTCGCGGCGGCTATCACGACCTCACCATCACCACCGGCGGATTGAACGTGTTCCCCCGGCTGGTGGCGTCCGAACACCGGCGTGACTTTGCAAGAAGCAGGAGGTCCAGCGGCATTGCCGAATTGGACCAACTGCTGGGCGGCGGGGTCGAAGCCGGTTCAAGCACGCTGGTGCTCGGTCCGGCGGGCACCGGCAAATCGATGTTGGCCATGGTCTTCATCGCCGCCGCGATCGCCAGGGGCGAGAAGGCCGCTCTGTTCGTGTTCGACGAAGAACTCGGTCTGCTGTTCGCGCGCATGAAGAGCCTTGGTGTCGACCTCGAAGCCATGCAGCGCGAGCGCGTGCTGTTCGTCGAGCAGGTGGACGCCGCCGAACTGTCTCCCGGCGAGTTCGCGCATCGCGTCCGCAAGCGGATGGATGAGGACGACATCAAGACCGTGGTGATCGACAGCCTCAACGGCTACCAGGCCGCAATGCCGGAAGAGAATTCGCTGGTGCTGCATATGCACGAATTGCTGCAGTATCTGAACCGGCGCGGCGCGGCGACCTTCATGACGGTGGCCCAGCACGGTCTGGTCGGTGACATGAAGGCCCCGGTGGACGTCACCTACCTGGCCGACACCGTCGTGCTGCTGCGCTATTTCGAGGCGCTCGGCACCGTCCGTCGGGCGATCTCCATCATCAAGAAGCGGACCGGAACCCACGAATCGACGATCCGGGAATACCGGATTGGCAGCCGCGGACTGACCATCGGCGCGCCGCTCGATGAGTTCCAGGGGATCCTGAGAGGCGTGCCGGTCTATGTCGGCCAGGGCGCGCCCTTGCTGCAAGAGCCGGGTCAATGAAACCGGGGGCATCATCGGAACGGGCGGTCATCCTGGCGCCGCTCGGCCGCGACGCGGCGGTAGCAGAGGCCCTGATCAAGGAAGCGGGATTCTATGCCAAGACCTGCGCGGATCTTGCCGGTCTGGTCGAGGAGATCGAGGGCGGCGCCGGCGTCGCCGTGATTGCCGACGAGGCGATCAAGACCGTCGATCTGCGGCGGCTGGTGAGTTGGCTGAACGAGCAGCCGTCATGGTCGGATTTCCCGATCGTGCTGCTGACCCATCAGGGCGGCGGCCCAGAGCGCAATCCCGACGCCGCGCGCCTCGGCCGGCTGCTGGGCAACGTCACCTTCATCGAGCGCCCATTTCATCCGACCACGCTGGTCAGCATCATCGCCTCCGCGGTGCGCGGCCGGCGGCGGCAATACCAGACCCGCGCGATTCTCGAGGATCTCACCGAGAGCGAGGGGCTGCTGCAGACCGCGCTCAATGCCGGTCATCTCGGCGCGCTCGAATTGCATCTGCCGGATTACGAGCTGGAGGCGTCCGATACCTGCAAATCATTCTTCGGACGCAAGCCCGGTGAGCCTTTCTCGTATCAGGATCTGCTGGAGGCGGTTCATCCCGACGATCGGGCGCGCCGATCGGAGGTGCTGCAGGAAGCGCTGCGGACCGGCACCGATTACGCGATCGAGTACCGGACGATCTGGCCCGACGGATCGCTGCACTGGATCGATGTACGAGCCCGCGCCGTGCGCGGTCCCGGCGGCATCATGAGGTCGCTGGTGGGCGTGTCATCCGACATCACGGTGCGCAAGCGCGTCGACATCGAACGCGAGACCCTGCTGGCGCAGCTGGCGGCGGAACGCACCGCGCTGGCCGAATTGACAGCCACGCTGGAGCAGCGTGTCGAGGAACGCACCGCCGACCTGATGAAGGAAGTGGCAGCACGCGAAAGGGCCCAGGAGCAACTGCGCCAGGCGCAGAAGATGGAGACCATCGGCCAGCTCACCGGCGGGGTGGCCCACGATTTCAACAACCTGCTGATGGCGGTGATGGGCAACCTCGAACTGCTGCGCAAGCGCATCCCCGACGATCCGCGCTTGCGGCGGCTGATCGAAGGTGCTTTGCAGGGCGCCGAGCGCGGCGCCTCGTTGACGCAGCGGCTGCTGGCGTTCGCGCGGCAGCAGGATCTGAAGACCGAACCGGTCGATCTCGGCGGCCTGATTCGCGGCATGAGCGACTTGCTCGAGCGCTCGCTCGGGCCGCGCATCGCTTTGCGGCTGCACATCCCTGACGACCTGCCGCCGGCGCACATCGATGCCAACCAGCTCGAGCTGGCCGTCCTCAATCTGGCGATCAACGCGCGCGACGCGATGCCGGACGGCGGCGCCATCGACATCAAGGTCGCCCGGCACCGCGCCGGCGGCGACGCGACGC
>Ga0102590_1004146_pt1 | contig 12818 bp, 12 predicted proteins | sample AraplaMF_Col_mMF_FD_76859 | JGI IMG/M metagenome (GOLD analysis project Ga0102590, IMG submission 76859) | Arabidopsis root microbial communities from the University of North Carolina, USA - plate scrape MF_Col_mMF | ecosystem: Host-associated > Plants > Roots > Endosphere | place: USA...
CACGCCCGAGCGGCCCAACATCATCGGCACGCACGGCGGCAAGGGTGTCGGCAAGAACCTGCTGTTCACCGCCCACCTCGACACCGAGGCGCCGACCTGGAACCCGGACCTGGACGCCTACAAGTACGCGCCCGAGACCATCGCCAATCCCGAATGGGAGAAGTGCTGGCTGGAGGACGGCAAGCTCTATGGCTACCCGATCGCCAACGATCGCGGCCCGATGAGCTGCTTCCTGATCGCCGCCAAGGCGCTGAAGACGGCCGGCTACGAGCTGGCGGGCAAGATGTACCTGACCGCCTGTCCCGGCGAGATCGGACCCGAGCCGATCGAGGAGCACCGGGGCGTGGCCTATATGGGCAAGGACATCGGGGCCCATTACCTGTTCCATCACGGCGGCGTGGCGCCGGACTACGCCATCGCCGCCGAGGGCTGCGACTTCGGCCTGACCTGGGTCGGTTGCGGCTATGCGGTGTTCCGTTTCCAGGTCTGGGGCGAGGGCGTGTTCACGCCCCTGCTGGAGCATCCCGAGACGGCGGCCCAGCACCCCAACCCGATCTACAAGATCGGCAGGCTGACCGACGCCATCCACGCCTGGAGCGGCGCGTACGAGAAGGCCAGCCGCTACGACAGCCCCGGCGGGGTGGCCCAGCCCAAGTCGCAGATCGCCTCGATCCGCGGCGGCATCCCGTTCGCCTTCGGAGCCGGCACCGAGCTGGTGAACCTCTATCTCGAGGTCGGCCTGACCCCGAAGCAGAAGGTGGCCGACATCCAGCATTCGCTGGAGGCCATGGTCCGCGAGGCGGGCCTGGGCCGCATCGACATCGAGCCGGTGGTCGTGCGCCACGGCTTCGAGGCCGACGCCCGCGAGGTGGCCCCGCTGGTCGCGGCCGTCGACGACGCCACCCAGCTGGGCCTGGGCCATCCGGTCGCCCTGGCCAACCCGGTCTATTCCAGCATGTGGCGCGACCACAACGTGTTCAACATGCACCGCATCCCGGCCATCACCACGGGCTTCCGCCGCTGGCGGCCCACGCCCCAGGACCTGGTCGACAGCGCCTTGGTCTACGCCCTGACGGCCCTGGCGGTCTGCGGCCGGGCCAGCCCCGACGAGAGCGCCCGGCGCCCGGCCTCGGCGGTCTATCCCGACAATCCGTTCGGGAACGAATAGCCATGCCCCTCCTCGAAAAGCATGGCGCCGTCAGGGATCTGGCGCCCGAGCCGCACGACTTCCGCAAGGCCATGGGCAGCTTCGCGGCGGGGGTGACCGTGGTCACCGTCCGCCACGACGGTCGGCTGGTCGGAACCACCGTCAGCGCGTTCAGCTCGGTGTCGATGGACCCGCCGCTGGTCATGGTCTGCCTCAAGCGCGACAGCCGCACCCTGGCGGCGCTGGGCCAGGCTGGGAGCTTCTGCGTCAACATCCTGGCCAGCGACCAGGGCGACCTGGCCTGGCGCTTCGCCAAGAGCGGGGCCGACGACCGCTTCGCCCTGACCGCCGTGGAGGCCGGGGTCGGTGGCCATCCGCTGCTGGCCGGCGCGGTCGCCTCGGTCGAATGCGACCTGCACGCCGCCCATGACGGCGGCGACCACGAGATCCTGGTCGGCCGCGTCCTGCGCGTCGCGGTCGACGAAGCCAAGACCCCGCTCGTCTACGTGCGCGGCGGCTTTCTCAACGCCTAAGGGAGCGGTTTCACATGACCTATGACGTACTCGACGTGAAGCCGATGACCCGTCGGATCGGCGCGGAGATCTTCGGCGTCGACCTGGGGCGGCCGCTGAGCAACCGGCAGTTCGAGGAGATCCACCACGCCCTGACCCAGCACCAGGTGATCTTCTTCCGCGACCAGGAGATGGATCACGAGGCCCACAAGGACCTGGGCCGCAAGTTCGGCGACCTGGCCATCCATTCCGGCGTGCCGGGCCTGCCCGAGCATCCGGAGATCGTGGCCATCCACGCCGACGCCAACTCCAAGTTCGTGGCCGGCGAGAACTGGCACTCGGACCTGACCTGCGACCCAGAACCGCCCCTGGGCAGCATCCTCTACATGAAGGTCCTGCCCGACGACGGCGGCGACACCTGCTTCGCCAGCATGTACGCGGCCTACGAGACCCTGTCGGACAGGATGAAGGCCTATCTGGAGGGGCTGTCGGCCGAGCACGACGCCAATCCGGTCTACAAGGCGATCTTCCCGGACATCGACCGCAAGTACAACTGCTCGACCCACCCGATCGTCCGCACCCATCCGGTCAGCGGCCGCAAGAGCCTGTTCGTCAACCCGTCGTACACGACCCACGTCGCCGGCGTGTCCAAGGCCGAGAGCACGGCGATCCTCAACTTCCTCTACCAGCACGCCTCGAACCCGGACTTCCAGGTGCGCTTCCGCTGGCGGAAGAACTCGGTGGCCTTCTGGGACAACCGCTGCACCTGGCACCAGGCGATCTGGGACTATTTCCCCGATACGCGGACGGGCTACCGGGTGACGGTGGCGGGCGACCGGCCGTTCTGAGCCCGAGCATTTCATCCAATCGGGTTGTCATCCCGGACGAGCGCGCAGCGCGAAGATCCGGGACCGACGCCTGAGCGCCGCGCTTCCGGCGATCCCGGATCGGCGGCCCTTCGGGCCTTGTCCGGGATGACAAGAGGGGAGCATGAAGAGATGAACCTCCACGATCGCCGCATCCTCCTGCTCGGCGCGGCCGGCGGCATAGGCTCGGCGATCCGCCAGGGCCTGGCCGGCCGCTACGGCCTGATGCGCCTGGCCGACATCGCGCCGATGACGCCGGCCGGACAGGGCGAGGAAGTCGTCCGGGCCGACCTGCTCGATCTCCCCTCGCTGGCCGCCGCCATGGCCGGCGTCGACACGGTGATCCACATGGCCGGCGTGCCGGTCGAGCCGGAGGCCGACGCCTGGGCCCAGGTGCTGCCGGCCAACATCATCGGCGTCCACAACCTGTTCGAGGCGGCGCGGCTGGCGGGCGTGAAGCGGGTGCTGTTCGCGTCCTCGCACCATGCGGCGGGCTTCCATCGCCGCGACACGCCGACGGCGCAGACCCTGGTCCCGCGGCCGGACAGTTACTACGGCGTCAGCAAGGTGTTCGGCGAGGCCATGGGCAGGATGTACGCCGACAAGTTCGGCCTGCAGGTGCTGTCCCTGCGGATCGGCGCCTATCGCGCGGCGCCGACCGAGCCGCGCCACCTGTCGGTCTGGATCAGTCCGCGCGACATGGTCGAGCTGGTCCGCTGCGGTGTCGAGGCGCGGGACTTCGGCTACGCCGTCGTCTACGGTGTCTCGGCCAACACCCGGAATTTCTGGGACAATCGGGAGGCCGCGTTCCTGGGCTACGCGCCGAAGGACGACGCCGAGGCCTGGAGCGCGGCGATCCTGGCCGCCGGCCCGGAAGACCCGCTCGCCGCGCCGTTCCAGGGCGGCGGGTACTGCGCCAGGGACTTCGTGGGCGCGCCGGACCGCGTCGAGGACGCAAACCGGGCCCCGACGCCGGACGCCCCGGTTTGACAAGCCGCCTGGTCGCCTTTCAAAACAGGGGGAGCGATCGGGGAGCAGCGCCGGTGAAGTCGTATCGGTTTCTCGCCTGCCTGGGCGCGGTTCTCCTGGGCCTGCTGGCGGCGTCGCCCAGCGGGGCCGCGGCGGCCTCTCCCGCCCAGGTCTTCGCCCAGGCTCCCGTCGAGGTCCGGGTTCCCGCGCCGCCCCGGCCGACGGTCGCCAGCGACGGGGTGACCCACCTGGCCTACGAGCTGCATGTCAGCAACATCTACAAGGACACCGGTCCGCTGACCCTGCGGCGGGTGAGCGTCTATGCCGACGACGACGCCACGCCGCTGGCCAGCTTCGTCGACGCCCAGGTCAACGACCTGCTGGCCCATCCGGCGGACGTGGCGCGCGACGGTGTGCCGGTGCAGGGCGGCGAGCGGGTGGTGCTGTTCCTGTGGCTGGACCTGCCGGCCGGCGCCCAGCCGCCCAGGATCCTGCGCCATCAACTCGAATTCCGGCCCCAGGCCGGGCCGGAGCAGCTGGTCGACGGCGTTCGCACGCCGGTCGACGCCACGCCGCCGATCGTCATCGGCCCGCCGCTGGGCGCGGGGCGGTGGCTGGCGCATGAGGGGCCGGGCAACCACCTGTCCCATCACTGGGGAAGCCTGGTGGCCGCCAATGGCCGGGTCACCATCCCGCAGCGCTACGCCATCGACTTCTTCGGGCTGGACGGGGCCGGACACGCCGTGCGCGCCGACCTCGACAAGCTGACCGAGTCGGCCGACGCCGACTGGGCGGGGTTCGGCGCGCCGGTGCTGGCCGTGGCCGACGGGGTGGTGCGCGACGCCCGCGATGGCAAGCCCGACAACAGACCGATGACCAGCCCGCCCACGCCCGCCGAGCTGACCACCCGGTCGCTGATGGGCAATTTCGTGGTGCTGGAGATCGCGCCCAGGGTCTTCGTGTCCTACGCGCACCTCCGGTCCGGCAGCCTGACCGTCAAGGCCGGCGACCGGGTGAAGCGCGGCGCGGTGATCGGACGTCTGGGCCAGTCGGGCGCGGCCAACGCGCCCCACCTGCATTTCCAGGTCACCGACGCGCCGACGTTCGAGGAGTCGGAGGGCCTGCCGTTTGTCATCGACCGTTTCGACCGCCTGGGCGCGGTCAGCATCAGCGACGCGCTGGACCGGACGACGAAGGTCCTGCTCGGTCCGCCGTCGGCGCGGCGGGACCAGACGCCGCTGGACGGAGACGCGCTGGAGTTCCGGTGAACCTGGCGCGGTGGTCTATTCCCGCGTGAACGCCGCCGGAATCTCCGGGTTCGCGCCCGCCTTGCCCCACAGCACGATCTCGTTGCCCCAGGGGTCGCGGAAGGCGTGGTTGTAGCCGTTGAACTCGGCCCAGTAGTGGTCGCGCCACAGCAGGGTGGCGCCCAGCCCCTGGGCCGTCGCCAGGATGCGGTCGGCGCTGTCGTCGTCGCCGATCAGCACCCAGATGCGCGGCTTGCGCCCGTCGGCCGACAGGTGGCGGGGTTCGACGCCGGCGGGGGCGGGATGGGGACGGGCGTTGGCGGCCTTGAAGATCCCCAGGTGCAGGTTGCCGATCTCGCTGTCGGTCCCGTCGCTCTTCTTGAAGAAGCCGCCGGGCACCATGCGGTGGTACTCGCCCTGGGGCCGGGCGTCGTTCTCCCAGCCGAACACCTCGGCGTAGAACTTGCCGGCGGCGTCGGGGTCGTCGGAGGCCAGGTCGACGAAGATCAGGGTGTTGGTCACGGGCGGTCCCTTATTTGGCGTAGCCGATGGACAGGGTGAGGTCTTTCCAGGCGTCGATGTCGGCCTGGAGGCCGGCGGCGGCGTAGCCGGCATATTGCAGGGCGTCCTCGCCCAGCAGCAGGTGCAGGGGCGGGGCGGGCTCGTCGGCGATGCGCAGGATGGCCTGGGCCGCCTTGGCCGGATCGCCCGGCTCGTGGCCGGCGTGGTCGGCCATGATCCGCTCGGCGTCGCGGGCCAGGCCGTCATAGTCGGCGATCTTGTGGGCCACGATGGCCTTGGAGCCGCCGGCGAAGGCGGTGCGCAGGCCGCCCGGAGCAACGTTGGTCACCTTGATCCCCAGCTCGGCGACCTCGGCGGCCAGGGTCTGGGTCAGGCCCTCCAGCGCCCATTTGCTGGCGCAATAGACCCCGGTGCCGGCCCAGACCGCCAGGCCCGAGACCGAGGTGATGTTGATGATCCGCCCGGCGCGGCGGGCGCGCATGGCCGGCAGCACCGCCTTCAGCATGGCCAGGGGGCCGATCACATTGGTCTCGAACTGGGCGCGGACCTCGTCGAGCGAGGCTTCCTCCACGGCGCCGACCAGGCCGTAGCCGGCGTTGTTGACCAGGATGTCGATCCGGCCCGCCGCCTCGGCCCGAGCGACGCCCGCGCGCACGGCCGCCTCGTCGGTGACGTCCAGCACCAGGGCGCGGCCGCCCAGCCGCTCGAAGGCCTCGGCGGCCGAGGCGCTCCGCACCGTGCCGAACACGACGTCGCCGCGGGCGACGGCCGCCAGGGCGATCTCGCGCCCGAGCCCGCCGGATACGCCCGTGATCAGCCAGGTCTTGGTCATGGAAACTCCTGAAAACTAGATCCTCCCCCCGTGGGAGAGGTGGCCCGCAGGGCCGGTGGGGGGAGTGGCTGCTGACGTTCCACCTACTCCCCCCTCAGTCGCTTCGCGACAGCTCCCCCACAGGGGGGGCACCTACCTAGTAAGGCTTGTCGCCCTTCACCCACAGTCGATGCATGGTCCGGAAGTACTTGGTGTCGTCGTACAGCGTGCCGGTGTGCAGGGTGCAGCGATTGTCCCACATCAGGAGGTCGCCCTTGGCCCATTTGTGGCGATAGACGAAGTCGTCTCCGGTCATGAACTCGACCAGCGCCTCGATCAGGGCCAGGCCTTCGGGGCCGGGCTTGCCGATCACCTCCGTCACGGTGCCCGTCGAGGGCCACAGCGCCTTGCGGCCGTCGGCGGGGTGGGTGCGGATCAGCGGGTGCTCGACGTCGGGATTGGCCGCTTCCAGCTCGGGCGACAGGGTCTGCTGCTGGCCGAACTGGCGGGTGGCCATGAAGTGCTTGTAGCTGTGATGCAGGCTCAGCGGCAGCAGCTGCGCCTGCTTCTCCGGCGACAGGGCGGTCCAGGCGGCGCAGCCGTCGGCCAGCAGGGTGTCGGAGCCCTCGTCGGGCACCTCCACCGCATAGAGCATGGTCAGCATCACCGGTTCGGGCTTGTAGCTGTAGTCGGTGTGCCAGCCGACCCCGTCGTTGTGGGCGCCGATCGGCTTGCCGTCCACGACCCGGTTGCTGAGGATAAAGATCTTTGGATAGCCGGGCAGGGTGAAGCGGGTCTGGGTGTGGTCTTCCGGCTCGCCGAACCGGCCGATGAAGCGCATCAGGTCGTCTGGAGCCATCGCCTGGTCGCGCAGCACGATGGCGCCGTGGCGGTGGAAGGCGGCGACCACCTTGTCGATCTCGGCGTCCGACGCTGACGGCAGGTCGATGTCGTGGATGCGGGCGCCGAAGCCGGGCTTCAGTTCCGAGATCGTCAGGTCGTCGGCGAGCGTCATGTCCACGGGCGCGGTCCTTTGGAAACTGTCTGGACCTGAAGCTAGGCGCCCTCCGAAGACGCGTCTTTCCCCTACGCGCCCGATCGCTTTCCGTGCGCGTCCCGTCCCGTCGGCGATGCGCGAACCTTGCGCGACTTTTGCTCATTTCCGCCCGAGAACCCGGCGACGCCGCCCCAGGGGTGGGCGATGGCCAAGTTATCGTGCGCGCTGGTGCAAGACCGGTGGGCGCGCCGGGCCTAGCCTTCGTATCGATCTCCCGAAGGAGCGCCAGCGCCATGGGCCCAACGCCCGCCTTTTCCCTGAACGACACCTTCTTCGAGGGCCTGTCGCGCTCGACGCTCGACGTCGATGCGGCCGAGACCCTGCCACCGGCCTGCTACACAGACGCGGCCTTCTACGCCTTCGAGAAGGAGGCGCTGTTCAACCGCGAATGGCTGTGCGTGGGTCGCGTCGACTGGGTCAAGGAACAGGGCGACTACTTCACCACCACCATCGTCGGCGAGCCGATCGTCGTCACCCGCAACCGCTCCAACGAGATCAAGGCGATGTCGGCCGTGTGCCAGCACCGCGCCATGCTGGTGGCCGAGGGCAGGGGCAACACCCGCGGCTTCGTCTGCCCCTACCACCACTGGGTCTATTCGCTGAACGGCGACCTGGTGAACGCCCCGGCCATGGAGCGGGCCTGCGGCTTCGACAAGAAGTCGGTGAAGCTGCCGGCCTTCAAGGTCGAGGTCTGGCTGGGCTTCATCTTCATCAATTTCGACGCCGAGGCGCCGCCCCTGGCCCCGCGCCTGAAGGCGGTCGAGGACGCCGTCGCCAACTACGACCTCGCCAACGCAGAGGGCCTGACCCCGCCGATGACCGGCCAGTTCGCCTGGAACTGGAAGGTGATGTTCGAAAACAACAACGACGGCTACCACGCCAACAAGCTGCATCGCGGCCCGCTGCACGACTTCATCCCCAGCGAGCTGTGCAGCTTCCCCGAGGCGGCCGAGGGCGATGCCGGCTTCCTGCGCTACAACGGCACGACCCATCCGGACGTCAGCTTCAACCCGACCCAGAAGGCGGTCCTGCCGATCTTCCCCAAGCTGACCGACGAGGACCGCAACCGCGCCACCTTCGCCAACATCCCGCCGACGCTGTCGCTGGTGATGACCAGCGACATGGTCATCTACCTGATCCTGCGGCCGACCGGCCCGGAGACCATGGAGCAGGACACTGGCCTGCTGGTCGCGCCCGGCGCCACCGAGACCCCCGGCTTCGGGGAGCGGCTGGAGATGATCATGACCTCGGCGGGCAAGATCATCGCCCAGGACATGCATGTCGACGAACTGGTCCAGGTGGGCCTGCGCTCGCGGTTCGCGGTGCGCGGCCGCTATTCCTGGCAGGAGGGGGCGCAGGTGCAGTTCAACCGCTGGCTCGCGCCGCGCTACCAGAAGGCCTGGGCCGCGATGAAGGCCGCCCAACCCGCCCTCGGGCCGGAGGTCGCCGCATGAGCCGGACGCCCGTCGTCTTCTTCGGTCACGGCAGCCCGATGATCGCCCTGGAGACCAACGACACCACCAAGACCTGGAAGGCCATGGGCGCGGCGTTCGGCAAGCCCAGGGCGATCCTCTGCATCTCGGCCCACTGGCTGACCCAGGGCGTCGGCGTCACCGCCATGACCGCCCCGAGGACCATCCACGACTTCGGAGCTTCCTTTCCCAAGGCCTTGTTCGACGTGCAATATCCGGCTCCAGGCTCGCCCGAGCTGGCGGCGCGGGTGAGGGACCTGCTGGCCCCTCAGCCGGTGGCGCTGGACCAGCAGGCCTGGGGCCTGGACCATGGAACCTGGTCGGTGCTGAGCAAGGTCTATCCCGACGCCGACGTGCCGGTGGTCCAGCTTTCGATGGACGCAACCAGGCCGCCGGAATGGCACTTCGAGCTGGCCAGGCGCCTGGCCCCGTTGCGGGACGAAGGCGTGCTGATCGTCGGCACCGGCAACATCGTCCACAACCTGCCGGCCATGAACTGGGGCGAGCGCCACTGCGCGCCCTACGACTGGTCGCAGCGGTTCAACGACTACATCAAGCAGGCGATCCTCGACGACGCGCCCGAGCGGGCGGTGAACTTCGCCTCCCAGGGCCAGGACGCCGCCAGGTCGGTCCCGACCCCCGACCATTACTGGCCGCTGCTCTACGTGCTGGGCGCGCGCCTGCCCGGCGACGTGGCCAGCTTCGCCCCCGACCACATCGAGCACGGCTCGCTGAGCATGACCTCGGTCACGCTCTCGGCCCCCGCCGCCTGACCGGAGATCCCGATGCCCTTCATCTGCGAACCCGGCCAGACCCGCCCGGACGTCCTGCCCACCGCCCTGCACACGCTGAGCGCCACGCCCGCGACCGTGCACTGGGGCTATTTCGACCCGTCGATCAAACCGGCCCTGCGGATCAAGAGCGGCGACCTGGTCAGCGCCGAGGCGATCACCCACCACGCCGGCGACGCGCCCGACCTGATGATGGACGAGGCGGTCACCCGGATCTTCACCGAGATCCCCGAGGACGACCGCAATCCCGGCGTCCACATCATGACCGGCCCGATCTTCGTGGAAGACGCCAAGCCCGGCGACGTGCTGGAGGTGCGCTACCTGCGCATGGTCCCACGCAACAACTACGGCTCCAACCTCGCGGCCAACTGGGGCTACCTCTACAAGGAATTCGGCGAGAAGGAGCGGGTGACGATCTACGAGCTGGATCAGAACACCAACACCGCCAGCGCCCTCTACGCCTACGACTTCGAGGGCAAGTACCTGATCCCGGGCACGATCACCAACTGCCCCGAGTGCGATCGGCAGCCGGCCCTGGGCGGCGTGCGGGTGGCGGCCCGACCGCACCTGGGCACCGCCGGAGTGGCGCCCGCCGTCGACGGGCGGGTCAGCACCATCCCGCCCGGCGCCCATGGCGGCAATATCGACAACTGGCGGATCGGGGCGGGGGCGACGATGTACTATCCCGTGCAGGTCGAGGGCGGGCTGTTCTCGATCGGCGATCCCCATGTCAGCCAGGGCGACGGCGAGATCTCCGGCACCGCCATCGAGAGCTCGCTGAACGTCCTGATGCAGATCGTCCTGCGCAAGGACTTCGTCGCGCCCGGACCCCTGCTGGAGACCCCGAAGTGGTGGATCGTCCATGGCTTCCACGAGGATCTGAACGTGGCCATGAAGGACGCCTCGCTGAACATGCTGACCCTGCTGTCCGATCATGTCGGCCTGTCGCGGAACGACGCCTATTCGCTGATGAGCGTGGCCTCGGATTTCGGCGTCACCCAGGTGGTCGACGGCAAGCAGGGCTGCCACGTGCGCATCCCCCGCGACATCTTCCCCAGGATGAAAGGCTAGAGGAGCCCGCCATGAAGGCCTGGTCGTTCAGCACCGACAGCCATCCCCGCGCCGAACGGGCCGAGGCCTGGCGCGCGGCGATGAACCGGCTCGGCCTCCCGATCGAAGGCCTGTCCGACGCCGAGCCGGCCAGCGCCTCGGTGGTCTGCCTGACCTCGCCCCTGGGCATCGAGTTCGCCCTGGTCGAGGCCGGGGCCCAGGCGATCTCCGGACGCCTGAGCGGCCAGCCGGCCGCGGTCTGGCTGGCGGTGCTGCTGAGCGGCGCGGCCACCCTGGTCACCGACGACCTGGCCGAGGAGCTGGCCCCCGGCGACATCGCCTACGGCCCGACGGGCCAGGCCGCGGCCCTGCGGCTGGAAACCCGCTGCCGGCTGATGTTCGTGCGCGCCCCGCGCGTGGCTCTCGACCATCGCCTGATCACGCCCGTCAGCCTGCGGGTGGGGCGGCTGCAGGCGGCGACCGGGGTGACCCACATCCTGTCGGGCCTGCTGCGGGCCACGGCCGAGGGGCTGGAGGACCTGACCGTCGACCAGCTTCGGCCCGTGGAATTGGCCCTGACCGAATTCCTGGCCATCTGCCTGGTCGAGGGCGGGGCGGCGACCGACGTGCTGGGCGCGAACGCCGGCGCCCCCACGGCCCATCTCCAGCGCCTGTGTCAGACCATCGAGACCCTGCTGCCGGACCCCGACCTGTCGCTGCGCCGCGTGGCCGACGAGGAGGGGGTCTCGCCCCGCTATGTCCAGAAGCTGTTCGCCAGCGCCGACGAGACCTTCAGCCACTATCTGCGCACGCGCCGGCTGGAGCGGTGCCGGACCGACCTGGCCAGCCCGCAGCACGCGCGGCTATCGATCTCGGAGATCTGCTTCCGCTGGGGCTTCAACGGCTCGGCCCATTTCAGCCGGGCGTTCCGCGACCAGTACGGGGTGTCGCCCAGGGAGTTCCGGCAAGCGGCGGCGGCTTAGGCCTCGACCGTCCAGGGGACGAACGTCTCGCGGGTGTCCATGCGCACCCCGCGGACGGCGCGGCAGGCGTCCTGGGCCGCGCGATCGCGTTCCGGCATGAAGCTCAACAGGAACGAACGTCGCCGCGCGCCGGAGCGGTTGCGGGTCGCCCCATGCAGGAGGTCGGCGTCGAACACCAGGACGTCCCCAGCCTCGCCCGCCAGGACGAGGGACAGGGCCTCGTCCGGCGCCCCGCCCGGACCGCCCGGGTCGAGATGGCGCGGCACCACGCGGGTAGCGCCGTTGTCCGGCCCATAGGGGTCCAGGAAGACCAGGGCGGCGACGGCGTGCTGGCCGACGCCGTCGCGATGCAGGCGCTGATGGCCGCCGTTCGGGAGCGGTTCGCGGCCCTCGACCTGGCAGAGGAAGAAGGGGCCGCCCAGCAACCGGCCCGCCGCCGCCAGCAGCGCGGGCAGGCGGCAGGTCCGCTGCACGATGGGATCGAGATCGACCAGGGCGTGGCGCCAGTCCGGGGCTCGGGGCGCGCGCCGCTGGTCGTCGTCGCTCCCCACACCGGCGTCGAAGGCGTCGCGCAAGGCGTCGCGCCAGGCCTGCGGCACCGCGTCCCGCAGCAGGAGATAGCCGTCGCGGTCCAGGGCGGCGGCCTGCTCCGCCGCCGGCGAACCGACCTTGGTGGGCGTCGGAAGGTCGCTCATGGCGCTCCCTAGAGCCTGGCCGTGGTCTTCGCAAGGCGTCGCGCGCGCGGGCTCCGCTGGCCGGCGACTTATTTCCGCACGCCGAACCGGAACTCCGTCGTCTGCCTGAACGTCTCGCCCGGCCGCAGCACGGTGGAGGGGAAGTTGGGGTGGTTGGGGCTGTCGGCGAAGTGCTGGGTCTCGATGGCCAGGCCGGCGCCCTTTTCCAACGGGCGGCCGTCGGGGGTCTTCAGGGTTCCGTTGAAGCTGTTGGCGGTGAACAGCTGGACGCCCGGCTGGGTGGTGACGACCTCCAGGGTGCGGCCGCTGGCGGGGTCGGCCACGCGTACCGCCGGGACCAGCCGGCCGCGCCCGCCGCCGTCGACGACGAAGTTGTGGTCCAAGCCATTGGCGAACCGGATCTGCGGGTCGTCGGCCGTGATCCGGTCGCCCAGGCGGACCGGCCGGCGCAGGTCCAGGGCCGTGCCGGCCACCGGGGCGATCTCGCCCGTCGCCAGCTTGCGGGCGTTGATCGGGGTGAAGCGGTTGGCCAGCACCTGGACGGTCTGGTCATGGACGGTCCCGCCGCCCGCCAGGTTGAAATAGGCATGGTGGCTGAGGTTGATCACCGTCGGCTTGTCGGTGACGGCGCGATAGTCGATGCGCAGGGCGTTCCCGCGGGTGACCGTGTAGGTCACGGCGACCTTCAGGGTTCCG
>Ga0102590_1004147_pt1 | contig 12812 bp, 12 predicted proteins | sample AraplaMF_Col_mMF_FD_76859 | JGI IMG/M metagenome (GOLD analysis project Ga0102590, IMG submission 76859) | Arabidopsis root microbial communities from the University of North Carolina, USA - plate scrape MF_Col_mMF | ecosystem: Host-associated > Plants > Roots > Endosphere | place: USA...
GCCGGCTGGAAGGCGATCAACGAGTCCGACATGTGCCTGATGCCCGATCCGGTGACCGCGACGATCGATCCGTTCTTCGCCGAGACCACCATGGTCATCACCTGCGACGTGCTCGAGCCGACCACTGGCGAGCCCTACAATCGCGACCCCCGCGGCATCGCCAAGAAGGCCGAAGCCATGGTGAAGTCGATGGGCGTGGGTGACAGCGTGTTCGTCGGCCCCGAAGCCGAGTTCTTCGTGTTCGACGACGTGCGTTATTCGTCCGATCCCTACAAGACCGGTTTCCGGCTCGACTCCTCGGAGCTGCCGATCAACTCCGACACCGAATATGAGGGCGGCAATCTCGGCCACCGCGTCCGCACCAAGAGCGGCTATTTCCCCGTTCCCCCGCAGGACTCCGTGCAGGACATGCGCTCCGAGATGCTGGGCGCCATGGCCAAGATGGGCGTCAAGGTCGAGAAGCACCATCACGAAGTCGCTTCCGCCCAGCATGAACTCGGCATGAAGTTCGACACGCTGACGCTGATGGCCGACCACATGCAGATCTACAAGTACTGCATCCACCAGGTCGCGCATATCTACGGCAAGACCGCCACCTTCATGCCGAAGCCGGTCTATGGCGACAACGGCTCGGGCATGCACGTGCACCAGTCGATCTGGAAGGACGGCAAGCCGGTGTTCGCAGGCAACAAGTACGCCGACCTGTCGGAGACCTGCCTCCATTACATCGGTGGCATCATCAAGCACGCCAAGGCGATCAACGCCTTCACCAACCCGTCGACCAACTCCTACAAGCGTCTTGTCCCGGGCTATGAGGCCCCCGTGCTGCTCGCCTACTCCGCGCGCAATCGTTCGGCCTCCTGCCGCATCCCCTACACCGCTTCGCCGAAGGCCAAGCGTGTCGAGGTGCGCTTCCCCGATCCGATGGCCAATCCCTATCTTGGCTTCGCCGCGATGCTGATGGCGGGCCTCGACGGCATCAAGAACAAGATCGATCCGGGTCCGGCGATGGACAAGGACCTCTACGACCTTCCGAAGGAAGAGCTGAAGCAGATCCCGACCGTCTGCGGCTCGCTCCGCGAGGCGCTGGAAAACCTCGACAAGGACCGCGGCTTCCTCAAGAACGGCGGCGTGTTCGACGACGACTTCATCGACGCTTACATCGAGCTGAAGATGACCGAAGTCGCCCGCTTCGAGATGACCCCGCACCCGGTCGAATTCGAGATGTACTATTCGAACTAAGCGTTCGAACAGGACGAGACAGGCAAAAGGCGCCCCGAAAGGGGCGCCTTTTCGCTTTGGCATCGCAGGATGGGTAGAGCGTAGCGAAACCCATCATCGAACCGTTTGCGAGATCGATGGGTTTCGCTTGGCTCTACCCATCCTGGCCGGCCGCTACCACGTCGCCGTGAACGCCTTCTGCAGATCGGCCGGCGCTGTGACGCCGCTCGCGATCAGCAATTGGGTGAGCACGCGCGCCTTCTGCGGATTGAGGTCCTCCGACACGGCGAAGCCGTTCTTGTCGTCGTCGACCTCGACGTTCCGCGTGACGAAGCCGGATCGCACCCGCGTGGAGCGGACGACGACGATGCCCTTCTTCGCGGCGGCTTCGAGCGCGTCGAGCGCGGCCTTCGACGTGTTGCCGTCGCCGACGCCGGCCAGCACGATGCCCTTGGCGCCGTGCGAGATCGCATCCTCGATCGGAATGGCGTCCATGTTGGCGTGCGAGTAGACGATCGCGACGCGCGGCAATTGCTCGCCGGCGGGGAGCTGATAGGTCGCGCGGCGGAAGCCGGGAGCCTGCGCCATGAAGCGGATGCCGCCGGCGGTGTCGACATAGCCGATCGGCCCGTCATTGGGCGAGCCGAAGGTCTCGATGCTCGTGGTGTTGGTCTTCGTCACCGAGCGCGCGCCCTGGATCTTGTCGTTCAGCACCGCCATCACGCCGCGTCCGCGTGCGCGCGGATCGGCGGCGACCTGCACCGCCTCGTAGAGATTGCCGGGACCGTCCGCGCTGACCGCGGTGGCCGGCCGCATCGAGCCGACGATCACCACCGGCTTGTCGCCGCGCACCACGTTGTCGAGGAAGAACGCGGTCTCCTCCAGCGTATCCGTGCCGTGGGTGATGATGATCCCGTCGGCCTCGTTCTTGTCGAAGGCGTCCTGGATGCGGCGGGCGAGCGCGAACCAGACCTTGTCGTTCATGTCCTGGGATCCGATCGACGAGATCTGCTCGGCGTTGATCTTGGCGAGCTTGTCGAGGCCCGGCACCGACGCCATGAGCTGCTCGCCGGTGATCTGGCCGGATTTGTAGGCGCCGGTCGCGCGCGGGTCGGCCTGGCCGGCGATGGTGCCTCCCGTCGCGAGCACGAGAATGCGCGGCAGATTGCCGGCCACAGCGTCCTTGCCAGGCTCTGCGGCGTGTACCGCTGCGCCGATGCCGCCGGACCAGAGCGCAAAGGACAGCAGTGGAATGGCGAGCATGGATGTTCGATGTTGGCGACAGCTGGCTGGGCCGGCGGTAGGCTTCGTCATCGAATTGTCCTCCCGTTCAAGTTGGGATCGACATTCGATACGCCCATTGAGGCCGAAGATGGGTCAGCCCGGTGCTTTCCCTATGGGTTGTCCCGCCGCGGCATGAAATGATCGAGCAAACCCGTCGGCAGCGGAAAGACGACGGTCGACGACCGTTCGCCGGCAATGTCGTGGAGAGCCGCGAAATAACGCAGCTGCATTGCCTGGGGCTCCTGCGCAAGAATCCGGCCGGCTTCGACCAGCTTTTCAGCAGCCTGCTGCTCGCCCATCGCATTGATCACCTTGGCCCGCCGCAAGCGCTCCGCCTCAGCCTGTTTGGCAATCGCGCGAACCATGGTTTCGTTGATATCGACGTCCTTGATCTCTATGCCGGTGACCTTGATGCCCCAGACGTCGGTCTGCTTGTCGAGGATCTCCTGGATGTCGGCGTTCAACCTGTCGCGCTCGGCGAGCATCTCGTCGAGCTCGTGCTTGCCGAGAACCGAGCGCAACGTGGTCTGGGCGAGCTGGCTGGTGGCGGCCATGTAGTCGCCGACCTTGATGATGGCACGTTCGGGGTCGACGATGCGGAAGTACAGAACGGCGTTGACCTTGACGGAGACGTTGTCACGGGAAATCACGTCTTGCGGCGGCACGACCTGCACCATCACCCGGAGATCGACCTTGACGAGTTGCTGCACGACCGGAATGAGCAGGATGAGGCCCGGCCCTTTCACGCCGGTGAAGCGACCGAGCGTAAAGATGACGCCACGCTCGTATTCGCGAAGGATTCGAATGGCCTGGGATAGAAACATGACGACAAGCAGCGCAAGCGCCGCATATGTCAGATATTCCAGCATCATGATGGTCCTCCCTCGCCGGTTCGGGCTGGTGCGCGCCGTATCAGCAGCGTCAGGTCGATGACGCTCGCGACTTCGGCCATTTCTCCGGGCTTGAACGTTTCGGCACCGCGCGCCTGCCAGCGCTCACCATGGGCGAACACATGACCTTCGTTGCCGTTCCAGTCGAGAACCTCCGCGGGCAAGCCTCGCATGGCCTTCGCGCCGACCAGTGCAGGAGCCTTGCGGACGCGCCGAAGTGAACCAAGCACGACGAGCGCAAAGCTGGTGAACACGGCCGCAGTGATGCCGATCACCCACCACGACAGCTGGTAGCCAGGCGCCTCGCCCCTGAAAAGCATCAAGGCTCCCAGCACGAAAGCGATGATCCCCCCGAGACCGATCACCACGGTCGGGTTGAAGGCTTCGATGGTGAGAAGCACGAGCCCGACCAGCATCAGGGCGAAGCCTGCATAGTTGACCGGCAGCAGATTGAGCGCATAGAGGCCGATCAACAGGCAGATCGCTCCGACGACTCCCGGGGCCACGGCGCCGGGAGACACGAATTCGAAAATCAGGCCATAGATGCCGACCATCAGGAGAATGAACGCGACGTTCGGATCGGTGATGACCGCCAGGAAGCGGGATATCCATCCGGGGTCGATGGCTTCAACGACGGCATCCTTCGTCGCAAGGCGTTGCGTCTTGCCGCCTGCAACCTCCACCACACGACCGTCCAGCTGTCTCAGCAAGTCAGCCTGATCGCGCGCGACGAGATCGATGGCATGAGCCTCGAGCGCGCCGTTGGCAGAGAGCGTGGCAGCCTCTCGGACCGCCTTCTCCGCCCAGTCCACATTGCGGCCCCGCAGCTCCGCAAGGCTGCGGATGAAAGCGACCGCATCATTGGTCGCCTTCGCCGTCATTGGATCCTTCAGTTCGCCCTGCTGGTCACCGTCCTTCTTGTCCTTGCCGCCCTTGTCCGGCGCACCGCCCGGCAGGCCCGGCAGCGGGCCGCCGATCTGCACCGGCGTCGCGGCACCAATATTGGTGCCTGGCGCCATTGCCGCGATGTGGGTCGCATAAAGGATATAGGTCCCGGCGCTCGCCGCATGGGCCCCGGAAGGAGCGACGTAACCGACGACAGGGACGGGCGAGGCGAGCACATCCGCGATGATCTCGCGCATGCTGGAATTGAGACCGCCGGGCGTGTTCATTCTCAGAAGCACGAGCTCGGCGCGCCGTTCGCTCGCCTTGGCCAGAGCCTCCTTCACGTAGCTGGCTGACGCAGGGCCAATGGCCCCGTCGATCGAAACGATCAGGGCGACCCGGCCGCTCTCCTCCGCTGAGCTGGGAAGGAGGCAGCAGGTCAAAGCCACGACGGTGATCGCCGCAACGAGGGCCGCCTTCATGGTCTGCACGGCAAGGGCTCCCTTGCAAAGGATATGGTGGTCCTCTTGAGAACCTCAATGCTGCGTGGAGACCAACGTCGCGATTGTGCATCGCAATGGAAAGGCCATGCAGGATGCCGACGTGATCGATCGAGCAGAGGCGGACCATGACGACGGCTGATCCGCCCTGCGCCAGGCGCAGCTATCGTGCCACCCTCACGCCGTCGGCTCCGATCGCTCCGAACGTGCTCGCGATGATCTCGCTCGTCGGCTGCATGCCGCCCAGCGACCAGTGCGAGGGCTCCTGCTCCTCGATCCTGACCCAGACGTTGCGGCGGAAATCCGCATTGCCCTGCCCTTCGACCTCGACCATCAGGTCGGTGATCCGCTCGAGCAGCGTCTTCTTCTGCGCGGCGTCGAGGATGCCGCGAACGGTGGAAATGGTGATGTAAGGCATGTCTCTCTCCAATCGTGTCGTGTGACGACGCGGGGAATTTGGACCCGGCGTGCCCGGCAAGGCAGTGGCGGATAAGCCAGAGATCGGGCAATTTCCGCCAGGCGTTGGCGCGGCGATCGGCTAGGATCGCCGCGTCCGCCTGTGAGGTCCCATGAAGCTCGCAATTTTGGCCTTGGAAGGCTGCATGCATTCGGCGATCGCCGGCATCGCCGACGTCCTGTCGCTCGCCAATCATGTGATGCAGCAAAGCGGTGCAAAATCCCGGTTCGTCTGGCAGACGCTCTCGCTCGACGGCAAGGACGTGCGCGCCGGCGGCGGCCAGATCGTCGCGGTCGACGGCGCGATCGGCAGACGCGGAAGCTTCGATGCGATCCTCGTCCCCGGCAATCTGGTCGATCACGTCACCGCCGAGCGTCTAAAGCCACAATATGCCCGCGCCGGCGCCTGGCTGCGGCAGCAGCACGCGAACGGCCGCCTGATCGGCGCCTTTTGCAGCGGCGTGTTCCTGCTCGCCGGCGCGGGCCTGCTCGACAATCGCCGCGCCACCATCACCTGGTGGCTGCAGGGCGAGCTGCGGCAGCGTCATCCCGCGATCGACCTCGCGGCCGACGCCGTCATCACCGCGACCGACCGCATCGTCTGCGCGGCCGGACCGATGTCGTGGGTCGACCTCCTGCTCCGGCTGATCGAGATGGTCGACGGCAAGGAGATCGCAAAGCTATGCGCGGACTACGTCGTCATCGACACCGCGCAGCGCACTCAATCGATCTTCATGCCCGTCGGCTATCTGCTCTCGCAGGACCCGCTGCTGACCAGGGCGGATCTCCTGGTCCGCCGCGCCGGCAAGAGCCCGATGACGGTGAAGCGCCTCGCGGGCGCGCTCGGATTGAGCGAACGCACGCTGAACCGGAAGTTCCAGGAGCTCACGCACGAGCCGCCGCAAGCCTTCATCATGCGCCGCCGGGTCGAGCACGCGCGCACGCTGCTGGAGACGACTGCGCAGCCGGTCAAGACCATCGCGCGCGCCGCCGGCTACGAAGACGAGAGCAGCTTTCGCAAGGCGTTCCGCAAGCTGACCCTGATGTCTCCGCAGGCCTATCGTGCACGGCGAATGGAGCGGACGGCATGAGATTCGCCGGCACGCACTCTGCCTGGCGCAGCAGAGTCCTTTCGTTCTGCATCTGACTCCACTTCGTTCTCAAAGAACAAATCAGCACCGCGAAAATCGCAGCGGATCAATTCCTACCGATTGGTTTATCTCGCCTGAAATTCGAAGTGCGTATTGAAGCACGGCGTAGCGCCCATCCGCCATTGACCAGGTCTCCTCCTCTCGCAGCGAGCGGACCACGTCCGCAAGGCGTCGGGCAAAACACCTCGTCAAGGCTCGCGCGTGAAAATATTTCACTTTTCCGAATTTCGGATTTATGGCATACGCATGCCATCCCGGCCCTGCCAGAGGGGCGTTCGCGACCGTCACGAGATGCGGGCCGGGGTGCGGTGGACGCGGCAGCGCCGGCGCGATTGGCGTGACGACAGGGCGGGCAACCGTGAGTCTCATGCGACGCGGTACGACACGGCGCGGTCACAGCGGTTTCGTCGCAAGCCGGGGGTGAGCACACGCGAGCGCCCGGCGCGCCGGCGAACCGTCCGCGGACGGAGAAGTCGTGTGGTCCTGACGCCCGGGGTCTGTGCGTCAAGTCCCAGCGGTGATGGAGCGGCCCGACCGGGCGCGCGCGTCAGCGATCCGTTGAGGCGACGGGGGCAATAGTGCAACGCTCCCCGAGGAGAGCACGAAGGACACCGTTAAAACCATCCGCGTAGGGAAGGCCGGGCGACCGGCATCACCTGTGGCCCACCCCGTGTGCATCTTCGGAAGCGCACGGACCCGGGTGCCGCCGGCGCCCGGCCTTCCCTGCGCCCTTTGGCAATAGAGGGCGATGAACGGCAACAAGGCTCGGGCGAAACGCGCCGCGAGATCGCGAAGCTGTGCCTGCGAGGCTGTTACTTCGAGATGACGGAATTAACGGTGAATGCCGCCTACGCCGCCGCGCGCTGCTTGGCCACCAGCGCCTCGCCAAAGGCCTCGAACAGCTTGCGGTTGATCGGGTTGCGCTGCGGGTCGTACTCGGCGTGCCATTGCACGCCGAGCGCAAAGGTCGGGGCTTCCGCGATGCGGATCGCCTCGATGGTGCCGTCCTCGGCGACGCCCTCGATCAGCACGCGCTTGCCGGGATCGAGGATGCCCTGCCCGTGCAGCGAATTGACCCTGATCGTCTCGCACCCCAGCAGCGTTGCGAACGCGCCGCCGGGCGTGAGGGCGACGTCGTGACGGTCGGCGAACACCACGGTCGGATCGGGATGGATCTCGCCGTTCTCGAGCCGGGGCATGCGATGGTTCATGCGGCCGGGAATTTCGCGGATCTCGGGATGCAGCGAGCCGCCGAAGGCGACGTTCATCTCCTGCAGGCCGCGACAGATGCCGAACAGCGGAATGCCGCGCGCGACGCAGGCGACCGAGAGCGCCAGCGCCACCTCGTCGCGGTGGATGTCGTAGGGTTCGTGCTTCTCGCAGGGATCGACGTTGAAACGTGTCGGATGCACGTTGGCGCGGGCACCGGTGAGGACGATGCCGTCGACCGTATCCAGCAGTGCGGCGATGTCGGTGATATCAGGGGAGCCCGCGAACATCACCGGCAAGCCGCCGGAGACCTCGGCCACGGCGCGCAAGTTTCGCTCGCCGACCATCTGGACCTGAAATCGATTCTCGACGCGATGGGAATTCCCGATCACGCCGACGACCGGCTTTCTCATCTCCCGTTCCGACCTCCCCGCAACAAGATTCTCCAAAGATGCCCTCGGGATGGAACAAATTCAACTGAAGGGATCGCGGGACGGCAATGCTATTTTCGCGCAAATGCCTCCCGGGCCTCGGCTGCCCCAGCCGCAGGCAGGCCGGCGGCCTTCAGGGCGGTGGCCGCGAGGTCGCCCGGCGCCGCCAGCCAGGGCAGTTTCGCCTCGATTCCGCGCGTCACGGGCTCTCCGAGCACGCCCCCGAAATCAATCGGCCAGAACCCGTTGGGCACCACCTCGGCGGTGAGGCTGCGGATGGCATAGCCATCGCCCAGGACCGCGTCCGCCCGGTCGCTGGCGACAAGACGCGCGCTCGCGGGGTCGGCGGGATCACCGAAGCTCACCAGCACCGGGATCAGCTCCCCCTGCACCGGGACAATGCCGGTCTGCCGGCTGATGTCGTTGAACGAGACGCGGTTGCCGCGCGCGGCGCCGTAGGCGCGCAGCGCCACGTAATTGATGTCGTCGAGATCGAGCTTGTCGCCCTGCCGATGCGCCAGCAGCGCCACCAGGTTCTTGCCCTTGCCGCGGTCTTTCCCGGAGTCTTGGCCGAGGTCGACGAACACCGCCTCCCCGCGCATCACGGTGCGGCCGCCGCGGTTGTAGTTGCGATCGGGCACGACGGCGAGAATACCCGATGCGGTCCTGATCCCCTCGGGCGTCGTCACCTCGACCGTCAGGCGATATTTGTGGCCGGGCCGGTTGATCCGGATCTGGTCCCCGATCACGAGCACGGCCAGAAGCCCGAGCAGACCTGCCCATTTGCTGATGAAACTCAAGCGCCCCCCACCTGTTCTTTCTCATCGCTCTGCACCGTTCGCGCGGCAGCGTCAAACCAGCCCGTTGACGCGGCCTTGATCGGAAGCGCGTTTATCGAAAGAGTGCGGCGCGCGGCACGCTGAAAAGGACCCGATGTGAGCATTTCCAGAGATGAACGGCCCCGAACCCGCAGCGATCTTGCCTGGGCGATTTCGGTCGGCGGCATCGGTGTCGTGCTGTTCACGGCCGCGCTGGTCTTCACCTGGTATTTCGCGACGACCCTGCTGCTGATCTTCACCGGCATGCTGCTCGGCCTCGGCCTCAACGCGCTGACGGGGGCGCTCGGCCGCCGCGTGCACCTGCCGCATGCGGTGCGGCTCGCCATCGTCTGCATCGTGCTTGCGATGCTGCTCGCCGGCGTCGCCTATCTCGGCGGCGCCACCATCGCCGACCAGGCCTCGGTGCTCAGCAAGACCATCAAGTCGCAGATCGGCACCGTGAAATCCTTCCTGGACAACCACGGCATCGACACCAGCTTCTTCGATTTCGGCAATGGCGCGACCGACTCCGCGGCCACGACATCACCGGACACGACGCCTGCGCCGGCAGCGACGCAGCGCGGTTCCTTGCCCGGTGCCGGCGCGCTGGCCTCCAGCGGAGGCGCGATCGTGAGCCAGACCTTCAAGCTGCTGATCGGCACCATCCACGGCGTCGGCAACATCTTCATCGTGCTGTTCCTGGGGCTCGCCTTCGCCGCCCAGCCCGGCGTCTACCATGACGGCCTGCTGTTCCTCGCGCCCGCCAGGCACCGCACCCGCGTCGCCCTCATCATCGACCGCACGGCAGAGACGCTGGAGCGCTGGCTGATCGCGCAGATCGTGGTGATGATCGCGGTCGGCGCCGTGACCTGGATCGGGCTTGCCCTCATCGGCATTCCCGGCTCGTTCATCCTGGGTATCCAGGCCGGCCTGCTCGCCTTCATCCCGACCGTCGGCGCCATCATCGCCGGTGTCGTCGTGGTGCTGGCGAGCCTCGCCTCGGGCTGGATTCCGGCGCTGTCGGCGTTCCTGCTCTTCATGGGCGTGCATGCCATGGAGAGCTACGTGCTGACGCCGATCCTGCAGCGCCAGGCGCTCGACATCCCGCCGGCGACGCTGTTCGCGTTCCAGATCGTGCTCGGCGTCGTGTTCGGAATCTGGGGCCTCGCGCTGGCGCTCCCGCTGGTCGCCATCGCCAAGGTCATGATCGACCATTTCAAGACGTATGAGGCGCCGCCTCTGGCGGAGGCGGCGTAACACCTCAGGTCGACAGCACGGTCTCGGTGTGCTCGACCTCCGGGGGCGCGGCAAAATACTGGCCGACGAGGCCGCGCCATTCGGTGAAATCCGCCGAGCCGCGGAAGTCGACGGTGTGGTTCTCCAGCGTCGCCCACTTCACCATCAGCCGGTAGCGCTGCGGCTTCTCGATCGACTTGTGCAGCTCGAAGCCGTGAAAGCCCTTGGAGCGGCCGAAGGCGGCCTTGGCCTTGGCGACGGCGGCTTCAAAATCCTTCTCGCTGCCCGGCTTGACGTCGATTTGCGCGATCTCGGTGACCATCGGTTTCCACCCTTTGTTGTTCGATGGGCGTGTCTACCGCAGCCATGGGCAAAGAAAAAGGCGCCGAAACGGCGCCCTGACCGGCCCCAAATGCGTCTCTTCAGGAGAACAGCAGCGCGGTACCCAGGACGATCAGGGTGCAGCCAATGAACAGCGCGACCGGCCAGTAGCTGCGTCCCTGCGTGTAGCGCCCCTGGGCGCGGCGCTCGGTGATCAGCGCGGTCTCGTATTCCTCCGCCGTCGAGAACAGGCAGGCAAAGCCGCTTCGCGCTGACGCCGCGTGGGCTTCGAGCGACATCAGGGCGGCCTGCGGGGTCTGTCGACGGATCGATTCCATGACCGCAATGGTAGGGATCGAATGGTAAACAGCCGCTTACCGCAGGCCCCGCCCTAAGTTCACGCCGTCGCGGGACGCGCCTGCGGCGCACCGACCCGCGCCGCGCTCTGGCGGCGCCAGTTCTCCAGCGACAACGGCAGCTCCTCCGCCGCCTCGACGCGATTACGGCCGCCGCGCTTGGCCTGGTAGAGCGCGGTGTCGGCCGAGGCCAGCAGCACCTCAAGCTCGGTGCCGGCGGGACCGCCGGCGACGCCGATGCTGACGGTGGTGTCGACCGGGCCCTCGTCGACCACGACGCCGGAGGTCTGGAAGGCTTCGCGCACGCGCTCGGCCACCAGCACGCCCTCCTCCAGCGAACACGGCAGCAAGGCCGCGAACTCCTCGCCGCCGATGCGGCCCGAGAGATCGGAGATGCGCAAATTGTTGACGACGACGGTCGAGAACAGCCTCAGCATCTCGTCGCCGGCGGGATGACCGAAGCGGTCGTTGATCGACTTGAAGTGGTCGATGTCGAAGATCATCACGGTGACGGGGCGTCCGGCCTTGGCCTCGCGATCGATCACGCGGCCGCAGGCTTCGGAGAAGCCGCGTCGGTTGAGCATGCCGGTGAGCGGATCGGTCGACGCCGCGGTCCGGTGCGCGGTGACGGTGCGCTCGGACACCAGCATGAAGATCACGAACACGGTGCCGACGGCGTAGAGCACGATCTCGACCGCGAACACGGTGACCCAGATGCTCGAGGCGAAGCCGGCATCGTGCGGACGCAGGAAACTGCCGATCAGGATCGGCAGCATCAGGACGCAGCCGTGCATCACCGGCACGACGAAAGCCGGCCAGCGCCGCTGCAGGCTCTTGCGCCGCTCGACCCAGAGCTCGCTCGCGGTCAGCGCCGCATACACCGAGACGATGCCGGCGCCGATGATCATGCGCAGCATGGACGACGCGGCGGGATCGAGCAGCGAGACGGCGGCGATCCAGGCGAGCGCGCCGAGCACGAGGCCCGGCCAGTTCGGCTTGCGGCCGTGGAAGACGCGAGCCGCATTCCACACCATGCCGCAGGCCACGAAGCCGACGGCATTTAACGCGAGGTAGAGATGCGGACCGAGCTTGTCGCCGGCCGCAGTCCACAACGCGACGGAGGTCGCACCGAGCAGATAGGCGGTGCCCCACCATTTCAGCGCAGGACTGTTTTCCTGCTTGCCGAAGAATACCATCATGGCGCCGAGCAATGCGGCAACCATGGTGGCAACCAAATAGAGCGTGATGCTATCGAGCGACATCATGTCGGCCCCCTTGAAAACATAGCAGTTACGCGATCGGCACATCCGATTTGCGCGCCCTTCCGAATGCGACGCTATGTCTCGCGGGTTCCATTCAGGTTTTCACGCATCCCCAACTTTTCCAGAAACTCGTCGTCAATTTGCATACAAACGAACAACAAAAAGGGCGCTGAAATCAGCGCCCTTTTGCATCTCATTGAAGCCGCTTTCGCGGCGAATGCGACCGAAGCGATTAACGCTTCGAGAACTGGAAGGACCGGCGGGCCTTGGCCTTGCCGTACTTCTTACGCTCGACCACGCGCGAGTCGCGGGTGAGGAAGCCGCCCTTCTTGAGCACGGAGCGCAGCTCCGGCTCGAAATAGGTGAGCGCCTTGGAGATGCCGTGACGGACCGCACCGGCCTGGCCGGACAGGCCGCCGCCGGCGACCGTGCAGATCACGTCGTACTGGCCCGAACGCTGGGCCACCGAGAACGGCTGCTCGATCATCATGCGCAGCACGGGACGGGCGAAATAGACCTCGACCTCGCGCGAGTTGACGGTGACCTTGCCGGCGCCCGGCTTGATCCACACGCGGGCGACCGCGTCCTTGCGCTTGCCGGTGGCATAGGCGCGGTTGAACTTGTCGACCTTCTTCTCGTGCTTGGGCGCATCGGGCGCCGCCGCAGTCTTGAGCTGCGAGAGCTGGTCGAGCGACTGGATGGATTCGGCCATGTTATGCGGCCCTCGTGTTCTTGCGGTTCAACTTGGCGATGTCGATCTTCTCGGGCTGCTGCGCCTCGTGCGGATGATCG
>Ga0102590_1004150_pt1 | contig 12792 bp, 6 predicted proteins | sample AraplaMF_Col_mMF_FD_76859 | JGI IMG/M metagenome (GOLD analysis project Ga0102590, IMG submission 76859) | Arabidopsis root microbial communities from the University of North Carolina, USA - plate scrape MF_Col_mMF | ecosystem: Host-associated > Plants > Roots > Endosphere | place: USA...
CCTCGATCTGGAAGCGGTAAAAAAAGACCTGCATGCACTCATGACAGATTCCCAGGACTGGTGGCCGGCAGACTTCGGGCACTACGGCCCTTTATTCATTCGCATGGCCTGGCACAGTGCAGGTACCTACCGCGTGTTTGATGGCCGCGGCGGCGCAGGCTCGGGACAGCAACGCTTTGCTCCGTTGAATAGCTGGCCTGACAATGTAAGCCTCGATAAAGCACGCAGACTTTTATGGCCTATCAAACAGAAATATGGCAACAAGATCTCCTGGGCCGACCTGCTGATCCTGACCGGTAACATCGCCCTCGAATCAATGGGCTTTAAAACCTTCGGCTTCGCCGGTGGACGCCCCGATGCATGGGAACCGGATGAAGATGTATACTGGGGATCAGAAGCAACCTGGCTGGGCGGCGACCTGCGTTATGCCAACGGATCACATGGCGTGGTAGAGAATCATGGTGTATTGGTATCAGACGACGATCCTGACGGCAAGATCCATTCCCGCAACCTGGAAAAGCCTCTTGCCGCCGTACAAATGGGCCTGATCTACGTGAATCCCGAAGGCCCTGATGGCAATCCCGACCCGATAGCAGCTGCTAAAGATATCCGCGATACTTTTGGCCGCATGGCCATGAACGATGAAGAAACCGTAGCGCTGATAGCAGGCGGGCATAGCTTTGGTAAAACCCATGGCGCAGCTCCTGCTACCAACGTAGGCAAAGAGCCGGAAGCGGCAGACCTGGAACAACAAGGCCTGGGATGGAGCAACAGCTATGGTTCCGGTAAAGGCGCAGACACCATTACCAGCGGCCTTGAAGTAATATGGACCACCACCCCTACCAAATGGAGCAATAACTTCTTTGAAAACCTGTTCCGCTATGAATGGCAATTGACCAAAAGTCCGGCCGGTGCACACCAGTGGGTAGCCAAAGATGCCGAAGGTATTATCCCGGATGCATACGACAGCTCAAAGAAACACTTGCCCACCATGCTGACCACCGACCTTTCCTTAAGGTTCGACCCGGTGTACGAAAAGATCTCCAGGCGCTTCCTGGAGCATCCCGAAGAATTCGCAGACGCTTTTGCCCGGGCCTGGTTTAAATTAACACACCGCGATATGGGGCCCCGCGCACGTTACCTCGGCCCTGATGTTCCCCAGGAAGAACTGCTCTGGCAGGATCCCATCCCCGCAGTAGATCATGCATTGATCAATGAAAGTGATATTACCGCCCTGAAGGAGAAAGTACTGGCTTCAGGACTCAGCGTATCCGAACTGGTATCTACCGCATGGGCTTCCGCTTCTACCTTCCGTGGTACAGATAAACGCGGTGGCGCTAACGGCGCACGTATTCGCCTCGCCCCCCAGAAATACTGGAAGGTGAACAATCCGCCCCAGCTGCAGAAAGTATTGGATAAACTGGAAGGGATACAGAAAGAGTTCAACGCGGCGCAATCAGGCGGTAAGAAAGTGTCTATTGCAGACCTGATCGTACTGGCTGGCGCTGCAGGTATTGAGAAAGCAGCGAAAGACGGTGGACAAGCGATCACGGTTCCTTTCGCTCCCGGCCGTATGGATGCTTCACAGGAACAAACCGATGTAGAATCCATGAGCTACCTGGAACCTATTGCCGACGGTTTCCGTAATTACCGCAAAGCGTCCTTCCCGGTATCTACAGAAGAATTGCTGATAGACAAAGCGCATCTGCTCACATTGACAGGCCCTGAGTTAACAGTATTGATAGGCGGTCTGCGCGTACTGAACACTAATTTCGATGGTGCAGGAGATGGTGTGTTCACGCAGCGTCCCGGTCAGCTGACCAATGATTTCTTTATCAATCTGCTTGATATGAACACTGCATGGAAAGCCGTATCTGCGGATAAAGAACTCTATGAAGGCAGCGACCGTGCCACCGGCAAAGTAAAATGGACCGCTACCCGTGCAGACCTCGTATTAGGATCCAATGCAGAACTGAGAGCCATTGCAGAAGTATACGGAAGCGCAGATGCTAAAGAAAAATTTGTAAAAGACTTTGTAGCAGCCTGGAATAAAGTGATGAATTTAGACAGATTTGATTTAGTTTGACCATATATCCAGCGAGTATAGCAAAAGGCAGCCTCCTTCACCGGAGGCTGCTTTATTTTTGTTATCTTAGGCCTGTTAACACTCCTTACCTTATGAAATATATAGTTACTGCCTTTTCCATTGGGATGATCACCTTTGTTTTTTCATGCAAACCATCAAACGGAAAGAAAACTGTCATTTCCAATAAAGTTGACAGCGCCAGGACCCACCTTGTCGAAACAGAGCAAGAGCGGTTGGAAAAACGAAAGAAATGGGCAGAATTGGAAAGGATCGATAGTATAAGGCTCGACAGCGTTTTACAGGAAGCAATAAGAAGGGCAGCAGCGAAGCCGGATAAGCGATTTAACGAGGAATATGTTGTGACGATGCCTGACAGTTCCACCGATGTGGATGTTTCTATAAGCAGCGACTTTTATTTTACAAACGAACACCCTCATCTCATTGTCAGGAGATATAGACAAGGTCCCATTTATATCAACATTTTTTCAAAAACCGGTAAAGGTTTTCGACAGGTGCTTTCATCTGAAGAATTAGGCCTTGCATATATTGGAGATACGATCTTTGATGTTAATGGAGATCATTTAAAGGACTTTGTTGTAAACGGGTATGGCACTAGTGGCTGTTGCCTGAAAGGTTTTAGTGATGTTTACCTGCTAAGATCAGATAAGCGATCTTTTACCAGCAGTTTTTGGTTTATAAATCCAACATTTTCACCAAAAGAAGGGATGGTCCGGGGAATTTGTTACGGGCACCCCGGGGAGACAGAAATGTACAAATACAGGTGGAATGGAGAAGCGGTGGATACAGTGGAGTATGTCTACTATGAGAAAAATGATAAGGATCAAAAGACGGGAAAACTGATTTTATCCAATAACGCCCCTGGTAGCGATAATCATAAAGTCTTACGGCGATTGATTGCTACTCCTCCCGAATACGAAAAAATAGAAGGCTATGACTGGTTTACAGGAATAGGATACTGAAATATAAAAGGGGGCTCCTGTGTGAAGTGCCCCCTTTTATATTTTATTTTCAGATGGCTATCAGTGAATGTCAGCATTAATCAATTGTGATCGTTGCCAGCATCTGTTCATTACCGGCTCCTCCAAGGCCTTTTACCTTTTGTACCCGGAGCTGTACAGCAGATGGGGATAGCACCTTCATAGATTCAACGATGCCCAGGAAGTTCTGATCCTTCAGATCAATCACTTTCTCTCTTTTCAGGGCACCGTCTGGCTCCACTATCGCAGCAACCAGCATGACGTTCTTATAAACGGTTGAACTGGCCGGTTTAAGCGCTATATCCTGGTTAAGGTTTTCTTCGCTATCATTATAAAATACGATCAGCTTACCTTGTGCAGAAACAGCATAATAGCTGTCACCCATCGAAGAACCGGCATTACGCCTGTATTTCGGTATTCTAAAGAATGAGGTCTGCCGGCCATCAAAATAAATCCCGAGGATGCCCCCCACATGTTCGATCCCGGTAGCATTCATATCCATACTTCTAAACTCAGCCACTATACAGATCCCTTCGCCGGTTTCGACCAGTTCGGAGGAGAATTGCGGGTACAGACCGTATCGTTTCCCTTTGGTGCTGCCCCAGTCATCATTTGCAAAGCGTTCAATGATTGTGGCGGGAAACGGTGTTTTTCTTACGTCTGACAACTTGAACCCGGCGATGGCAATACTACTTTTAAATGCCCCTCCGATATTGTCCGTCTTGTCAAAATAGGTACCGGCTATATGGAGTGAATCCCCTTTTTTCGAGAGCAGCAATAGGGTTTCATAAGGCCTTGCATCCGCCAGGCGCAGTACTTTATGTATGGGCGCACCGGTTTGTTTGAATACCATCACGTCAGCGGTGCCGTTATCTTCATTGCCACCTGTATAACTCACAAAAATGTTGCCTGCATTATCTATTACCGCAGATTGAATCTTGTTAGCAGCAGTTCCGGGAATGCTTGCTTTCTTATCCCACACCACGTTCAGCTGCTCATCCAGGGTACAGAGGTAGAATTGTTCTTTCGCAGCCCCTACTAAGAGCATGTATCTTTTCTGGTCCGGCGACTTTTTAAAGAGTATCTTCTTCGCGGCCATGCCATTGAACAGCGGAACTGAAACGCCCATGGCATCAGATGCGGCGAGCACCTTCGGGGCGCTCGTTTCCAGCGTTGCCGGGTTTATCTCTATGGCCATAATATTCCCGATGTCATTTTTCTCCCCGGGCGCTACGTATATAAACCAGATCTTATTCCCGATCAGCTGCAAAGAGGAATAAAAAGCGCTGTATGCATTATCTCCGCCGGACAGCTTATTTTCTTTAGTCACTTTCATATCCTTGTCGTATTGCACCAGTGTAACCGTCATCCGGTATTTATTCCAATTCATCCCGCCGTTATTTTTTTCTTCTTTCCTGATGCCGATGAGCTCTCCTCCGGGTGCTGTCAGGGTTGAGTAAGTAGCATAGCCTGCTTTGGATTCAGATAATGACACATGAAATTTTTGTGCGAAGGTTTGCAAACAGCACAGGCATATCAGTGCTATAAAAGATAGTTTCATTCTTTTAGGTATAGGGTTTAGTAATGAAGCAGCAATATATGAATTAATTTTATCCCCGCCCCTTCGAGCTTAAATTTATCCTCCAAAGTAAACGCTATTCAAACCGCTTCAGCAAATTATCCGAAGCAACGCGATATGCATGATGTACCCCTTTCTCCCTGATCTCCCTGCCCGCCTGTTCATTCATCCCATTAGGCGTTTCGGCATGCTGCGCCAGTTCTTTAAAACTGATGGAACTGTCTTGTTGGGCCGCAAAGCAGAGCGATTGAAACAGTCCCGCGATGTATTGGTTAGCGGTGCCCGCATCTACTCCATTGCTGACAGTCCAGCTGCTCAGCTCATCCAGCAGGTCATAGAAGGGGGTAATTAGGCCGGTGAGGGTCCATAAGGCATGCAGTTGGTGCTCATTGTTTACGGGTACTGGCTGACCTAAATGGCGGAACAATTGTATTATTGTATCACTGGCATGATAAACAAGCACGGGTCCAGTGTGGGTCATCACCGCCGGTGTAGGAACAGCACGGGTTACCTGGGTGACAGGCGCTACAGCAGCCAGCAGATCAGCTTCCTTCAGTAATGGCACCAGCGATACCACGATTTGCTCTTTTCGGAACGTCAAAGCACGCAGCACTTCCACAGCAACAGCAGGCCTTACAGCCACAAAAACAATGTCCGAGCGGTCCACTACCTGCTGATTGCTGTCCAGTCGCTGCACGGCTGCATACTTATCCGCCAGCTGTTTTGCATTGGCTTCATTGCGGGGCGAAAGCCAGATTTGCGTGTCTTGAATAGATGAAGTGCACAGTCCTTCTACGATAGCATTGGTGATCTTACCAACTCCGATAAAGCCGATCTGCATTTTTTATTCTAAAAATATCAAAAACCAGCTAAAATCTCTTCAAATCCTGCTTATAAAAAGTCCATTCCGGCGTTTCTATAGGACCTCCCGCCCTGGTGGAATACCATGGGGATAATACGCCTTCCCGGGGATTCTTCAGGATATGAATGCTTTGAGCAGGCATATAACTCTGGGAAAGCAGGAAAATAGTATCCTTTGTCACAGGGTGATAGGCCATATCCATCACGGTAACAGCGTGGCCATATGGATCGCCCTTCTGCACCAATACAGCACCGGGCTGCATCCCCGACATGGGTATGGTCTTCAGCTGTTCATACAATGAGCGCGTACCCGCATAAGAAAAAATGAGGTCAAGATACTGGCGGAAGGTTGCATAACTGTAATTTCTCGCCTGCTGGTGTTGCCATCGAAACTGTTTACCGTTCATGACCAACCGGAATCCCTCCGCGTAGTGTACATAATCACAGCGGTATCCATTCGTGAAAACAAAGGTGATCTCACTATATTTCTCCGTCCGGTAAAGGTACTCGGCACGCAGCCGGATCACGGCATCCGCACATTGCTGCAGGTCTTTGTTCCCAATGTCCATATCAAGTACGGCGTATTGAGCACGCTGGTTTCTCTTTTTCTCACCGTTGTATAGGTAAACCGTGTTATCAGGATGCAAGGCAAGGTTGCGCAGGTAAGTACCATAGGAATTTGCGGGTTGGGCTAAACGGATATACCCGGCAGGTAAAGGAATATCTATTACCTTTTGTTGTGCCACCGGGTATGCCGTACAAAGAATATTAACTGCTATCACAGCAAGGGATATACTGATCATGTAGCATAGATGCAAAACGGCTCATTTTCCATACACCAATGCCATCCCCGCTCCCGTCGCCGAGATCAGGAAATTATCAAATGACATATCCGCAGCATGTGTGCGTATCCCCGCTTTCCCGCTGATGATCGGCGAAGGGTCTGTATAATCGATCACCGGCGTCGCCATATCATTCAGATAGATCTTGATATTAGCCCCGTTCAGCACCGCCCTGAGCTTATAGAACTGTCCGGCAGTAAGTGCCTGTGCCTTATAAGAAAGAGAAGTCCAGTTATAATTCTGTTTGCCGAGCACGATACCCCCTGCTTCTAAACCAGCATAATACCCCTGGAAGTAATCAGAGCTGATGGCGGTGGAATTGCCGAATTCCGCTGCCGCGGGATTACGTACCCGGAAGATCAAACCGCCATTGCCCGATGCAGGGCATTGCACATCTGCTTCTACGGTATAATCTGTCCAGCCTACATTCCCCATGGCGCGTTTACCAAAGCCGTTAATCGTCGCCCTGCCAGATGAGATAGCATAATTACCGTTATCATAATTCCATAAGGTGGAAAAACTCCCGGAATCGAAATTATCCGAACCACTGGGCGCCGTAGTGGCTCCCGATTCAAATTTCAGTGTAGCGAAATCAAACTCTCCCTCTACCGTTTCCAGGCGGATGGTATGATTGCCTGCGGGCAGATTCAGGTTCTTTAAAACAGCCGTGCGCCAATTCGTCCAGGCTCCCGTAGCAGGAATAGCAACAATCCCGGAAACAGCTGCTCCATCACAGTAAACACGCAGCTTACAGGAAGAGAAAGTAGTGGCATATCGCAAGCCAAGATGATAGGCGCCTGCTGACTGCACATTTACATTGTACTGGTACCATTCACCCGTCTGATTCCAGCCGATATTCTCTCCTCCTTCTTCACAATCACGTATGTCTACATTTTCTGCCCGGTATTTACCACCTGTATTCCCGCTCGTAAGATCGTGATAGCCAACTCCCTCTCCGCCTTCATTGTAATGCACCGCAGGAATAATTCCCGGCACAGGTTTATAAAAGCTGAATACACCGCTTCCATTTACCTTATTGCTGAAGGCAGTATAACCAAAATCCGCATGATCATGCCAGGTAGTAACCCCGATCTTGCCGCCGGCAGTGATATTGGCGGTACGCGTAGATTTCAGCATGCCATCCAAATAGATCCTGAAAGTTGTACCTTCCTTTTCTACCCGTATCACATGCCATTTCTGATAGTCCCATCCTGCTGGAAGCGGAATGGCATTTACGCCAATAGACGTTCCGTTTACTTTAATATCCGTTTCCAGTGTATTATTAAAACTGCTCAGCAATGCTGAACCAAAAGTATTTTCATCGATGTAGGAAAACACGGCTCCGAAGCGGGCGTCATCTCCTCCCCTGCCCATTTCCTTCATGTTAAATTCCGCTGTATAGTTGGCAGTGGAAATAGCCGTAGTGATCTGGCGATACCACTGCAAGGTGGTCTTATTATCCTGCCACATCAATTCCTGGTTGTATATGCCCCAGTTGCCGCCGTTGATATTGGTCCAGTTGCCCCCTATCGCGGTCCGGTCAAAGCGGTCATAAAAAGTGGGCAATGCAGGGGAAGGCTGTGTCCAGTTGGTGGGACCGTATACCAGCAGCTTGTTCCCGTTAAAGCCCATGGGATCAATATTCAGCTTTCTGTTAGGTCCTACAATGCTACTAGGGCCTAATAGATTATGATAGGCAATAAACCAGGTATCTAAATCCGGACCGATCACAGAGCCGCTATGGCCCAGGCCAAAGAAAGAGCCTTCTGTATTCAGCACAATGGGGTTGTTATCACCTGCAGTATAGCCACCTAAGGGCGCTGTAGCCGTGGCATAATGCACCCGGTACCCTCTGCTGAAAACATGATTACCGGTATAGGTGATGTAATAAAGACCATTGCGCTTAAAAAGGGTGGATCCTTCCGTCCAGCCGTTCAGCGATGTACCACCTAAGGTGCCACCTGTACCGCTGATCGATAGCGGACCGCTCATGGTAGCACCCTGTATGCCGCTGCCACCAGCATAGGTAAAATACATTTGTGCGTTATCATCTATAAATACCGAACCATCAATTGTCCGCCCCAGGTTGCCCGTTTGCACGGTAAAAGGTCCTGTGGGGCTGGGAGCCGATAAAATATAATGACCATTGCCAGCTGGCGAGGTATACATATAAAAAGTGCCATTCCAATAGATCACTTCAGGCGCATAAGCCCCTTTGGAGATGGTAACGGTATTGGCTACACAGAGCCCTTCATAGTTCCAGCTGGCAAGGTCCCAGCTGCTCCAGCATTTAACACCGACTTGATCATCACGGGTGCTGCAGTACAGGTAATATTTACCTCTGAACTTAAGGATGTAAGGGTCGCCGATACCGTATTCCCCCCATTCCTGTGGAAGCGTACGGGGGTTGATAACCTGGCTGTAGGTTAACAGGGAGCAAATCAATAGGATAATGATCGTAGAAATGGTTTTCATAACAGTGAAATTTAGTCGCTAAACTAAATTTAACGATTACGGGACTGGTGGCTTATTCATGGCCTATCATTATTTATTCATTTCTTTTCAAAAACCTTAAAACTTGTATCCCTTCGCAATTTCAAAGAATTGGAAACCGTATCATAAGCAGTATCCTTTGCGGGTCCGGTTGCAGTAACCATTGAAGAAGGGCCCCACCATTCACTGACAGCAGGCGCCGCTAAAACAATGCCCACGGCAAGCGTTGCCAGCAGGCGAAATAAAAATTGCTTCATAAGTAAGGATTCAATGGCTTATTCGGGTTACTTTCTGCCTGTAACTTAAAAAACCTTTTTTAATTTTAGCTGCCGCAACTGGCATTGTTTATTAACGGTAGCGATTTGTTTTTTAACGGTCGCCAAAATAAAAAAACCGCTCCAAAATTGCTTTTGAAGCGGCCTGTTATATTATTCATCCATCTTACTTACACGGACAAATAAACGGATACACCTTATTATCTATAATCGGCGGTATGCCAAAGAAATCATTCAACACAGACTCCGCGGTACAATACGCTCCTTCTACCCAGGCCTGGTCATTAGAATATGCCTCACCCACAATAAAAATATCCGCATCCGCACCATCTACCAGCTGTGAAGGCTTACGGATCTTCTGCTGTACATCACATACATCATAATGCGCAGCATAAGCATGATAACCCGCGTTAAACGGCGGTAAAGACCAGTCCATGTACTTTGCTTCCAGCGGCTCCGGCACCATAGAATAATCTGCCTGCGGACCGAAATGCACCTGCGCCAGTTGCTTGCGCAACATCTTCACCATTACTTCCGGTACTTTACGCGGACCTTCCAAAGGTTGATAATTCTCTGAAATGGGCCTTTCCCGCTGCTTATTAGGTCCGATCTCCAGCTCCTGCCAGAAACTGGCGAACTGTTCATCGTCGTAGGCAGCCAGCAGTCCGTATACCGGTTTGTGGCTCTGATCCAGCGCATTGTTCCCGAAATACACTACCTGGCGGCAGGGCAGGTCTGTTACGCTGGGGCCGATCGTATAACGAAGAGCTGTTGTCAGCAGCAGTTCTTCCTGTGGAACTGTCAGGCGGGCCTGTATACAGGTTTCAACGGCCTTGATAAAGACGGGCGCCGATGCGTAAGGCGTTTCCAGTATATTGGCATCATTGCCCATGGCAGTGATATAAGCCGGTGGGAAACCATTCTTCTGCATTTGCTCCAGCACATCCTGGGTCACTTCATAACCACTGACCTGCGCTGGATACGTAGCCGGATTTTTGGCATTATCTGCCCACCAGGGCTCGTGGAAAAACATCCCTACTTTATAGGATGGCTGCAGTACCGCAGATTCCAGGTACAGCTGCACTTTTTTATGATTCAGTACATCCAGCCCCTCATGTTTTTTATAACGGGTAGCCTGTGCTACCAGCTCTATGGCGTATCGGGGCATGGCCATCCAGGCTGCATCCGTGGTACCGCCGCCGGATTCCTTATTCGGATTCTCACGTGTAGCTATAGTGTAGTGGATCACTTTATCGATCACCAGGATGGAATGCAAACGCGTATCAGCGTGATACTCAAATTTGACACCTTTTGCTTTTGCCAGCGCTTCTATGGCATTAAACAAAGCATTGAACATGCTGGAATACCCATGTGTAAGGGTGCGATACTCCGTGCCTGGCGTAAACTCATTATTGGCCTGGAAAGCAACAGCCGAGTTCCAGTTGATCACATTGGAAGTATAACCGTTACCGTCAGAAGTATACTTATACCCCTCTGATCCCAGCTGGTCAAACATCAGGTTCCAGTAACCAATATCCTTGAGGTGATCTCCTTTCTTATATACAGATGATTCCGGCAGCTCCACTTTGATCTTGCCATTGCGATAGAAGTCGCACCACTCCAGCCTTGTCTGCGGGCCCGTATGAGCCGTTACAGACAAGCTCTCCACAATATTAAAACCGGTATCCGGCGATGAAGCCGCACCGTAGTTCTCCACATTGTAAGGCGCCGGGTTGGAAGAGGAAATATCATTCAGGTACATGTTCTTCGTGCGCAGATAGAACAGAGGGTTAGTAGATTCATTGAAGGGCACGGAGAATTTCTTGAGGTCCAGTTTCTCGATAACCGTGGTTACCAGGCGATGGCCGCCGCTCAATGGCTTACCATCCCAATAAGAGTAACGCATACCGCCCAGCTCCAGGTAGGATTTCGTTTTATCGTCCTGGTAATGCCAGGTGCAGATACGGGCGCCGGCGGCACGGGTGCCCGGATTTTCTTTGTTGAACTGATATTTGCCCCAGTCATACAGTTCCAGCGTATCGCCTGACTGCAATTGTTTTGGGGAAGCATTTTGTGCATCGCTCATGCTGTCCAGTAAACGCCATGCAGTATAAAGCCCTGCAGCGCCGGCTCCGAAAATAGAATACTTCTTAGCCATAGAATAGTGATTATTGAGGGTGAGTGTAATAAGTAATTTAGCTTTCCGTTCCGAGGCGGTACATCTGACGGGGAAGATCCTTTTCAGGGATCACTACTTCCACCAGGGCGGGTTGGTTGGTGAGGGCCCATATCTGGGGCAAGGCAGCATTCAGCTCGTCAACAGTGGTAACGCGGAAACCTGCTGCGCCGAAGGCCTGGGCAAGGGCCAGGTAATCCCATTTGGGCAGGAGGTCGAAGGTATCGAATGTATGTTCCGGGCCTGGCTTGAACGAATCGATATCCACATATACCTGTTCAATGGCATACACGGCATTGCTCATTACAAAGATCACGGCATTGATGTTGTTCCTGGCCAGTGTGGAAAGCGACTGGCATACCATCATGAAGCCGCCATCACCGGCCACGGTCCAGGCACGTTTGCCACTGCCCAGCTGTGCACCGGATGCAGCGCCGGTTTCATACCCGATGATCTGCCAGGCTGCGGAGGCCAGGAAACTGTTCTGCTTTAAGCCATAGGCGTTCGTAGCCACGTACATGGCGGAGCTGATGCCGAAGGTCATCACGATCTGATCCAGCAGATTATTCGTTTGCAGATACTGCATGGAATGCTGGAAGAAGCGGTTGTAGGTAATGGTTTGCGGACTGGCATCCCAGTAAGGATCTGAATTGGACAGCCAGGGCTCCGGGTACTTGGGCTGCGGAGGCGCCGTTACATTCAGGGGATAAGTGTTCACCTTTTTGAACTTTGTCAGCAGTGCATCCATAAAATCCTCCATGGTCACATCTTTGTAGATGAAGTAACCGGCCCTGATCTGCTCTGTAGTGGCCAGCACCATATTGGCATACTTGTTCTCCACAAACCAGAGATAATCATCCGTGATGATCGTACCCAGGGTGAGGATACAGTCTGACTGCTCTACGATGTTACGCACGCTTTCAATAGACGCGGCATCTGAATAGGTGCCGATAAACTTATCGCCACATTCATCCAGCACGGTTTTACCCAGGGAGGTAGTGGTGTACAGGAAACCACTGGCGTCAATAAGATCCTGCAGCAAGCCGGATAAGCCATGACGCAATACTTCCACCCCCGCAAAGATCAAAGGTTTCTGTGCAGTGGAGATCTGCGACCAGGCCTGATCCACCGCATTGGCCAGGGCCAGCGGATCACTGGTAAACTTCAGCGGCTGCAGGGGTTTGTCGGGTGGCGGCAAACAAGGCTCGCCCCATACTTCTTTGTAGCATTCAATGAACACCGGCCTTTTGTAGGTGATGGCCGCAATGAGCAGGTTGTCGATCTTCTCTGCCGCACCGGCCGAAGTGCTCAGTGTTTCCGCCGCAACGGTCACCTGCTTGTACACTTCCTGGTCAGCGGCCATGTTGCCGGTAGAGTGATGGTACAATACATCGTACATCTTGGTGATCCGGCGGGCATCTGCACCGGGCGTGGCGCTGATCACCACAACAGGGCTGCGCTCAACATAAGAGCCGGCAACGC
>Ga0102590_1004153_pt1 | contig 12782 bp, 12 predicted proteins | sample AraplaMF_Col_mMF_FD_76859 | JGI IMG/M metagenome (GOLD analysis project Ga0102590, IMG submission 76859) | Arabidopsis root microbial communities from the University of North Carolina, USA - plate scrape MF_Col_mMF | ecosystem: Host-associated > Plants > Roots > Endosphere | place: USA...
TCGGCACCATGGAAGAGTTGCAGAACCTCGCGGTGTTCCTGATCTCCGGCGGCTGCGACTGGATCAATGGCGAGACCATCGCCATGGACGGCGCGCAGGCGCTCGCCATGGGCGGCAATTTCTACCAGCTCCGCGACTGGAGCGACGACGACTGGAAGACTGCGCGCGAGAGCATCATGGCGCAGAACGAGAAGGACCGGGCGAAGCGGGGGTGAGGTCGTCTCACGGAAGCTTGTCAGCGGCTGATACTTTCGCATCCTCCACAACTGTCGTCCCTGCGAAAGCAGGGACCCATAGCCACTGAACGTCGTTTGGCGAAGACAGGCAATGACCTGTCTTCGCCAAATTGCGTCTTGTGGCTATGGGTCCCGGATCTGCGTGCCGCTTCGCTGCGCTTGTCCGGGACGACAGTGGGCTCCCGTCTTGTCTTCACCCGCGGATGACGCCACACTCCCGGGCATAAAAACAAACGCCACGGGAGAGACATGTCCACCACACAGCCATTGACTGATCTCGCCGACATGGTGCGCGAGCGCGCCAAGAGCCGCGGCAGCGCCACGGCCTACGAGTTCGAGGGCCGCGTCACCAGCTTCGCCGAGTTCGACATCAAGACCAACAAGGTCGCGAACGCGCTCCTCGCGATGGGCGTGAAGAAGGGCGACCGCATCGCCTATCTCGGCAAGAACAGCGACCTCTATTTCGAATTGCTGATGGGCGCGATGAAGGCCGGCGTGGTGATGGCGCCGGTGAACTGGCGGCTCGCTGGGCCCGAGGTCGCCTTCATCGTGGGCGACTGCAAGGCGCCGGTGCTGTTCGTCGGGCCGGAATTCATCACGCAGGTCCGCCAGATCAAGGATCAGTTGCCGAGCGTGCGCACTGTCATCACCACCGAGGGCGGTGCGCCGGAATGGCAGGATTTTACGGCGTGGCGCGACGCGCAGAGCGGGGACGATCCGAAGGTGCCGATCGACACCAAGGACATCGCGATCCAGCTCTACACGTCCGGCACCACCGGCAAGCCGAAGGGCGCGATGCTGAGCCACGCGAACTTCCTCAACCTCGTGCAGACCGGCAATGCCGCGGACAAGCCGGAGTGGAACCGGTGGTCGACCGAAGACGTGTCGCTGGTCGCGATGCCGATCTTCCATATCGGCGGCTCCGGCTGGGGCGTGATGGGGCTCTATCACGGCGCCCGCGGCGTCATCGCCCGCGAGTTCGATCCGACCAAGGTGCTGGATTTCTTCGAGCAGTCCGGAATCACGAAGCTGTTCATGGTGCCTGCGGCGATGCAGTTCGTGGTGCGGCAGCCGCGCGCCAGGACGGTCGATTTCTCGCGGCTGAAATACATGCTGTACGGCGCCTCGCCTATACCGGCGGCGCTGCTGAAGGAGTGCATCGAGGTCTTCAAATGCGGCTTCGTGCAGATGTACGGCATGACCGAGACAACAGGCACCATCGTCGCGCTGCCGCCGGAGGACCACGTCGAGGGGCTGGAGCGGATGCGCTCGGCCGGCAAGGCGCTGCCCGGCGTCGAGATCGCCATTCTGGACGTTGACGGCAAGCCGCTGCCGCCACGCGAGGTCGGCGAGATCGCGACGCGCTCGGGCTCGAACATGGCCGGCTACTGGAATCTGCCTGAGGCGACCGCCTCGACGCTGCGCAGCGACGGCTGGCTGCGCACCGGGGACGCCGGCTACATGGACGAGGACGGCTATCTCTACATCCACGACCGCATCAAGGACATGATCATCTCCGGCGGCGAGAACATCTATCCCGCCGAGGTCGAGAGCGCGCTGTGCGATCACCCTGACGTCGCGGAAGCCGCCGTGATCGGCATCCCCGACGAGAAATGGGGCGAGGCGGTGAAGGCCGTCGTGGTGATGAAGCCGGGCAAGCAGGCGACCGCCACCGACATCATCAACTTCACCCGGGAGCGCATCGCCGGCTTCAAGACGCCGAAGAGCGTGGAGTTTCTGCCGGCGCTGCCGCGGAATCCGAGCGGCAAGATCTTGCGGCGGCAATTGCGCGAGCCGTATTGGGCGGGGAAGGATCGAAGGGTGAACTAGGCACGCTGTCGTCCCGGACAAGCGAAACGCAAATTCGGGACCCATAGCCCCAGGGAGAAGTTTGGCTATGACTCAGAGTTGTCAGTTCGCGACAAACTTCTCCCTGGGGTTATGGGTCCCCGCCCCCGTGCGCAATTGCGCACTAGGCGGGGACGACTCGGGGAGGGATAAGGCGCGATAACAGCTAATGCTTCCCCGGCCCCATATATCCAAACAGGAACCCCGCCACCTTGCGGATCTGGATCTCCTCGCTGCCTTCCGTGATGCGGTAGCGGCGGTGATGCCGGTAGATGTGCTCGAACGGCTTGTGCCTTGAATAGCCCATGCCGCCGTGGACCTGCATGGCGCGGTCGGCGGATTCGCAGCAGAGGCGGTTTGCCCAATAGTTGCACATGGAGACGCGGTCGGAGAGCGTGCGCTCGATCTGCTCCTCGGTGAGCTTATCCATCTCCCATGCGGTCTTGCGGATCAGCAGGCGCAGCATCTCGGCCTGGGTGGCAAGCTCCACCAGCGGGAACTGGATCGCCTGGTTCTCCGCGAGCGCCTTGCCGAACGGCTTTCGCTCGCGCGCGTATTTGACGCTTTCGTTGATGCAGTAGACCGCGGCCCCCAGTGAGCTCGCGGCCTGGCGGATGCGGTTCTGGTGCACGAAGCACTGCGCCAAGGACAGGCCGCGGCCGACCTCGCCGAACAGCGCGTCTTCCGGCACGAACACGTCAGTGAAGCTGACGCGGGGATGGTCGGTCGGCATGTTGAAGGTCCACATGTACTCCTCGACCTTGACGCCGTCGCTCTTGGCCGGCACCAGGAAGCAGGTGATGCCGCGGGCATCGCCGTCATTGCCCGAGGTGCGCGCGAACAGCGCGCAATGCGTGGCGACGTGCATGCCGGTGGTCCACATCTTCTCGCCGTTGATGATCCAGCCCTTGACGTTGTCGCGGGTCGCCGGCACCGCGCGCGTCTCCATGTGCGTGGCGTCCGAGCCGTGATTGGGCTCGGTCAGACCGAACGTGATGCGATACTTGCCCTTGATGGAGCCGTCGATCATCGCCTTCTGGTCGTCGCGGCCGTAGCGGTCGAGCATGGTCGCCACGGGAAAATTTCCGACGATGGAATGCTCGTTCTGGAGGTCGTTGTGCAGGCCAAGACCCTTTGCGGCAAAATGCTCGCGGATCACCGCCATCCAGAGGTTGGAGCCGTCCTTGCCCCCATATTGCTTCGACACCGCAAAGCGCAAATGACCCGCCGCATCGGCGAGATCCTTTGCCTTGCGCAGCAGCGCCTCCCATTCGTGGCGCGGCAGCCCGCCGTTGTCGAAATCGGTGCGCGCCCATTCGCGGCGATGATCGAAAAAGCGGATATTGTCGTCGGCCTCCTCCAGCGGTTTGATCTCGCGTTCGATGAAACGATCGAGCTCTCCGAGATAGGCAACGAGATCGGCAGGCAGTGAGAAATCCACGGTTCTCTCCCGGATGATTTTATCGTTTTGCGTTAAGGCGCTAGGCGCATTTCTGCTTCGCGCGATTAAGGTGAGAAGAGCGCGGACAAGTCAAGCAAGCCGAGGCGTGTGACGCACGCAAGGCGCATTGCGCAATTCGATGGTGTCGCTGCGCCGGTGCGCGCTAGTATGACGCCAATAGTCCTTCACGAGACAATGCCGGAGCGATCATGGAGCTGAAGTTTTCGAAGGTGGAACGCAAGGGACCGATCACGATCGTCACGCTGTCGCGGCCCGAGGTCTACAACGCGCTGCACACCGATGCGCATTTCGAGCTGCAGAAGGTGTTCGATGATTTCTCGAGTGATCCAGAGCAATGGGTCGCCATCGTCACCGGTGCCGGCGACAAGGCGTTCTGCGCCGGCAACGATCTGAAGTGGCAGGCGGCGGGCGGCAAGCGCGGCTGGGACAAGGGCGGCTTCGCCGGCCTCACGGCGCGCTCCGACTGTGACAAGCCGATCATCGCCGCGGTGAACGGCGTCGCCATGGGCGGCGGCTTCGAGATCGCGCTGGCCTGCGACCTGATCATCGCCTCGGAGAATGCGACCTTCGCCCTGCCCGAGCCGCGCGTCGGTCTAGCCGCCCTCGCCGGCGGCCTGCATCGGCTGCCGCGGCAGATCGGACTGAAGCGCGCGATGGGCATGATCCTCACCGCGCGCCATGTCGGCGCCAAGGAAGGCTTCGAGCTTGGCTTCGTCAACGAGGTGGTGCCGCAGGGCGAGGCGCTATCAGGCGCGCTGCGCTGGGCCGAGATGATCACCAAGAACTCGCCGATGTCGATCCGGGCCTCGATACAGACCATCCGGAAGGGGCTTGGCGTCTCGCTGGAGCAGGCGATCGAGGAACAGCGCGAATACCCGGCGGTGAAGGCGATGGTGGCCTCGCAGGACTACATCGAGGGGCCGAAGGCGTTCTCGGAGAAGCGGCCGCCGAAATGGGTGGGGAAGTAGGTATCTTCGGTCTCCGTCATGGCCGGGCTTGTCCCGGCCATCCACGTCTTAACGCGCGGTACGAAGAACGTGGATGCCCGGGACGAGCCCGGCCATGACGAAGCGGAGAGATTGGCGGAGCCGTCTCAACAGCGTCATTGCGAGCGCAGCGAAGCAATCCAGACTGCCTCCGCGGAGGCAGTCTGGATTGCTTCGTCGCTGCGCTCCTCGCAATGACGGGGAGAGGTCTACTCTCCTCTCGATAGCTCGCGCTTGTACGACGCGTAGTTCGGCTGGTCGATCGCGAGCTTGTCCATGGTCGTCGCCCACAGATGGTCGGCCAGCCCCGGCGTCGCGAGGTCAACCTCACCTTTTGCGATGCGCTCGGCAAGTACACCGTTGAGATCGGTGACCGAACCATCAACACCAAGCAGTGCGCGCAGCCGTTCGACCTCCCTCGCGTCGCTCCCCGCCTGCTGCGTCAACTGCCGCGTCACGAGGTCGAGGATGTTGATCGCGACGCGCAGCTTGAACGCCTGGTGGCCTGAGATCAGCGGGGTGATGTCGTTGCGGAGGAAATCGGCCACCGCCGTGGTCAGCTCGATCGGGGTCGGTTCGTCCTGCATGTCTCAACTCTCGCGCGGCGCCAGCAGCCGCAACAGATCGATCTCGGTCTCGGAAGCACGGCGGCCGATCATGGCGCGCTCCATGGAATGGTCGGGTCCCTCGCGGAACCGCTGCATCATGCCGCCGCACATGATGCCCCAGCGCAGCGTGCCCATCACTTCCCAGAACTTGACCCGTGCCGGATCGCATTTGCGCCCCGCGGCCTCGTAACCCGCGAACAGCTCTTCGCGTGATCCAAAACCGCCAACGGGCTTGTCGATCTCGCCGAAGCGCCAGGAGTTGACGCAGACCCAGCCGAGATCCTCCATGGGATCGCCGAGATGGGCGAGCTCCCAGTCCAGCACGGCGCGGACGCCATCGGCGCCGATGATGAGATTGCCGTTGCGGAAATCGCCATGCACCAGCGTCGTCTCCGCCGAGGGGCCGGGATCGTGGTCACGCAGCCAGCGGAGCGCCAGCTCGAATACGGGCTTCGGCCAGTTGAGGCTGCGATAATCGCGCTCGAACTCGTCGATCTCCTGCGTCGCGCCCCGGCTGCGCAGCTCGGGCAATCTGTCCTGCGGCAGCTTGTGCAGGCCGGCGAGCACGCCGCCGATCTGCCGCGCGAGACGCGGCCGCGCCGCAGCGTATTCGTCATCGCGCAGAATCTTGCGCGCGATGGTCTCGCCCTCGACCCGCTGCATGATGAAGCCGGTGCCGAGCTCTTCATCCGGCGTCAGCACGTGCATCACGCGCGGCGACGGCACGCCGGCCTCATAGGCGAGCTGCATCAGCTGCGCTTCGGCGGCAAGACCCGCCGCGCGTGTCGGCGCTGCGCCATAGCCTTTCGGCGAGCGGCGCAGGATCGCGCCGATCGGCCCATCGGGATGCATGATGTCGAAACGCCAGGTCTCCTGACTGGCGCCGCCGGACAGCTTGGCCGCGCCGGTAACGCCCGTCGCTCCGGGGCACCAGCGCTGAACGCTGCGCGAAAGCTCGGCCTCGATCATTTGCCTTTGTTCATTTGCCGTTGAATTTGGCCGGGCGCTTCTCCAGGAAGGCACCGACGCCCTCACGGAAATCATCCGTGTCGCCGGCGCGGAGCTGGCACTGGAACTCGAGATTGAGCTGATCCTCGAAGGAGTTTTCCGGGCTGTCCCAATAGAGCTTGCGGATCAGCGACAGCGCGACGGTCGGGCCGCTGGCGAGGTCGCGCGCGAGCTTCATCGCCTCCTCCATCAGCACGCCGTCGTCATGGACACGGTTGACGAGACCCCACTCCAGCGCCTTCTCCGCCGGCAGGCGCTCGCCCATCAGCGACAATTCGACCGAGCGCGCCTTGCCGATCAGGCGCGGGAGCAGCCAGGTCGAGCCGCAATCCGGCACGAGGCCGATGCGGCGGAACGCTTGCAGAAAGTATGAGGACCGCGCGCACAGGATCATGTCACCGAGCAGCGCGAAGCTCATGCCGGCGCCGGCGGCCGGACCGTTCACCGCGGTCACGATCGGGCAGTGCAGGTTGCGGATGCGGCGCAGGAACGGATGGAAGCCGGTCTCGAGCGTCATGCCGGCCTTAGTCTTCTTCGACTGATTGTTGCGGCCCTGGAGATTGGCCCCGGTGCAGAACGCCCGCCCGGCGCCGGTCAGCACGACGCAGCGCACCTCGTCCTTCTTCTCCTCGATCGCGTCGAGCGCGTCGGAAAGACCGCCCAGCATGTCCACGGAAACCGCGTTCATCACCTCCTGATGGTCGAGCTTGAGGATCGCGACCGAACCATCGAAATCGAGCGTGACGTGTTTGAATTGCATGGTTTCCTCGTCAGTTGCGGGCGGCGATGTTTCGCAGGCCGGAATTGGTTTTGTCCGGCGCATATTTGATTTTTGTCGCGGCCTTGTCCATGGTGGTCCGAACATACCTTGTCGTCGTATCGCACAATCTTGCGCGCACAGGCTGGCGCGCGCAGACCTAAGAAACCTCGCCAAAAACAGGAAACGCGCCATGAACCTCTTCGACCTCTCCGGCCGCGTGGCCGTGATCACCGGCGGCAATGGCGGTATCGGGCTCGGCATCGCGCAGGCGCTTGCCGGCCAGGGCTGCAACGTCTCGATCTGGGGCCGCAATGCGGACAAGAACAAGGCTGCTGCCGCGAGCATGGCGGGCCTCTCCGGCAAGGTCGACACGCGCGTGTGCGACGTCACCGATCCGGCCTCGGTCAATGCCGCGATGAAGGCCACGCTCGATACGTTCGGCCGGGTCGACGGGTGCTTTGCCAATGCCGGCATCGGCGGCGGCGGCCGGCGCTCCTTCATCGAGCGCACCGAGGAGGAATGGCGCACGATGTTTGCGACCAATCTCGACGGCGTGTTCCACGCGTTCCAGGCTGCTGCCAGGCACATGACCGACCGCGCCAATGCCGGCGATCCCTTCGGCCGCCTTGTCGCCACATCGAGCCTCGCCTCGATCTTCGGCACCGCGCGCAACGAGCACTACGCGGCGACCAAGGCGGCCATCAACGCGCTGGTGCGCGCGCTCGGGGTCGAACTGGCGCGTCACGGCGTCACCGCCAATGCGATCCTGCCCGGCTGGATCAAGAGCGACATGACCGCGGGCATCATGGCCAACGAGAAGTTCGTCGCCAACGTGATGCCGCGGATTCCGATGCGGCGCTTCGGCGAGGCCAGCGATTTCGGCGGCATCGCGGTGTACCTGATGAGCAAGGCGTCATCGTATCATACGGCGGATACGTTCGTGATCGACGGCGGATATACCGCGTTTTGAGTCTCGTAGCCCGGATGGAGCGCAGCGCAATCCGGGATTTCCAGAAGCAGGCAAGACCCGGATTTCGCTGCGCTCCATCCGGGCATAAACTCTGAGGGGAACGGGCAAATGTTTTCACACATCATGATCGGCACCAACGACCTCGACAAGGCCAAGGCGTTCTACGACAATCTGCTCAGCACCCTCGAGGTGCGGCCGGCCAGGGTCGACGGCCATCGCATCTTCTACATCACCAAGACCGGCGTGTTCTCGGTGTCGAAGCCGATCAACGGCGAGCCAGCGACCTGCGCGAACGGCGGCACCATCGGCTTTGCCTGTGCTTCGCCCGAGCAGGTCGATGCCTGGCACGCGGCCGGCCTCGCGGCCGGCGGCGCGTCGATCGAAGATCCGCCCGGCGTGCGCCAGGGTCCGGGCGGCAAGCTCTATCTCGCCTATTTGCGCGACCTGGACGGCAACAAGATTTGCGCGATGCACCGGATGCCGAATTAGGCCGGCCATATTCAGTGTCGTCCCGGCCTAGTGCGCAATTGCGCACGGGGGCCGGGACCCATAGCCACAGGGAGTGGTTGTCGCACAAACTCCTAACTCCGAGTCTTCGTCAAACTCCTTCCTGTGGTTATGGGTCCCGGATCTGCGCTGCGCTTGTCCGGGACGACGCTGGAGAGAGTGTTCGCCCAGCCATTCAAACAACATTTCAAACGCCCTCGCGATATTCCATCGCGTGGCATGGTTCGCGTGAGAAAATGCGCGCTCGCGCTTTGGCCGCGCTGCGACTATTCTTTCGCCCAACGCGATCTCAGTGACCCCGGGAGGAACAATGACAAAACACGCCTACATACCCCGCACCACCAACTACACCCTCAATCCCGGCGACGAGCTCAATGACCTGCGCATGTCGGACCAGGTCCGGCCGCTCTACGATCACGTCAGGAAATTCATCCGCGACACCGTCGAGCCGATGTCGATCGAGTTCGCCAAGGCTGGCGAGGGCAAGCAGGATCGCTGGAGCTTCACGCCGAAGCAGCTCGAGGTACTCGAGGTCGCGAAGAACAAGGCCAAGAAGGAAGGCCTCTGGAACTTCTTCCTGCCGGATGACGAGACCGGCCAGGGCCTGAAGAACCTCGACTACGCCTATATCGCCTCCGAGCTCGGCAAGAGCCCGCTCGCGTCCGAAACCATGAACTGCTCGGCGCCTGATACCGGCAACATGGAAGTGCTGGAGCGCGTCGGCACCAAGGAGCAGAAAGAGAAGTGGCTGAAGCCGCTGATGAACGGCGAGATCCGCTCGGCCTATGTCATGACAGAGCCGAACGTCGCCTCCTCCGACGCCAAGAACATCTCGACGACCGCCAAGCTGGTCGGCGACGAGTGGGTCATCAACGGCGAGAAGTATTACATCTCCGGCGTCGGCGATCCCCGCTGCAAGATCCTCATCGTGATGGTGAAGACCAATCCGGATGCGGCACCGAGCAAGCAGCAGTCGCAGATCCTGGTGCCGCGCGACACGCCCGGCGTCGAGGTGCTCGGCCCCATGTACGTATTCGGCCAGGATCACGCGCCGCGCGGCCACATGCACATGCGCTTCAACAACGTGCGCGTGCCGAAGGAGAACATGCTGCTCGGCGAAGGCCGCGGCTTCGAGATATCGCAGCTCCGTCTCGGGCCCGGCCGCATCCATCACTGCATGCGCACGATCGGCAAGGCCGAGAAGGCGCTCGATTTGATGGTGCAGCGTGGCCTCACCCGCGAGGCCTTCGGCAAGAAGATCGCCCATCTCGGCGGCAACATGCAGATCATCGCGCAGGCGCGCTGCGAGATCGAGGCGATGCGGCTGATGGTGCTGAAAGCCGCCAAGGCGATGGACGTGCTCGGCAACAAGGAGGCCCGCGTCTGGGTCTCCATGGTCAAGGCCATGGTGCCCGAGCGCGCCTGCAAGATCATCGACCAGTCGATCCAGATGCACGGCGCCACCGGCATCTCGCACTGGACCCCGCTCGCCGAGATGTATCAGGACGTCCGCCACCTGCGCTTTGCGGATGGTCCCGACGAGGTGCACTGGATGGTGGTGGGACGCCACGAGCTGAGCATGGCGTGATGACTCTCTCCTCCCCCTCTCCCCGTTCTTACGGGGAGAGGGTTGGGGTGAGGGGCTTCTCTCCACAAAATGAGAGCCTCGAGGGACCTGTACCCCCTCACGCGAATTCGATCTGCGATCGAATTCGACCTCTCCCCGCAAGAGGGGCGAGGTGAAGAACCCCACACGGAGTACCCATGGAATACGCCGCCAGCGACCTGACGCCACGCGAGCGCTACAAGGTGCTGACGTCCTTCATCCTGCCGCGGCCGATCGCGTGGGTGACGACGGTTGGGCCGACCGGCGTGGTCAACGCCGCCCCGTTCAGCTTCTTCAACGCCTTCTGCGAGGATCCGCCGCTGTGCATGTTCGCGGCGAACCGCAAGCCTGATGGCCAGGACAAGGACACGTTCCTCAACATCCAGCGCACCGGCGAATTCGTGGTCAACATCGCCGACGAGCCGCTGGCAAAGGCGATGCACGAGAGCAGCGGCGATTTTCCCCCTGATATCGGCGAGCCCGACTATCTCGGGCTGAAGCTCGCGGCGTCGAAGACGGTTGCGGTGCCGCGACTGGCCGACACGCCCTGGGCGATGGAGTGCAAGCTCTGGAAGATGATCGACGTCAACGACGATCGCCGCCTGATCATGGGCGAAGGACTGCACTTCTACATCCGCGACGAACTCTGGGACGACAAGGCGATGCGGGTACACATGGACCGCTATCACCCGATCGGCCGCATGTTCGCCGACCGCTACTGCCGCACCGACGACCGCCTGGTGTTTCCGGCGGCGGAAGGTGTGAAGGGGACGTAGGGCGGAGGCGCTTCTCTTACCTCGCCCCGCTTGCGGGGAAAGGTCGGATTGCGAAGCAATCCGGGTGAGGGGGACTCTCCGCAAACCAAACTCTCACCGTCCTTGCGGAGACTCCCCCTCACCCCAACCCTCTCCCCGCAAGCGGGGCGAGGGAGCGCACCACCTATGTCGCAGGTGCGACCTTGTCCTGCGTCTTGGTCTCGAAGTCGCTGGCGTCATGGCGTTCGTGGAGCTGGCTGGCGGGATCGCCGGAGACGCGGTTGACCATGCGGCCGCGCTTCACGGCCGGACGCTGCGCGATCTGGTCGGTCCAGCGCTGCACGTTCTTGTAGTCCTGCACCGAGAGGAACTCGCCGGCGCCGTAGACCAGACCCTTGGCGAGCGCACCGTACCAGGGCCACACCGCCATATCGGCGATGGTGTAGTCCTTGCCCGCGAGATACTCGTTGTCGGCGAGGCGGCGGTCGAGCACATCGAGCTGGCGCTTGACCTCCATCGCGAACCGGTCGATGGCGTATTCGATCTTGGTCGGCGCATAGGCGTAGAAATGGCCAAAACCGCCGCCGAGATAAGGCGCGCTGCCCATCTGCCAGAACAGCCACGACATGGTGTCGGTGCGGGTCTTGATGTCCTTCGGCAGGAAGGCTCCGAATTTTTCGGCGAGGTAGAACAGGATCGAGCCCGACTCGAACACGCGGATCGGCTCCGGCCCCGAGCGGTCCATCAGCGCCGGGATTTTCGAGTTCGGATTGATGTCGACGAAACCGCTGCCGAACTGGTCGCCGTTGCCGATCTTGATCAGCCAGGCGTCATATTCAGCGCCCTTGTGACCGAGCGCCAAGAGCTCCTCCAGCATCACGGTGACCTTCACCCCGTTCGGCGTCGCCAGAGAATAGAGCTGCAGCGGATGCTTGCCGACCGGCAGCTCCTTGTCGTGGGTCGCACCGGCAATCGGCCGGTTGATGCTGGCGAACTGCCCGCCGTTCTCCTTGTTCCAGGTCCAGACTTTGGGCGGCACGTAGGGGGCGTCGGTCATGCGGGGGCTCCGGCGGAAAGATGCGTCTGCATTAATTAGCCCCCGGACGGCCGATGGCAAGCCCCGCCGGCTCTGCGCCCGGCGCGGGCCTCGGGCCGGCGTCATGCAGTCCAGCTTGTCAGCAGCCTGCGCCGCTGATGATCACCAAGGTCCGTCCAGGACGCAACGCCTGCGCGCAAGATGCTCGCCCAAATCCGGCGTGGCATCGCAGACCTATGAGGGGCTGGCGTCGAACGCCCTCGCAAGGCACAACAACGCGAAGGCCGCCGGGAGAGAGCCATGAAATCGCCGATCTGCGACATGCTGGGAATCGAGTTCCCGCTGCTCGCCTTCAGCCATTGCCGCGATGTGGTTGCCGCCGTCAGCCGCGCCGGCGGTTTTGGCGTGCTCGGTGCGACCGTGCACACGCCCGACACGCTCGAACACGAGCTCAAATGGATCGACGCGCACGTCGACGGCAAGCCCTACGGCATCGACGTGCTGATCCCCGAGAACATCTCGACCGCTGGCGAAAAGGACGTCACCTGGAAGAGCCTGGAAGCCCGCGTGCCGCAACAGCATCGCAAATACACACGCGAACTCCTGAAGAAATACGACATCGAGCTGACGACGACCGATGTGGCCGACAACCAGCCGCAGCCGTTCGACGCGAAGACGGCGCTTCAGCTGCTTGAAGTCTCCTTCAATCATCCGATCCGCTTGATCGCCAATGCACTCGGCGTGCCGCCGAGAGCGATGATCGAGATGGGCAAGAAGCACGGCGTGCCGGTTGCGGCGCTCGTCGGTGCGAAGGAGCATGCGCTACGCCAGGTCGCGGCCGGTGTCGACATCCTCGTCGTGCAGGGCACCGAGGCCGGCGGCCATTGCGGCGAGGTCTCGACCCTGGTGCTGGTGCCGGAGGTGATCAAGGCGATCAAGCCGATCCGCGACGTGCCGGTGCTGGCGGCGGGCGGGATCATGACGGGACGGCAGATGGCGG
>Ga0102590_1004155_pt1 | contig 12780 bp, 13 predicted proteins | sample AraplaMF_Col_mMF_FD_76859 | JGI IMG/M metagenome (GOLD analysis project Ga0102590, IMG submission 76859) | Arabidopsis root microbial communities from the University of North Carolina, USA - plate scrape MF_Col_mMF | ecosystem: Host-associated > Plants > Roots > Endosphere | place: USA...
CTCTACATCCAGATTCAGATCGAAACCCCTCAGAAGCTGACGAAGCGCCAGCGCGAGCTACTTCAGGAGTTCGAGCAGCTTTCCTCGAAGGAGAACAATCCCGAATCGACCGGGTTTTTCGCGCGGATGAAGGAATTCTTCGAGAACTGATCGATCAGACACGAAATGCGGAAAAGGCTCGGTTGTTGCAACCGGGCCTTTGTTTTTTGGTCTTCACCAGACTATGCAGGGTTGTTGCGGCGGTGTGACTTCCATATTCAAAATCGCTTTATTATCTTGTATCAACCGAATGATTGGCAGGACATTAAGATAATAAAAGGTTAAATTAGCAGATCTCGCAACATTGCAGCGCCGGGGGACACTTGGAACGCCGTCTCGCAGCCATCCTTGCAGCAGACATCGTCGGCTACAGCCGATTGATGGGCTCAGACGAATCCGGGACGCTGAGTGCGGTAAAAAATTGCCGCACCGAGTTCCTCAATCCAAAGATTGCCCTGCATCGCGGCCGCATCGTCAAGCTCACCGGTGATGGCATGCTGGTCGAATTCTCCAGCATCGTGAATGCCGTCGCTTGCGCCGATGAGATTCAGCGCGAGACGGCTCAGCGGAATCTGTCCGTGCTGGAAGACAAGCGGATCGAATTTCGGATCGGCATTCATCTGGGCGACGTGATCGTCGAGGAGGGTGACATCTTCGGAGATGGCGTGAATGTTGCCGCACGGCTTGAGACACTCGCCGAGCCGGGCGGCATTGCGGTCTCCGCTTCCGTGAGGGACCATGTCGGAACCCGGCTCGACCTTTCCTTCGAGGACAGGGGCGAGCACAGACTCAAGAACATCAAGGAGCCGGTGAGGGTCTACGCGATTTCGCCACGGCGGGCGCTGCCACTGAAGGTGAACAAGGCCGCCTTGACCGCGGCCAGGGAAAAGCACAAGCAGCTTGTCGCCGTGTTGCCGTTCACCAATATGAGTGGTGACGCCGAGCAGGAGTATTTTTCCGACGGCATCACCGAAGACATCATCACCGACCTCTCGAAGATCTCGAATCTTTACGTCGTCGCGCGCAACACCGCCTTCACCTACAAGGGAAAATCGGTGCAGGTGAAGCAGGTCGCAGCCGAGCTCGGTGTCGACTTCGTTCTAGAGGGGAGCGTCCGCAAGGCGGCGCAGCGCGTGCGCATCACGGGACAACTGATTGACGCTAGGAATGGCGGGCACCTCTGGGCGGACCGCTTTGATCGTGACCTGACCGATATCTTTGCGATCCAGGACGAGATTACGCACGCGATCGTCGATCAGCTCAAGATCAAGCTCTTGCCCGAGGAGCGGCGAGCAATCGAAGCGGAACCGACAAACAATGTCGAGGCCTACACCTACTATCTGCGCGGCCGGCAGCTTTCTCACACCTGGACAAGGCCTTACCTGGTCTTGGCCCGACGGATGTTTGCAACGGCAGTCGCGCTGGATCCGGAATATGCGCGCGCCTATGCCGGCATGGCCGACTGCGAGTCGGCGCTACGCGACTGGCATGCGGGAGAGTACACCCTACAGGGAATTCTCAATCTGAGCGCCAAGGCACTTGCGCTCGATCCAAATCTTGCGGAGGCGCATGCCTCGCGGGGGCTGGCGCTGCACCAGGATGGGCGAGACGAGGAGGCGCTTGCCGAGTTCGAAAAGGCGCTGGCGCTGGAGCCCGATCTCTATGAAGCGAATTTCCACTACGGCCGCTTTCTTTTCATGCAGGGCAAGTTCGAGGGCGCGATCACCTTCTTCACAAGGGCAGCCGAGATACGTCCCGACGACTATCTCTCGCCGATCCATTTGATGAGTGCATGTCGATCGCTTGGGTTGGAGAAAGAACGAGCGCATTGGGCGCGCGTGTGCATTGAGCGCGCCGAAGAGGCCTTGGAGCGGCATCCGGAAAACTCGGGACCGGCTCATCGCGGCGCGCTCGCATTGGCTCACATGGGCGAGGCGGCGCGAGCAAAGGCGTGGGTGAAGCGGGCGCAGACGATCGATCCGGATGATATCGTTGCGCAATACAACGTCGCATGTGTTTATGCGCTGTTGAACGAATGCGACGCCGCGCTCGACTTGTTGGAGGAGCTGCTGCCGCAGTCGTCCTGTTATCATATCCTGTGGTTCAAGCATGATTCGGACCTGGATTCGGTGCGCGATCACCCACGGTTCGAGAAAATGCTGGATGCGATCGAGGCGTGTTCGGCCTCGCTGGACTACAAGGTCGCTTCGGAATAGGGCCGGCGTCCGCCAATTGTTCCACTATGAAACAGGCGGAAGGGTGCATCTGACTTGCGTTAACGCAGGCAGTGAATGCCGCTTTGCAACGACAAACAAAGCAGCCAGTATCCTCTCGGGGATCAACCAAAATAAGGGCAACTTCCATGACGGCAGCAGCCACTACCTTGTCTTTGCAGTCCGATGACGTCGACGTGCTTGCCGGCGCGCTCTACGCGTGGTGTGCCGAGCACAATATCAAGATGCGCAGCCAACAGGGACTTTCAATTGCAAGCATCGCGATTGATCTCTATCACGCGGGTCATCAAACGCAGGACGATCTTCTCGTCGCGCTTCATGAAAGCGACCCGCACTGACGCGAGGTTAGCCTAGCGCCTCGGCGTAAGTTTCACCGGACATGATGGAGAGAATTGTCTTCACGGCCTCCTTGCCAGCCGTGGAGCGAAGCCGGTCGTAGTATACGGCCAGCTCATAGGCTTCTGGGCTGAGGCCTTGCTTTTTCGCGCCATCGTTGGGATTGGCGCCTTCGAACAATTCGGAGATAGCCACGCCCAGAAAGACTGCAATCTGGTGCAATTTACTCGCCGAGACGCGGTTGGTGCCTTTTTCGTATTTCTGAATTTGCTGAAAAGTCAGCCCGAGCGCCTCTCCCAGTTCCAGTTGCGATATGCGTCTTTTGGATCTGAGCGCCCGAACGTTTCTGCCGACAATAATATCTACCGGATCTGGCACCTTGCTGTTCCCTTATAAGGCAATTATTTTGGCTAGTACTATGCCCGCGTTTTGCAATATCTCAACCCTTCAGTTGCAAGATTCAACCGGCCTTTTCTGTGGTTTTTCGGTGTGCATGCCTAGCCATTCGGCGTAGGTATCGACCGCAACGTGCACATTATTTTGGATACCAGTTAAGGGAGGGCGGTCGGCCCGAGCCGCACTCCATTTTTACTTATGGGGCTCGCCCGCCGTTTTCTCATTCGGCTCGCGGCGGGTAACTTGACCAGAGCTAGCGCTGCGCCTATTTTAGAATAATTCTAAAAATGAGGTTGTTATGCTGCGTAGGCTCTTTGGATCATCCAAGCGTTCTTTTGACTCTTTGTCCGAGCAGGAAATACTCGCGCTCGCTATCGGTTCCGAAGAGGACGATGCGCGTATTTATCTCGCCTACGCCGACATGCTGCGTGACGATTACCCCGCCTCCGCCAAGGTCTTCGAGGAAATGGCGGAGGTGGAGGACACTCATAGAAAGTCCCTGATCGAAATTTATCGCCAGCGGTTTGGCGAGCGCATTACGCTCATTCGCAGGGAGCATGTTCGCGGATTTTATGAGCGCAAGCCCGACTGGCTGCGGCGCAATCTGTCATTGGATAGAATCCGGGCTGAAGCGGCGGCCATGGAACAGCAGGCCTATCGCTTCTACGTCGAAGCGGCGAGCCGCGTGACCGATGCCAACACCCGGCAGTTGCTCGGAGACTTGGCGCTGGCCGAGCAAGGCCATGAAGAGATCACCCACACGTTGGGCGACAAGCACACGCCCGAGAGTGTGAAGACAGAAGAAGATGTTGCCGCGCGCCGGCAGCTGGTTCTGACCTACGTGCAGCCGGGGCTTGCCGGCTTGATGGATGGCTCGGTATCAACGCTGGCACCGATCTTCGCTGCGGCCTTTGCGACGCAGGATACCTGGCAGACGTTTCTGGTTGGCATGTCGGCCTCCGTCGGCGCCGGCATCTCGATGGGCTTTACCGAAGCTGCCCACGATGACGGCAAGATTTCAGGCCGTGGTTCGCCGATCAAGCGCGGCCTTGCCTGCGGTGTCATGACCGCGCTTGGCGGTCTTGGCCACACCCTGCCGTATCTGATCCCAAACTTCTGGACCGCGACGACGATGGCGGTGATCATCGCGATCGTCGAGCTCTGGGCGATCGCGTTCATTCAGAACAGATTTATGGAAACGCCGTTCTTGCGTGCTGCTTTACAGGTGGTCGTCGGCGGCGGCCTCGTCCTCGGTGCCGGCATCCTGATCGGCAATGGCTGACTTGCGGCTCCCGCGTGAGGCAGAGCAAATCAACCCAGTCCCAACAAAAAAGGCCGGCATCTCTCGCCGGCCTTTCTTGTTCAATTCGATCTCGCCTACTTCAAAGCACCGACGAGGACGTCGCGGCCATTCTCGATGGTGACCCAGCGACCGGCATTGGCGCTCGACTGGCGCTTGATGAAGGAGTAGGGGGTATCGAACCACGGCTTGACGCTGGATGCCAGGTTGTCGAGCACGAAGTCGCCGTTGTTGGTGCGCAGCGTCAGGACGGCATGGCCTTCGCCGTCAGGCTTGCGAACCACGGTGAGCAGAAGGTTGGCCGGCGAAATTCCGCGCTGGATCAGGATGCGACGCTTCAAAAGGGCGAAGTCTTCGCAATCGCCAGCCGTCGTCGGATAAGCCCAGACCTCATCCTTGCCGTAGATTTCCTTATCGGTCATCGGCGTGATGCTGTTGTTGACCATGGTGTTGACCGACCGCACCATTCCCCATTTGGCATCCGACATCTCGGCCGGCGAGGTATTGCGGTTCGGGCCGCATTCATCGCGGTGTATCTGGCAGAAGTCATAATGGCCGATCGGCTGGGAAGTGGCTGCGCCGGTAACCATCGAGAGGTTGTTGGTGGAAGCCGGCGTCGCGGCTGTAGCCATAGCAAACACGGCCATCATGGCCACGAGGAAACCCTTGATCCGCACGCCCGCTCTTCCCTTGCATCGCCCATGTATTATTAACAAAAAGTTAACGGACGGAGGCTCGGAGAGTCAATCGTTACTTCTAGGGAGGGGCCTGCTACCCACCAACATGGTTAAAATCCGTTAGGATTTGGCACAGGTGGCACCCTTTCGTTTAGCGTATCAGCCCTTTGACCGCGGCCAGCATGCGCTCGATGTCCTGGGGTCGCGACAGCCGATGGTCGCCATCGCGTACGAAGGTCAGCACGACGTCATCGGCGGGCAGATGCTCCACGAGCCTCATCGCATGCTGATAGGGAACGTCGGGGTCCTTCATCCCTTGCAGGATATGCACCGGACACCCGGTCTCGACGATGCCCCTGAGCACGCTGTTGTCGCGCCCATCCTCGATCAGCGCCCGCGTATAGATGTTCGGCTCCGGGCTGTAGGCTGACCGCTCTTCGAAGTAGCCGCGCTCTGCCAGGGAGGCTTTCTCTTTCTTCGTGAGGTTCGGTTCGATCAGATCGGAGGTGAAGTCGGGAGCCGGCGCAATCAGGACCATGCCTTCCAGCCTTGGTCCGTCCTGTCGCTTGGCGAGTTCCTGAGCGAGCCGCAAGGCAATCCATCCACCCATCGACGAGCCGACGAGGAGGATGCGTTCGGGTGATGTGTGGAGGATCACCGCAAGCACTTCCTCCAGCCAGCGCGAGATCGTCCCGTCCTCAAATTTGCCGCCGGATACGCCATGACCGGAATAGTCGAGGCGCAGGCAGGCGAGGCCGTTTTCCGCCGCGAACTTGTCGAGCTCGATCGCCTTGCTGCCGCTCATGTCGGAGCGGTATCCGGATAACCAAACGAGAGTTGGGCCGGTCGTCTGGCCGGATTGGCTGCGCGCGATATAGGCAATCGCGCGGGCGGCCTCGCCCTCACCAACGGTCAGATATTGATGCTCATGGATGAGATTTGCGTCAAACATCGCGGAACTCCAGTCGTTTTGGCCTATAAAACAGATTCTTGACAGGCTGACAGCAGGTGTTTTTTCCGCTAAAGAGTGTTACCGACTCCGGTGCAGCAATGGCGAAACTACGTTTGTGCTTCCATTATTGGGAGTGCCTAGGCTGCAGCGATCCGAAACAACGCGAGGAGAATACGACCATTCGCAGACCCTTTAAAGCCGACGCGCCCGTGAAGGAAGGGCCGCGCTCGAACCGGGAAATCCGCATCCCCCGAGTTCAGCTGATTGATGCTGACGGACAGAACTTGGGCGTCGTGCCCACCGACCAGGCGTTGAAAATGGCTGAGGAAGCCGGCCTCGACCTGGTGGAAATCTCCCCAAATGCCGAACCGCCTGTGTGCAAGATCCTCGATCTGGGCAAGCTGAAATATGCCAACCAGAAGAAGGCCGCCGAGGCGCGCAAGAAGCAGAAGATTGTCGAAGTCAAAGAAATCAAGATGCGCCCCAACATCGACACCCATGACTACGAGGTGAAGATGAAGGCGATGGGCCGCTTCTTTGAAGAAGGTGACAAGGTCAAGGTGACGCTGAAGTTCCGCGGCCGCGAAATGGCGCACCAGGAACTTGGTATGAAGCTGCTGCAGCAGGTGAAGGCCGACACGACCGAGTATGCAAAGGTCGAAGCCGAGCCCAAGCTTGAAGGCCGTCAGATGATGATGGTGCTCGCGCCGAAGTGAGGCGCGTTGTCACTCTCGTATCAAAGCCGTCCGCGAGGGCGGCTTTTGTATTTTGGCCCAGAAGATTCATTGGCCGCCCCGTTGCACTTTTATGACGCTGCGGTTATAAGCGCGCGTCCGAACTGACCGGCAGGGCATGCCGTGGCAGTTTCGAATGCTTGCGGAACGGTTCGTCACCGGAGCCGCAGATCAACAACAAACGCTCCCGCACCTTGTTGCGACGGCCGGAAACCGGGCATCGCGAGAAGGCTTCTTTGATGAAGAGCCGGGGGTCCAGAAACGGAGTAGCAAAATGCCCAAGATGAAGACGAAGTCTGCTGCCAAGAAGCGGTTCAAGATCACCGCGACCGGTAAGGTCAAGGCTGCAGCTGCTGGCAAGCGCCATGGCATGATCAAGCGTACCAACAAGTTCATCCGCGATGCACGTGGCACCATGGTTCTCGCAGAACCGGATGGCCGCAAGGTCGTAAAGAACTACCTGCCGAACGGTCTCTAAGACTATTCCGCGAACGCTTTAGATTAAGGAGATCATGAAATGGCACGTGTAAAAAGAGGCGTTACCGCCCACGCCAAGCACAAGAAGGTATTGAAGGCCGCCAAGGGCTTTTACGGCCGTCGCAAGAACACCATCCGCGCTGCGAAGGCTGCTGTCGATCGTTCGAAGCAGTACGCTTACCGCGACCGCAAGGTCAACAAGCGCAACTTCCGCGCCCTCTGGATCCAGCGTATCAACGCTGCCGTCCGCGAATTCGGCCTGACCTACGGCCGCTTCATCGACGGATTGAACAAGGCTGGCATCGAAGTTGACCGTAAGGTTCTCTCCGACATGGCAATCCATGAGCCGGAAGCATTCGGTGCACTCGTTGCTGCCTCCAAGAAGGCCCTCGAGTACCTGAAGGACGCCGGTACGAAGAACGAGTTTGAAGCAGCCGTCAACTAAGCCGGCGCCAATCGAACTTTTGCTTCGATGATTTAGAACCCGCGCTGGCCAGGCTTGCGCGGGTTCTTTGCATTGGCACGATGGCGATTGAGACGGCTTGGCCGCTCCTCTTTCGACGTCGTGGCCTTTTTGTGGTGTGCCCGGTTGATTGGCCGCGTGCACATGGGTAGTGATCTGCGACGCTTCATCGTGGCGCTTGAGCTATCCGATGCATGTTTTCGTGAATTATCGACAAGACTGACGCCCTGTGAGGCAGGAAAAGATGACCGAACTCGAAACTCTGGAAAAGCAACTTCTGTCTGATGTGGCAGCCGCTGCCGACGAGCCGGCGATCGAAGCCGTGCGTGTTGGCGCACTCGGCAAGAAGGGTTCGGTCTCCGAGCTCCTGAAGACGCTCGGCGCGATGACGCCGGAAGAGCGCCAGACGCGCGGCGCGGCGATCAACGCGCTGAAGAACGCCGTCACCGACGCAATCACCGACCGCAAGGCGGAGCTGAAGAAGGCCGCGATCGACGCGCGCCTGAAGGCCGAAACGGTCGACGTCAGCCTGCCGGTACGCTCTTCGCCCGCCGAGCGCGGCCGCATTCATCCGATCAGCCAGATCATCGACGAGATCACGGCGATCTTCGGTGACATGGGCTTCTCGATCGCCGAAGGTCCCGATGTCGAGACCGACTACTATAACTTCACGGCGCTGAACTTCCCTGAGGGCCACCCAGCCCGGGAGATGCATGACACCTTCTTCTTCAATCCGGATGAGAACGGTGAGCGCAAGGTGCTGCGCACGCACACCTCGCCGGTGCAGGTGCGCACCATGGAGGCGCAGAAGCCGCCGATCCGCATCATCATCCCCGGCAAGACATATCGACAGGATTCGGACGCGACCCACTCGCCGATGTTCCACCAGGTCGAAGGCCTGGTCGTCGACAAGAAGGCGAATGTCGCCAATATCCGCTGGGTGCTGGAAGAGTTCTGCAAGTCCTTCTTCGAGGTCGACAGCGTGACGATGCGCTTCCGCCCGTCCTTCTTCCCGTTCACCGAACCCTCCTTCGAGGTCGACATCCAGTGCGACCGCTCCGGCCCGATCGTCAAGTTCGGCGAAGGCACCGACTGGATGGAGATTTTGGGCTGCGGCATGGTGCACCCGAACGTGTTGCGATCAGGCGGTCTCGATCCCGACGAATACCAGGGCTTTGCCTGGGGCATGGGCCTCGACCGCATCGCCATGCTGAAATACGGCATGCCCGACCTGCGTGACTTCTTCAACGCCGATGTCCGCTGGATGACCCATTACGGCTTCCGCCCGCTCGACATGCCGACGCTGTTCGGCGGCTTGAGCGCGTAAGCGAGGATTAAGATCATGAAATTCACACTCTCCTGGCTGAAGGATCATCTGGAAACGGATGCGACCCTCGATGAAATCTGCAAGCGTCTCACCGAGATCGGGCTCGAGGTCGAAGATGTCGACGACAAGGCGGCGTTCAAGCCCTTCGTCATCGCCAAGGTCCTCTCGGCCGAAAAGCATCCGCAGGCCGATCGCCTGAAGGTTCTCTCGGTCGACACGGGCAAGGGCGCGCCGGTTCAGGTCGTCTGCGGCGCCCCGAATGCGCGCGCCGGCCTGATCGGCGCCTTCGCGGCGCCTGGCACCTATGTTCCTGGCATCGACGTGACGCTTGCCGTCGGCAACATCCGCGGCGTCGAAAGCCACGGGATGATGTGCTCTGAGAAGGAGCTGCAGATCTCCGACAGCCACGACGGCATCATCGATCTTCCTGACGACGCACCGGTCGGCCAGAGCTACGCCGCCTACGCGCACCTCGACGATCCGGTCATCGAGATCAACCTGACGCCGAACCGTCCGGATTGCACCTCGATCTATGGCATCGCCCGTGACCTCGCGGCCTCCGGTCTCGGCACGCTGAAGACGCATCGGGCACCGTCCTTCGCCGTTAAAGGCGACACGCCTGTCAAGGTGACGCTTGACCTCGATGACGAGAAGCTTTGCCCGGGCTTTGCGCTGCGCATCGTGCGCGGCGTCAAGAACGGCCCGAGCCCGAAGTGGATGCAGCAGCGTCTGCTGGCGATCGGCCTGCGCCCGATCAACGCGCTCGTCGACATCACCAATTACATGACCTTCGACCAGGGCCGCCCGATGCACGTCTTCGACGCTGCCAAGGTCACGGGCAATCTGACCGTCCGCCGCGCCAGGGATGGCGAGACGGTGCTTGCGCTCGATCAGCGCGAATACAAGCTTGGACCCAACAATGTCGTGATCGCGGACGCCGATGGCATCGAGTCGATCGGCGGTATCATGGGCGGCGAGCATTCCGGCTGCGACGAGAACACCACCGACGTCCTGATCGAGAGTGCTCTCTGGGATCCGATGAACATCGCCAAGTCCGGTCGCAGCCTCGGCATCATCACCGATGCCCGCTACCGCTTCGAGCGCGGCGTCGATCCGGAATACATGGTTCCCGGCATCGAACGCACGACGGAGCTGGTGCTCGAGCTTTGCGGCGGGACGGCGGCCAAGACCGATGTCGTCGGCTACAGGGGCCATGAACCTGACATCGTCGATTTCCCCTATTCGGAAGTGAAACGCCTGACCGGTCTCGACATCTCCACCGAGGAGAGCACCGAGATCCTGACGCGGCTTGGCTTCAAGGTGTTCGGTTCGGGCGAACGGGTTTCCGTCGCCGTTCCGTCCTGGCGTCCCGATGTCGACGGCAAGGCCGACCTCGTCGAGGAAGTCATGCGCATTCATGGCGTCGACAACATCAAGCCGGCGCCGCTGGAAAGCCATGCGGCGGTCAACGGCAGGATCCTGACGACGCTGCAGATCCGCACCCGCACGGCCAAGCGCGCGCTTGCCTCGCGCGGCATGCTGGAAGCCGTCACCTGGTCGTTCATTTCCGAGGATCAGGCAAAGCTCTTCGGCGGCGGCTCGCCGGCTCTGAAGCTTGCCAACCCGATCGCATCAGATATGTCCGACATGCGGCCGTCGCTGCTGCCCGGTCTGCTCAGCGCTGCCCAGCGCAATGCCGACAAGGGTTATGGCGACGTCGCGATCTTCGAAGTCTCCGGCACCTATGAGAACGATCGGCCCGAGGGCCAGCGCCGGGTTGCCGGCGGTGTCCGCCGCGGCACCGCCTCACTTGCCGGCGCAGGCCGCATGTGGCTGAACGCTGCCAAGGGCGGCGGCAAGCCGGTCGACGTCTTCGACGCCAAGGCCGATGCGCTCGCCGTGATCGAGGCTTGCGGACTGCCGATGGGCAATATCCAGATCGAGCAGGGTGGACCGGATTGGTATCATCCGGGCCGTTCCGGCACCATCAAGATGGGTCCGAAAATCGTTCTCGGTTATTTCGGCGAGTTCCATCCCTCGACGCTGGAAGCCCTCGACGTATCAGGCGCGCTCTGCGGCTTCGAGGTCTATATCGACGCGATGGCCGAGCCGAAGAAGAAGGCGACCCGCACTAAGCCGGCGCTCGAGCTTTCGCCCTTCCAAGCCGTCAAGCGCGACTTCGCCTTCGTCGTCGACAAGTCGGTTGAAGCAGGCGCGATCATCAAGGCCGCATCTGGCGTCGACCGCAAGCTCGTCACCGGTGTCAACGTCTTCGACATCTTCGAAGGCCCGTCGCTCGGTGAAGGCAAGAAGTCGGTCGCGATCGAGGTGCAGATCCAGCCAGTCGACCGCACGCTGACCGACGAGGATTTCGAGGCGCTGACTGAGAAGATCGTTGCCAGCGTGACGAAGTTCACAGGCGGCGTCCTCAGAGCCTAAAGCGCAAGCATCCCGTAAGATTGGAAGCCGGCGATCGTCTCGCCGGCTTTTCTATGTGTGGAGATAATAGAGCTTGTTGACGATCATCCAGCGGCCCTCGATCTTCAGCATCGAGAGATAGTCGGTGAAACGCATGCCGGCAAAATCGTCGCTGACCTTCACACACGCCGCATCGCCGACGACGTCAAGCATCTGTATGTCCATATGCGGCTGTGTTGTGGGCGGCGCCGAACCTTCGGCGACGATCGCGGCGATGAATTCTTCCCGGTTCAACCATTCGACCGTGTTCTCGTAGTGCCCGATGATGTCGCATTGCGGATGAAAGGCTTTCCGCAATGCAGCTTCGTTGGCGAAGGTCATGCCTTCGACATAGAGATGAACGACTGCTTCGATTGCTTGCTGATCCGACATGTCTCACCTCGCCAGAACATGTCCATAGCATAGTGCAGCGAATGGGTGCGGCAAGGTCGCCGAAGGATGCGGCACGCGTTTGAAGCTTCAACCTTTCGGCTAAAGGTTCGTCATCGCCAGCGATGCGTCGGAGTAGCGCTTGCCGGCGATTTGATCCAGTGGGACCGCTTCGTTGATCTCTGCCAGTTCGGACGCGCTGAGCACGATATCGGCCGCCGTTGCATTCTGTTCAAGATGATGGATCTTGCGGGCGCCGGGGATCGGCACGATGTCGTCGCCCTGATGTAGCACCCAGGCGAGCGCCAGTTGCGCTGCGGTCACGCCCCTTTCCGTCGCGAGCGTTTCGAGCTTGGCCACGAGCGCGGCATTGGCATCGAAATTATCGGACTGGAAGCGCGGCAGCTGGCGCCGGAAATCGTCGGCGCCAAGGTCCTCCGGTTTCTGGATCGTGCCGGTCAGGAAGCCACGCCCGAGCGGGCTATAGGGCACGAAGCCGATTCCCAGCTCACGGCAGGTATCGAGAACACCATTTTCAGGGTCGCGAGACCAGAGCGAATATTCGCTCTGCAGCGCCGCGATCGGGTGGACTGCATGGGCGCGGCGGATTGTGGCGCTGCCGGCCTCGGAGAGACCGAGCGCGCGCACCTTGCCTTCGCGCACCAGCTCCGCCATGGCGCCGATGGTCTCCTCGATCGGCACATTGGGGTCGACACGATGCTGGTAGAAAAGGTCGATCGTCTCTATGCCGAGGCGCTTCAGCGAGGCTTCGGCGACGCGCCTGACGTTTTCCGGACGGCTGTCGACGCCCGCAATTGCTGCCGGTCCTGACTTTTGGAGGTCGAGCCTGAAGCCGAACTTGGTGGCGATGACGACGCGGTCGCGCACCGGCTTCAATGCCCGGCCGAGAAGCTCTTCATTGGTATAGGGGCCGTATACCTCGGCCGTGTCGAAGAAGGTGATGCCCAGTTCGACGGCGCGCTGCAACGTCCTGATCG
>Ga0102590_1004156_pt1 | contig 12778 bp, 5 predicted proteins | sample AraplaMF_Col_mMF_FD_76859 | JGI IMG/M metagenome (GOLD analysis project Ga0102590, IMG submission 76859) | Arabidopsis root microbial communities from the University of North Carolina, USA - plate scrape MF_Col_mMF | ecosystem: Host-associated > Plants > Roots > Endosphere | place: USA...
GGAGGGCGTTCGGTGATTTCCGGGACCGGTTCGACCGGCTCCGACGCGGCCCGGTCGGGTTCCTGGGGACGGCTGGGCATGGCGCGCCTCAGTCCTTGTCGAACTCGGCATCGATGACGTCGTCGTCACCGCCACCGCCGCCCGGGCCACCGGTCGCGCCGCCCCCGGGGGTGTCCTGGCCGGGACCGCCTGTGGTAGTGGCGTCCTGATGGGCCGCCAGCCCGGCGAGCACCTGCTGGAGTTCGGAGGTCAGGGGCCGCACGCGCTCCACCCCCGCCTCTTCCTTGACCGCCGCGCGGGCGTCGGACACGAGCATCTCGGCGCGTGCCTTCTCGTGCGCGGGCGCTGCGTCGCCCAGTTCGGCGAGGCGCTTCTCGACCTGGTAGGCGACGGCGTCGAGCTCGTTGCGGGCGTCGACGGCCTCGCGGAGTGCCTGGTCCTGGCCCCGGTTGCGCTCGGCCTCCTGGACCATGCGTTCGACCTCACTGCGGTCCAGGTTGGAGCTCTCGCTGATGGTGATGCCCTGTTCCTTGCCGGTGTCCCGGTCACGTGCCTTGACGTTGAGGATGCCGTTGGCGTCGATGTCGAAGGTGACCTCGATCTGCGGTTCGCCCCGCGGCGCCGGGCGGATGTCGGTGAGCTGGAACCGGCCGAGCACCCGGTTGTCGGCGGCCCGTTCGCGCTCGCCCTGGAGGACGACGATGTCGACGGCGGGCTGGTTGTCCTCGGCGGTGGAGAAGGTTTCGGTGCGACGGACGGGGATGGTGGTGTTCCGCTCGATGATCTTCGTCATCACGCCACCGCGCGTCTCGACACCCAGCGACAGGGGGGTGACGTCGAGCAGCAGGACGTCCTTGACCTCGCCCTTGAGCACCCCGGCCTGGATCGCGGCGCCCAGGGCGACGACCTCGTCGGGGTTGACGGTCATGTTGGGTTCCTTGCCGCCGGTCAGCCGACGCACGAGGGTCTGGACCGCCGGGATGCGTGTGGAACCGCCGACGAGGATGACCTCGTCGATGTCGCTCTCGCCGACCTTGGCGTCGGCCATGGCCTGCTGGACCGGTCCCAGGCACCGCTCCACCAGGTCGCTGGTGATCTGCTCGAACGTGGACCGCATGATCGAGTCGGTGAGATGCTTGGGGCCCGAGGCGTCGGCGGTGATGAACGGCAGGCTCACCTGCGTCTGCGTCACCGAACTGAGCTCGGTCTTGGCCTTCTCCGCCGCCTCGAACAGGCGTTGCAGCGCCTGCGGGTCCTTGCGCAGGTCGATGCCGTTCTCCTTCTGGAAGTCGTCCGCGAGGTAATCCACCAGACGCCGGTCGAAGTCGTCGCCGCCCAGGTGACTGTCGCCGGCGGTGGAGCGCACCTCCACCACGCCGTCGCCGACGTCGAGGATGCTCACGTCGAAGGTGCCGCCCCCCAGGTCAAAGACAAGGACGGTCTCGTGCTGCTTCTTGTCCATGCCGTACGCGAGGGCCGCTGCGGTCGGCTCGTTGATGATCCGCAACACCTCCAGTCCCGCGATCCGTCCGGCGTCCTTGGTGGCGGTGCGCTGAGCGTCATTGAAGTAGGCAGGCACCGTGATGACCGCCTCCGTGACCCGCTCCCCCAGCTGCTTGGAAGCGTCGTCGGCGAGTTTGCGCAGCACCTGAGCGCTGATCTCCTCAGGCGCGTACAGCTTGTCGCGCACCTTGAAGCGGGCAGCCCCGCCGTCGCCCTCGACGACGTCGTACGCCACCGCCTTGGCCTCGTCGGAGATCTCGTCGAAGTGCCGGCCGATGAACCGCTTGGCCGAGTAGATGGTGCCCTTCGGGTTGAGGATCGCCTGGCGCCGGGCCAGCTGGCCCACCAGTCGCTCGCCGGTGTCGGTGAAGGCCACCACGGACGGTGTCGTGCGGTTGCCCTCGCTGTTGGGCACGACGGACGGCTCGCCGCCCTCCCACACGGCGATCACCGAGTTAGTGGTGCCCAGGTCGATGCCCACTGCCTTGGCCATGAAGATCTCCTCCTGGTGCGGCGGCCTGCGCCGACTCTCCGAATCACGTTCGTTCAGGTGTGGATGGGACCTCCGCCGGTGGTCTGCAGCGCGCTGATCAGCTGCACAGCCTCGTCAGCACCACGACGACCTCCTACCGGCTCGGCTGCATCGAACGGAGCGAGGAGAAAGCCTGGCGGCGGCCCTGCAACGGCATGCCAAAAGGCGCGCCGACGACAGCTCCGAAGATCAGCCCGCGCAGAGCGAGGAGCCGGAGACGAAGGGTCAAGCCAGTTCACGAGGCCGAACAGGCGTCCGATCAGGACACCTGGGAGCGCACCGCTCGCCGCCCCGTGAAGGGCGACCCTGCCGTAGTCCATCCGGCCGATCACCTGCTCGACCAGGCGCACGTCCTGGCCGATGATCGCCACCCCCTCCACGGGAAACCCATGGTCAGGGAGGTGGTCAACGGCGCGTTCGGCTTCCCAGTACGTCTTGTACGAGGCAACCGGCCTGCCATGCTGCTCGGTCATCGCCCAGCCCTTCCTGCCGGTGCGCACGGAGGGGTTCGAACACTCCCCAGGGTGGCGAGCCGATTGGCTCCACGCCTGCGCCTGGCGAGTCAGAAATGCGCGGGTCCGGTCGCCCCACGAGTACTAGAGGAAGAATGCCCACATCTCGGATGAGCCTGCCCGAGAGCGGGTACCCGGAACATCGCTCGCCTCCCTAATGGCTCGGGAGAACGGAGTGATCCCATGTCCGGCAGTCGGGTATACAGCCTGTCCCGTCGCTCTGACCGGGAGGCGGGTCTCTCGTGGGGCGGCGTCGGGCGGCCCCACGTGGCCGGGCGGAGAGGGCCCGGTCCGCGCGTGTCAACCCCAGCCGACCATGCCCTCCACGAACTGATGGTGCTCTCCAAGGCCCTGTTCGACACCCTGGACGAAGGCGAGATTTTGCGCCTGGCCATGGACCATATAGCCGCCGCAGGGCGATACAGCGCCGAGGCCGGATACCTCAGAGTGGACGGCGACCTGGTCCCCAGCGCGAGGAACGGGCGGATCCATGCCTTGGCCGTGGAGCGGAGGGTGCGGGAGCTGGCCGGGCAGGACGGCCCTGTGACCGTGTCCGGTCGGCCCTGGGGCTGGGCCCTGGGGTTGCGCGGACTTGAGGGACTCCACGGTTACCTCGTGGTTACATCCCGCTCCCAGCCAACCGAGGCTGAACGCTCCCTGCTCCTCACGCTCATCCGGCACACCGCTGCTGCTCTGTCAGTCGCCTTCGCACACCGCCGCCGGCAAGAGGACGTGCTGGCGCTGCACCGGCTCAGGGGGGAACGCACAGCCCTCCAGCGGCAGCTGATCTCCGTCGTGGCCGAGCTGGGGTACCAGCGGGCCGTTCACGCACTCATGGCCGACGTCGCTGCCTCGGGCGGCGGTGAAGAAGCCATCACCCGCGCGCTGCATGGGCTGACTGGGCTCCCCGCGGTGGTCGAGGACCGCTTCGGTCGGCTGAGGTCCTGGACCGGCCCCAACCGCCCCGACCCCTATCCGGAGCCGGACCCCGTGCGCCAGGACGAAATGCTGCACGCCGTCGCCCGGGAGGCCGGGCCGGCTCGGATGAAGGATCGGCTGATCACGCTGATCCGCCCGCACGGCAAGATCCTGGGCGTGCTCGCCCTGGTCGATCCCCGGGACGAGGCCGACGAGCACACCGTGCTCGCGATGGAACAGGCCGCCACGGCGCTCGCCCCGGAGCTAGCGCACCTGCGTAATCTGGCCGAAGTGGAGCTGAGGCTCCACCGCGAGTTGGTCGACGACCTCCTGGCAGGGACGGACGAGGCGAGCGCCTACGCCCGGTCCGAGGCAGTCGGACACGACCTGCACCGCAGCCACTACGTCGTCGTGGTGCAGTGGTCGAACCGGACTGCGGACGATTCCTTCGCGCAGACCGTGGGTCGGGCGGCCTCCAACGTGGGCATGCGCTCGCTGCTGACCCGACGTTCCGACCACGTGGTCCTGGTCGCCGACGACAGGCCGCACGCCCGCGCACTGTACGAGGCACTCGCCCGGGAGACCGGGTCACGGTCCGGGGCGATCGGAGTGAGTGCCGCTTGCGACTGCCTGGACGACATCCCTCACCGCTACCAGGAGGCCCAGCGCGCCCTGGAAGTGCGCCGCTACTCCTGCGAGCGCTACGGCACGACGTTCTTCGACGAACTCGGCCTCTACCGCATCCTGGGACCTGGCAACGATTACCAGGAGCTAGAGACGTTCGTCCACGAGTGGCTCGGGCAGCTCATCGACTACGACTCCCGGCATCACACGGCCATGGTGGAGACCCTGTCCCGGTACTTCGACTGCGGCGGCAACTACGACGAGACGGCCGAATCCCTCGCGATCCATCGCAGTACGCTGCGCTATCGGCTCCAGCGCATCCGCGACATCAGCGGCAAAGACCTCGTTAACGTGGAGGATCGGCTAAACCTCCAAGTGGCGACCCGGGTGTGGAAGATCGTGCTGGGCGGACCCGGCTGATGCCTCGCGGGAACTGTTGTGCGATCGGTCTAGTGGCAATGGGTCGGGCTTCCGTGCTACAGCGCTGTAGCGGGTGGCCGGCCCTTGTGCGGAGCCAGGGTGTATACGTCGCGTCTGAGGCGGCAGGTTGGCAAACCAAGGGACATTTGCCAGGCCCGGCGGCCCACCCGGCGCCCGCTACACCAGGTTCCGCCGTCGAATATCTCGTGACTTTGTGTGCTCTCTGCACCCCGGTAACGACATAGCCCTGGCCTCGGAGCTGCACCAAGCGGGGCCGCTCCGAGCCTCCCACCCCCGGCATCAAGCGCCGACTACCGGACTGGGCCGTAATCTGCCCCTTCGGTGTGTGCAGTAGGCGTAGGCCCCCAGGCTCTGGGGTGTCATCGCTGCGGCAACCGTGTGGGTGATTGAGCTGGGTCAGGACAGCCCGGTGGGCCCTCGACGTGGTGAGCACCGAGAAAAGCACCAGGACGAGCGGGATCGGCGCTGGCCAGGACTACGACCAGTTCGAGCGAACGGAAGGGCGATAAGCGGCCCCCGGTGCCGAGGCAACCGGAAGGCCGCTCAATCGCAACCGGCCCCCGCTACGACCCGCTTGTCACCTCGGGCACGTTGTAGCCCTCGATCCGGAGCCTCGGCCGCGCTGCCTCCACATGCGCGGGCCAACTGGCGGTGATCGTGCGGGATTCCCCGGGCAGGAGCCACAGGTAATTGTCGCTGTACTCGGCGGGCAGCACCCGGTGGCCGGACGGGCCGTCCACCAGTGAGACGCGCACCATGGCCGCGACCGACGAACCCCGGTTGGTCACTCGCGCGGTCAGCTCGCGCCGTTCGTCGGACCCGCCGCGCGAGCCGGTGGCGTCCACCGCGACCCTGGTCTGCCGTGCCTTGTTCAGCGCCTGCATGGCCTCGGGGGTCTTGTACCGCCAGTATGTGTTCTCCGCGAGCGTCTTGCCGTGCTCGTCCGTGAGCCGCAACTGCAGCAGGTACAGGCCGGGCAGGGAGCCGTCCGCGTCGGCGGTGAACGCCTTCGCCGTCGCGGACGGTGCCACGTCCACGGTCGCCTTCTGCTCGGCGGCCACCTGGCGGCCGTCGAGGTCGTACCAGCGGGCCGTCACGGTGGCCTGCCGGATCGCGCGCGGGGTGTGGTTGACGGCGATGACCTGCCCGTCGACCGGGCTCGCCTGCACGTGGACGGGCTCGGAGGCCTTGCGGGAGCCGTAGTAGGCGCCGTTGACGTCGAAGTCGTAGTCGTAGGTCTGCCAGACCGTGCTGTACCAGGCGGGGTGGGACATCCACAGCAGCAGGGCGCTGGCGTCGTCCCACAGCCTGGCGTTCCACGCCTCGAACATGGCGCGGTGGTTCTCGTAGTTGAGGAACTGCGCCTTGCGGCAGAAGTCGTCCAGGTCCTTCGCGGTGCCGAGCCGGGACTCGATGGCCGCGCGGTAGTTCTGCGGGGCCTGGTTCCCCTTCGTGCTCCAGTCGTGGTAGTACCAGGCGCCGCCGATGGGCCATTCGGGCTCGTCGCCGACCAGGCGGCGCACGGTCTCCGCCGTGGAGACGACCGGCATGCCGATCTCGGTGTGGAAGCCGTAGTTCTTGCTGCCGTAGGTCGTGGCGGAGAAGTACTTCTCCGGCTCCACCCAGCCGTAGGGACCGCCACCGGTGACGATGCCGTCGGCCGAGTTGTTCTGGTACAGCACGCCGGGCGCACCGGAGTGGACCGCGTCGCGCATGCCGTCGTCGATCGCGGCGGGCGGGTTGCCCTCGTTGGCCCCGCACCACACGACGACGCTCGGGTGGATGCGGTAGCGGAGCACGACGTCCCGAGCCGTGCTGTTGAACGCGTCGTGGTCCGGGGGGTCCATCGCCCAGGCGTTGGGGAAGTCGTTCCACACGAGCAGGCCGTGCTGGTCACAACTGGTGTAGAACTCCTCGCGGTTGCTGCCGCCCACCCAGTTGCGGATCATCGTGAAGTTCATGTCGCGGTGCATTCGCACCGCCGTGTCCATGCGTTCGGCCGGCATCCGGCGCAGCAACTCGTCCCAGCCCCAGTTGCCGCCCCGGCAGAACACCCGCACACCGTTGACACTGATCTTCAGCGGCGCGATCGAGTTGTCGACGGACTTGACGTCCTTCCAGTCCGTGCCGTTGTCGGAGACCTGGATCGTGTACGTCCGCGCGTACGCCTGCTCCCAGGTGATCGCCACCCGGTCGAAACGCTCCGGGGCGCCGAGGTCGAACCGGATCCAGCTGTCGTCCTCGTAGATCGAGGTCCAGCGGGTGTTGACGTCGCCGTCCACCGCGTTGCCTGCGACCGTGCCCTCGCCTTCGGAGGAGGCGGTCGCGGGCTTGCGCAGCGCCAGGTTGGTGCCCGGTCTGGCGCTGTCCACGACGGCAAGGTCCCACATCGAGAAGCCCCAGCCGGTGGCGCGGGTCCGGCAGAACACCCGCATGTAGCGGGCGGTGACGGCGTCGAACTCGACGTTCTGCATGCTTGCCGAGCCGGAGGTGTTGAACGGCAGCGGAGCGGCGGCGTTGTCGACGTCGCGCACGTCGGTCCATGCGGAGCCGTCGTCGGAGACCTGGACGGTGTACGTCTTGGCGTACGCCTGCTCCCAGTTGACGGCGATCCGGTCGAAGGCGACAGAGGAGCCGAGGTCGACCTGGACCCACTGCTCGTCGTCGAAGGAGGACGACCAGCGGGTGTCGCCGTCGCCGTCGGTGACGTTGCCCGCCCCACGCGAGGGGTCGTCGGTGGAGGACGCGGTCGCCTTCTTGCCGAGGGCCAGGTCGTCACCGGGCGTGGCGCTGTTCAGTACCGACAGGCTCCACATCGAGGAGCCCCACTGGGTGGCGCGGGTGTGGCACAGGATGCGGACGTAACGTGCCTTCTGCCGGGGGAAGTCCACGGTCTGGGTGAAGATGTCGCTGCTCCACCGGAACGTCATCGGCACCGCGCCGTACTCGTAGCCGAACTGGCGTATGCCGAAGCGGCTGGTGCGGCGGTCGCTCTCCCGGCCGTCCACGGACGCGGTCAGGGTGAGATCGTGCAGGTTCGGCTCGCCGTAGCCGTTGGGCCACCACAACTCGGGGTCGTGCAGGCGAAGTTGCGGGAAGTCGGCGGGGGCGAAGGTGACGTCCGTGCTCGCGCCGCCGGCCACCGTCACGGTCCGGCTGACCCGCACCCGGCCGAACGCCGCGGTCACGGTGACGCGCTTGTCGCCGGAGTCGGCGTTGCGCACCGGGACCACCACGGTCAGCTCCGCGGTGCTGGTGTCGGGCAGGTCGGGCAGTAGCGTGTCCACCCGCGGGTCGCCGATGACGGCCGCGCCGGTGGAGCGCAGCCGGACGTGGTTCCAGATGCCGGCCGCACGGTCGCGCACCGCGGGCATCCAGTCCCAGCCCGAGGAGGCCAGATAGGTGGGCGAGTTGCGGTTCATCATGTTGGCGCCCGCGTCCACGAACGCGAGGCCCGCCGGGCCCTTGTCCGTCGGGCTGCCCGGGAACGGCATCGGGGTGATCTTCACCGCGAGCGCCTGGCGGTCGGACGTCAGCAACCGGGTCACGTCGTAGGAGGCACGCGAGAACGGGTTGGTGAAGGAGCCGGCCTTCGTGCCGTTGAACCAGACCTCGGCCGCGTGGTTGACGCCGTCGAACTCCAGCCAGAGGTGCCGTCCCGAGCCGGTCTGCAGTCCCCTGGGCAGCGCGAACTCGCGCCGGTACCACCAGGAGTGCCGGGACAGGGCCTCGGGCACGTGCAGATTGTTGAACCCGGCCACCGGGTCGGGCAGATGACCCTGGTCCACCAACGAGGTCAGCACGGTGCCGGGGACGGTCGCCGGGAGCCAGCGGCTCGTGTCGTACATGGTGCGGGACAGGGCGGCACCGTCGGCGCCGGCCCAGTCGTCCATGGTCAGGTCCCAGCCGGACTCCAGCGGGACGGTGCCGTCGCCGGCCACCTTCAGCGGCTCGGGGTGCCGCTCCCGCACGCCCCAGTCGGTCCAGCCGGTGACCTCCGGGCGCCGGGTGCTGCAGGTGCCGTAGACCTGAAGTCCGTTGAGGCCGAGCGGGTTGGCGTTGGAGCGCTTGTCGACCGTCATGCGGACCCAGCGTGCGGTGACCGCCTTGGGCAGGTCGATCTCCATCTCGCCGCCCTTGCCGGAGTCGGTGTGATACACCGCCGTCCAGGTCTTGCCGTCACGCGAGGTCTCGATGGCGAAGTCCACGGCGCAACTGGACAGGATCTCCTGCCCGGTGGTGTTGTCACGGGGGCTGCCGGTCGGGGACTCCTTGAACGGCGGATCGTCCGAGGTGGCCTCGAACACCAGCCGCACGGAGGTGACTTCGCACAGCGCCTGAAGATCCACCTTGATCCACTGCGGATCGCCCGCCGCCGCGCGCCAGCCGCTGCCCCTGACCCCGCGCACCGCGAGGCCGTCCACCGCGAACTCCGCGGGCGTGGGGGCGTAGTCGGTCGAGGACACCGAAACCGGCCGGTAGGCGGCGAGTTCGCCCGACGGGGCGTCCCGGTCGGGGTGTCCGGCTCCGGCCGTGGCGGCGGAGGCGAGCGGCCCCATGCCAAGACCGAACCCTGCCAACAGGGTTGACCCCGCCGACAGTACGGCACGACGGGAGGGCACGGTGGACTGATCCGACATGGGGCTCCGATCAGGGAAAACCAAGGAACGGGGGACTGAGGGACCAGGATGACAACGTTGCCACCCGGCGACACGCTGCCGAACACTGCCGCCACGCAACCCGACTGTCAAGACATCGCACACACCTTGCTTCTATTAATTTAGGAATACATACTGGCGACGCTTCGGCCAGGCGCACCGCCTTCGCCACGCTGCTGCAGACCCCTGCACCGGACGTGGCCCCTGGCCAGGAAACCCGCTTCAGTGAATGAGAGTGCGGTCGATCCGGACGAGGCGGCCGCCCCCGCAGGTGGCTCTCTTCAGCGCCCACTCCAACCGCGGGAACTGTGCGATCTTGTGGGCCGCCGCACCTGACCCGGCTCCCGCGCTCACGCCCTCTTGTTGAGCATGTCGTTGATCTGCAGCCCCTCGGTGGGGGTGATCCGGCCGTGTGGAAGGACCACGCCCAGTGCCTCGGCCAGCTGCCGCTGATGGAGGTCGACGGCGGCCTCGACCAGGTCCGCGAGGGCTGCGCCCGAGACTCGGCCCCTGTGCCGGCCGACGAGACCCAAGACCGCGCCCACCGGCAGCGCCGGCCACCAGAACAGCCCGAGGCACATGGTCAGGAGCCCCCAGGCGCTGGTTTCCGACGAACTCTGGTAGCGGGAGTACGCGGAGCCGATCAGCGGACGGGCGCTGTCCGGCAAGAGGAGCCACAACCGGGGCCACACCAGGGCCGCCGAAAGCCCGTACTGGGCGTCCACCCGTTCATCGACCAGCCGGAAACGGTCCCCGATGTCCGTGATCCGCGCGGGAAGATACCGGTCCGGGCCGGAGCCGCCGTCCCGCTCTCGTGCGGCGCGGGCCCTCCCCCGCCGCCATCTCACCCAGCGCCGCGGGCGGCGGGCGACCCGCACTCGCCGTACGGCAGCTGCGAGCCCCTGCACGACCAGTCCCGACACGGTGGCGGCCAGCAGGGCTCCGGCGACCGTGAGGGCCGTCGTCGCCGGACCGGTCGTCATCCGTTCGCCGAGTCGTGTGAGTTCGTCGGCGAGGTGCGCCGAATCGAGTGCCGATCCCTGCCCGAGCAGCACTCCGCACACGGCGGTGGCGACGAAGAGCAGACCGGGCAGCAGCAGGGCGCCCATCCAGCGGTCGGCGAGCTTCTTGCCCAGCTCCGCCAGGACAGTGTTCACCGTCAGGGCTTCGCACGCAGGATCATCGGCGCGTCGTCGACCTGGCAGCGCGGCTCCCGGCCGGACTCGTCCGCCTGCGACCTGCGCGAGCAGCGTCCCGTCGGGCATCGGTACTCGCCCCGGACGACCACCGGATCGAAGCCGAAGTCGTCGAGAACGGTCAGATCACCCGTGTGCTTGTCCGGTTCCGCCCGGGACGGATAGCCCAGGCGACGGCACACCGGGGCAGCGGGCTCCCCGTTCCGTACGGCGGCGAGCGCCGCGTCGATCCAGGCCAGCACCTCCTCGTCGCCGAGTGCGTCCGCGCGCAACTCCGGCGCGACGGCGCACAGCCACCCGGCCAGGGCTCGATCCTCGGCGGTAGGCAATGCGGCCTTTCCTTCCTGTCGTGGTCACAAAGGTCCTGATCTCCTACGGTAGTTGTGGACGCATCGCTACGGGGGACAGTTGCGTGGACTTGGACGAAGCCGTGGAGGCGGTACGGCAACGGGTGAGCCGGTGGGAGCACGGCGGCGACCCGGATGCCGTGACGGGGCCTGGTGTGCTGGCCCCGGCGGGGCGGATCTGGCGGACCGTCCTGACCGGGCAGGGAGCCACCGTCGAGGCCGTGTACGCACTGGCCGGGCTGCACTGGGCGCGCACGGTGGCGCTGGGCCAGGACAGCCCCATCGATGACCTTTGGGGTGCGCTCGTGCTGTACGGGGCGGTCGACGGCGCGGAGTCGGTCGAGCTGCCCGACGAGGTGCGAGCCCTGCTGTCCCGAAACCCGTCGAACTACGACCTTTCCTTCGTCGGCCCGGAGCATTGGGGGCGTCGGGCGATCCACCTGCTGAAAGAGGTGCAGGTCGACGAGGACCTGGACAAGCTCGACGAGGTGATCGAGCTGTTCAACGGCACGGTCGAGGCATACACGCCCGACCATGAGTACTGGGCCGGGGACCTGTCGAACCTGAGCCTGGCCCTGCACATGCGGTACTACCGGCGCGGTGACCCGGCGGATCTCGAGCGCGCTGAGCGGGCAGCACGAGACGCGGTGCGCGGCACCGAGCCATGGGACCCCAAACTGCCACTCCGCCTCGACAATCTCAGCGCTGTGCTCCAGTACCGGGCCGAACTCACGGGTGACGCCGTCGCCTGGGCCGAGTCGGTCCGACTCAGTGCCCGCGCTGTGCGAACGACACCGCCGGAGCACCACTTGCGTGCGATGTTCGAGGTGAGGCACGCCTGTGCGCGCATCGGGCGGTATGAACTGACCGGTGACCAGAGTGAACTGGACCAAGGAATCGAGGAGTTGGAGCGCACGGTCGCGCGGACTCCCGAGAACGACAGAGAACTCGCCACCCGGAGGAGCCGTCTCGGAGGCGCATACCATTCGCGGTATCTCCTCACCCGGGACCCACGCCCGCTGCACCGAGCCATCGAGTTGCTGACGCAGGGTGCCGACGCCACGCCGCTCGGATCGCCCGACCGGGCGGCGTCTCTGGCCGGCCTGAGCAAGGCCCTGCTCAGCCGATTCGAGGAGACCGGCGACGCCCACGACCTGGACGACGCTCTCACTGCGGGTGAAAGAGCCTTGAAGGAGGGCCCGGACGAGGAAGCGGGCACGGCCGCCCTCGCACGCCGTGCGGATCACCTGCACACCTTCGGGCAGGCGTTGTTCGCCGCGTCCGAGTACACCCACGACCGGTCCTTTCTCGACCGGGCCGTCCAGGCGTTCCGTGAGGCGGTCCGCACCGGGACGGCGGATGCAGACCTGCCGGGACACCCGAGGGCACCGGCCCATCACGCAAGTCTCGGCGAGGCGCTCATGGCCCGGAACTTCGGACTACTCGGGCAGGTCACGCCCTTCGGCCTCACCGACCTCGTCCACGAGACGGCACAGCTCGAGTGGGAGCGCAGGAAGGCGTCCGGGGCGGTGCTGGAACCCGCAGAGATCGAGGACGTCAGTGAGGCGTACGAGTGCCTGCTGCGTGCCGTCGAGCAGACCGGCCCGCACCATCCGGACCTCTGCGGCCGTCTCCGCGGCCTGAGCTCCCTCTCGTACAGCCTCTACCGCCTGCACAACCGGCGCGGCGACGCCGACCGGGCGCTCGAACTCGGTGAGCGCGCCGTGCGGGTGACTCCGCCGCGGCATCCCCAGCGGGCCCATGCGGTACTGCTCCTTGCCTTTCTGCTGGCCGAGCTGGGCGGGGCAGCAGAGAACGACCGGGCCCTGTCTCTGTGGGACGGGCTCGTCAGCGACCCCTCGGTGCAGCCGTCGTCCCGCGCCTCGGCCGCCGCATACGCGGCGCGGGCACGGTGCCGGCGAGGTGCCTGGGCCGCGGCCGTCGAGCTGTACGCCCAGGCGCTCGACGTGCTGCCGTCGCTGGTGACCCCTGCCCAGGACACGCGTGCGCAGGAGGAGTTGCTCACCCTCTGGAGCGGACTGGCCGG
>Ga0102590_1004159_pt1 | contig 12756 bp, 12 predicted proteins | sample AraplaMF_Col_mMF_FD_76859 | JGI IMG/M metagenome (GOLD analysis project Ga0102590, IMG submission 76859) | Arabidopsis root microbial communities from the University of North Carolina, USA - plate scrape MF_Col_mMF | ecosystem: Host-associated > Plants > Roots > Endosphere | place: USA...
CGAGGAGAAGGTCGTGCGGGTGGTGTTCGCACTGAACGAGCGCAGCGACCACGCACGGCACGAGGCGGCCTGGGACGCCGCCGGGGAGCGTGTCGCCGGGCTGCTGGAGCGGCACGGTGCCGTCGCCTTCGCCACCATCGGCGATCCCAACGTGTACTCGACGTTCACCTATCTGGCGCAGACCGTCCAGCACCTCTTGCCCGGGACGGTCGTCGAGACGGTGCCCGGCATCACCGCCATGCAGGACCTCGCCGCCCGGTCGGGCGCCGTCCTGACCGAGGGCACCGAACCGCTCACGCTGGTTCCCGTGACCGCCGGCTCCGCCGTGCTCAAGGACGCGCTCGGCGGACCCGGAACGGTCGTCGCCTACAAGTTCGGCCGGCAGGCGCAGGAGGTCGCCCGGGCACTGCGGGAGACCGGGCGTCTGGAAGACGCGGTGTGGGGATCCGCACTCGGACTGCCCGGGGAGTCCATCCGGCCGGCCGCCGACCTCGAGGACGGTCCGCTCCCCTATCTGTCCACCCTCATCGCTCCCGCCCGCCGCGACGGCACCCGCGGCGGCAAGCTGTGACCAGCGGCAGATCAGCCCGCGAGGCCCACCACCAGCCAGATGAAGCCGGCACCCGCGACCGTGCACAGCAGGGTCGAACGGGCGGGGTGGACGTGGTGCGCCTCGGGGAGGATCTCCGCCGCGGCCAGGTAGAGCAGCGCTCCGCCGAACAGGCCGAGATAGCCGCCGAGCAGCGGCTCCGGGATCGTGAAGGCCAGGGTCGAGGCCGCTCCCACGACCGGCGCGACCGCGTCCGCGAGCAGCATCGTGACCGCCTTGCGGCGGGCGTTCCCGTACAGGCTCGTGATCGTGTACGTGTTGAAGCCGTCCGCGAAGTCGTGCGCGACGACCGCCAGGGCGACCGCCGCACCCATGCCGCCGCCCACCTGGAACGCGGCACCGATCGCGACGCCGTCCATGGCGCTGTGCCCGACCATCGCGGCGGCCGCCGTCAGACCCACCTCGGGCGCACGGTGGTTGTGCTCGTCCGCCCCGTGCGCGGCACGGCGCGCGGCCAGCAGCCGCTCCACCAGGTGGGCCAGCAGGAAACCGGCCACGAACAGCAGCAGCGCGGCCGGCACGCCGAACACCTCGCCGCCCGCCGCGTGCAGTGCCTCCGGCAGCAGGTCCAGACCCACCACCCCGAGCATCAGTCCACCGGCCAGGCCGAGGACCAGATGACGGCGGTCGGTCACGCGCAGTGCCGTCCAGCCGCCCGCCAGCGTCATCAGGAACGCGCCGAGCGCGACGAAGACCGCCATTTGACCTTGCTATCCAATCGATCCCGGTGTGCACAGGACCGGCGGCCCTGCGCGCACCGGTGTTTCGCACTGCTCGAACTTTCGTAGGAGAGGAAACATTCCCATGGCCGATGCCACCACCGGCAAGGTGACCTTCGTGGGTGCCGGCCCGGGCGCCGCCGACCTGCTCACGTTCCGCGCCGCGCGCGCCATCGCCGAGGCCGACGTGGTGATCTGGGCCGCCAGCCTGGTGCAGGCGGAGGTCCTGGAACACGCGCGTGAGGGCGCCGAGATCCTGGACTCGGCGACCATGTCCCTGGAGGACGTCGTCGCCGTCTACCGGCGCGCCCTCGAGGAGGGCCTGCGTGTCGCCCGTATCCACTCCGGCGACCCGGCCCTGTGGGGCGGGACACAGGAGCAGCTGGACCGGTGTGCCGAACTCGGCATCGGGACGGAGGTCGTTCCGGGTGTCTCCTCCTTCTCCGCGGTCGCCGCGCTGGCCCGGCGGGAGCTGACGATCCCCGAGGTGGCGCAGTCCGTCGTCCTCACCCGGCTCGGCGGCGGCAAGACGCCGATGCCGCCCGGCGAGGAGGTGCGCGAGTTCGCCCGGCACGGCACCACGATGGCGATCTTCCTGTCGGCGGCCCGCAGCGGGCAGCTCGTCCGTGAGCTGCTGGAGGGCGGCTACCCGACCACCACCCCCGTCATCGTGGCCCATCAGGCGACCTGGCCCGAGGAGCTCGTCGTGCAGTGCACCGTCGGGACGCTGGAGGAGACGGTCAAGGAGCACAAGCTGTGGAAGCACACGCTGTTCCTGGTCGGGCCGGCGCTCGCCGCACACGGCACGCGCTCGCACCTCTACCACCCCGGACACTTCCACGGCTACCGCAAGGCCGACCCCGAGGCCCGCAAGGCCCTGCGCGCACGGGGCGCGAGCACATGATCACGGTGGTCGGTACGGGCACGGGAGCACCCCTCGACGACGACGTGACGGCCGGTGCCGACCTCGTGGTGGGCGCACAGCGGCATCTTCGGGCCGCACGGCTGCCGCAAGAGGCCGAGCGCGTCGTGCTGGGGGCGCTGTCCCCCGCGCTCGACACGGTCGAACGGTACGTCGACAAGGGGCGCCGGGTCGTGGTCCTCGCCTCCGGGGACCCCGGCTTCTTCGGGATCGTCCGGGCGCTGGCCGAACGGTTCGGTCCCGGGCTGCTCGACGTACGGCCGGGTGTGTCCTCCGTGGCGACCGCCTTCGCGCGGCTCGGACTGCCGTGGGACGACGCGGTGGTGGTCAGCGCGCACGGGCGCGAGCCGCGCACGGCGGTGAACGTGTGCCGGGCGCACCCCAAGGTCGCCGTCCTCACCGGCCCCGGTGCCGGTCCCGCCGAGCTCGGGGCGGCGCTCGCCGAGAGCTGCGCGGAGCGTGTGCTGGTGGTGGCGAGCGCGCTCGGCGACCCGGCGCGCGAGCGTGTGGAACGGATGACGCCGCAGGAGGCGGCGGCACGCGACTGGGGCACGGCGGTGAGCGTGGTGCTGTCCGTCGACCCCTCGCGGGTGCCGGGTCCCGCGCGCACGGTCGCCGGGCCGCGGCCCGGCCCGGTCGAGTGGGCCCTGGCCGAGGAAGCGTTCGAGCACCGGGACTCGATGATCACCAAGTTCGAGGTGCGCGCTCTGGCGCTGGCCCGGCTGGCGCCGCGCCTGGGCGACCTGGTCTGGGACGTCGGTGCCGGGTCCGGGTCGGTCGCCGTCGAGTGCGCCCGGCTGGGCGCCGCCGTCACCGCCGTGGAGCAGGCCGCCGACGGGGTGGAGCGGATCCTGGCCAACGCGGCGGCGCACCGTGTGGACGTCCATGTGGTGCACGGGACGGCACCGGCCGCCCTCGACGGTCTCGCGGACCCCGACGCGGTGTTCGTCGGCGGCGGCGGACGCGAGCTGCCCGCGATCGTGACCGCGTGCGCCGCGCGGGCCCGGCGGACCGTGGTGATCGCCATGGCCGCCCTGGACCGCGTACCGGCGGCGCGCGAGGCGCTCGTCGCGGCCGGGTTCTCCTGCGACGGGGTGCTGCTGCAGTCTTCGAGGCTCGCCCCACTGCCGGGGGACGTGACCCGGCTCGCGGCCACCAACCCTGTTTTCCTGCTGTGGGGCACGCGTCCCGCGGCGCACAGCGAAGGAGTTGCTCAGTGATCGGCCTCATTTCCGCCACCGCGGCGGGGGCGGTGGCACGGGACCGGCTCGCCGCGGCGTGGCCGGATCGCACGAGGGTGTACGAGGGGTCCGTCGGAGAGGCCGTACGGGCCGCCTTCGCGGAGTGCGAGCAGCTCGTCTGCTTCCTGGCGACGGGGGCCGTCGTGCGGCTTCTCGCCCCCCTGCTCGGGGACAAGGCCTCCGACCCCGGGGTGGTGTGCGTCGACGAGGGCGCGCGGTTCGCGGTGTCCCTCGTCGGCGGGCACGCGGGCGGCGCCAATGAACTCGCCCGTGAGGTGGGCGAGTCGCTGGGGGCGGTCCCGGTGGTGACGACGGCGACGGACTCCGTGGGGCTGCCGGGCCTCGACACGCTCGGGTTCCCGGTGGAGGGCGATGTCGCCGGGGTCTCGCGGGCGCTGCTGGACGGCGAACCGGTCGCCCTGGAGACGGAGGTGAGCTGGCCGCTGCCCCCGCTGCGGGTCGCCGCCGAGGGCGCGTACACGATCCGCGTCACCGATGCGGCCCTCGAGCCTGCCGAGCGGGAGGCGGTGCTGCGGCCGCCGACCCTCGTGGTCGGCGTCGGCGCCTCCAAGGGCTCCCCCGTCGAGGAGATCCTCGAACTGATCGATGGTGCGCTGCGGGAGGCCGGGCTCAGCGCGAGATCGCTCGCCGAGCTGGCCACCGTCGACGCCAAAGCGGACGAACCGGGCATCGTCGAGGCGGCACGGCGGCTCGGGGTGCCCTTGGTGACCTACTCTTCCGCACTGCTCGCCGAGGTGGACGTGCCCAACCCCTCGGACGCACCACTGGCCGCCGTCGGCACGCCCTCGGTGGCGGAGGCGGCGGCCCTCGTGCGGGGCGGCGAACTGCTCGTGCCCAAGCGGAAGTCGGCCGCCCGTCCCGCGACGGCGACCTGTGCCGTCGTCCGCCGTCCCGGGCGCGGCCGACTGGCCGTCGTAGGCCTCGGACCGGGCGCCCGGGACCTGCTGACGCCGCGCGCGAAGCAGGAGTTGCGGCGCGCGTCGGTCGTCGTCGGCCTCGACCAGTACGTCGACCAGATCCGCGATCTGCTGCGCCCCGGCACCCGGATCCTGGAGTCGGGCCTCGGCGCCGAGGAGGAACGTGCGCGCACGGCCGTCGCCGAGGCCCGCAAGGGGCATGCCGTCGCACTGATCGGCAGCGGCGACGCCGGTGTGTACGCGATGGCGTCGCCCGCGCTGGCCGAGGCGTCCGACGACATCGACGTGGCCGGGGTCCCGGGTGTGACGGCCGCACTGGCGGCGGGCGCGATCCTCGGAGCCCCGCTGGGCCACGACCATGTGTCGATCAGCCTCTCCGACCTGCACACCCCCTGGGAGGTCATCGAGCGCCGGGTACGGGCGGCCGCCGAGTCGGACCTCGTCGTGACCTTCTACAACCCGCGCAGCCGGGGCCGCGACTGGCAGTTGCCGAAGGCGCTCGCGATCCTCGGCGCCCACCGGGCACCGTCGACGCCGGTCGGTGTCGTACGGAACGCGTCACGACCTGACGAGTCCAGCCGTCTGACGACACTGGCCTGCCTCGACCCGGCGACGGTCGACATGATGACGGTCGTGACCGTGGGCAACACGGCGACCCGAGAGATCGCGGGGCGCATGGTGACGCCGCGTGGCTACCGCTGGCAGAACGACAGGCAGGAGGACGCCCGGTGAACCGAGTGGTCCACCCGATCGAGCAGGAGTCCTTCCGGCGGCTGCGCGCCCGGCTCGACACCTCGCACTTCCCGCCGCTGACCCGGGCCGTGGTGGAGCGCGTCATCCACTCCGCGGCCGACCTCGGCTACGCGGACGACCTCGTGACGGACGAGGGCGACCTGGCGGCCGCGCACACCGCGCTGCACGGCGGCGCACCGGTGGTCGTGGACGTCGAGATGGTCGCGGCCGGGATCACCCGCAGAACGACGGTCTGCCGGCTCAAGGACGCGAGGTCCGGCCCCGGGCTGACGCGTTCGGCGCATGCGATCCGGCTCGCGTACGAGGACGTCGGCCCCGGAGCGCTCTGGGTGATCGGCTGCGCTCCGACCGCCCTGGAGGAGCTGCTGAGGCTGGACGCCTCGCCCGCGCTCGTGATCGGTCTGCCCGTCGGCTTCGTGGGCGCCGCCGAATCCAAGGCCGCGCTGCGCGAGAGCGGACTGCCGGCCGTGAGCAACGTGTCCGAGAAGGGCGGTTCCGCGGTCGCCGCCGCGGCGCTCAACGCCCTGCTGTACCACCCCACTTCGAAGGAGACCCCGTGACCACCCCGTCGCCCGCCCTGCTCATCGCCGGCCATGGCACCCGGGACGAGGCCGGAGCCGAGGCGTTCCGCGCCTTCGTACGGGAGCTGCAGCGCCGGCGCCCCGAACTCCCCGTAGCGGGCGGCTTCATCGAACTGTCGGCGCCGCCGCTGGGCGAGGCGGTGAGCGGGCTGGTGGAGCGCGGCGTCCGCCGTTTCGCCGCGGTACCGCTGATGCTGGTGTCCGCCGGGCACGCGAAGGGGGACATCCCGGCGGCCCTGGCCCGGGAGAAGGAGCGCCACCCGGGGATCTCCTACGCCTACGGCCGCCCGCTGGGCCCCCATCCGGCACTGCTGGACGTCCTGGAGCGGCGCCTCGACGAAGCGCTCGGGGGCACGGCCCGCAGGCCCGCCGACCGGTCCGATGTGACCGTGCTGCTGGTCGGGCGCGGCTCGACCGACCCGGACGCCAACGCCGAGGTGCACAAGGCCGCGCGTCTGCTGTGGGAAGGGCGCGGTTACGCCGGAGTCGAGACGGCGTTCGTGTCGCTGGCGGCGCCGGACGTGCCGAGCGGTCTGGACCGGTGCGCGAAGCTGGGCGCGAGGCGGATCGTCGTCCTGCCCTACTTCCTCTTCACGGGTGTGCTGCCCGACCGGGTGCGCCGCCAGGCCGAGGGCTGGGCGGAGGCGCATCCGGAGACCGAGGTGCGCACGGCGGACGTCATCGGGCCCGAACCCGAGCTGCTCGACCTGGTGCTGGAGCGCTACGAGGAGGCCGTCAAGGGTGATCTGCGGATGAACTGCGACTCCTGCGTGTACCGGATCGCGCTGCCCGGCTTCGAGGACAAGGTGGGCCTGCCGCAGCAGCCGCACTTCCACCCGGACGACGACGGCCACCACGGTCACGGCCACCACCACGGCGGACACACACACTCCCATGCGCACTGAACACGACGGTGGGCAGCACGACCTGCGGCACCACGGGGACGCCGAGGTCCGTGACGGCGGCGCCGCACTGACGGACCTGGCGGTGAACGTGCGCGCGGACACGCCTCCGGCATGGCTGCGCGATGTCATCGCCGGGTCCCTGGAGGGGCTCGCGGCCTATCCCGACGGGCGGGCCGCCCGTGCGGCCGTGGCGGAACGGCACGGTCTGCCGACCGGACGCGTGCTGCTCACGGCGGGTGCCGCCGAGGCCTTCGTCCTGCTGGCACGGGCCCTGAAGGCACGTCACCCGGTGGTCGTGCACCCGCAGTTCACCGAGCCCGAGGCGGCGCTCGCGGACGCCGGGCACGTGGTGGACCGGGTGCTGCTGCGGCAGCGGGACGGCTTCCGCCTCGACCCCGCGCTGGTTCCCGAGGGCGCGGACCTGGTGGTGATCGGGAACCCCACGAACCCGACCTCGGTGCTGCACCCGTCGGCCCTGATCACCGAACTCGCCCGCCCCGGGCGGACCCTGGTGGTCGACGAGGCGTTCATGGACGCGGTTCCGGGGGAACGGGAGGCACTGGCGGGCCGGACCGACGTGCCCGGGCTGGTGGTCCTGCGCAGCCTGACCAAGACCTGGGGCCTGGCGGGCCTGCGCATAGGCTACGTCCTGGCGGACCCGGGGACGATCGCCGAGCTGGAGCGGGCGCAGCCCCTGTGGCCGGTGTCCACACCCGCGCTGGTGGCCGCTGAGGCCTGTGTGGCGCCCCGCGCGCTCGCGGAGGCCGCGCACGCCGCCCATCGGGTCGCGTCCGACCGGGCCCATCTGGTTGCGGGACTGCGGGAGTTCGGACCCGACGGGCTGTACGTCGCCGAGCCCGCGGACGGGCCGTTCGTCCTGGTCCGCCTGGAGCAGGCCCCGGCCGTGCGCCGCCATCTGCGCGACCTCGGCTTCGCGGTGCGGCGCGGGGACACCTTCCCGGGACTGGGCAGGGAATGGCTCCGGATCGCGGTCCGGGACAGGGTGACCGTGAACCGCTTTCTGCAGGCTCTGGACCGGGCGGTGACGCTGGCGGCGGGGTGAGCGATCACCGCCCCGCCGGCATCACCGCCCGGCCCTGCTCAGGCGGCAGGCATCAGCCGCGGCGGCGGCGTGCCACTCCCAGCACACCCGCGCCCGCCACCAGCAGTACGACCGCTCCGCCCACGACATAGGGCGTGGCAGAACTGCCGCCGGTCTCCGCCAGGTCGGCCTTCGCGGGCGCCCCCTGCGGTTTCACGTCCCCGGGCGGTTCCGTCGCAGGCGCGGCCGTCTCCTGCGGTGCGTCGGACGCGGGGGCCTGCGACGCCGGGGCGGCGGGGGTCTCGCACGTGGCTCCTCCCAGGGTCACGGTGCCCTTCACCTCCGCCACGTTCAGGTTGAGCGGGTTCACGGACACCGTGAGCACCAGCGCCGACGCCGCCGCCGTCCGGGACGTCGTCCGGGTCGGCGACACCTCCAGCCGCACCTCGCCGACTCCAGGCGCCTTCACCCTCGTCGGTCCGGCCGCCGACACCGTGACCTTCCGCCCGAGCACGGTCACCGCGCCCAGCACGTTGGCCGTGGCGACGGGCCTCTTCCCCACCTCGCACACCGCCTTGGACGTGACGCCGTCGACCTCGATCAGGGAGAGCATCGGCAGCCCGGGCACATGGACCCGCGCACGGGTGAGGTTCGTGGACGCCTCCGCGCCCGACTCGGACACCGTCGCCCGAGCCGTGGCGGCGTCAGCCCGCACCACGTCGAAGGGGCGCCCGCCGGCGACTCCCTTCAGACGGGCCGACAGCGCGGTCTGTTCGGCGCTCCGCGGTGCCTGCACCTCGTTGAGGGAGACCGCGAGCGGGACGTTCACGGTCTTCTTGAGCAGGGACACGTCCAGTCCGGTCCGCAGCACGACGGCGCTCGCGCGCCCTTGGTCCTCGGTCGCGCCGGCGGACCCGGCGCCCGCCAGCGCGGCGGGACCGGCGGCCAGTGCGGTGGCCACCGCGACGGTGGCCAGTCGGTGTGCGGGCATACGGAAGGTGGTGCCGTTCATGGTGGTGGGACCCCCCAGAGGAGACAAGCTCGGGACCCGGAAAGAATTTCGTACCGGGAGTGAGCCGTCAGCAACACCGCGTGACTTCACTCCATCGTGGATCGCTCGCAAGGATCTTCGAAACCGGCGGCACGCTTGTTCCCCCGCGTCACCCACGCATCCCCCGCACCGGGGGCGCGACCGGAGCGCGAGGAGATCCCTAACCGACCACGCGTCCGTTCAGCACCACCCGCCGCGGCGCCGCGAGTACCCGTACGTCCGCCCGCGGATCCGCCTCGTACACCACGAGGTCCGCGGCGGCCCCCTCCTCCAGACCGGGCCGGCCGAGCCACCGCCGGGCACCCCACGCCGCCGCCGACAGGGCCTGCACCGGCGGGATCCCGGCGGTCACCAGTTCCGCCACCTCGGCCGCGACCAGCCCGTGCGGCAGGCCGCCGCCCGCGTCGGTGCCGACGTACACCGGGATGCCGGCGTCGTAGGCGGACCGCACGGTGTCGTAGCGTCGCTCGTGCAGCCGTCGCATATGCGCCGACCAGCGCGGGAAGCGGGACTCACCGCCGTCCGCGAGCTTCGGGAAGGTCGCGATGTTCACGAGGGTGGGCACGATCGCGACACCCCGCTCGGCGAACAGCGGGATCGTCTCCTCGGTCAGGCCCGTCGCGTGCTCGATGCAGTCGATGCCCGCCTCGACCAGGTCGCGCAGCGAGTCCTCGGCGAAGCAGTGCGCGGTGACGCGTGCACCCAGGCGGTGCGCCTCCGCGATCGCCGCCTGCACCGCCTCTCGCGGCCAGCAGGCGGTCAGGTCCCCGGCCTCCCGGTCGATCCAGTCGCCGACCAGCTTGACCCAGCCGTCGCCGCGGCGCGCCTCCTGGGCCACGTACGCGACCAGGTCCCCCGGTTCGATCTCCCAGGCGTAGTTGCGGACGTAGCGGCGTGTGCGCGCGATGTGCCGGCCCGCCCGGACGATCTTCGGGAGGTCGTCGCGGTCGTCGATCCAGCGGGTGTCCGACGGCGATCCCGCGTCACGGATCAGCAGGGTGCCGGTGTCCCGGTCGGTCAGCGCCTGCTTCTCGGAGACGTCCTCGGGCACCGGGCCGTGGGCGTCGAGACCCACATGGCAGTGGGCGTCGACGAGACCGGGCAGCGCCCAGCCCTCGACGGTACGGACGTCACGGGCGCCCTCGGGCCGGTCGTAGGAGATCCGGCCGCCGACCACCCACACCTCGTCGCGGATCTCCTCGGCCCCGACGAGCACCCGCCCCTTCACATGCAGCACCGCGTGATCGCTCATGTACTGCACCTTAGTTCGCCCGCTACCCGGCCTTGCCCACCTGGTCGGAGCTCCCCTCCTCCACCTCGGCCATCGCCGGATCGAGGAGCCGGGAGAGGAAGTGGCGGGTGCGCTCGTGCCGCGGGGCGCCGATGACCTGCTCGGGCGTGCCCTGCTCGACGACGACTCCGCCGTCCATGAAGACGACCCGGTCGGCGACCTCGCGCGCGAACGTCATCTCGTGGGTGACCACCATCATGGTCATGCCCTCGTCGGCGAGCATGCGCATCACGGCGAGGACGTCGCCCACCAGCTCGGGGTCGAGCGCGGAGGTCGGCTCGTCGAAGAGCATCACCTGCGGGCCCATGGCGAGCGCCCGGGCGATGGCGACGCGCTGCTGCTGGCCGCCGGACAGGGCGGAGGGGTACGCGTCCGCCTTCTCGGAAAGGCCGACGCGCGCCAGGTTCTCGGCCGCGGTCCTGGCGGACGCCGCCTTGTCCCGCCCGAGGACCCGGCGCTGCGGCAGGGTGAGGTTCTCGGTCACCGTGAGGTGCGGGAACAGGTTGAACTGCTGGAACACCATGCCGATACGGCGGCGGACGGCGTCGATGTCCACGTCCGGGTCGGTCACCTCGGTGCCGCCGACGAACACCTGGCCCCTGCCGGGTTCCTCCAGCAGGTTCACACAGCGCAGCAGGGTCGACTTGCCGGAGCCGGACGGACCGATGACACAGACCACCTCGCCCTCGCCGATCTCCAGGTCGATCCCGCGTAGCACCTCGTTCTCGCCGAAGGACTTGTGGAGGTCCCGGATCCGGATCTGTGCGGAACTGCTCACTTGACGGCCTCCCTGGCCTTCGACTCCAGGCGGCGCACGACGAAGCCGAGCGGGATCGTGACCAGCAGGTAGCACAGGCCGGCGACGAGGATGGGCGTGGAGTTGGCGGTCTGGCTGGCCAGGTCCCGCCCGAACTTCGACAGCTCGCGCTCCTCCAGGGTGACGCCCAGCAGCAGCACCAGTGAGGAGTCCTTGAACAGCAGTACCAGCTCATTGGTGAGCGGCGGGAGGATGATCCGGAACGCCTGCGGGACGACGATCGAGATCATGGCCCGGGCGGGCGAGAAGCCCAGCGAACGGGCCGCCTCCATCTGCCCCTTGGGCACCGCCTGGATACCGGCGCGGAACGTCTCCGCCATGTACGCGGCGCCCACCAGACCGAGCGCGATGGCCACCTTGCCGTAGGTTCCGCCGACGATCTCCGTACCGGGGAAGGCCAGGGGCACGGCCACACCGATGAAAACGAAGATCAGCAGGGCGGGCAGGCCGCGGAAGATCTCGATGTAGATGCCGGCGACCCAGCGGTAGGGACCCACCGAGGACAGCCGCATGAGTGCGAGGACCATGCCGAGGACCAGTCCGACCACAAAGCCGGACACGGTGTAGAGCACGGTGTTCCTGAGCGCCAGTGTGATGACGTCGGGGAACATCTGCCGGGCGATGTCCACCTGCGCGAACTGGTCCTGCAGCCGCCCCCAGTCCGCCGCGAACGCGAAGGCGATCACGGCGGCCACGAAGACGACGTACTGGGCGCCGCGCGACACCCTGCGCCTCTGACGTCGTGTCAGGCCCTTCGCGCGGGGCCGCGTCCCTGCGCCGGCCGGTTCGGTGACCCCGCTCATGAGGCGGAGGGCGAGGCGACCGACGCGTTGTAGGGGCCGATCCACTTCTCGTACAGCTTCTTGTACGTGCCGTCGGCCTTCGCGTCCTTGAGCGCCTTGTCTATGGCGTCGAGGAGCTTGCGGTTGCCCTTCTTCACCGTGAAGCCGTACTGCTCACCGGTGTTGAGGTTGTCGACCACCTGGAAGGCGTCGGCGTTGGCCTTGTCCTTGAGCCAGCCCTGGACGACCGGGTAGTCGATGACGACCGCCTGGACCTGGCCGGTGCGCAGGCCGTTGATCACGGCGTCGGAGGACTCGAAGGAGACCGGGTCGAAGCCCTGCTTCTTGGCGTAGTCCTCGCCGGTGGTCTGCGCCTGGGCACCGAGCTTCCTGCCCTTGGCCTTCACGTCGGCGAGCGAGGTGATGCCGCTCTTCTTGTCCACCAGGACGGCCTGGGTGGCGTCGAAGTACGGGTCGGAGAAGTCGACGTGCTTCTTGCGCTCGTCGGTGATCGTCATACCGGCGGCCGCGACGTCGCACTGCTCGGAGTTGAGGAACGCGCCGGTCTTGAAGTTCTCGAAGGGCGTGTCGAGGATGTCCTGCTTCACGCCGAGGTCCTTGGCGACCAGGTCGATCAGCGAGACGTCGAAGCCCTGCACCTTGCCGTCGATCTCCGACTGGAAGGGCGGGTACGGCAGATGCGTGCAGGTGGTCAGCCGGCCGGCCTTGGCGAGTTCCACCCCGCCGGCGGCCGTCTTGCTGCCGCCGTCACCGCTCGAGGTGCAGCCGGCCACGAATACCAAACCGGCCGTCGCGGTGGTGGCGGCCAGGATGCGGGCCCGGCGCCCGAGGAGCGAGTTCACGGGGGACCTCTCTATGGGGGAGCTATGAGTTCCGATTATAAGGAAAGGTTGGAGCCTCTCAAACCAATCCAATGGTCGAAGGGTCGATTCACCTGAGAATGTGTCGATAAGTGGCGCATCACACGCCCGGTTACCCTCGAATCGTCGAACCCATGAGTGAAGAGAGCGCCGCCGTGACCCACCCCTTCCTGGACCTCGCCCCGCTGAGCACCGACCACTTCGCCTCGATCGAGGACCGGGT
>Ga0102590_1004166_pt1 | contig 12735 bp, 9 predicted proteins | sample AraplaMF_Col_mMF_FD_76859 | JGI IMG/M metagenome (GOLD analysis project Ga0102590, IMG submission 76859) | Arabidopsis root microbial communities from the University of North Carolina, USA - plate scrape MF_Col_mMF | ecosystem: Host-associated > Plants > Roots > Endosphere | place: USA...
ATAATTGGCATAGCTTAAATTGTTAAGTCATTTTCAGATTTCATATCTATCGCATTTTGCAATACTTTTTCAAATATTGCCGCAGCAGTCGCAATTACGACAGCAACAAAAGTAGTCACGATACAAATCGCAAGAAAACCCGCAGGGTCATCGTCTTTATTATGGGATATCCTTATGAATAGTCCTGCCAGCACAATTAAAGCACTTAGTACGATCGCACAATACTTTATGCTCTTTAAAGCCTTAACAGCGTTTGATGAGAATACTTTATTTTGTCCGATATAACCAAGTAATTTGAAGGCCTTGTATAGCGCAACAAAAAAGGCGATGGATGCTGCATATCCATACAAGATAAACGGGTCAGCGTAGATGCTGAACAAGTCTAAGTTGGCGGCTCTTCCTTCGGTTAAGGGAAATCGGATCAGAATGGCAAGGGCCACAATGCTGATAAGCACGATAACTGCCTGCAGAAATATTATTGAAATTCTTTTCATGATGACTTTGTCAATTTAAGGTTATGCTGTAAAAATAATAAATAATTATTGAAAAACAATAAATATTTAGTGTTTTACAGCTGCCGTCCCGACCAGCTTATTCTTTTTTGAAAGACTTATCTAATTTGATCGCCTCTTTTAACAGCTTCTTTATTGGCTTATCATCAAGCTCTTCCGGAGTTTGATAGATTTTATAAAAAATTTGCTTGTTAGTTCCATGAGATAGAAAGCCATCAGGGTCATTTAATTTGCATCCATACCAGAAACCTAAAAGAACACCATTTTTGATACCTCCCCGCGGAACAGTTGAAGGCCAGATAATACATATACCTTTGTTGCCATAAAAAAATGGAACATTGTACGATATCTTCTCCCTGCAATATTCCGGGAGGGTTTCAATAATAATCTGCCGTAGTACATCTACAATTATTCGTTCGTCTTCAGGAAGAATAGAGAACAGTTCAACCAGGTTTTCAATTTTCATTGGAATTCAATTAAGTTTTCAAAACCACAGGCTTTCGGGGAGCGCCAGGCAATATAAATATCCCCAAATGTATACCCTCCGCCTACTCACCCCGCCAAAATCTCCGAAACTGATACAATTTAAACCCGCATCAAGTCCACCTCATATCCACCTCACCTTCAGTTCTACATGGGTTTTACTGGCCGTTTACATGCCGAATGCCCTTAGTGTTAATTTAGTACTAGTAACCTGGGAGCTTAGTAAGAGCTTAGTAAGCGTATCGTCAGTGCTTAGTGGTAGTATACTAACGGTAAACCCCCTGCTTCAATAACCTTCCATAAGCCTGCAGCAACGGCAACACGATAAACGCCTGCAACACGCCCGTTACTTCAAACACTAAATTATTCGGCGTCTCATAGGTAGGAGGAGGGAACAGTATTTTAAATAAAGCCGAATTCCCGCTAAACGGGAAGATGATATTCTTGGCAAGATGGTTGTACAGCCCCTCATAGATCCCTATCAGCATGACCGGGAACAGTAATACCATCAGTGCGTACGAAATAAAAAGGGCCCTGCTGGTATTGTGCTTCGCATAAAGGTAATGCAGCAGCCATACCGCTGCCGCCACGGGTACCGCTATAAAAACAACATGCAGTCTCCAGTGGGTATGATACACAATAGCACCGTAAACGTGATGAATGCAGGTCATCAATAACAAAAGCAATGTAAAAAAGGTCGTTCTTTGTACTGTTTTCATGATTTTTGTTTTGACAAAATTGAGGATCGCCCTTATCAAAAACGATAGGTTACCAGGAAGTGACTTACCGGATTTTATTGTTACCTTTTTGTAAATCAATGGATAATGAAAGCTGAAATCTTGGAAGAAGGACTGATCTATCCACCCGCAGTATGTCCCTTTGCACTCACCTTAAACGTTATTGGAGGCAAATGGAAGCCTATGATCGTCTATCTCGTTTCAAAGGGAATTAACCGGTTCAGTACACTGGAAAAGCACCTGCCGGGTATCAGCAGGAAAATGTTGGCCGCCCAGCTTCGTGAGCTGGAACGTGATAATCTACTGAGCCGTGAGATCTTCGCCGAGATACCACCACGTGTAGAGTATAGCCTTACCTCCCGTGGCAGCTCCTTACTGGAGGTCCTGATGCCGGTGGTAGAATGGGGCGCCCAACACCTGATGCCGGAGAAATACAGGCATTGAGGCCATTTGACGGGTATTCTTTAACTTTATAGTAAACTATACTGTCATGCAAAAAGTAGTTCATTTTGAAATTCCCGCTGATAACATCGAGCGTGCTAAGAAATTCTATAGTGACATTTTTGGTTGGCAATTGCAAGACTGGCCCATGCAGGACGGTTCAGTCTATACCGGCGCCAGGACAGTGGAAGTGGACGAAACCACCTTTATCCCCAAAGAGCCCGGAGCCATTAACGGCGGTATCGTACAACGGGATGCATATGTTAAAACACCCCAGGTGACAGTGAACGTACCCTCCATCGATGAATATGTGGAAAAGATCACAGCAGCCGGCGGTAGCGTCATCAAAGCTAAACAGGAGATAGAAGGGGCCGGGTACTATGCCTACATGGCCGACAGTGAAGGAAATCTGCTGGGCCTTTGGGAAGATATCAAGAAAGCATAGCCATACTTTTAATGCGTATGCGAACGCATGTTATCAACAAACCACATTATTGCCCCACCTGCCATCATAAGTTTCAAGGAGGATTTTGCCATAACTGTGGTGAAAAGTCTGTAGACCTCAATGAGCACACTGTTAAAAAATATTTGACAGATGCAGTGGATGCCTTTACTCATTTTGATGGCAAGTTCTTTAAAACCGTAAAATATCTTTTGGTCTATCCCGGCAGGCTCACTGCAGAATACTTTGCAGGCAGGCGGGTCCGGCTGATGAAACCACTGCAGTTATACCTGGTAATTGCATTGTTGTATTTCATCTTTATGAAGGCATTCGATTTTTTCTATAACCACCTCGAATATGTTATACAACAGCAGGACTTTTTCTCCCTGAAGGCGCGGGAACTGGCAATCAGCAAAGCGGCCGCCAACGGAAAGTCACTGGAAGCATTTGCCCATGATTTTAACCACGCTGCACAAGACAATGCAAAGGCCTTCGTTTTTTTACTGATCCCTGTGCTGGCACTCTTCCTGTTTATCCTCTTTTACAGGAACTATAGAAAATATGTGCCGCATCTAATATTTGCAACGCATTATTTTACCTTCTATCTCATTTCCTGGGCCCTTTATACCCGGTTTATTGCAGCACCCCTGATGAACCATCAACAGGGCTGGTTTTACGAGAATAGGGAATGGTTATGGGGAGTGATCATTTTGATGAATGCAGTATACCTTGTATTGGCCCTTCACCGTGTTTATGCCAACAATTGGATCTGGACTGTTGTAAAAGGCCTTATCATAAGCCAGTTGCTGATTTATACAGGCGCCGTCTACAAGCTGTTCATCACCTTTTTTACATTATGGACAATTTGAGAACAAATAGTTATATATTTCCCATGTAAATTCCCAGAGATGACAATTTTGAACGGGCAGCACCGCATTTTTAAGCTATATCATGTGATATTAATGGGTGTATTGCTTACGCCTTTTATCTCAGAGGCACAAAGCCAGACAGCAAATGACAGCGTTGAAGTAGCCATTGCGCCCTGGTATAACAAGGTAGGCGGCATGCATCGTTTCTTTTTCGGTGCTAACTACAGAGAGCTCTGGGCCATTCCGGTAAAGGTCCGCGTTATTCATTTCGCTACGGAAAAAGGAGGCCTTACCATCCTCCAGGAAGGTGGCGGCCAGCAAACCAGGTCATTAAGACTACGCGATGCTGCAGGCAGGCAATGGGTATTGAGAAGCGTACAGAAATACCCGGAACGCCAGCTGCCGCCCAAACTGCGTAAGACAGTGGCCCGCGATATCCTGCAAGACCAGGTAACTACCGCCAATCCCTTTGCCGCCGTTACCGTGCCGCCCCTGGCAGACGCCCTGCATATACCGCATTCCAATCCCGAAATAGTATACGTAGCCGCTGATCCGGAACTGGGTCAATACCGCGAGGAATTCGGCAACAAACCCTTCCTGCTGGAAGAACGTGAACCGCTGGAATCACACGATACAGACAATACTGAAAAAGTACAGGATAAGCTGAAAGACGATAATGATGTATCGGTAGACCAGAAAATAGTGCTGCGGGCAAGGCTCCTGGATATGGTGCTCGGCGACTGGGACCGGCACGAAGACCAGTGGCGCTGGGATAAGGTCAAAGAGAACAAGGAAACAAAATATACGCCCGTACCACGCGACCGCGACCAGGTGTATTACAAAACCTCCGGCGTACTGCCCTGGATCGTTTCCCATCAATGGCTGAAATCAAAGTTCCAGCCATATAAGAACGAGATCCGCGATGTCAAAGGCTGGAACTTTAACGCCCGCTATTTTGACCGCTACTTCCTGAACCGGCTCAGCGAAGCCGACTGGCGCGAACAGATCACCTACGTACAAACGCATCTTACCGAGGCAGTGGTGATAGACGCATTGAAGCGCATGCCCGATAAGATCTACCAGGCAGCCGGCGCAGAAACGGTCCGCATCATGATGGTCCGTCGTGATAACCTCATGAAACAGGCCCTGGAATACTACCGCTTTATTTCCATCTATGTAGACGTACCTATGTCCGACAAACGGGAACGCTTTAACATACAGGAAGATAAAGGCCGCCTGGATGTCAGCATCCTGAAGCTGAAGAAAGATGCTTCCCGCAATGAGGATACCATCTACCATCGTATTTTCGATCCCTCCGTTACCAAAGAAGTAAGGCTCTACGGTTTTGCCGGCGAAGATGAATTCAATGTGAACGGACCGCTTGCTTCCCCTATTAAGATCCGCATGATAGGCGGCGGGGGAGAAGACAGCTTCAATATTGACAGCACCACCCACGATAAAAAACACCTGTACATCTACGACCGTTCAGACAAGAAGAACCAGCTGCCGTCCCGTTCCCTGGCTAAGATCAGGACCTCGCGGGATACCACGGTAAATGATTTCGAGGCGCAGAGCTTTAAATATGATCGCTTTGAGCCGGTCACCCTGCTGCATTACAACAATGACTACGGTATCAGCGTCGTAGGCGGATTTGCGTTCACCAAACATGGTTTCAGAAAGGAACCTTATGCCTTCCGGCATCAGCTGCTGATCGAATACTCCTTTGTGCGCAAATCATTCCTGATCAACTATACCGCTGACTATAAAAAAGTATTCGGCAAGAATGACCTGAACATTAATGTCTTTTCCCGTGGCCCCAATAACGTCAGCAATTTCTTCGGTATTGGCAACAATACCTACTTCAGGGAGCGGGATGGAAAGATCTCCTATTACCGCAACCGTTACGACTATGTGCAGGGAGATGTTCGTATCAGCCGCACCCTGAAGAATTGGACCCTTAGCGGCGGCCCCGGTGTTCAGTTCTATAATAGCAAGCTGTCCAGCAATGATGAAAAGTTCCTCAAAGACTTTAATCTCCTGGCGCCTGATGAAGAAGTGTTTTCCGACAAATGGTACACAGGCCTGGTAGGTGCTGCTGTTTTCGATACCCGTAATGATAAATCATCTCCCACCAAGGGTGTACACTGGCGTACCTCCCTTACCGCCATGCAGCAGATCACCCATGGCAGTAAACGTTTCGGAGAGCTGCTGTCAGAGTTCAGCTTCTACGTGAATCCGGATCAGAGCAATATAATCGTGATCGCCAACCGCACTGCCGCCGGTACTACCGTAGGGGATCCTGCGTATTTCCAGCTTCTGAAAGTAGGCGGTCCGCAAACACTGCGTGGTTACCATACCTGGCGCTTCTCCGGTAAGACGATGGTGTATAATAATTTTGAGCTGCGCCTGAAAGTGCTTGACTTCAATTCATATCTCTTCCCCGGCTCTATAGGTGTCATTGGGTTTAACGACGTAGGACGGGTATGGATGCCCGGAGAATCCTCCGGCGACTGGCACGATGGTTATGGCGCAGGGATCTATTTCATCCCGAATGAGCTGGTATTATTACAGTTCTCAAAAGGGTACTCAGTAGAAGGGTCTATTAATTATCTTACATTGGGTTATCGCTTTTAGACAAAAAGCGGTCGTCTCTTACTTTTGAGACGACCGCTTTCGATAGCTCGTTTATCGTGTTTATTACCAAATACTCTTCAGCTCATACACCGTCATACTCTTCAGCGCCGCACTGCCGCCTTTTACCGATAATCCCAGCGTCCGGTTCTCCCCATCTATATTCACATTCACCGGCATAAATAATAACCCATCTGCAGTAAATACCTCCACACCTATACGGTCTGCGTAAATAATGAGACTTAATTTGCCTTTGATCAAAGGTGCAGGCGCACGTACACCGTCTATTACCAGTTCCTGTTTGCTTGCATCATAAGTCACTGCTAAACCGTGTATATCCAGCACCACTTCCTTTGCTTTGCCCGGTTCGATCTCCGTTCTTATTTCTACCGGTCCTGCCTGGATGTTTGCCAGGGGATTAGCATCGCCTTCCTTCAGGCGGCGCGCGCTTACAGGATGAGCCGACGCGCGTAAAGCTTCCAGTTCCTTCACCGGTGTGCGGCTCAGGCGTATACCTGTTGCCGTGTTTACCAGCTTCAGCTCCATGGGAATGCTTTGCGACTGGTTGAAGGACATGCCTTCTTTATTGGTATGTGTTCTCCACCAGCCTATTTCTATACGACGGCCTGTGGGCTCATTACTGATGGTTTGTGAGGCATAATAGTCCCTACCCAGTTGTCCGTTCAGCCGCTCTTCTTCAGGCGTAAAGGTGGTGCCGTCAAAGGTGCCCACCGCGTATTGGCTGTTGGCGGCGGTCAATACCCATTTCTTTTCCTTGCTGCCTTCTACAGGTAATTCATAGAATTCAGGACATTCAAAGAGATAGCGATCATCTCCTATGCCGCCTTTGACTGTGCTGACAGCGGTCCAGTGTTGCAGGTCGGGCGAAGTGAGGAACTGTATGGTATTTTGCCCCTTATCACGTTCCACCCACAATACCATCACCCATTTCTGCGTAGGCGCATGCCATATCACTTTCGGGTCGCGGTTATCTTTATTGATCCGTGGCACAACGGCATGGCCCAGCTTCTTAAAGGTACGGCCGTCTGTACTCCAGGCAAGGAATTGTCCCCAGGCACGGGCAGCGGTATAGAACATCACCATGGCTGGTTTACCGGCTGCCCCCAGTCCGCTGGTATTATTACTGTCTACCACTGCACCACCGCTGAACATAGGCCCGGAATGGTCGGGATGCAGCACATCACCTAATTCCTGCCAGTGGATCAGGTCTTTGCTCACTGCATGTCCCCAGGTCATATTGCCCCAGTTCACACCGTAAGGGTTGTGCTGGAAGAATAGATGGTACTCGCCATTATAATACACCAGGCCGTTAGGATCATTGGTCCATCCTCTTTTGGGAGAGAAATGGAATTGTCCCCGCAGCTTTTCCCCGTACAGGGTACCGGCATTGGTATCTTCATTGCTTTGTTTGATAGGATGAAAAGCCGTTGATGCTGCGCTCAGTTTGTCGACCCTTAATTCGATCTCCTTTCCCTTCCAGGCGCTGATATCGATATAGGCCAGCCAGTCAGGCGTTCCGTCTGCCAGCTCGATATCAAAGAAGCGTTCCTCTACCCCGTCTATCCATAGTTCAACATTCTTTTTTGCTGCGCCATTCTTTACCGGTAACACCAGCCATTTATCGGTCGCTTTGAACACCTGGCTGAAGCTTGCTTCCGGCGCACTGCTCTGTGCTTTTGTTGTAAGAGAGAGAAAGAATAATAGTAATCCTGTCAGTACAATCTTCATAAATAATAGTTTAATAATAATTTTAGTTGGGTCTTCATCCCCTCATTGCCAGGCCGCTTTCTACCATCCCACATTCTGCTGATACAAGCCCCTGCTATAATTCACCTGGTTCAGCGGAATAGGCAGATACTCATCCCTGCTCTTCCTGAAAGCCGCATCATTCAAATGCGCCGATCTCTTTTTTTCTACTGTAAAATATCCATTAATATACGTTGCCGCAATACCCCAGCGTACCAGGTCAAAGAAATGATAACCTTCGGTGGCAAATTCCAGGCGCCGTTCCCAGCGTAATGCCTGCCGTGCATAATCTTGTGTCCAGGTACAATTCACGCCCGGCTGATAGGTGGTCATGCCATAATTAGCGCTGGGCATACCGTTTAATAGCTTCAACATCCCGGTACTGGCGGCGGCGCGGGTACGCAGCTGGTTGATCAGCGGTAATGCTTCATTCTGACGGCCCAGTTCTATCAATGCTTCGGCTTTGAACAACAGCACATCGTCATAGCGGATAATATCCCAGTTCTTGGAGCTGGACATAAAAGGCGGCACTTTCTGGAACGAGGGATCATCCGGTGTTACTACCTCTTTCAGGCTGGCGAATGCATCATATACTTCCGGCGCACGTGCCCAGGACCGCTGGAATACAAAACCCTGTGCATATTTATAAGGCTTGCCGGGAATAGCCACTGTATGGCTCAGCCGGGGATCAAAGGTACTGGTCTGGTAATCGCCTGATTTCGCTACATCGTTATCGTTATAAGTATTGAACATCGGCAGACCATCAGCGCCTGTTTTAAAGGCATTGATCAGGTCATGACTAGGCACATGAAAACCACAGCAGCCATACTCCTGGTTCATGGGGTAATTCAATGCATGCCCGTAATCCAGCCTGCCTTTAGGTGTTCCGTCATCCTTGGAGAACTGGATCGCAAATACAGACTCTTTGCTGTTCTCATGCGAGGTAAGGAAATTAAAACCATAATCCGTGTTCAGTACATAATGACCGGATTGTATGATCTCATCGCACAAACTGTTCACTTCCGTCAGCTCGCCGGTATTGATACGGGTCACGTTATTGTTCTCATCCTGCTCGTAAGCCTGGTACAGTAATACTTTGGCCAGGTAAGCCTTGGCAGATAACTTGTTGGCCCTGCCCACCTGCGCCTGCTCCGCCGCATCAGGCAGTTGTGCCACTGCAGCACGGAAATCATCTGCTATTTTTCCCCAGAGCGAGTCATTGGACAAAGCCTTGTTAGAGATAGTCTCATAGGCAGTTTGCGGAATCGTCTCATCTATAAAAGGCACATACTTAAAAAGGATCTTGGCCAGGAAGTAAAAATGTCCCCGCAGAAAACGCATTTCCCCCTGGCTTTTTGATTTGTTGGGATAAGTAGCGTCATCCATCTTATCTATCCTGCGCAGTGCATCATTAGCCCTGCCGATGCCTACATATAAACGGAACCACAGTTCATCTGCCAGCCCGTTATCCACCCTGTTCAGAGAGAAGGTTTCAAACAGGTGAAACTCACTGATGTCGCCGGGACCATCACCGCCTTTATAAGTGTCTCCGCCGCGTACACTGCCATAGGGCCACATGCTGGTGTAAGGAGAAGTGTAGTGATCATTGCCAAGGGAGGAATAAGCGGCGATCACCATTTTTTCTACGTTCTCCGGCGTGTTGAGATCCTCGTCGGATACTACGCCCTGCGGCGTTTCATCCAATGCTTTTTTACAGGATAACAACAGTAAAAAGGATATTGTTAATAATATGACGTTTTTCATAACAGACGTGTTTGCTTGATTAGAATGATACATTGAGCCCCGCAGTAACAATAGCCGGAATCGGGAACGCATTATCCGGTGTTTCCGGATCAGCTGCTGTAAAGCCCTTGCTCTTGAACGTAAGCAGGTTGCTGCCCTGGATATATACCCTGGCTGCCTGCACCTTGCCATTGCCGAAGAGATGTTTAAAACGATAGCCCAGCTGTATATTACGCAGCTTGAGATAAGAGCCGTTCTCGTAGAAGTAGGTGGAAGTCCTTCCCTCGTTATTCCTGTTCACCAGGGTCAGCGCAGGAATGCTTGAGTTGGGATTTTCTGGCGTCCAGGCGCTCAGTGTTCTTTCGCCCCAGTTGCTGCCTACCCAAAGAGAAGAGAAATCAGTGAAGGTTTTGAAAGTATTATTCACATCAATACCCTGTACACCCTGTAAGAAGAAGCTGAGATCAAAGTTTTTATAGTTCAGTTCTACATTCAAACCATAAAGGAAATCCGGATTACCGTCGGCAATGAAATCACGGTCCTTGTCATCGATCACCTTATCGTTATTCAGATCGCGGTACCTGATCCTGCCCAGCCCTTTACCTACCTGCGCAGGCGATTCATCAAGCTCCTGCTGTGAAGTAAAAAGGCCGTCGGCAACATAACCAAATACGGAGTTGATCGGCCTTCCCAGGATAGTTTTATCTGTACCATTACCGGGATAAGAGGTCAGCACCTGCGTTGGCAAGCTGGTCACCTTGTTGCGGTAAGAAGAGAAATTACCCGTTACCGTAAAGCCAAGCTCGCGGCTTACATTACCGGTGTAAGAAAGGATCACTTCAATGCCCTTGTTTTGCATGGAGGCGCCGTTGAACCAGTAATTGCCGCCTTCGCCCTGTACGGCCAGGTAGCCGGGACTGATCAATATATCAGAAGTCTTTTTGACAAAATAATCTACAGAGCCGGAGAGCTTGTTGTTGAATAAGCCGAAGTCTACACCAATGTTAGATTCTTTTGTGCCTTCCCATTTCAGTGAATCATTGCCTTGCTGTATACGCGTAAACCCGGATGGCAGCTGTCCTGATCCACTGCCACCTATATCATAAGCACTGCCGTTGTCAAATCCCCAGGTAGGATCCACCCCATAGATAGCGGAATACAAAGCATAGGTAGCATTGTTAGCAATTTCCTGGTTACCGGATTTGCCCCAGCCAAACCTGAATTTCAGATCAGAGATGAGCTCCTGCCGTTTCATGAATGCTTCCTCGCTTACACGCCATCCCAGTGAGAAGGCGGGGAACATACCATAGCGGTATTCCTTACCGAAGCGGGAAGAACCATCGCGGCGTAAAGTAACAGATGCCAGGTAACGGTTATCATACACGTAGTTCACTTTGCCGAAGTAGGAGAGGAGCGCATAGCCGCTGCCGCTACCGCCATTGTCTTTATTGGTAGAACCGGCGTCTAGGTAGGCATAGTCTATATTCTCCAGCGCATAACCCTGGCGGGAGGCAGAGAAGCTTTGGTTCAGGTACTTGATGTATTCATGTCCCAGCAATGCATCAAAGCGGTGTTTACCCAGGTCCAGCTTATAATCCAGTGTGTTCTGCCAGAGATAGTTGCCGTCATAGATCTGCTGGGTCGCTGTCTGGTTGGAAGGATCAGACAGGAAGCCGGAAGTATAGGATTTACGCAAAGTACGCTGATAGCTGCCATTGAAATCCACGCCCACGCTGGTGCGGAAATGCAGGTTAGGCAGAGGATAAGCATCTGCATATACATTTCCGAATACGCGATAAAAATGGTTCGTATTCTGTTTATTGTCTTCAATCAGGCGCACAGGGTTATGGCGGTCCGTCATACCGGGCGCAGGGCCGCCCCAGCCGCCATCTACAGTATGTACGGGCACTACCGGCTGCTGTACCAGGGAAGTGAACATCACATCACTGATCGGTATCAGCCTGTTGCGTATATACGATACGTTAAGGTTCTCACCGATCTTCAGTTTGCCGTTCAGGAAATTATAATCCGTGTTCAGCCTGGCGGTAAGTTTCTTGCTGTTCGATTCTTTTACAATGCCCTTGTTGTCATAGTATCCCAGCGAGAACAGGGTACTGCCCCGTTCACTGCCGCTGCTTACGGAAACATTGTATTGCTGGATAATGGATGTCTGCGCTATTTCATCATACCAGTAAGTATTGGCGGGCCGCATGGTTTTGGCGGCATCTATGAATTCCGGGTAAATGATCTTGTTCAGCACCGGGTGATCATAGTCACCGTTCCAGTCATACTGGTAGATCTGGTTGTTGTTTGGATTGGTACGGTCGTTCACAGATGCTTGCCAGTAGGCCCTTCCGCGCCCGTCTGCATCCAGGGTCTTTTGTTTTTTGGTATAGAACTGTACAGACGTGGAGGCATCCACATCTATCCTGGTAAATCCTTTACGCCCTCTTTTGGTGGTCACGATGATAACGCCGTTGGCTGCACGTGATCCGTAGATGGTGGCGGAAGAAGCGTCTTTCAGTACCTGTATGGTGGCGATATCATCCTGGTTCAGTTCCTGCAGGCCGCGTTTGGTAGGCACGCCGTCAATTACATACAGCGGATCATTATTGCCAAGTGTACCGATGCCGCGCACGCGTACGGTTGCCTCGCCGGAAGGTGCGCCATTACTGGTAATGAATACGCCTGGTACACGTCCCTGCAATGCCTTTACAGGATTACCCAAAGGGATGTCTTTGATGGCGCCTACGTCCACTACAGATACGGCGCCGGTAAGGTCAGCCTTCTTCTGTGTCTGGTAGCCGGTTACCACAACGGCCTCCAGGTTACTGGCGTCCCTTTCCATTTCAAGACTGATATTTCCGGTGGATGGCACATTAGCCGAAGCCCTTTTCATGCCTACATAAGAGAAGGAGATCGTCTCTCCCGGCGCAGCGGCGATGGAGAACCTGCCTGCGCTGTCGGTAATAGCCGACTGATTTTTGACCTGTACAGTAACGCCCGGTAAGGGGATCTGTGTGCTTTTTTCGGTGACAGTGCCAGTCACCTTTTTCTGTTGTGCAAAACTACTGATACCCATCAGCAGGATTGCCAGAATAAGTAGACAA
>Ga0102590_1004171_pt1 | contig 12723 bp, 7 predicted proteins | sample AraplaMF_Col_mMF_FD_76859 | JGI IMG/M metagenome (GOLD analysis project Ga0102590, IMG submission 76859) | Arabidopsis root microbial communities from the University of North Carolina, USA - plate scrape MF_Col_mMF | ecosystem: Host-associated > Plants > Roots > Endosphere | place: USA...
TGGTCATTACCAGCTTAAGTGCGGAATGGCCCGCCAGGGAGAAATGGACCTGGGAATACTTTAAATCCATTGTTGGCCAGCAAACGGTAGGAGTATATAACAATGAAAGGGCCAGCGCAGGTACGCCTGTAAACGGGGCAGACGATTATATCCGCTTCGGGGATTACCTGGACATGATACAGCAGGGGCCGGTGACCCTGCGGATCTTTCTCTTCAATATCTTTCAGCATGCCCCCGAGATCACGAAGGATTTTACCTGGCCAGAGCACCTGGTAAAAGGCCTGCTCAAAAAGTACCCCATGCTATTTGTTGGCGGCGCCGGTTCGGTAGCCCATATGCATTACGATATTGACCTCTCCCATATCTTCCATACCCAGTTCCTGGGCCGTAAACGGGTATTGCTGCTGGAGAATAAGCAGGCGCCCTACATTTACCGCATGCCCTTCACCGTTGAAAGCGCGGCCAGTTTTGTAAACTGGCACCAGGCGCTGGATACGCAGCAGTTCCCTGCGCTGGAACACGCCAATGGTTATACGGCTATCCTGCAGCATGGCGATACGCTTTTTATGCCGGGCGGTTACTGGCACCACATGGAGTATATAGACAGCGGCTTTGCCATGAGCCTGCGGGCGCTTGATCAGAGCCTGGCCGGAAAGCTGAACGGCCTGTACCATATCGTAGGGCTGCGGGGGATGAATAACCTGCTCATTAAACTGGCCCCCCAGTGGTGGTATCACTACAAGCGCAGGGCAGCCCACCGTAATGCCGATCGTTTGCTGGAATCCATTAGTAACGAATAGTTAACAAATTGACAGAAGTCGCGTCATAGTGAGGCCCGCGTGGGCGCCTTGCCTGACTCTGATACGTTTATGTAATGATTATTCTTTATTAGCTATTAATTGTGAATTTTTTTTGTTAATTTTGCACCTTCTCATATAAGCCCCCACTAAGGCTAAGTCACATACAGTAAGTCTGCTGTTTTTATTTGTTCGTGTCTTAATTGTCTTCGTGGCGGTAACCCAACCGGCAAATGAAGACAAAAACTTTAAAGAAAGACAAGGTCAATATTATTACATTAGGATGTTCCAAGAATATGGTAGATTCAGAGGTCCTCAGCGGACAGCTGATAGCCAATGACATTGATGTGGTTCACGAGAGTGAAAAGAAAGACCACAACATTGTCGTGGTAAATACCTGCGGTTTCATTGACAAGGCGAAGGAAGAGTCTATTAACACCATCCTGGAGCAGGTGGAGCTGAAGCAAAGGGGCCGGCTGGACAAGGTTTATGTGACCGGCTGCCTGAGCGAGCGTTACCGCGGCGACCTGGAACAGGAGATACCCGGTGTAGATGCCTGGTTCGGAACAATGGAACTGCCGCTGATACTGAAGAAATTTGACGCGGACTATAAAGCGGAACTGCTGGGTGAACGCCTTTTAAGCACCCCTGCACATTATGCCTACCTGAAAATATCTGAGGGCTGTAACCGTACCTGCTCTTTTTGCGCCATTCCCCTGATGCGGGGCGGGCATGTATCCAAGCCTATTGAAGCGATTGTTCAGGAAGCGGAAAAACTGGTACGTTTCGGCGTTAAGGAGATCATGCTGATCGCACAGGAGCTGACCTACTATGGCCTGGACCTGTATAAGGAGCGCCGCCTGGCCGACCTGCTGAAGGCATTGGCTGCGGTACCCGGGCTGGAGTGGATCCGGCTGCACTATGCATACCCGCACAAGTTCCCGATGGACGTGCTGGATGTGATGCGCGAGCACTCCAACATCTGCAACTACCTGGACATGCCTTTACAGCATGCAGCCGACAATATGCTGAAAGCCATGAAAAGGCAGATCACCCGCACTGAAATGCAGGATCTTATCCGTGACATCCGGGAAAGAGTACCGGGCATTTGTCTGCGTACCACCCTCATTACCGGTTTCCCCGGCGAAACACTGGAGGACGTGGAAGAGATGAAACGGTTCCTGGAGGACGTGCGCTTTGACCGCGTAGGGATCTTTACCTATAGCCATGAGGAAGGTACCAGCGCCTATGGCCTGGAAGATGATATATCGGCTGAGGAAAAGGAGAGAAGAGCGCAGGAGATCATGGAAGTTCAGCAGGAAATATCTTTCGAAAAGAACCAGGAAATGATCGGCAAGATCTTTAAAGTGATCGTGGATAAGAAAGAATCCGGCCGTTACCTGGGAAGAACCGAATTTGACTCCGTAGAGGTGGATAACGAAGTGATCATCAATACCGACAAGCGTCTGAAACCAGGCGATTTTGTACAGGTGCGGATCACCAAGGCGTTTGATTACGACCTTGAAGGAGAATTAGTTTAAACGCTGAAAGCAGCACGCTAAACGCTGAGGCGGCCCGTTTGCTGCAGAAGTATATAGGAAACACACAGGGCGTTTGGCGTTAAGCACTAAGCGTTCAGCACAAAAAAATACAAGGGCTCCGGACGGAGCCTGTTAAAGCAAATCAATGACTACATTTGAATCACTGGGCTTACAAGAGCCCATTCTGAAAGGAATCCAGGACCTGGGTTTTGTTGCACCTACGCCCATACAGGAAAAAGCGATACCTGTATTACTGTCCGGCGACAGGGATTTTGTGGGCCTGGCACAAACAGGGACCGGAAAGACGGCAGCATTTGGCCTGCCTTTATTGCAACAACTGGACATTAAACGCAGGCAACCGCAAGGGCTCATATTATGCCCTACCCGCGAGCTGTGCCTGCAGATAACCAATGATCTGAAGAATTTCAGCAAATACCTGGGAGATCTCAGTGTGGTAGCCGTTTATGGCGGAGCAAGCATTGTACAGCAGCTGCGTGAACTGAAAAGAGGCGCGCATGTTGTAATAGCTACCCCGGGCAGGCTGCTGGATATTATAGAACGTGGTGCTGTCAATTTTGACCAGGTGCGCTACGCTGTACTGGATGAAGCGGATGAAATGCTAAACATGGGTTTCCAGGAAGATATCAATAACATCTTATCAAAGACCCCGCAAAGCAAGACCACCTGGTTGTTCTCTGCCACCATGCCGCAGGAGGTTCGCCGTATAGCGCAGAACTATATGACCAATCCCTTTGAGCTGACCGTGGGCAACAAGAACAGCGGTAACGTCAATATTGAGCATGAGTATTACGTGGTACGCCCCCGTGAAAAATATGCCGCACTGAAACGTATTGTGGATTACAACCCGGAGATATTCGGCATCATTTTTACGCGTACTAAGATAGAATCACAGGAGATCGCAGAATCCCTGATCCGCGACGGTTATAATGCCGATGCACTGCACGGGGACCTTACCCAGCAGCAGCGTGATAAAGTGATGAAGCGTTTCCGTGAAAAGTCCATACAGGTGCTGGTAGCCACCGATGTGGCTGCACGCGGTATAGACGTGGATAATGTAACGCACGTTATCAACTACGAGCTGCCGGATGATGTAGAGAACTACACCCACCGCAGCGGACGTACGGCCCGTGCTGGTAAATCAGGCATATCAATTGCTATTATTACCGGTAGGGATATCGGAAAGATCAGGCAGATAGAAAGGGTGATCGGCAAGAAGTTCACAAAGGCAGAGGTGCCGGATGGTTTCGCAGTATGTGAGAAGCAGCTGTTTGGCTTGGTGCACAAGATCCACAATGTGACGGTGAATGAAGAGCAGATCGAGCCCTACCTGGAGCGTATATACGAAGAGTTTGCAGCCATGAGCAAGGAAGAGCTGATCAAGCGCTTTGCTTCGCTGGAGTTCAACGAATTCCTGGAATACTACCAGGATGCGCCTGACCTGAATGTGAAAGAGGAAAAACGTACTTACGAAGGAAACACGATGAGCACCCGCGGTACTGGTAAATTCACCCGCCTGTTCATTAACCTGGGCTCTGTGGATGACTTTACCCGCGGCGATATGCTGCGTTACCTGTGCGATACCAGCGGGGTAAGGGGTAATAAGATAGGCCGTATTGACCTGAAAGGCGTATATTCCTTCTTCGAAGTGGAGAATGATGTGGTGGACAAATTTGTACAAGTGTTTAAAAAAGCTGAATACAATGGCCGCAGCGTACGTATCGAAATGTCGCAGGATGGAGACAAACGCCGTAGTGGCGGTGGTGGTGGCGGCCGTCCTCCCCGTGAGGAAGGCGGCAGAAGGTACAGCAGTGCGCCCAGGCCTGGTTTTAAAAAGAGATATTAATCCCCTGACAGGGATACAGAAAAATAAAAAGTCCTCCTGGTGTAGCCGGGAGGACTTTTTTCGTTACTTTTCATCTGAAAATAATGGCTATTTCCCCAAACTGAAAAACTGTAATCCGGTAAGCTGATGTCTACAGAACCAAACCGCTCACTGTCAACTGTTGTGGCTTTCTCGCTGTTTTCCGCGAAGGATATTGAATTGTTCCAGGCTGGCACACATGAACGCCTATATGAAAAGTTCGGTGCGCACGCCCTGGAGTACGAAGGGGTGAAGGGCACCTACTTTGCCGTATGGGCTCCCAATGCAGCCTACGTGTCTGTAATGGGAGACTTTAATAACTGGGACCGGTACTCTCATACGCTGTTGCCGCGCTGGGACCATTCCGGTATCTGGGAGGGGTTTATCCCCGATGTGAAGAAGGGTGCTTTGTACAAGTATTTTATCCGCGCCAGATCTGGCGAAGAGCTATTCAAGGGAGACCCCTTTGCCCTTTATTGGGAACAGCGGCCTAAAACGGCTTCCATTACCTGGCAGCTGGACTATCAGTGGAAAGATAAGAAATGGATGGAAAAGCGGCAGCAGCGCAACAGCTTGCAAAGCCCTTTCTCTGTATATGAAGTGCATCTTGGCTCCTGGCGGCGGCCGGATCCCAATAATCATGAGCTGTTCTACTCTTACCGCGAAATAGCAGGTATGCTGGCGCCTTATGTAAAAGAGATGGGCTTTACGCATGTGGAACTGATGCCTGTGGGAGAACATCCCTTTGACGGTTCCTGGGGATACCAGCAAACCGGTTACTACGCACCAACTTCCCGCTATGGTACGCCGCAGGATTTTATGGCGATGGTAGATGCCTTTCATCATGAAGGTATCGGCGTGATACTGGACTGGGTGCCCTCACACTTTCCTTATGATGCCCATGGCCTTTACCGCTTTGACGGATCGCATGTGTATGAGTATGCAGATATGCGCAAGGGCTACCATCCGGACTGGAACAGTTATATTTTCAATTACAGCCGTAACGAGGTGAAAAGCTTCCTGCTCAGCAACGCCATTTACTGGCTGGATAAATACCACCTGGACGGTCTGCGGGTAGATGCGGTGGCCTCCATGATACACCTGGATTACTCGCGTAATGCCGGAGGATGGGTGCCCAATGAGCAGGGGGGAAGAGAGAACCTGGAGGCCATTGCTTTCTTAAAGCACCTGAATGAAAGGATCTACAATCTGTTCCCTGATACGCAGACTATCGCAGAAGAATCTACCTCTTTTTACGGAGTATCACGCCCCACCTTTATGGGGGGCCTTGGTTTTGGTATGAAATGGATGATGGGCTGGATGAATGATACTTTGTCTTATTTCAAAAAAGACCCGCTGCACCGCAAGTGGCACCAGGATGAATTCACCTTCAGCATCATGTATGCTTTCAGCGAGAATTTCATGCTGCCATTGAGCCATGATGAAGTAGTGCATGGGAAATCTCCCATGGTATATAAGATGCCGGGGGATGACTGGCAGAAATTTGCCAATCTGCGCCTGATGTACGGTTATATGTTCACGCATCCCGGTACCAAGCTTTTATTCATGGGCGATGAGTTTGGGCAAACGCAGGAATGGAACTACAAGTCAGAGCTGAATTGGCACCTGCTGGAGCACCCTACGCATCTGGGTGCGCAACGGTTTGTAAAAGAGCTGAACCACCTGTATACCTCCGAACCCGCATTATACCTGAAGCAGTTTGACCCGGAGGGCTTTGAATGGATCAATGCCAACGATTATGAGAACAGTGTACTGGTGTATATGCGTAAGGGCGCTAACATCAAAGACAACCTGATCGTAGTGCTGAATATGACGCCGGCGGCAAGGGAAGAATACCTGCTGGGTATACCCATTCCCGGTACCTGGAAAGAGATATTGAACAGTGATGATCCGCGCTTTTATGGCAGCGGTGTAATTAATACAGCGCCGATTGCAGCTAACAAACAGGAATATAACGGAAAAGAATATACTATTACTTTGAGAGTGCCTCCATTAGGCATTACTGTTATGAAACAGATCTGACGTTTAAAAGTTTGAGGGTTTGAGCGTTTAAAAATTTGAAGGTAACCCGACATGTCCTGAAACCTTCAAACTTTCAAACCCTCAAACTTTCAAGTATTAATTACCAATTATTTATAATTGTAAGCCCCTCTGCCCCAAAAATTTTTTACTGCCTTTAAACTTCCTTTAACAGTTACCATCCAAGTATAGCGCATTTCGAAAATGAAATAAGAGCGGCGGGAGAATCGTTATATATGCGCCATATCTAATATGTATTCATGCCAGATACGCTTTCAAACACAAAAATTCAATAATCACTAAAAACCATTCATTTATGAAGAGCTACCTCCGGAACCTGAGATGGCCGCTGGTATTTTTGGCCCTGATCGCCTTTGTAGTATATGCCTGTAACAAAGACAATTCTACTCCCGGGCCTTCTGGCAACCAGCAAAAACTGAGTATCTACATGTCGGACAATCCAGGATTTTTCGATAACGTGTTCCTGGACATCCGCAAGGTGGAAGTACTGGTAGACACCTGTACTCAGGATAAAGATGATGACGATCATGATGACTGGAGCGGCGCTGGCCGTTGCTGGTGGGGTGAAGACCGCCGTGATGACCGGGATTCCTGCCAGACCTGGGATTCTCTGGGTATCCGCCCCGGTGTGTATGATATCCTTTCTTTAAGGAATGGCGCCGATACTTTACTGGCCGGTGGTCTTGTTCCCAAGGGCGTTGTGAAGAAGATCCGTATTACACTGGGCAATAATAACTCCCTGGTGAAAGACAGCGTTAAGTATCCGCTGAAATCACCTTCCGGACAGGTGAAGATCATTATCAAACTGCGCGGCGACGACTGGGATGAACTGGCCAGCGGTGATTTCCGTCTGTGGCTGGACTTTGACCTGGATCGTTCTATCATAAGGGCATGGGATGGTAAGTTCATACTGAAACCGGTGATTAGGGTATTTACCCTGAAAGTGACTGGTAGTGTATCCGGTAAGGTAAGTCCGATGGCTGCATGGCCGGTGATCAGCGTGTATAACGACAAGGATACGGGATTTGCACTGCCCTGGATAGACGGACAGTTCAAAGTACGTGGCCTGAAAGCGGGTACCTACAAAGTATTTGTGAATGCATCCAACGGTTACGTGGACACAACGCTTACAAACATTACTGTAGAACGTAACAGGAATACAGAATTGGGTAAGATCATTTTAAGGAAATAAGATAATCCGTTTATTTTACAGGAGGTACAGGGCATTGGTCCTGTACCTCTTTTTTTTAAAACCGAATGCCGGATTTTATCGTATATTTATCTATTCTATATAAGAATGTTAACCTTTATTAACCCGTATCACTTGACCCAGTTAATGGAATTTATGACGAATACGAAGAGGAGCAGCAGTGAACTGCATTTTTACCGGCCTATATCAATACTTTACAAGGCGCTCATTACTTTTTTTATCTTCTGTGCACTGCTGGCGGTGTGCGTGCTCACGATCTATGATGTATAAGCACAAAAACCAACAGGTCACAGGGCCCGTGATCTGCCGATCCGAACTTTGTGACCTGATGGCCTTAAACTTTCAGTGGTCCAATGGGTGAGTAATTACACTGATTGCTGACTTTCCTGGCGTTGGCGTCTGCGCCCGTGGGCTGCTTCGCCGCCTTTCTTGCCAATGGCAGCCATATGTTCGCGGTTACGGCTTACAGCCTCACCACCTTTTTTTCCCGCCATGCGAGCTTCGTCTGAAGAAAACTCATGAGCAACCCCTTGCTGGTGAGCGGCACGGCCACCCATACTGGCGATAGCGCGTTGCTTTTCGCCATCCATAGCTGCAAAACCCCGTAAACCCTTACGGCGGCCAGATTGCTGTGTGTCTTTTTCCGATTCAGTCGTGTTGTTGTCATCTACCTGGGGGTTTTCATTGGCGACAACGTTGTTCCAGGTTGCTGCTTCCTGGGCCGAGTGGCTGCTTTGCATTGTCATAACATCAAGTTTTAATGTTTTTGAAAATAGTTTCCGTTCACAGAAAAATATAAGCGCTTACCGGGAGTAGGGGAACAAGGACTGTGCCATGGACGACTTCGTATTGTGAGGTGGTATTATATATAGAGAAAACGTAGAGAATGGGTGATAACGGGTATATGGTTCTACAGTGTAGAGAAAATATCCACACCTTTTTGTGGCATTATTAGTACTATGTCCCCACTCAAACTGCTCTGGCGCTATAGTTGATGAAGAGAAGGGTAAATGCAGCTGATTATGCTGGCATAACGGAACCATGGTCTGTACAGTTGTTCACTATCCATTTTCCATTCTCCATTATTCACGCTGTTCATTTTATTCATTTTAGCCTTTGGAAGCTTCAAAGCTTTGCCTGTAGCGCGAATCAACTTACTTTTGAACAAACTCTAAAGTTGGCATAGGTTATGAAAAGGCACTAAGATATCCATCTGTTAGTGCCCTTTTTTTTTGTCCATTATCGTATAATAAGTTCTTCGAATTTTCTTTCCACTACCACTTTTACGATGCCTACGGCGAAGTTGCGGGCGTTCAGCTTATACACTTTGCCATCTACCACATACTCGGTAGGCTGGAAGGGCAGGCCGTGCACCAGTACCCGGTGCTTCTTGTAAGAAGCCTGGAAATCGCCGAAGAATCTCTTTTTAAGACGAAATTGCTGTTTGTCGGACACCTGTTTAAAGCGGATCGTATTGGATTGTCCGTTCTTATAACCATAGTGGTCTCCGGCGTCTTCGTAAAGTGTGCTGCTGGTGGGCTGATCGCAGTAGTAGACGTTCAGGATCATCTCATCGATCGTCTTTTCACCTACATATTGGATAGCAGGATAGTTGGGCACCACGGAGCCTGCCTTTACGAACAGCGGCATTTCATCCAGCGGTGTAGCGATCTTGATCAGTTGTCCGCCTTCATATGACTTATCGTTGAAGAAGTAGTACCAGCGCCCTGCAGGCAGGTATACTTCTTTTTCTTTTACTCCCGGCGCATCTACATGGCTGATGAGCAGTGCATCACCCAGCATGAATTCGTGGGAGCGGTTATAAGTTTGCGGGTCCTGTTGCGCTACGAAGGCCAGTGGGCGCAGCATAGGCGTGCCGTAATGGTGGTATTGCCAGAAGGTGGTATACAGGTAAGGCAGCAGGCGGTAGCGCAATTGTATGAATCGTTTGCAGATGAATTCGTACTTGCTGCCAAAGCTCCATGGCTCCTGGTTAAAGCCGGTTTCATTGCTGGCAGAGTGGGTGCGCATCAACGGGTGGAAGGCCGCCAGCTGGATCCAGCGGGTATACAGCTCTCCATCTGGTTCGCCGATAAAGCCGCCAATATCACTACCTGCGAAGGAGATGCCGGATACTGACAGGCGTTGGCATTGTACATTAGCCAGCCACAGGTGGTCCCATTCAGATACGTTATCACCTGTCCATACGGAAGCCCAGCGCTGGGCGCCTGCATAGCAGGAACGGGTGATCACGAAGGGGCGGTTGGGCATCAGGTATTTCTGCAAACCTGCTGCGGTGGCCTTGCTCATGAGGTGACCGTAGATGTTGTGCGCCTTGCGATGGCTTACGTCTTCTCCGTCATAGTCGTGGCGCACGTCTTCAGGGAAGGTGCCCATTTCAAATACGGCGGGTTCGTTCATGTCGTTCCACACGCCTCTTACGCCTGTTTCCACCAGGCTCTTGAACAGGCTGCTCCACCATTCGCGCACTTTAGGATCTGTATAGTCCGGGAACACGCATTTGCCCGGCCATACATCGCCTTCCATCAGGGCGCCATCTGCACGTTTACAGAAGAAGTCGCGCTCCATGCCCTGTTTATAGATATCGTAATCCGGGTCTGATTTAATGCCCGGGTCTATGATCACAACGACCTTGAAGCCCTGTGCATCCAGGTCTTTGATCATGGCCGGCGGGTTGGGGAATGCTTCCTTACTCCAGGTGAAGCAGCGGAAGCCCTCCATATAGTCAATATCAAGGTGGATCACATCGCAGGGGATCTGCCTTTTGCGGAACTCGGCTGCTATTTCACGTACACGCTTTTCCGGGTAGTAGCTCCAGCGGCATTGCTGGTAGCCTAAAGCCCATAAGGGAGGAAGCTCTGCCGTACCGGTTATTTTAGTATAAGCTTCGGCCACCTGCAGGAGCTCGGGACCGTACATGAAATAATAGTTCATTTCACCGCCCCTGGCCCAGAAGCTGCATACCTCATCTCTTTCATGGCCAAAGTCAAACAGGGTGCGGAAGGTATTATCGAAGAAGATACCGTAGCCGATGCCGTGGTGAAGGCCGTAGTAGAAAGGAATGTTACGATACAGGGGATCGGTGTCTTTCTGGAAGCCGTAAGCATCCGTACCGAAGTTCTCCAGGCGTTTACCGCGGAGGTTAAGGTCAGTAGGCTTATCGCCCAGTCCGAAGAAGCATTCTCCCTCCTGGATCTGCTTGCTGCAGTATACGATCTTACCGCCTTTCAGCAGGTAGTGCTGCCAGTGAAAGCCCATTTCATCCTGGTTGATGATACGGCCTTCCTGGTCGGTGATGGTCAGGCGCAGGTTATCGCGGGCTATCCATATACGGATAACATCGGTATAGATCTCAAAAACCTCTTCAAATTCGCGGATGCCGAAATTAACGGGCGACTCATCCAGCCGGGGATTGATGGCATAGGAAAAATCACGTTGAAATTTACTGTCGGCGGCATAACGGAAGCGGACAATTTTGTCTGAAATGATCCGTACCTCCAAAATAGTTTCTGCTGTATGAAAATAGAAGTAGTTGCCTTCTTTCTGCCATTTCCTGACTGCGTCAGGATAGTGTTTAACGGAATATTTACTCGACGAACTGGTAACTTGCATAATTAGCTTTTAAAAAATCCGATCTTCTGCGTAGCCAGGCTCACATCATCTAAATTAAAAAAAAAAGATGTGACCACAGCTTTTTCCACGTTTGACATGCTTAATCCGGCGTTCACCCATTAAAATGATGTGTTGGCTAAATCCGCCCGGAAAAGTATCAAATACTTGGTAAATTTATTTCGAAACGTACTTTTTTGCTTTAACCTATTTGTCCTCATCAAGCGGTGCACAATGTCTGGTGCACCGTTTTTGTTTCTGATAAATTCAATGCATAATTAATAATTAATAATATTCCTAGTTTGGTTATTTCGTGCTATACTCATTGAAGGGAAAGCTGGGAAACAATTGGTTAAGGCCAATGTGATACTATTTTAACAAAAAGCCCCGGAGCAAGGATGACACATATAGAACACATAGAGAACACATATAGGAGCCATAGAGAAGGCAGCGAAAATAACATTACCTTATTCAATTCCCAGCAAACGTGCTATACGACCGTCTGATCCAGCCAGGTAAACTGCTTTACCATTGCGGGCGCTTTGCACTACATGAAATCCTTCTTTGCTGATCAACTGCCAGTGAAGACCGCCATCTACAGAAATATCCGTTCCCGAGGTACCCGTAGCCACCAGTATATTGTTGTGAACCCAGGTAACGCATGAGCGGAAACCACCGGGTGGAATAAGCGGGAAAGTCCAGGTTTTGCCTCCGTCTGTGGTTAGCACACAATTCTGCCTGCGGAGGGTATCGTTACGGTAGTCACCGCCTACGGCAACGCCGCGGCGTGCATCTAGGAAAGCCAGGGAGAAAGCACCGGAACTGGCATTACCCTGTATCACCGGTAAGGCAAAAGATACCCATCGAAAGTCCTGGTATTTCAGGAAACGGGCAGTATCGCCGCCAGTCACAAAGCAAGCTACCTGTTCAGGGAGTGAACAAAGGCTAGTGCCGCTGGCAGCGAAAATGGCTTCACCGCTATAAGCGGTAGGTATGTCGTCACCAGGGGCCCAGGACCGGCCGCCATCATCGGTATATAGTGTCATGAACCTGCCCTCCAGCGGGTCGCCGATGGCCCAGCCTTCTTTTGGGCTACGGAAATCCATCCCGTCAAAGAAAATTCCTTTGGTATCATTAAAATAGACCCTTTCCCAGGTTTTGCCGCCATCGGAGGTACGGAAGATGTGCGCTGGCTCTCCGGCATTGATCACAAGCGCCTCCCGGTCGTTGAACGCTTCAATATCCCGCCAGTCGCAGCTGTCGCAGCCGGGAACCTGTACCCATTGCCAATGCTGGCCGCCGTCTGTGCTTTTTCCCACCATACCGCCGGTACCGGATACCCATACCTGTTTGTCGGACACTACGCTCATTCCCCTGATGCTTTTCAGCTGACCTCTGCTGAGCTCGTGAATGTGATACTTTTGGGGTTGATTCTGTTGGGCTTGTAAGGATAAAAAGGAACAGCAACAGAATAAAAGATAAAGGAAGCCTGTCTTGGTCATTTATATACAGTCTGTTAGTGAGCAAGAAAATTACAAAATCATTCGAACGTGTGATGCGGATTTATATATTTGCAAATAACTAACCTGCATCAGTGCGTTA
>Ga0102590_1004173_pt1 | contig 12718 bp, 11 predicted proteins | sample AraplaMF_Col_mMF_FD_76859 | JGI IMG/M metagenome (GOLD analysis project Ga0102590, IMG submission 76859) | Arabidopsis root microbial communities from the University of North Carolina, USA - plate scrape MF_Col_mMF | ecosystem: Host-associated > Plants > Roots > Endosphere | place: USA...
TGCGCGCTTCCGAATACTGAAGGCAAGCCGATCCCTTCCTATCAGCCGAAAACTGCGAGGGCGAGACCAACTCCTACGGCACGCATGGCGGATCGCATCGACGTCCAGCGACTGGTGAAGGCATTGCCCCGGCAAGACCCCTACAAGCTGCTGAGCATGTGGAAGAATGCCGTACGCATTACGGACGACAAATCACGGAGACATCTTCACCAGGATGCCGCGATAGTGGCGGAAGCGATATCGAGAGAGTGGGATCGTCGAGCAAAGACACTAGCAGACGACGCATACTTCCAGTGGCCGACCACGGACGCGCGAGGCGGTCGAGGGAAAGAGCAATACCGTGATTTGCGACACGAGGGCATGCTAAAGTACCTCGAATACAGGGTCGGGAAAGAGGGCGAGCACTCCTCATATCGACATGTCCTTCTGTCGAGGATATTCGAGAACGCCCTGCCTCCGGTTTTCGACCGCCTGTACATGGCGGAGTGGGGGCCGAACGCGTCATCGATCCGTCTTCATAAGATGGCCCACTGCCTCGCCTCGTTTGCCAAGAACTTCAAATATCAAAACAACGACAGATACGACGAGGCCATCCGGGACTGGGAGCAGGACCTCGAGTACTTATATGACAGATACTACGTTGGCCGGTTCGGTTTTGGCTGGCCTACCACGGTGATTTAAACTGGCATCGTAGCGGTCAACAGGATCGGCACGAATCTCCGGCAACAGATAGGAAAACCTCCGGACGTGAAATGGCATGCCGACTGCCCTCGGTTGCGGCAACTGAACAACGAAACATCATCAAGCAGTTGGTTCAACGCGAGCGATGGGTGCTGGATGGCAGCGGAGCCAGCCGACGGAAGCCCTTTGAGGGTCATATTGAGAGCACGGCGTGCCATGCGCACAGCTACACCGCACGGTTCAAAGGTTCCAAGAGTGCGCTTTCGAGAGCGAGCGACTCTTCTCACGATAACGCCGGGCCTCGGAACCACTCTGCTCTTTGGCTTTTTGGCGGATGCCGGGGGTCACACGTCCAGGCAACTTGGCAGATTGCCGGGCGCGGTCCAGCTGACGCCGGCGGTTTAGACGACGCGCTCTATCCGCGCTGACAAGAGCTGTGACCTTAACTGCCGTGCCTCTCGGGGTTCGCGTGTGGCCGTCGCCACTGCACGGGCGGGCGTCCGGAAAACCTCGCCCGCGGACGTGGCGTCCGCGCGTCGTCCGGAAGAACCTTTAATCCGGCATCCCTGGCGGCCGCAACGAAAGCATTTCGGGCTTTCGTCGTATCCGTCTCCAGCTGCAGGCATCTGGTGCATGTAGCGAAGGCGTGCTGCCAAGCGGTGTTATTTGGGTGTTTTGGCCACCCGGCGGACATCAGGATGCCCATCATATCTGAGACCGTGGTGGCGACAGCAAAATGATCCATTTTTGGTAGCGCGACTGCGACTTCTCCGATCGATGCATACGTTGTGTCGTGCATGAGAGTCCTCCTCATCCGGCTTTTCGCGATTTCAGGTCCTGCTCGACCGACTTGCGAAGAGCGTCCATGATATTAACGACGTTGGAGGCCGGAGCGGTTTCAGGTTTCTTGCCTTTAGTGGTCTTCCTCGGTTTCAGTGCTTTCTTCTTCTCCTCGATGAGGGCCAGCAACGCTTCCTGGATAGGGTCCGAGACCATGGTGGGTGACCAATGTTTCGTCCGCTGTTTGATCAGCTTCTCTACCAAGGGCAGCGCGTCCTTCTCGGAGTCGGTATCGATGCCTTCGAAGTAGGATTCCTCCGGACGCACCTCGTCGCCGAAGCGAAGGGTCCAAAGCACGATGCCTTCGTCACGGGGTTCGAGGATGACCGCCCGCTCCCGGCGTCCGATGACGAGCTTCGACACGCCAACAACCTTCGACGCCTTCATCGCATCGCGAATGACGGAAAAGGCCTCATGGCCGACAGGGTCGTCAGGCGTGAGGTAGTGGGCTTTCTCCAGATAGGTCCAGCCGATGGATTCGGCTGGTACGAACTTTTCGATATCGATTGTTCGGACGGTGTCGAGAGCAACTGACTCCAGATCGTCGTCCGTCAGGATGACGTAGTCGTTCTCACCGCGCGCATAGCCCTTTGCCTCGTTTTCGTCTTTGACTGGTTTTCCCGTGATGGAGTCTACGTATTGGGAAACGACGCGGTTGCCAGTAGCGCGATTGAGGGTATGGAAGCGGACTTTCTCGGATTCCGACGTCGCCGGCGACATTGCCACCGGGCAGGTGACGAGGGAGAGCTTGAGGTAGCCTTTCCAATAGGGACGGGGTGCCATCGTGCGCTGTCCTATCCGGCTTTACGCTGCGGGGCGGCTGGTGCGGCGGACTTGGCCGCCCCGCGCGTCGCACGCTGCCGTTGGGTGCCTTGGTTGGCATTGGCGGCCGTGCGTTTTGGTTGTCTGGTTGATTTTCCTGCAAGGCCGGCGCTTTCGCGAAGGGCTGCCAGCAGGTCGTTGGGCTTCGAAACCCGCACCTTCTTCGGCTTCGGCAGAGACTTGCCCTCGATCTTCGCCTTCACAAGCTCTGCGACCGCCTGTTCGTAACGATCGTCGAAGGTCGCGGGATCGAACTCCCCGATCTTCGTCGAGATTATGTGCTTGGCGAGATCGAGCATCTCGCCTTCGATCTTCAGCTTCGGTATCTCCTCGAATGCGGCCTTCGAAGATCGCACCTCGTAATCGTATTGCAGGGTCGTGGCGACCATCCCGTTGCCGTGCGGGCGAATGAGCACCGTACGCATCCGCCGGAACAGAACTGTCTTCGCAATGGCCGCGACCTTCGCTTTCTTCATTCCGTCCCGGAGAAGCGTGAACGCGTCCGATCCCGCGCGGTCGCTCGGTGTCAGGTAGTAAGGCTTGTCGAAATAGACGTCATCTATCTCGGAGCAGGGGATGAAAGCCTCGATCTCGAGCGTCTTGTTGCTTTGGGGAATCGCAGCGGCGATCTCTTCCGGATCGATCATGATGTACCGACCGTCATCGACCTCGAAACCTTTGGTCTGTTCCTCTTTCGGAACCGGGTCATCGGTCTCGCTGTCGACGAAAATACGATTCACCCGGTTGCCCGTCGCTTTGTTGACGGTATTAAAGGTGATGCGTTCAGAGGTAGAGGCAGCCGTGTAGAGAGCCACGCCGCAGCTGACTTCTCCAACTTTCAGAAAGCCCTTCCACTGGGCACGGTGCCCTGACGCCATGACGCGATACTCCGAATCAATGATTCGCGACTCAAGTCCGGAGCAGGTGATTCGTTCCGACTCGAAACGAATCATTTTTCAATGGCTTACGACCTGATGTTGAGATTTTGAATCCGGACGCCTTGGCCGAGCAAACGAGCCAATTCTACCGTGGCGATTCAGGCGGTATCGTCCCTTGCCAAAGATGGTCCAGCCTCGATCAAATCCGGAAACCGAGTCTCGCAACGGTCAATGCCGGCCGCGGAAACCATCCTCGGACATCCCATCGACACACGCCTTCGGAGCTGCTGGAAGCTCAAGCTCGCTCCGTATTGTTTGACGAGTGCTTGTCGGTCGAGTTCGCCGCTACGGGCGCAGACGCGACATTCCACCTTTATCGTCGGTTTGCGAAACTCCCGCAGCGTCAGCAGCGGGCAGTAGGTATTTGTTCCCATCTATTACTTTCTATGAGGCTGTGCGTATCTTGTTTTCAGTGCATTGAAAATATTTGTTTATTAGTGAAATTCCTCCTGTGGACTGGGTGTGGATTAGGAAAATACACCTGAACATTCGCGTTGACTCACATGGTAATTGGGAACAAATAAAGAACAAGCTTGTTTTTGGCGATAATACGATGAAGACCGGACATGGCTCAGATGAGCGCCAACATCATTTCCGAGCTGAGGGAGCGCATCGCGCATCTCGAGGGCGGCATTGCTCGCAAGACGATCGTCTTGCCATTCGGTGTCCCGGAAATCGACCGCGTGCTGCCTGGTGGGGGCCTGACTTTTGGCGCACTGCACGAGTTCGCGGGGGGCGGCACGGATACGGTCAACGGCGCGGCGGCCGCCCTCATGGTCGCGGGGATCGCGGCCCGAACGAAGGGCAAGATTCTCTGGTGCCTGACCAGACCCGATCTGTTTTTTCCGGCGATCTCCCAGGCCGGACTGCATCCGGACAGAGTCATCTTCTGTGAGGGCGACAAGGAGGAGGATGTCCTCGCATCCATGGAAGAAGGTCTGACGTTCGGTGGCTTCGGAGCCGTGGTCGGGGAATTGGTTCGGCTGCCGATGACTGCGTCGCGCCGCCTGCATCTGGCGGCCGAGAAGACCGGGACGATGGCTTTGGCTGTTAGGCGATGGCGTCGCCAGGCGGAAGCATCTGACTACGGCCAGCCAACGGCATCGACGTCGCGGTGGCGCATCAGCGTGTTGCCGTCCGAGCCACTGCCAGTGGCAGGCGTAGGAAGGGCGCGATGGCTGGCCGAACTGATGCGGGTGAAGGCAGGCGAGTGTGCTGAGTTCGAAATAGGAGCCTGTGATGCCGAGGGTCGTATCTGTTTACTTCCCCTATCTGCCGACGGATCGGATCAGGCGGCATGGCGGACACGAGGTGCCGGCTGACCAGCCACTCGTGGTGATCTCGAAAAGCGGCTCGAAACGCTGGATTTCCGCAAGCGATGCCAATGCCCTCAAACTCGGACTGCGGATCGGCATGCCCGCGAGCAGGGTTCAGGCGATGGTCGCCAACCTCGTAATGGTCGATGCCAGTCCAGCTGAAGACGCCGTTGCGCTCAAGCGGCTGGCATTGTGGGCGCTGCGTCAATACAGTCCGGTTGTCGCTGTAGACGGAACCGACGGGATTGTCATCGATACCGAAGGGGCCGACCACCTCCAGGGTGGCGAGGGGCGTCTGATCTCAGGCCTCGTCAATATGCTTCATGCAAAGGGTCTTACCGCGAAGGCGGCTGTTGCCGACACTTGGGGCGCTGCGCATGCCATTGCCCGTCTGACGACCGAGACGACAACCGTCGTTCCGATTGGAGGTATAGCGCAAGCCGTTATGGGGCTGCCCACCCATTGTCTGCGTCTCGCGCCAGATACAGTCCACGATTTGAGGGCTATGGGCGTCGAGACCGTGGGCGAGCTTACGGCCATGCCGCGTGCGCCCTTGGCACTGAGGTTCGGTCCCGAACCCGGCAGGCGGCTGGATCAGCTGTTTGGCCGTGTCGCCGAGCCGATCGAGCCGCTGCGCACGCCAGAGCTGGTTGAGGTTTCGCGCAATTTCCAGGAACCGATCGGCGCGCCGGAGACAATCGAGAAATACGTCCGTCGTCTCGTGGGGCAACTGACAGCAAAGCTCGAAAGGCGTGGCCTCGGTGTGCGTCGCTCCGATCTCGTCATCCACCGCGTGGACAATACGACCCAGTCGCTGCGGGCCGGGCTTGCGAAGCCAGTGCGAGACCCGACACGACTGTCAAAGCTGCTCTGCGATCGCATCGAAAAAATCGACCCCGGCTACGGTATCGAAAAGATGGTTCTTGTCGCAATCATGGCCGAGCCGCTGGAGGAGAAACAGGTCGCTTCGTCCCTGATCGAAGAGGCGACCGTCGATTACACGCCTATCGTTGACATCCTTCAGAACCGGGGTCAGCGTCTCTATCGCGTGACCCCCATCGCCTCGGATGTCCCGGAACGATCCGTTGCCCGCATTGCCCCGACAGCCGAGGAAACCGGGGCCGACTGGGCAGCGAAGTGGGGGAGGCCTTTGCGCCTATTTGCGCGCTCGGAAGAGATCGAGGTGATTGCCGTCCTGCCGGACCAGCCGCCGGCGGTTTTCTCATGGAGGGGGAAGCGTCGTCGAGTGAGGCGGGCGGACGGCCCCGAGCGCATATTCGGAGAATGGTGGACCACTCCTCGAGAGATGCGGGCCGTTCGCGACTACTTCGTCGTGGAAGACGACGCCGGCGAGCGGTACTGGGTCTTCCGAGCTGGTGACGGCGTCGATGTGGCCACGGGCACTCACCAGTGGTTTCTCCACGGAGTGTTCGGATGATGAGATACGCCGAACTCCAGGTGACGTCGCATTTCAGCTTTCTCCGTGGAGCGAGTTCAGCCGAGGAGCTGTTCGCGACAGCTGCTAAATATGGCCTCGACGCACTCGGTATTGTCGACCGCAACAGTCTTGCAGGGATCGTCCGCGCCTGGGAAGCGTCGAAAACGACAGGGGTTCGCCTCGTCGTCGGATGCCGTCTCGACCTGACGGACGGAATGTCCCTTCTCGTCTACCCAACGGACCGCCCCGCCTATTCCAGGCTGACCAGATTGCTGTCGCTCGGGAAAAGCCGTGGTGGCAAGGGCAAGTGCATCCTCGATATCACCGACGTCGAAGCCTACCGTGAAGGGCTGCTGGCAATCCTCGTGCCGGATGAGGCAGATGACATCTACGCAGGCCAGCTCAGGAAGGTTGCGGCGATCTTCGGCGATCGTGCCTATGTCTCGCTTTGCCTCCGGCGTCGACCGAACGATCGCCTCAGGCTGCATAACCTGTCGAACATGGCGGCGCGTCATAGGGTGAAGACCGTCGTGACCAATGATGTCCTTTTCCATGAGCCGTGGCGGCGGCAACTGCAGGATGTCGTCACCTGCATTCGAAACGGCACGACCATCGACGACGTCGGGTTCGACCGCGAGCGGCATGCCGACAGGTTCCTCAAGCCGCCTGAGGAGATGCATCGGCTGTTCACCGACTATCCCGAGGCGCTGGCCCGGACGCGCGAGATCGTCGACCGCTGTCGTTTCGACCTCGGCCAGTTGCAGTACCAATATCCCGAGGAAGCCATTGTCCCGGGCCTCGACGCCCAACAGTCGCTGGTGAAGCTTGCGTGGGAAGGGGCGGCCGAGCGCTATCCGGAAGGCATTCCGGAAAAGGTCAGGAAGGCGATCCTTCACGAGCTGGAACTGATCCGCGAGATGAAGTACGCGCCGTATTTTCTAACGGTATTCAACATCGTCAGATATGCCCGTTCCCAGAGCATTCTCTGCCAGGGACGAGGATCGGCCGCGAATTCGGCGGTTTGCTATTGCCTTGGCATCACATCGATCAATCCCGAGACTTCCGACCTGTTGTTCGAACGTTTCGTATCGCGCGAACGCGACGAGCCGCCCGACATCGACGTCGATTTCGAGCACAATCGCCGCGAGGAGGTGATCCAGTGGATTTACGAGACCTATGGTCGTTCCCGGGCGGCGCTGGTGTGCACGGTCACCCGCTATCGCACCAAAGGGGCGCTGAAGGATGTGGGCAAGGCGCTAGGCTTGCCGACAGACCTGATCGAACAGCTGTCCTCAGGGGTCTGGGGCTGGTCTGAGGGTGTCGGAGCGCAACAACTCAAGGAGAACAATCTCAATACGGCCGACTACCGCTTGCGTCTCGCGCTCGAGCTGTCTTCACAGTTGATGGGCGCTCCGCGCCACCTTGGACAACACCCTGGCGGCTTCGTGCTGACCGAGGATCGTTTGGACGACTTGGTGCCGATCGAGCCAGCTTCGATGGAAGACCGCCAGGTCGTTGAATGGGACAAGGACGATCTCGAGGCCCTGAAATTCATGAAGATGGACGTCCTCGGATTGGGCATGCTGAGCTGCATGTCCAGGGCCTTCGAGCTGCTTGCCGAACACAAGGCCTTACCGATGGGGCTTGCCGACGTCCCACAGGAGGAGGCGCGGACATACGCGATGATACGGAAGGCCGACACGCTTGGGACATTCCAGGTGGAATCCCGTGCGCAGATGGCAATGCTTCCCCGCCTGAAACCGAGGACCTTCTACGACCTGGTGATCCAGGTGGCGATCGTGCGCCCCGGTCCGATTCAGGGCGATATGGTTCACCCGTATCTTCGCCGACGCGAGGGCAAGGAAGAGGTGGTCTACCCCACGCCCGAACTCGAGGCGGTCCTGAAGAAGACCCTCGGCGTTCCTCTTTTTCAGGAAAGCGCGATGAAGGTCGCGATGGTCTGCGCGGGCTTCACCGCGGGTGAGGCCGACCAGCTGCGCAAATCCATGGCGACGTTCAAACACACCGGCGGCGTCTCAAAATTCAAGGACAAGCTGATAACCGGGATGATCAACAACGGCTACACGCCGGAATTCGCGGAGCAGACGTTCGGGCAGCTCGAGGGCTTCGGTTCTTACGGCTTCCCGGAAAGCCATGCAGCCAGCTTCGCCCTCATCGCCTATGCCTCATGCTGGGTCAAATGCCATCATCCGGATGCGTTCTGCACGGCGCTGCTCAATAGCCAGCCGATGGGCTTCTACGCGCCCGCGCAGATCGTTCAGGATGCTCGAAAGCATGGTGTCGAAGTCCGGCCCGTCTGCGTTAACCGATCCCGTTGGGACTGCACGATGGAACCGATCGACGGGACCGACCGCTTTGCTGTCCGGCTGGGGATGCGCATGGTCAAAGGCCTGGCACTGAACGATGCTGCCAAAATCGTCATCGCCCGCGCCGACCAGCCATTCGCATCCGTCGACGATATGTGGCGAAGGTCCAGCGTTCCTGTAGCAGCGCTAGAGAAGTTGGCCGAAGCCGATGCGTTCCTGCCGTCGCTGAAGCTCGAGCGCCGGCAGGCGTCATGGGACATCAAGGCCTTGCGCGATGAACCCCTGGAACTGTGGGCAGCGGCGGCCGAACGCGAAGCCAGGACGATCCCGGAGATGCAGGAACCCGAGGTGATGTTGAAATCCATGACGCAGGGCAGGGAGGTCGTGGAAGACTATTCGCATACGGGGCTGACGCTGAGGCGGCATCCGGTCAGTTTCCTGCGCAGCGAACTTTCGAAAAAGAGCATTGTCACCTGTGCCGACGCCATGCGCCAACGAGATGGGAGATGGCTGATGACGGCTGGGCTCGTTCTTGTCAGACAGCGGCCGGGATCGGCGAAGGGCGTCATGTTCCTGACGCTTGAAGACGAGACCGGGATCGTCAACGCCGTGGTTTGGCCGTCACTGTTCGAGCGCCAGCGCCGGATTCTCATGGGCGCGAGCATGATGGCCATCAACGGGAAAATCCAGCGGGAAGGCGAGGTCGTTCATCTTGTCGCCCAGAGGCTGTTCGACCTGTCGTCAAACCTTGCGAACATCGGAGCGAGAGATGGAGAATTCCCGTTGCCGCACGGGCGGGGCGACCAGGTCAAGCATGGTGGCGGACCCGATCCGAGGGACAACCCGAAACCTGCAGTGCAGACGAGGGATATCTACGTTCCCGATCTGCACATCGATACGCTCAAGGTGAAGTCGAGGAACTTTCACTAGGCTGGAAAGCGTCAATTGCGGTCATCAGCAACGACAAATACTGGAAACACCGGTGTTCATAAGAATTCCATGCGGGGTTTCGCGCATGGGTATGCCGTGCGTCAGGCTCTGCGGCCAACTTCGTGAAGCGAGGTCAGTTCAGGTCAGGCTCAAGTCATGCGCGTACACGCCGAGACGCGTTCCCCAGCCGCGTACGAAGACGCCGATCCCCGGTGACAGGCGTAACCTAATGTCATCAGGGACGTTGCACACTCGGCCTATAAGAAAAGGCGTGTCCTCCAACATCACTGCAGAGTGGCAGTTCTTTCCCAAGCGATCGGCTAGTCGAAGTACCTTGAACGGAAGCGCAACTTCATCGCCTGCGATCAGTGGGAGTAGCAACGGCCAAATGAACAGGATACTGCTTCCCATAAAATAACCCACAAACGGGCCGACTATGACACCGAGGACGCGTTTCAGTTTGCTCATTCCAGCGCCTTTCCAACCAATCCAGACAAAAAGCGCGGCGGATAGGGAGCCCACAATGACACGCAGAGGATTTGTCCATTCCAACCACTCGGCAGACGGAATGAAATTGGAACCGACCACCACAGCCGACGAAACAAGGCCCAGCAATAACCAGGAGCAAACAAAAATCGCGAAAAACACTGGGACCCGCAATCTTTTGGGCTTAGTCGAACCTTTCATGAACGCCTCGTGAAATGATCTTTTTGGGGGAGCGTAGATAGTTTATCTCTGATTGCCTTCTGGTTGTTGTCAATAACCTCGATTTTATGCAGAACGCTGCCATGACGATAACCGACCAGTGAGATATTTATAAGCTTCGCGCTCGGGTTGGCTGGAATCGGCTGTCCGCCGCCCTTCAAAATCTCGAATACGATCTCGCTCACTTGAGACTAGCGAGGACGAAGTTGCGTAGGCAGATGTAGGCACGGCTGGGATGTGATGGCTTTGCGCCAACAGCGGCCATACGGCGGCCTGTATGAACAGTTGCGCCCACATCTAAAAGCTGCTCTTCTTGGCGACGCAGCCCCGGGGGATTATTTGCCGAACAGAATTGAATTTTTTGCTGCACTCATCATAGCGGTCGCGATGCCATCTTTGGTCCGGGCTGATGGCGGTGCATGGAACAGAGAAACGTTCGAATACTACGCTTCTATCATTCGTAAACAGCCGGCGACCCATTCACGAATTATCCAAGCATGTACTGAGAATGGGTTGGCAGCCATGACCGATCGAGCAAGGACGGAGGTCGAACGAGATAGCGAAATGCCTCGAGAGAAGGCAACTGCCGAGGTGTGCCGTCGCATGGTCAAGGGAATCGCGTCCGGTGCTGTGACCTACAAGGCTTATCGATCTTGGGCGGATGCGCCTGATGACAAGAGGGTAGTCTTCCCCGATTACAAGTAAGGTCTGCTACCGGCCCGAAGCTGTCGAGGAGCCGGTTACGCGCTCTTTCAAGTTGTATTGGGCGAGATGTGGTGTTCCTCGGTGCAACTCAATCAATCCCCAAAATCATTTCAGAAATTACACTGAACGGCCGAACATTTCACAATGACCTCTTGCCATTCGTAGTACCACAACAGACCTTGCGCGATAACAGTCGAGACCGCGACAACCAATATCATCTGTCGGAGCGTGAGAGATTTCCAACCTACAGACCGAGCTAGAAGTAGGCAGCTCGTCATTCCTGCCGGAAACATCAAAACTGGCACCCATGACACAAGCTCTGATTCAAATCGGTCTTTCGACGAACAGCACAAGAAGTATTTGTGGTCTTCCGAAAGGCCGAGAATGACCTCGGTCAACGCAATATACCCACTCCAAACCACCGACACCGGGCCAAGAAGAAACCCAACGACAGCGACGACGACGAACGCACCGAATAAAAACAGGAACAGATTCAGGCCAGCCAGAAAGGCGAGGGTTTTCAGAACGAGGAAAACTGGCGATGCCAGAACACAGAGCAACGCCGCCCACGCCCACTTTTGTCTCTGAGTTGGAAGGTTGACTTCGGCTTGCACATCCATGCGTGGCCTCTCATGTGTGAAAAACAAAGTGGCGGTAATGGTGGGTGGTGATTGGTCAAAAGCGGTGACTGTATGCGGATTAGCGGACTGTTGTCATATGTACCTTAGCGTGCAACTCTATGGCATAGGCTGTTTAGGCAAGGGCACATGGCGGTAACAACATTCCCATCTACACCCTGGTGGAGAATTGCTGTTGCACTAATTGTAGTGCCTTTGGTGGCGTCCTTCGCATTCGCTATTTACAGTCCCGCCTACGAGGGCCTCCCTAATATGAGGGAGCGCGTTATCCGAACAGCTGTAGTCGTCGCATTCTTCGGTGCGTATCCGCCAATTGTTGTATTGGGAATTCCATTGATCTTCTATCTCAGGGGACGGGTAAGGGCGTCCCTTGCAAATTGTGCGATAGCCGGGGCCTCCGTCGCGACCTTCCCGTGGTTATGCCTCATTGTGTTTTTTGGCCCGGATGAGGCCTGGACGAATGACCACATCACCTACCACAACGGGATGATGACGTTGTGGGGATTGCTGGAAGCTGTCGAATTGCTTGCAGAGATAGCTGTGTTCGGCATTGCTGCCGGGGCACTGTTCTGGCTGATAGCCGCCTCGGGCCTCAAAAATCGTCCCCCTTTAAAAAAAGTGTTTGAATAGCGGCTGTCGATATCGCGCCCAGTGATCGGATGAATGGTGGACGCCCGAGCCAAAAGCCGTGCATGGCGGCGATACGATCCGACGCCCGCTGGGCTTTAGCGAGGTCAGTAGCTGGTGAAGGCTCTTTCCGTCGCTATGCCCAATTATTGTTCTATATTTGTTCTTGTGATATTAGGGGCAGGTTTAGATGTAAGCGAGATCAGCGATGTCGCGCCTGTTTGCAGTCGCACGAACCGTGGAAGAGGTCGTTACGCACTTCCGGATCGATGTGGTGCCATCCTTCGAGGTCCCCTCCGAGACGGTTGAGGGCGCGCCTGGGCTGATCGTCGTCGAGAAAGACGGCCTACGCCTGCTGAAATCGCTCACTTGGGGATTCCCTCGTCAGACAACCGAGATGCGCCACAACGGGGAGCCGCCGAGTCGCATTGGCCTCGTAGCCGATCTGACCAATCGGCTCTGGAACAAGACCGTGGTCGACCCTCGTTATCGCTGTCTCATCCCGCTGACCCACTTCGCTAACCCCGATGGGCCGAAGGGCGAGAAGACCCGGGCCTGGTTTTCGATGAGCAGGCAGCCGTTCATGGCCTGGGCAGGATTTTGCAGAAACACTCCCGAATTCGGCCCGGTCTTCGCAGGAATGACAATGACCGCAAACGAGAAGGTGCGGCCGTATAACGATCGGATGCCAGCTCTTCTGAAGCCGGACGAATATGGACGATGGCTCCATGGCACCATCCAGGATGTCATC
>Ga0102590_1004180_pt1 | contig 12703 bp, 16 predicted proteins | sample AraplaMF_Col_mMF_FD_76859 | JGI IMG/M metagenome (GOLD analysis project Ga0102590, IMG submission 76859) | Arabidopsis root microbial communities from the University of North Carolina, USA - plate scrape MF_Col_mMF | ecosystem: Host-associated > Plants > Roots > Endosphere | place: USA...
GGGTGAAGGCATGCATCCGCGTCGTGTTCATCCAGGTGAAGAACGGCTTGCCGGCCTGGACCTGGCGCCTGATGAAGTCGATCGCGGCGGCGGTGGTCTCGTCGTCGATGGTCTCCATCCGCTTGCGGTTCAGCGGCCCGGTGTCCTCGATCCGGCCGCCGGCGACGCTGCGGATGACGCCGCGCGGACGATAGGCCTTGAGGAATTGCTGGTCGTCCTTCGGCCAGTACGGCTGTTCCGGCTCTTCCTCGGCGTTGAGGTGGTACAGATTGCCGAAGAACTCGTCGAAGCCGTGGTTGGTCGGCAGATACTCGTCGAGATCGCCGAGGTGGTTCTTGCCGAACTGTCCGGTCGCGTAGCCCAGCGGCTTGAGCGCCTGGGCGATGGTGATGTCGCCCTTCTGCAGGCCGACCGGAGCACCGGGAGCACCGACCTTGGAGAGGCCGGTGCGCAGGCAGGCCTGGCCGGTGATGAAGGTGGAGCGCCCCGCGGTGCAGCTGTTCTCCGCGTAATAGTCGGTGAACATCATGCCTTCCCTGGCGATGCGGTCGATGTTCGGGGTCTTGTAGCCGACCACCCCATGCGAGTAGGCGCTGATGTTGGTCTGGCCGACGTCGTCGCCGAAGATGACGAGGATGTTCGGCTTGCGGCCTGACGCGGCAGGCGTGGTGGCGGCAGCGGCCGGCGTGGGCGCCGCCTTCTGCGCCTGGGCGAATGCCTCGGTCGCGGCCGCGACCAGCGCGGTGCCGCCCAGGAGCACGCTGCGGCGGTCAGGAAACCCCCGGTGCTTTTTGTCGTTCATCGTTCACTCCCTTTCTGACGACGCATCGAAAGCCGACGTGACTGGTGGAGGTATCGATCGGTTCGGGATGCCGCGCGGCCGGGCGATAGCGGCGGCAATAATTCGGCGCGCACAGATGCGAGCCGCCCTTCAGCACCTTTCGCGGAATCCTGATCCGGGGCTGGGACGGGTCGTAACTTGCAGTCTCAAGGCCGCCGCGCGGATTTTGCGGAATGCAGCAGGCCTTGGCCGCGTCGGCTTGATGGCGCGACGACCAGAAGTCGGCCGTCCATTCCCAGACGTTGCCGATCATGTCGTGGACGCCGTAGCCGTTCGGCGGAAACGCGGTGACCGGCGAAGTGCGAGCAAAGCCGTCCTCGGCGAGATTCTCGACCGGGAAGGTGCCCTGCCAGATGTTGGCCATGTGGCGGCCGCCGGGATTGAGCGCATTGCCCCAGGCGAACTCCTCGTCATAGCGGCCGCCGCGCGCGGCGAATTCCCATTCGGCTTCGGTGGGCAAATCCTTGCCCGCCCAGCGCGCGTAGACCAGCGCGTCGCCATAAGCCACGTGCACGACGGGATGATCTTCCAGTCCCTTGAGGTTGCTGCCGGGGCCATAGGGGCGGCGCCAGCACGCGCCCTCCATGAAACGCCACCACCGGCTGGGATCGCGCAGATCGGTGATGCCGGGCCGCGGCGTGAACACCAGCGAGCCGGCATAGATCATGTCGGGCCGCGCGCCGGGATAATCCTTCGGGTCCGGCACGATCTCTGCCGTCGTGACATGGCGGGTGACGTTGACGAAGGCCTTGAACTGGCGATTGGTCACCGGCGTGCGGTCGATCCAGAAGCCGTCGACCGCGGCGCGGTGGCTCGGCGCTTCCTCGGGGTAATGGTGATCGGAACCCATGCGGAAGCTGCCGCCCGGAATCCAGACCATCTCGTCGGTGGATGCTTCCGCGCGCCGGCTGCGATCGATGTCGGCCTGCAGCATGATGGCATCCCCGCTGCGCGCTATTGCGGGCAATAGTCCCAGAAGCCCTGGGTGCGGGACGGATCGGTGTAGTACCAGCACATGCCGGCTGCAGGCGGGGCGCCGGCCCAGGCCGCCGCGGTCGCAGCGGTGGCAAAGCCGATCGCGGCCCCGGCGGCAATGGCGCCGCCGACCGGCCAGCGGTACGTGGCGGGACGCGCCCAGCGTACACCGGCACCGCCGCCACCGGGACGGACCACCGTTGTGCGGCGCACCGCCGCGCCGCGCGGACCGACCACCGCGGTGCTGCGCCGCACCGCGACGCCGCCACGCGGGCCGACCACCGCGCCGCCGCGACGCGCCATCGCCCGCACCGGTTCGGTCAGCGCTGGCAGCTTCAAGGCGGCTGCCGCCGGAGACAGGGGCGCGGACCAAACTGCGCTGCCGGGAACACAGATGCCGACAACGAGCAGGATCGCGGAGAAACCGCCGAGGCCCGGCGTGGCCGACTTGATATGCAAAGGCATGATCCAACCCTTTCACTCAGGCCCTTCGATCAGGCCTTTTCGTTGAGGCTCGCGCTGTGCAGCGCTTCCCATCAGGAGGCGGCAAGCAGGGTCTTGTTCCTTCGCCGGGTGGCGCCGGACGACAGATCTCGCCCGGCGCGATTGGCGCGGAGGTTGTGGCGTCAACGTAACACCACCCGTCAAATCTGTCATGAGCAGTTTGCGCCAATGCGACGCAACGCCGCTCGTTGGCTAATACGGCGTTGCATTTCAACGTCGTAAGAAACTTAGCAATTGACGAAAATGGGCGTTGCCGTTTTGACGGCGCAATTCGTTCATAGACTAGACCGCGAAGCGAGGAACCCGGACATGGCAAGGCCGGTCGAGACTGTCAGCGGCCGACACTCCGATGCCGCCTTCGCGGTGCACGAGACCCGCGTCGACAGTTTCGAGCAGCTTCGCGCGGCCACGCCGACCTCCAGTTCGGACATCATCCAGATCGAGGCCGGCCGGATGCGAGGCCGGCTGAAGCATGCGAGCCTTGCCGGTCTCTCCCTCGGCTTCGGCCATTTTTCGCACGGGCTGATCTCCCGCGGCGTCTACAGCAAGGACCGCGTCACGATCGGATTTTTGTTCGAGGGCCGGACCCGGAGGGCCGGGCCGATCGGGATGGTGCGGACGTGGTCTCCGGGGACGGAACATCAGCGGCGTTACCATGGCGGCGCGTCGTTCGGCGGAATTTCGGTGTCGCCCGACGATCTGTCGCACACCTTTGGGCCGGACAGCCGGCTCGGCGATCCAGCGGCATGGCAGCGGCAATATTCCTTTCGCGACGATCCGCAGACGGGCGCCGCGGCCGCGGATGCATTCCGCAGCATCATGTCCGCCTTCGAGAGCCGCACCGCGGCCATCACGGCCGGCCATGCCGAGTTCTGGAAGCGCGCGATCCTGGAGGCGGCGACCGCGGCGATCACCATCGCCGACGAGTCGAAGGTGTTCACGCCGGCACCGCGGAAGCTGGTGCGGGCGGCACAGGAGGTCATTGCGCAGTCCGACGCCGTGCCCATCCACCTCTCGGAACTCGTGACGGCGCTGCGCGTCTCGCGCCGCTCGCTGCACCGCGCCTTCGACGACGTGCTGGGCATTTCGCCGATGAAATATCTGCGGCACCGGCGGCTGTGCGAGGCCCGGATCATGCTGCGGGAGCGCAGCGATCCGGATCTGACGGTGGCGGACGTCGCCTTCAGGCAGGGCTTTTCCGACTGCGGCCGCTTTGCCGGCTACTACCGGGCGCTGTTCGGCGAAAACCCGTCCGACACGATGCGAGCGACACGGCCACTCGCGCGATGACGGCGGGTGACAAGGTGGAATGCGGCGTGGATGGGGTGGGCACGCTGAAATTTTCCATCGGACAGCCTTCGTAACTTCGGGACGCGTTCCGGAGGCGGCTTCAGCCCGCAGCCAACCAGGCGCGCTACGCGCCAATACAGCTCAATGCCTTCTCAGCAGGCCGCGATCCACGCTGATGTCGCCGTAGGCGGCGCAGGCCGCGTCCGGGTTCTTCGCCAAGGCCGCCAGCACCCGGCTGGCGGTTGTGCCGGCCGCCTCGAACACTTCACGGCGGAATTTGCGTGGATCGTAGGGGTTGCCGTCGTGGGCCTTGATGGCTGCGTCAAAGGCCTCGATCATGGCCATCGCGGCATCGGCGCTGCCGAGCAGCCTGGCGCCGATCTGCACGCCGCCGGCGCCGTTGAACTCGTAGCCGGTGCACCGATGTGCCAGCACCGTAGCCGCAGTGACGAACTGGTCGAGAAACATAGCCTCGGCGTCGCTGAGCGTCGCGGCGCGCGCCTGTGCCGGCATGACCGCCGCAAGCAACGCCAGGGCGCACAGTTTGCGTTTCATTGTCACGGTTCTCCCCGGCCCCGCGCCATCGCGCCAGGCCGCAGAAAATATCTCAGCCCTGCGACAGCGCCTGCAGGCCCTTGAACGTCAATCGTTTGGGGTCCTTCACGCCGGCGAGATAGCAGCGGCGAATGAAGCTCGTGACCTGGTCGCGGTCACAGCCGGTCAGGGCCACGACGGCGTCGATGGCAATCCTCTGGGCGTCCATGGACATCCTCATCAAATCAGCAGCCCGGCGCGGCCCAGAATACAAATCTCGAATTAATTCAACGTTAACCGTGCTCCCATGGTCGCTGATTCGCGGGCACCGGTGGATACGCGAAATGACGCATGAACCGGTTCAGACGCGAAAGGCGGCGGCGGCTCCCGGTGCCCGAAGCGCCTGAATTCAGGCCAGATAGGTATTGACCGGCCCCGATTATTTGTACACTTGTACAAATCCTTCAGGTTGGACAACGGTTCGATGACGCGAAATCCCAACATGCGGGAGGCGATCCTCAGCGCCGCCGAATTGTTGTTTTCGACCAATGGCTTCAATGCGGTCTCGATCCGCGATATCGCGCACGAGGCCGGCGCCAATCCGGGCAGCATCACCTATCATTTCAAGACCAAGGACGGCCTGCTGCTGGAGATCTACCGGCGGCACTGCGCTCCGATGAACCAGCGGCGCATCGAACTCCTGATCGCCGCCAGGCGGGTACGTGACCTGCAGGACCGGCTGGAGGCGATCGTGCGGGCCTATGTCGAGCCGGCGTTCCACTCGAGCAGCGACCTTGCCGGCGGCGGCGCGCGGTTCACGCGGCTGCGCGCGGTGATGTCGGCGGAAGGCAACGCCGTGGTCGGACGCATCATCGCCGAGATTTTCGACGACACCACCAACGCCTTCATCGCCGCGATCGAGGAAAGCCTGCCGGCGCAGCCGCGCACCACCATCGTCTGGCGCTGCCAGTTCCTGCTCGGCGCGCTGTATTATGCGCTGATCAGTCCCGAGCGGGTGACGCGACTGTCCCGCGGCGAAACCGACGGTGCCGACATGGCTCTGGCGATCGAGCAACTGGTGTCCTCCACCGTCGCCTCGTTGCAGGCGCCGGACATCGCGGGCGCCGAGCCTGCGAAGAGATCGATCCACCAGCACTGAAGCCGCAACAACAAACGAAAGGAAAATCCAATGGCAGCACAGAAGACCGGCCTCGTGGTCACGGCGCATCCCGGCGATTTCGTCTGGCGCGCTGGCGGCGCCATCGCGCTGCACGTCAAGAAAGGCTACCGCGTCAAGATCGCCTGCCTGTCGTTCGGCGAGCGCGGCGAAAGCCAGTTCGCCTGGAAGGAAAGCGGCGCCACGCTGGAGAAGGTCAAGGCCGGCCGCCGCGACGAGGCGCAACGCGCCGCGGAAGTTTTGGGCGCGGAAATCGAGTTTTTCGACTGCGGCGACTATCCGCTCAAGTTGAATGAGGCGCATTTCGACCGCATGGTCGACATCTACCGCGAGCTCAACCCGTCCTTCGTGCTGACCCATGCGCTGGAAGATCCGTATAATTTCGATCATCCCAATGCCGCTCATTTCGCCCAGGAGACGCGTGTGGTGGCGCAGGCGATGGGCCACAAGCCCGGCGCCAAATACACCTATGCAGCGCCGCCGGTGTTCCTGTTCGAACCGCACCAGCCCGAGCAGTGCAATTTCAAGCCGCAGGTCATCCTCAACATCGACGAGGTGTGGGAGACCAAGCGCAAGGCGTTCGAGATCCTGGCGGCGCAAAAGCACCTGTGGGAGTACTACACCCGCGTGGCGCTGAACCGCGGCGTCCAGGGCGGCCGCAACGCCGGGACCCCGATGACCTACGGCGAAGCCTATCAACGACTGTTCCCGGCCGTGGTCGGAGAATTGGGATGAAGCGGCTGCGCACGCTGCTGGGCGACTATCCCCACACGGCCGCGCTGAAAAGCGGAGCCGTTGCCTCCGATCAGCTGGCGCTCGATTTCGTCGCGTACTCGCCGACCAACAGGGGCTTCAAGCCAATGGTCCGCGAGCAGGCGTTCGACGTCTCCGAGATGGCCATCGTCACCTATCTGATCGCGCGCGCCTTCAACAAGCCGATGGTGCTGCTGCCCGCGGTGGTGATGGGCCGCTTCCAGCACCGCTATGCGCTGTATCATGCGGAACGGCCGCTGACGGTCAACGACCTCGCCGGCAAGCGCGTCGGCATCCGTTCCTTCACGACAACGACGGGCGCCTGGATACGCGGCATCCTCGCCAATGATTACGGCGTCGATCTCGATGGCATCGACTGGGTCTCGTTCGAGGAGCCGCACGTCGCCGAATTCGTCGACAGCACCGAACGGGCGGCGCCGGGCAAGAACATCCTGCAGATGCTGCTCGACGGCGAACTCGACGCCGTGCTGGGCGAGACATCCGATGACCCGCGGCTGAAACCGCTGTTCGGCGACGTCAAGGCGGAAGAGAAGACCTGGTTCGCCAAACACGGCGCGGTGCCGGTCAATCATTTCGTCGTCGTCAGCGGCCCATTGGCGGCATCCGACCCGCAGGCCGTGCGCGAAGTGTTTCGGATGCTGAAGGCGTCGAAGCAGGCCGTCAGCCAGGCCGATCCGGATCCGTTCCCGTTCGGCGTGGAAGCCATCCGGCCCTCGCTCGAACTGATCATCGATTACGCTGCCCAGCAGCGCCTGATTCCTCACGCGTTCCGGGTCGACGACCTGTTCGACGACGTCACGCGCGCGCTGCGCTGAAAGGACATTTCATGACATCTGCCATGACACCCGAGCCGATCTTCGACATGGCTCATCTCGGCCATCTGGAAATGCTGACGCCGAAGCCGGACGAGAGCCTGAAATTCTTTGTCGACGTGATGGGCATGACCATCTCGGGCCGCAAGGGAGAATCGGTCTACCTGCGCGGCTGGGACGATTATGAACGCTATTCGCTCAAGCTCACGGCATCGAAGACATCAGGCATGGAGCACATGGCGCTGCGCGCCCGCAGCCCGCAGGCGCTGGAGCGCCGCGTCGCGGCGTTGAAGGGCTCCGGCTTCGAGATCGGCTGGACCGACGGCGATCTCGGCCATGGTCCGGCGTACCGCTGCTACGACCCCGACGGCCACATCGTCGAACTCTATTACGAGACCGAATGGTACCAGGCGCCGCCCGACCTCAAGCCGGCCCTGAAGAACCAGGCGCAGCGCTTTCCGGCCCGCGGCGTCAACGTGCGGCGGCTCGATCACCTCAACTGCCTCGCCGTCGACATCAAGGCCAACCGCGAGTTTTTCGAGAAATATCTCGGGCTGCGGCTGACCGAGCAGATCGTGCTCAACGACGGCACCGAAGCGGCGATGTGGATGACGATGTCGAACAAGAGCTACGATTTCGCCTATTCGCGCGACCACTCCGGCACCAAGGGCCGCTTCCATCACGTCACCTACGCCCTCGACAGCCGCGAGGACGTGCTGCGCGCCGCCGACATCTTCCTGGAGAACGGCGTCTATATCGAGACCGGCCCGCACAAGCACGCCATCCAGCAGACCTTCTTCCTCTACGTCTACGAGCCCGGCGGCAACCGCGTCGAGGTCGCCAACGCCGGCGCGCGGCTGATCCTGGCGCCAGACTGGAAGCCGATCGTCTGGAGCGAGGAAGAGCGCAAGAAGGGCCAGGCCTGGGGGCTGAAGACCATCGAGTCGTTCCACACGCATGGCACGCCGCCGGTGGCGGCGAAGGGGCATTGACACTCCGTCGTCCCGGCGAAGGCCGGGACCCATACGCCGTGTCATCTCGTCTTGGCAGTGAGGCAAACGCCTGCTGTCATCTGCAACGCCAGGGATTATGGGTCCCGGCATTCGCCGGGACGACAAGTGCAGAGATCGCGGCTTAATACGCCCTCACGAATACTGCATCACCCCATCGTCGACCTTGCCGAACCGCAGCGTGACGATGTCCAGGGCGTAGTTCTGGTACAGCCGCCACGGGCGTTTGGAGCCCTGCTTCGGCATTTTGGCCACCGAGCGCTGCACGTAGCCGGAGGTGAAATCGAGCGACGGCAGTTCCGAGATCGACGGGTCGGTGTTGTGCGGCATGCACTGCCGGTAGCCGTGGCGATCCATGTAGTTGATCAGCCGGCAGACATATTCGCAGGTCAGATCGCATTTCAGCGTCCATGACGCGTTGGTGTAGCCGAACGACGAGGCGAGGTTCGGGATGTCCGAATACATCATGCCCTTGTAGTTCAAGGTCCGCGCGAAATCGACGGTGCGGCCGTCGACAACAACTTCCAGTCCGCCGAGGACCTGCAGGTTGAGGCCGGTGGCGGTGACGATGATGTCGGCCGGAAGTTCGGTGCCGTCCTCGAGGCGAATGCCGTCCCTGGTGAACGTATCGATGGTGTTGGTGACCACCTCGGCCTTGCCCTGCTTGATGGCCTTGAACAGGTCGCCGTCGGGCACGAGGCACAGCCTCTGCTGCCACGGATTGTAGCGCGGGGTGAAATGGGTGTTGATGTCGTAGTCCGGCCCCAGCGCCATCCGCACGCCGCCGAGGATCAACTGCTTGGCGCGGTCCGGCTTGCGCCGGCACAGCTGGAAGAAATACATGCCCCAGAATACGTTGCGCCAGCGGATCACGTGATAGGCCAGCCGCGTCGGCAACTTCGCGCGAATCTTGTTGGCGACCGGATCCTGTGCCGGCCGCGCCACCACGTAGGTTGGCGAACGCTGCAGCATGGTGACACGAGCCGCAGTCTTGGCCAATTCGGGTACCAGCGTCACCGCGGTGGCGCCGGAGCCGATCACCACGACGCGCTTGCCGGCATAGTCGACGTCATCGGTCCACTTCTGCGGATGCACGATGCGGCCGGCAAAATCCTGCGCGCCGGGAAACTCCGGCGAGTAGCCGGCGGCGTAATTGTAATAGCCGCTGCACATGAACAGGAAACCGCAGGTGAAGCGCACCAGTTCCGGGGCGGCGCCGCCCTCGCCGCTGCCGCGCTCGACCTCCACCGTCCAGCGCGCCTCCGGCGATGACCACGACGCCCGCCTGACCCGGTGATGGAAGCGGATCTTCCTGTCGATACCTTCATCCGACGCGGTCTGGCGAACATAGTCGAGGATCTGCGGTCCGTCGGCGATGGCCTTCGGATCGGTCCACGGCCGGAACGAATAACCCAGCGTGAACATGTCGCTGTCGGAGCGCACGCCGGGATAGCGAAACAGGTCCCAGGTGCCGCCGATGCAATCGCGGCCCTCCAGGATGGCGTAGGTCTTGCCGGGACAGTTGGTCTGCAGATGATGGCCGGCGCCGATGCCGGACAGGCCGGCGCCCACGATCAGCACATCGAAATGTTCGTCTGGCATGGCCGCCTCCCTGGAGCGGATTTAACCCGCAACCGGGAGCAATTGGCAACAGCCAAACCGGCGCCCGAAGGAGCGCTTCGCCCAGAGGATCGCTTCAGCGCCGACGCGATGGACACAAGTCCAACCCGCGCAGGTCTATTTTCCCGTCGCGAGGCGACGGATGCCCGATTCCGTCAAACCCAGTTCTCCGAGCCGCCTTACGGCATAGCCGAGAGCGACCAGCCGCTCCCAATGCAACTGGGGAATTTCGCGCTGCGCTGCACCCTTGCCGACCTCGCGCAGAGAGGCGAACTCGTCCGGATCGAGGACCAGGGGATCCGTCACGACGGAATCTCATCGGTCCAGACCTTGAAGGAGACAAGCGTGTTCGGCCCGAACGTCTGGGTGATCGGGACATCGGAGGCGTCGCGTCCCTGCGCGATCAGGACACGGCCGATACGCGGGACGTTGTTGCGCGGATCGAACATGTGCCAGCGCCCGCCGAGATAAGCCTCGAACCAGCCCGCAAAATCTCCCGCCGCCCACGGCAGCGGCGTGCCGATATCGCTGAGATAGCCGGTGCAATAGCGCGCGGGAATGTTCATGCAACGGCAGAAGGCAATGGCGAGGTGGGCGTAGTCACGACAGACGCCCCTGCCTTCGTCATAGGCTTCCCATGCCGTCCTGGTGGCGCGGGCGTGCTGATACCCAAACGCAATGTGGCGATGAACAAAGTCGCAAATGGCCTGCACCCGCATCCAGCCGGGTTGGGTGTTCTCAAACAGCTTCCAGGCGATGTCCGAGAGACGATCGGTCTCGCAGTATCGGCTGCCGAGCAGGTAAACCAGCGTCTCCGACGGAAGCTCTTCGACCCGATGCTGGGGTGCCGACGCAACCACCGGATCCGGCAGGCCGCTGTCCTTGATGATACCATCGGCGGCCAGGCGCATGTGGCCGGCGGGAGCAACGATGCGGCTGCACCAATTGCCGAACATGTCGCGGTACGGCGCAATCGCCACCACGGGATCGGTGGTCAGGAAGTCCGGAACAACGATGTCAGAGGCGCGGGTGAAGTGCGTTCCCAGCACCATGATCATGGGTGTCGGCTGCGGGAATTCGTAGTGCATCTCGAATCCGACCCGAAGCTTCATTCGCAATGCACTTTCCCTGATATTCACCTTGCGAGATGGCTACGAACCGCACGAATACAAGGCTTTTGTCGTGTCGTCGGCGCCATAACCGGTCAAATGCGCACAGGCGCGCAGAAAGCGATGGCTAATTGCCGGGAAAGCGCGCAAGGTGGCGGGATGGCCCAACATGATGGCATGTCCAAGCGAACGCGCGACGGTCGATGACCACGCGCACGCGACGGGAAAAGCTTCATTTCAAGTATCCTTTCCGGATCGAGGGCGTCGATCGCGTGCTGTCGCCCGGCGACTACGAGGTCGTCACCGACGAGGAGATGATCGAAGGCCTGTCGTTTCCGAGCTATCGCCGGATCGCCACCATGATCATGGTGCCCGGTGCGCCGCCGCGCCATTCTTCGGTGGAGATGATCTCGGTCAGTTCGGCCGATCTGGCCGATGCCCTGCGTATCGGTGCAGGTGCATCGGAATGACCGACACGCCGATCGATCTCGACAAGCGCCGCGGCATGGCGGCACAGAAGGCCACCGGTATCCGCCGCGCGCTCGCCGAAATCGAGGCCAATGCCAAACTGCTGCGCGACCGGCAGGGCGAGGCCGAAGCCCAGTTGCTGGCGACGCCCGCCACCTCATGGGTAGAGGCCGCGGCGAAGGCCCGCTACGTGTTGAACCTGTATGCGGCCCTACTCGCTCCCGCCGATACCCATCACCGCGATCTGGTCGCGGTCGTGCTGGCAGACTTCGCCCGGCTTTCCGACGAAGCCTGAACATCGCCATCGCTCGTCCCCGCGTTCCAGGCTGTCTGGAACGCCCAATGAAAGCTCCCCATGCAAAATCTTTCGCCGCGCCACGTGAAGACCGAAGAAGCAACTCGCCTCGGCGTCGTGTCCGGCTGGTATTCGACCAAGGTCAGCGGAACCTTTGTTTCCGGCCCGCACGATTCCGAAGCCGATTGCCTGCGCAGGATCTTGGAAATCGATCCGCCGCCGGTCACCAAGAAGCGGTCCCATTGAATGGCGAGGGCGCAGAGATGAACCTCGAGCGCGGCGACGTGATCGGTTTCGAGCATGACCGCATGGTGATGCTGTTTTCGATGAAGGACGGGACCAAGGAGATTCGCTGCGCCGTCTCCAGCTCGGCGATGGACGACCTGGACCGCGGCGTGAAGGCCAAGCCCGATCAGCGCGACGGCCAGTTCCTGCGGCTGCGCGACCGGATCGAGCAGTGCGCTTCGCGCAAGTTCCTCGCCGGGGAGTTCGAGGGGAGACCCCCTGGAATTATCCTGCGTAGTTTGGATTTCCGGTAGAACGGCATAGCTCAAGTTAGATCAACGACATTAGCTCCGTCATAGCGAGCCAGCGGATCGCGCGAATGCGCGCGCGATGACAGGCTCCGCGAAGCAATCCAGGGGCTCCGAAGAAAGATTGGATTGCTTCGTCGCTGCGCTCCTCGCAATGACGGATCTCACTTGAAGCCAGCAAAAAGCCCCCGATCGCTCGGGGGCTTTTCCTTGATGCGATTCAGGACGTCCCTGTCAGTACCGGTAATGGTCCGACTTGAACGGGCCTTGCTGCTTCACGCCGATATAGTCGGCCTGGTCCTTGCGCAGCTCGGTCAGCTTGACGCCGATCTTGGCGAGGTGCAGGCGGGCGACCTTCTCGTCCAACGACTTCGGCAGCACGTAGACTTCCTTCTTGTACTTGCCGTCCTTGTTGTTGGCGAACAGTTCGATCTGCGCCAGCGTCTGGTTGGTGAACGACGCCGACATCACGAAGCTCGGGTGGCCCATGGCGTTGCCGAGGTTCACCAGGCGGCCTTCCGACAGCAGGATGATGCGGTGGTTGTCCGGGAAGGTGATCTCGTCGACCTGCGGCTTGATGTTGGTCCATTTCAGGTTGCGCAGACCCGCGATCTGGATCTCGTTGTCGAAGTGGCCGATGTTGCAGACGATGGCGCGATCCTTCATCGCGCGCATGTGCTCGATGGTGATGATGTCCTTGTTGCCGGTGGCGGTGACGAAGATGTCGGCGCGGGGCGCGGCGTCTTCCATGGTCACGACCT
>Ga0102590_1004181_pt1 | contig 12702 bp, 14 predicted proteins | sample AraplaMF_Col_mMF_FD_76859 | JGI IMG/M metagenome (GOLD analysis project Ga0102590, IMG submission 76859) | Arabidopsis root microbial communities from the University of North Carolina, USA - plate scrape MF_Col_mMF | ecosystem: Host-associated > Plants > Roots > Endosphere | place: USA...
GGTTCTCCACGGCCGATAAGATCTCCGACATCTCTGGCCGCGGCGTCGGCATGGACGTCGTCAAGCGCTCGATCCAGGCGCTCGGCGGCCGCATCAACATCACCTCGAAGCCGGGCCAGGGCTCCGTCTTCACGATGAGCCTGCCGCTGACGCTCGCCGTCCTCGACGGCATGGTCGTCACTGTTGCCGGCCAGACGCTGGTGGTGCCGCTGACGGCGATCGTCGAGACACTGCAGCCGGAAGCTGCCGCGATCCATTCGTTTGGTGCGAACCACCGCTTGATCTCGATCCGCAACAGCTTCTGCCCGCTGGTGGATGTCGGCCGGATCCTGAACTTCCGCGCAACCCAGGCGAACCCCGTCGAAGGCGTTGCTCTCCTGGTGGAATCGGAAGGTGGCGGACAGCGCGCGCTCATGGTCGATGCGATCCAGGGCCAACGCCAAGTCGTCATCAAGAGCCTTGAGGCGAACTATACGCACGTTCCCGGTATCGCTGCCGCAACCATCCTCGGCGATGGCCGCGTGGCGCTCATTCTGGACGTCGATGCCGTTGTCGGCGCTTCGCGCGGTCAGGCGCTGAAGCAGGACGTATCGCTGGCAGCGGTAGGATAAGCTTATGTCGTATGCCGTGAAAAATCTGAACGAGAGGGACCGCGAGTTGATCGCGTTCCGCGTCGGGGATCAGGAGTTTTGCGTAAATATCATGTCGGTCCGCGAGATCCGTGGCTGGACGCCAGCAACGGCGATGCCGCACTCGCCGTCCTACATGAAGGGTGTCATCAACCTGCGTGGCGCGGTGCTGCCAATTATCGACCTGTCCGCCCGTCTCGGCATGAAGCCGGCGGTGCCCTCGCAGCGTCACGTGATTATCGTGGCGCAGGTATACCAAAAGGTCGTCGGCCTGCTGGTCGATGCTGTGTCTGACATTCTGTCCGTCACCGAAGACAATGTGCAACCGACGCCGGAAATAGCCTCCGAACTGCAGCGTCAGTTCGCCCGCGGTATCCTGGCGATCGACAAGCGCATGATCTGCCTGCTCGAACTCGAAGCCATTTTCCCCGAAACTGAAAGCGAAGCCGCATGAATGTCCTGAGTGCAAAAGACATGCGGCAGGGAAGCCCCGAGGAGGTGCTGGCGAGCGGAGAGTACCCGCTGACGCGCCGCGACCTCACGGAAATCGCTGCGATGATCTACTCGGATGCCGGCATCTTCCTGAACGAGACCAAGGCGTCGCTGGTCTATTCGCGTCTGTCGAAGCATATCCGCAACCTCGGCCTGTCCGGATTTCGGGAATATTGTGCGCTCGTCTCCTCGCCGGCCGGTGCCGCGCCTCGCCGTGAGATGCTGTCGCATCTGACGACGAACTTCACGCGCTTCTTCCGCGAGAACCACCATTTCGAGCATCTGCGTGACCATGTGCTGCCGGAACTGCTGCACCGCGCGAAGACGGGCGGTCGGGTCCGCATCTGGTCGGCCGCCTCCTCGGATGGCCAGGAGCCCTATTCGATCGCGCTCACCGTTCTGTCGATGATGTCTAATGTCGCGGACTACGACTTCAAGATTCTGGCGACCGATATCGATCCGAAGATCCTGGCGATCGCCCGTGCGGGCGCCTACGACGAAAATGCGCTCGAAACTGTCTCGCCCGCCATGCGCAAGCAATGGTTCAGTGAGGTCGAGGTTCAAGGACGGCGTAAGTTCCAGGTCGATGATCGCGTCAAGCGTCTGATCACCTATAACGAGCTGAACCTGATGGGGCAGTGGCCGTTCAAGGGCAAGTTCGACGTCATCTTCTGTCGGAATGTGGTGATCTACTTCGATGAACCGACCCAGATGAAGATCTGGTCGCGATTTGCGGATCTGATGCCGGAAGGCGGCCATCTCTACATCGGTCATTCCGAGCGCGTCTCCGGTGACGCCAAGCATGTCTTCGACAATGTCGGAATCACGACCTACCGCTACACGAGCAAGGGCGTGGGGAGGAAGGCATGAGCGCACCAGCTAAAGTTCTCGTCGTCGACGACTCCGCCACGATGCGCGGCCTGATCACGGCTGTGCTGAGCGCCGATCCGGAGGTCAACGTCATCGGTCAGGCAGGCGACGCGCTCGAGGCACGCGAGGCGATCAAGAAGCTGAACCCTGATGTCGTGACGCTCGATATCGAGATGCCGAACATGAACGGCCTCGACTTTCTCGAGAAGATCATGCGGCTGCGCCCAATGCCTGTCATCATGGTCTCGACACTGACCCATCGCGGCGCCGATGCCTCGCTGGCAGCGCTTGAAATTGGCGCATTCGACTGCGTCGGCAAGCCGCTTCCGGGCGATTCTCGTCCCTTCGGCGATCTCGCCGAAAAGGTGAAGGCGGCCGCCCGTTCGCAGCGTCGCCAGTACACGCAGCCGGCGCCGGCCGCTCCGCCACCGGCGGTGGCCGACTTCCGTGTCGGGCGCAAGATCGTCGCTATCGGTTCGTCGACCGGCGGCGTCGAGGCATTGATTGCGGTGCTTCAGAAGTTTCCGGCAAACTGCCCGCCGACTGTTATCACACAACATATGCCGCCGACCTTTACCAAGAGCTTCGCGGAGCGCCTCAACCGGCTCTGTGCGCCCGTCGTCCAGGAAGCGACGGACGGCGCGCGCCTTGAGATCGGCAAGATCTACCTCGCGCCAGGAGGCGAGCGCCACCTGCAGGTTACCAACGCCCATGCGCCTTGCTGCCGCCTGATCGAACGCGATCCGGTGAACGGTCACCGGCCATCCGTCGATGTGCTGTTCGACTCGGTGGCCGAGCTGGCCGGTCGCAACGCCGTCGGCGTGATTCTGACCGGCATGGGGCGCGACGGAGCCGCGGGTCTCCTGAAGATGCGCCATGCCGGCGCGCGCACCCTTGGTCAGAATGAAAAGACCTCGGTGGTCTATGGAATGCCACGGGTCGCCTACGAACTCGGTGCCGTCGAGCAGCAACTGCCCCTGAACGCCATCGGCGAAGAAATTCTAAAAATGACAGCCGCCCGAAAGGAAGGAACGGATTAATGTCTATCGCAGAGAAAATCAAAGTTCTGATCGTCGACGATCAGGTCACCAGCCGTCTGCTGCTCAGCGATGCGCTGACCCAGCTCGGCTTCAAGCAGATTACCGCTGCCGGTGACGGCGAGCAGGGCTTGAAGATCATGACGCAGCAGCCGCATCACCTCGTGATTTCCGACTTCAACATGCCGAAGATGGATGGTCTCGGCTTCCTTCAGGCTGTTCGCGCCAACCCGGCGACGAAGAAGGCGGCTTTCATCATCCTGACGGCGCAGGGCGACCGTGCGCTGGTCACGAAGGCCGCGCAGCTTGGTGCTAACAACGTTCTCGCCAAGCCCTTCACTATCGAGAAGATGAAGGCGGCTATCGAAGCCGTATTTGGAGCATTGAAATGAATCTCGACGTTGCAGCCCGCCGCGTCAATATCATCCAGGGCGAATGGAAGGTCCTGAATGATCCGAACGCGGTCCTGACGACCATCCTTGGATCGTGTGTAGCTGCATGCCTGCGAGATCCCGTGGCGGGCGTTGGAGGAATGAATCACTTCCTCCTGCCGGGGACTGGAAACACACCGATGACGGGCGGAGACGCCACGCGTTACGGCGTCCATCTGATGGAATTGCTGATCAACGGCCTCCTCAAGCAGGGCGCGCGCCGCGACCGCCTGGAGGCCAAGATCTTCGGCGGAGCGAAGACGATCTCGACATTCTCGAATGTCGGTGAACAGAACGCCGCTTTTGCCGTGCAGTTCCTGAAGGATGAGGGTATTCCGGTCGTCGGCTCCAGCACAGGTGGTGACCATGGGCGCAAGCTCGAATACTGGCCGGTTTCCGGGCGCGCTCGGCAGTACCCGTTGACCGGTGCGGAAACGCAGAGAACTGTTGCGCTTGAGCAGCGACCGGCGGCTCCGCAGAAACCCGTTGAAACCAGCATCGAATTCTTCTGAGGGCGAGGACCTTATTGATGACCGTGAATGCAATGACAGAGCAGCCGTCGCCCGCTGAAGCCCTGCCTGATGTCCTGATGCGTATCGTCTCGGAATTGCATGACGTCGCCTATTTGATCGAGCGGATCGAGCCGCAGCTCCTCGACGTGGGAGGCGGTGCCGAACTGCTGAACTCGCCGGAAAGCATGAAAGTGATGCAGGGGATTGACCTCGCCGTGCAGAAGACACGCGGTCTTGCCGAGTTCATTGACACGATCACCGGAGAAATACCGCAGGATTGGGCAGTCGATGTCGCAACGGCGTTGAGCCTGGTGAAACTGAGTGAAATGCAACGAGCGCTGGGTGGTGGTGCCAATCACTATGGCAATGTGCAGCCCCTGGCGAAGGCAGCCGGAGACTTCGACTTCTTCTGATCCGTTTCTACTCGCACATCCCCGCGAAACGCTCGCACAAGTTTCGGCATCTATCGTCGAAATGAGGCAATAAGCCCGCTTTGTCTGTGACGGTCGTGCGAGAACAGAATGAATCTGTTAAATCAATTAGTTCAAGTTTTTAAGAACTTCAGTTCGCTAGGGCGGAATCGCCTGCTGGCGCTGGCTGGCGTGGGCGTCGTTTCCGTCGCGCTCATCCTTGGGGCGGCCTTTTTGGTCAACAAGCCGGCTCAGGAAACGCTTTATGTCGGGCTTGATACGCCTGATCTGAACCAAATCAGCATAGCGCTCGCCGAAGCGAACATCGGCTTCCAGGTAGGAACCGACGGGACCAGCATTACAGTTCCCGCTGGCATGACGGGCAAGGCGCGTCTCCTGCTCGCCGAACGCGGTCTCCCGAACAGCGCCAACGCAGGCTATGAACTTTTCGACAATGTCGGCTCGCTTGGCCTGACGTCGTTCATGCAGGAAGTCACGCGGGTTCGCGCGCTTGAAGGCGAAATTGGCCGCACGATCCAGTCGATCTCGGGCATCACAGCTGCTCGCGTCCACATCGTCATGCCCGAGGTTGGCAACTTCCGCAAAGCCGAACAGAAGCCGACTGCTTCCGTGATGATCCGCGCAAGCGCCGCCACCGGCCGCAACGCCGCGACGTCGATCCGCCACCTTGTTGCGTCAGCCGTTCCCGGCCTCGACGTCGGTGATGTCACGATCCTTGATTCGGCTGGGCAACTGCTCGCTTCCGGTGACGAAGCCAGCAACAGCTCGCTGAACCGTTCGCTGAACATCGTTCAGAACGTCCAGGGCGAAGTTGAAACCAACATCGACAAGGCGCTCGCACCTTTCCTCGGCATGGACAACTTCCGTTCCAGCGTCACGGCGGAACTGAACACCGACAGCCAGCAGATCCAGGAAACGACCTACGATCCGGAATCGAAGGTCGAGCGCTCGATTCGCACGACCAAGGAAGCCTCGCAGTCACAGCAGAAGCAGTCCGACAACGCGACCACGGTCGAGCAGAACATCCCGCAGGCAGCGCCTGACTCGGGTGGCGCCAGCGGTCCAGAATCGCAGGACAAGTCTGACAAGAAAGAAGAGCAGACCAACTACGAAATCAACAGCAAGACGACCGCAACGACGCGTAACAGCTACAAGATCGAAAAGCTCTCCATCGCCGTCGTCGTCAACAAGGGTCGCATTGCTCAGATGGTCGGCGAACCCGCCGACCAGGCGAAAGTTGATGCTTACCTTGCCGAAATGCAGAAGATCGTGGCATCGGCGGCTGGTATCAGCACCAACCGCGGCGACGTGGTGACCGTCACGGCAATGGACTTCCTGGAGAACCAGCTCCTCGAGGAAACCGGCGGCGGCGTCCGCGTCATGGATATGCTGAGCCGCAACCTGGCCGGCATCATCAACTCGCTCGCCTTCGTCGCGGTCGCCTTCTTGGTGATCTGGATGGGCGTCCGCCCGATGATCCGCAGCGTGACGGGTAACGGCACGGCAGTCATCGGCGACACCTCGCCGGAAAGCGCCGGTCTCGAACTTCCGGATTTCGCTCCGGCGGGAGGTGTGGGCGCCGGTGGTGCACTCATGGACGGCTTCGGTTCGGACTTCGGCTTCGACAGTACCGAGGACCTGCTCAGCCTTGGCGACGACGACGGCAACTTCAACCGTCGCGTCAAGGAAGGCCCGGAACGCAAATTGGCGCGGATGGTCGAGATCAACGAGGAGCGCGCCGCGAAAATCCTCAGAAAATGGGCTGTCGACAACGCAGCCGCATAAGACAAGGCCGGGCAACCGGCCTTTTTCTTTGCCCACACGCTGCACGGCGATCCAGCCATATTTTGCCATCGCTCTAATGCGGACGTGAAGATTTCTGAGGATAGACCTTGACAGAGGGCTGATATAGCCACGCGTTTTACGCGAATCGTATTGTCAGATTTCCCCGAATCACTTTAATTTAAGAATTCCTTAACAAGCGGAATTTGTGCACGAATCAGGGCACGAAATGCAGAAAATGTAAATCCCAAGAACTCGGAGATGGTGAATTGTGCCACCTATCGTAATCTTGGGTGATTCGCGGAGAGGTCGTAATTTGTTCAGGAGCATGCGGATCAAGCTTCTGTCGTAGGTGGTTTACAGCCGCGGGGTTTTGCCAATGGACATGCATATATTGCAGGCTCTCAAGAGCGACACGCACAAGGCAAACTTCGTTGGCATCGCGGCGACAAACCTCTCTTCGCGCGACGAACTGATCGCACAACTCTGCGAGATCTCGAGCACGGGACGGTTGCAACCCGGCCTGCGCGCATTGACGGATTATGTAGGCGCGTCGCACTATCTCTTGGCGCGCGCGGACCTGGTGCAGGAGGCGGGCCTCGATTTCGTCGTCTCCTCGGACTGGCCATTCGACCTCGTCACCAATCTGGCGCACACCTTCGTCGGCGGCTTCGCCCGGGCGACGGAGCTCGAAAAGTGCATGCAGCTCTTCCAGCCGCATTTTGCGCTCCTGCCGGATACGGCGGACGCCCCCGACGGGGCCAGCCGCCAATACTGTTCGCTGATGTTCAACATCGGCCGCTCGCGCCTTGTGCTGATGTTCCTGTTTGATGATGGGTTCATCCTGTCGCAGGAGCGGTTGCGTGACGTCGGGCTCCTGACGGCCTATTTCGCCAGCTTCCTGCAATGCGGCGCTTCGAAGGCTGACCGGGATTTTGAATTGACCGATCGGGAACTGGAGTGCCTTTTCTGGATCGCCGAGGGCAAGACGAGCGACGAGATTGCAATGATCCTCGGCATCTCCCGTAACACCATCAACAACTACATCACCAGTGTCATGCGAAAGACGGCTACGAAGACTCGTTCCGAAGCCATCGCATTCGCGGTGAGGAACAATCTCGTCTAGGGGGACGGCGTTATGGGGCAGCCATCCGGTCGGTCGATGGGAACTTCGGAAATGATGCGCAGCGCGCGGGTCAACAAGGTGGCGAGCCGGTCTGACCTGTTCCCGCGTCTGATCGGCATGCAGAAACTCGCCGATGCCCAGAATTTCGCGGTCTATCGTATCAGCGCCGCTGGCGTCCCGGCAAAGCAGCGCCTAGTCTGCGAACTGGAAAATTGGGGTTCCGTCAACAGCGGCTTCAGCCGGGCGTTCATCGACGCCCACGGGGAGATGCTGCTCGATCACATCGAGAAGTCGCTTCTTCCTGTTGTATGGGCCGGAGGGCTCGATCGCGCCGCTCCCCAGCCTGCCAGTATCGCTCCTTTCATGAAGCGCCTGACGGACGGCCTGGTTCCGTTTTCCGGCATCGCGTTTCCGGCGCGCCTCGGTGCCGTTGGCAACGGCTTTGTTGTCTTTACCGGCGACGATCTCGAGCCGGCGAGCAATATGATCGTCGAACTGCACGCGAGATCGTGCCAGATCATGATCGACCTGCTGTCGCTCGACGAGCGCCGCGTAGCGGCTGCCGAAGCTCTCAGCGAACGCGAAATTGCCTGCCTGCAGCTTGCCGGAGACGGTCGCATCAGCGAAGAGATCGCAGAGAAGCTCGGGCTCTCCGTGCATACCGTCAACGCCTATCTCGGCTCGGCAACGATCAAGCTGGATTCGGTCAACCGAATCCAGGCGATCGCAAAAGCCATCCGCCTTGGATATATCAGCTGATGTGAAGGCGCGGGCGGTTTAGCTCGCCAGAGCCTGCAAAGGTTCTACGTTGAAGCGTGCGTCGCGCAGGCTTTGCTGTAGGAAAGCGGTGTTTTCGTCGGGATCCGCCGAGGGATTCTGGAACGCGATGTGGTTGATCTCGATGCCGGCGTGCGCCTCGGCAAGCGTCAGCTGCGCATAGATCGTAATGCCGCGCGGTTTGACCTCGAGGTCGATCACCACTTCGGGCTTGCCGCCCCACTCCAGCGTGTAGCTGCCGCCATGGCCGAAGTTGACAGTGCCGGGGTGGAAGAAAAGCTCGGCGGCCGACGATACCAGATCGGAAAGATTGCCGTAGTACTCGAAGCGCAGAAGAGAGATGAGATCCGAAGCGTCCAGAAGCCGCAATTCCGTGGCAACGGGGCTGATTGCTTCAGCAAGGATTTTTTCACGCTGGGCAGAGTAGGGGCATTTTTTCATTCGGCTATCTTACCCGTTTGTTCTTGGCTTGCGTCGCGTAAACCCGATGAATGAGTTCCGCGACTGCCTTGTAGAATACAGACGGTATGACACTATCGACCGAGACTTGCGCAAACATGGAGCGCGCGAGAGGCGGGTCTTCGAAAACGGGTATTCCATTCTTTTCCGCGATCTCTCTGATTTTCAACGCAATTAGGTCCTGGCCCTTGGCGACGACGACAGGCGCGTCATTTTCCTCGCGCACATAGCGCAGCGCGACGGCAAAGTGCGTCGGGTTGGCGATGACAAGCGTCGCGCGATCGACGTTGGCAATCATGCGGCGGCGAGCGCGGTCGCGCATCAGCGAGCGCTGGCGGTTTTTAACGAAGGGGTCACCCTGCGACTGCTTGTTTTCTTCCTTGATCTCGTGCCGCGTCATCTTCAGCTCGGTGAACCAGTGATAACGCGTCCAGAAGAAGTCGGCGATGGCCACGACGGCGGTAGCGATCAGGACGACGATGGTGATCTTCTGCATCGACGTCATCATGCGCGCGAAGATCGTCTGCGGATCGGAGAACATCGCGTCGATCGCGTTGAAGTATTCGCTTTTCAGCACAAAGAACATGACGACGCCAACGATCACGATCTTCGTCAGCGATTTGCCGAACTCGATGAGCCCAGGCAGGCTGAACAGCCGCGACCATCCCTTGGCGATTGAAATGCGCGAAAACTGCGGCCGTATGCGCTCGAGTACCGGCGTTGGCAGGTTCTGCGAGATGGAGGCGGCGACCCCAAACACCATGAACAGGATGAAGGCCGGCGCGAGCAATGCCGCCGAAACCCAGCCCAGGTGAACAAACAGGGAGAGAACGTCCGGCCCCGTCTCAATCTTCCATTGGTCGGGCTGCTCGAAAATATCCTTCAGCGCCCCGCCGACCTTGCTGAGCCCGCTCGGCAGGAAGAAGATGATGTAGACGAAAGTGGCAAGAACAGTCGCAAAGAGGGGCACTTCGCGCGAAAACGGCACGTTGCCTTTCTCGGCAGCGTCGCTTTTCTTTTTCGCTGTCGGGTCTTCTGTTTTGCTGTCCTTGTCGTCGTCGGCCAAGGCCGAGGCCCTCCATCAAAAGAAACGGCCGCGCCAGGGCGCGACCTTTCCTGAAGGGTATCTCGCTTTTACCGCCGCGATCAACCGGGGCAGCGGGGAGGGGACGCTTCGTGCACAACAACAGCGGCTTAAGCCGCTGCAGAGCCTTCGCCCTCGGTCTCCTTGAGCTGGATTTGCCCGGAGTTTGCCAAGCGGATCGCTTCCTGGGCGATGGCGCGGCGTGCGATAGCAATCTCGCGCGGATTGATGCCGACGGTTCCGCTCTGCAGATCCGATTCGATCATGCGGCGCTGGCGCGGGCTGATCGATGCCAGGACTGCCTCGCGCATATCGGCGGACGACCCGCGCAATGCCATGGTCAGGATGTCGGCCGAGATGTCGTTGAGCAGCATCACGCGGCTGCGCTGCGGCATGAGCATGAGGTCGTCGAAGAGGAAGATCTTCGGGCGGACCTTGTTGACCGATTCGCGGCTGATCGATTCGAGCGAGGTGAGCAGGGTATCGACCTGCGGCTTGTCCATCTCGTTCATCAGCTCGGCAACCTTCGTCGAGCCGATCGAATTCTTCTCGGCCTCGATCTCCGCCAACAGGCTCATCACCTGTTTCTCGATGATCTGTGCGGCCTTGGGGCTGACGGATTTGAGGTTGACGGTGCGGTTCATGATGTCCGCGCGGCGGCCGTCCGGAATCTGCATCAGGACCTTGGCGCCGAACGAAGAGGGCATCATGGAAAGAATATAGGCAACCGTCTGCGGATGCTCGCGCAGGAGGAACTTGCCGATGAAGGCCGGGTCGCCCTCGCCGAGACGGTCCCAGATCGACGTTTCGTACGCCTGGAAGGTGGTACGACGGCCGAGAAGGCTATCGACTTCGTCGGGCGTCAGGCCTTCTTCAAGGATGCTCTCGATCGCCCTGGCGTTGTCCATAAGACCGGCGCCTTCGGTGAACAGATCCTCAAATTCAGCGACAAGCCCGAGCAGCTCATCCGGCGGGATGGCGCGCAGTGTCTGCGCCGAGCCGATGATTGTCTGCAGCTCGGCCTGCGTGAAATACTTCAGCAGCCTGCCGGCGACCCCTTTCCCCATAGCGAGGAGAACAGCCGCCGCCTTTTCAGCCTGGGTCAACGGTTTCTCGGCTAGAGCGCCGCCGAAATCGTCAAAGTCCATCATGGTCTAACCTCTCCGTCCCTGCACCGGGATCAGGCTTTTTTCGTACTCAAAACTTCTATCAGTTTGACGCCGAAACGCGTGTCGTCGTTTTCCAGAACAGTGATCTCGCCGCGAGCGATCTTGCGGCCATTCACCATGATTTCGACCGGTTCACCGATCTTCTTGTCGAGTGCGATCGTTGCGCCTTCGTTCAGGTTCATCAGCCCGGCGACCTGCATTCGGCTGCTGCCGAGCATGATCTGAACGTCGATCGGGATGTCCATGATCAGGTCGAGGTTCGACTGCATGGCGCTGCCAAGCGGCGCCGGTTCGGAAGCGACCGCACCAAAGGAGCCGTCGCCGAAATCGGCGGAGCCGCCAAAGTCGGATGTTGCGCCGAAATCGCTGCCACCGAACCTGGAATCGCCAGCGGTATCCTCGAAATCGCCGCCAAAGGTGGACAGATCGGTGCTGCCGCTGAAGGCGTCGCTCTCCGCGGCGAAATCGGGCAGGCCGCCTTCCGCGTCGGTTTTCAGGACGCCGCGCAGGTCATCGATGGCCTGATCAAGCTCGGCCTCGTTGCCCGGGAGCTCCAATGAAAGGTCGCTGTTCTTGGGTGTCTTCTTCGTCGCCATGAAATCACTATTCCAGTTGAAACTTGCCTCAAGCTGCCGTGCGGCCAGCCCGGTTGGAAAATGGGCTAATTCATCAAGTGGCGGATGAGTTCGTCATCCGAGTTAATCGTATGCTTCACCCGGACGGTATAATTCTCGCCCGAACGTCCAAACTCGCAGACGTACAATTCCTTGCTGTTGGCGCTGACTTCGACGCGGACATCGCCGCGATCGTAGAAGGGAATGACATCGCCAGCTGCAAGCTTCGAAATGGTCCTGAGCGTCAGGTCCTGCAGACGGATCTTGGCGTTGAGCGTTACCTGCGAGCGGCGCACCTGCTCGCTGAGCTGATCCGTCCATTCGGACGATTTGGCCGACTGCCCCTTGGCCTTCGGAGCTGCCACCGTCGTCTTCAGCAGGGCAACCTGTGGAACGATCAGCGAGAAGTCCGAGGTAATGCCGGAAAGCGTGATCGACATGTTGATTGCGGCCGCAAACTCGTCAGGCTTGTCTTCGGCGGGCTTGGCGCGCGTTTCGAACGCATAGGGAAACTCCATGGTCGGCTCGAAGCCGCCAGGCGCGTCCACTGCGGAGCGAAGGACGTTGGCGATCTTCTCGAAGACCATGACCGCAAGCTCGAGCTCGATCACGGAGAGCAGGCGGTCCGCCGGCTGCTCGACGGTGTCGGCGGCCGCCCCCAGCAAATGCTCCATCAGCGTGATGATGAAGCTGTTACCGCAGGCCAGCGTAATGTTCTGCGACCAATTGCGGAGCGTCGCGTCGACAAGTGTCGTGTTGCCACCGAGATCGGCAACAAGGTCGTTCTTGTGCCCGCTGTCGCAACCGAGGTAGGCCACCTCGACGTCGAGGTTTGTCTCGCTCTTGATGATGTCTGGCAGGAAGACCGTATAGACGTCGCCGAATGCACTGCAGATCTTCGCAACAGTTGCCTTGTCGCCGAGCCTTCCGGTCAGCTTGGCAAGAAGTGCTTCGTCCATGAGGGGTTTCTTGAGGGTAGCGTTCATGACCGTTTACGCCGCCTTGCTCTCGCCGCCGGGGTTCATCATTTCCTGCTCGACGGCGTCGATCGAAGGACGTTCGTAGGCCGAGATCGTCTTGCGGCCGTATTCAAGCGCGACTTGCGGCACGGAGCCGTTCATGTAGGCGAGCAGCGTCTGTTTGACGATGACATACAGGCGATGCTGCTTGTTGCGGACGATCTTGATCTGGGAAACGATTGGCTGGCACACGCAGTAAGACAGGAGAATGCCGAGGAAGGTGCCAACGATCGCCGACCCGATCAAGTGACCGAGCACTTCGGGCGAATC
>Ga0102590_1004184_pt1 | contig 12689 bp, 13 predicted proteins | sample AraplaMF_Col_mMF_FD_76859 | JGI IMG/M metagenome (GOLD analysis project Ga0102590, IMG submission 76859) | Arabidopsis root microbial communities from the University of North Carolina, USA - plate scrape MF_Col_mMF | ecosystem: Host-associated > Plants > Roots > Endosphere | place: USA...
GCTTCATGGCGCAGACCGGCTGCCCGCAGGGCACCGGCACCGGCGGCTCCGGCAAGAAGCTGAAGGCCGAGTTCAACAAGGAGCCGCATGTGCGCGGCACCACCTCGATGGCCCGTGCTGCCAGCCCAGATTCCGGCGACAGCCAGTTCTTCATCTGCTTCGACGACGCCCGCTTCCTCGACAACCAGTACACGGTATGGGGCAAGGTCACCGAGGGCATGGAGAACGTCGACAAGATCAAGCGCGGCGAGCCGGTGCAGAACCCCGACAAGATCGTCAAGGCGCGCATGGCCGCGGACGCGGAGTAAGCGCTCCACCCTCATCCTGAGGAGCGCGGAACGCGCGTCTCGAAGGATGAAGGCCCCGCTGCTGCGGGTCGGCCTTCATGGTTCGAGACGGCGCTAGCGCGCCTCCTCACCATGAGGGTTTGGCTGTCGCGCCAAGCACCGACATGCGAACCGACCTCTTCGATTTCAATCTGCCTGCCGAGCGCATCGCGTTGCGCCCGGCAAGCCCGCGCGACTCCGCGAAAATGCTGGTCGTGGAGGGCGGCGCGCTGCGCGACCAGACCATCGCCGACCTCGCGCAATGGCTGAAGCCGGGTGACCAGCTCGTCGTCAATGACACCAAGGTAATCGCGGCGCAGCTTAGGGGCCGCCGCATCGGCCGCGAGACCGAGCCGAAGATCGAGGCGACCCTGATCAAGCGCCTCGACGGCTCGCGCTGGCAGGCGTTGGTTAAGCCGGCGAAGAAGCTCATCCCCGGCGACCGCATCCGCTTCGGCAATGAAGGCAAGGTCTGCCTGCTCGGCCATCTTGACGCTGAGGTCGAGGCCAAGGGCGCGGAGGGTGAGGTGACACTTGGCTTCTCGTTCCATGGGCCTGCGCTCGACCAGGCGATCGCCGATCTCGGCAGTCCGCCGCTGCCGCCCTACATCGCCTCCAAGCGCACGCCGGACGATCAGGACCTCGCCGACTACCAGACCATGTTCGCCGCGAACGAAGGCGCGGTCGCGGCTCCGACCGCCGGCCTGCATTTCACCCCGGCGCTGGAGCAGGCGCTGCGCGAACGCGGCATCGGCATCAACCGCGTGACGCTGCATGTCGGGGCAGGGACGTTCCTCCCGGTGAAGGTGGACGACACCGAAGGCCACAAGATGCACGCCGAGTGGGGCGCGATCTCGGCCGAGACCGCTACGAGGCTCAACACCGCGCGGAAGAATGGCGGCCGCATCATCGCCGTCGGCACCACATCATTGCGGCTGCTTGAAAGTGCCGCCAGCGAGGACGGCACAATCCAGCCGTTCACGGCCGAGACCTCGATCTTTATCACCCCCGGCTATCGCTTCCGCGCCGTCGATATCCTGCTGACCAATTTCCACCTGCCGAAGTCGACGCTGTTCATGCTGGTGTCGGCATTTTCGGGGCTGGAGACGATGCAGCGGGCCTATGCGCACGCGATTGCGAGCGATTATCGGTTTTATTCGTACGGGGATGCCTGCTTGTTGTTTCGAGCGTAGCGCAATCTATCACCGTCACCCTGAGGTGCTCGCCTCTTCGGCGAGCCTCGAAGGGCGACGGCCACGCTGCCGCGTCCCGGCCGTGCATCCTTCGAGGCTCCCCCAGCGCTGCTTTGCAGCGCCGGGCTCGCACCTCAGGATGACGGGTGAGTGCGTTACGCCATCGCCCGCTGCGGCAACAGCTCCGCGATCTGTACCGCATTCAGCGCCGCGCCCTTGAGCAGCTGATCCGCCGCCACGAACATCGAGATCGAATGCCCACTGGGATCGCTGAGGTCCTTGCGGATGCGGCCGACGAGGACGTCGTCCTGCCCCGAAGCGTCGATCGGCATCGGGAAGTAGTTCTTCACGCGGTCGTCGACCACCTTCACGCCGGGGGCCTGCGCCATGAGGCTGCGGACCTGGTCCTCGGTGATCGGCTTCTCGCATTCGAAGGTGATGGCCTCGCAATGGGCGCGCAGCACCGGTACGCGGACGCAGGTGACGCCGATGGCGATCCTGTCGTCCTCGAAGATCTTGCGGGTCTCGTTGATGACCTTGGTCTCTTCGTCGTTGTAACCGGTATCAGGGTCGACCGCGGTGTTGTGGTTGAAGAGATTGAAGGCGTAGGGGTGCGGCATCACCTTGGGCGTATAGACCTGCCCGTTGAGGTTGGCGCGGGTGGACTCGACGAGCTCGTCCATCGCGGCGGCGCCGGCGCCGCTTGCCGCCTGATAGGTCGAGATGATCACGCGCTTGATGCGGTTCTTCTGGTGGATCGGCCATAGCGGCACCAGCGCGGTGATGGCGGCACAGTTCGGGTTCGCAATGATGCCCTTGTGGTCGCGGATGCGGCCCGCGTTGATCTCGGGGATCACCAGCGGCACGTTCGGGTCCATGCGGAAGGCGGAGGAGTTGTCGACCACGACCGCGCCGGCCTTGACCGCGAGCGGCGCGTACTTCCTCGAGATGCTGCCGCCGGCGGAGAACAGCGCGATGTCGACGCCGTCGAAGGCGCGCTCGGTCAGCTCCTCGATGACGACATCCTTGCCGCGGAACGATACCGTCTTGCCGGCCGAGCGGGCGCTTGCGAGCGCCTTGAGCTTGCCGACGCGAAAGCCGCGCTTGTCCATGGTGGCGATGAATTCGGCGCCCACCGCACCGGTGACGCCGACAATCGCGACGACAGGATCGTTACTCACTTTGTCCTCCATTTGAGTTGAGCATGATCTTCTCGGAAAACCGGATTCCACTTTTCCGGATCATGCTGTTGCGATTTAGACAACAAAAAAGCCCCGGACCATCATGGGCGGGGCTTCGGTAGAGCTGATTGCGTTTTAGTCGACGACTACAAGCGCACGCCTCCCCGGGCCCCGAAGGCCGTGGTGGTTTTGGTCGTGCGTTTGGTGGTCGTGAACATGGCGGCGACTTATGCGGGAGAGTCCGGCGCCCGTCAATGGCTTTTCGGCGGGATTGTGGCCGGCGCTATTTGCCCCGAGCGCCCGGCGGCTCCAGGATGACCTCCTTGAGGTCATCGCCGCTGATGACGACGATCGAAAAGTTCAGCCGGCCGCCTTCACGCACGAGCCCGCCGCTGATCGCCTTGCCCGAAGCCGCGCGCTCGGCGACATGCACGGCATCCGCGAGACGGTGCCTGATCGCACCGAGCGCTGCGAGGTTGCTGCGATCGTCGAGATCGAGCTCGGTGAGGGGGAGGGCGGCTTCGCCGCCGATGAGTTCGCCGGTCGTGGCGTTGATGGTGTGGCGCCAGATCCGGTCGTTGTGCAGGGTCTTCACCCGGTAGACCGGCACGCCGGAGCCTCCGTCAAAACTCACATCCGCCGTCGTGGCGCCGGCGTGACGGGCTTCCGCAATCGCCATGGCCTGGCTGATCGAAATCGACGAGCTGCGGAATCGTTCGATTTCGCGGCTGACCGCCTGGCGGTCCGCCTCGGCATCACCATCTGTGCTGCCGTGAAGCGCGGTCGGCGTGCCCGCGGTCACGACCGCCTGTGCGGGCGGTGCGAAGAGCAGCGCTGGCAAGGCGATCGCAAGCAGTCGCGAACTCCATCGTTTTGCTGTCGTCATGCGCGAAACCCTCGGCCAGCGAGTGTGCCGGATGATCGTAAAGAATTCGCGGCCGACCTTGGGCATCGGCCGGCCGCGGAGCACCGTGGCGGGCTGTACCCGTCGCGGCGATCTTAGCGGTCCGGACCACCTTGGGGCTGGTGAAAAAGCGGTCCGTATCGCGTATAACTAAACCATACCGTATCGTTTTATTTTGGTCAATGCCGCAGGCGTGTCCCTGTGGAGGACAGGCCGCAATCTCACGGAATTGTCAGCGGGAGGGACGGCGCCGGGGAGCGGCTTTGGCGGCATCCTTGACGCGGCCGGCCGGGCCCAGCGCGCCGGCCAGGAACAGCTTGATCGCGACACGCATCCGCTTCTCGGCGGGTTTTATTTCCATCGGCGTTCCGAACGTCGCCATGCGGTGGGTGTGGCCGACGACGACGTCGAGAAACACCTCGGCCGCTATGGTGGTGTCTTCGACGTCGAGGGCGCCGTGGGCCGCCAGATGATCGAAGAAGCGCGCGGTCGTGGCGACGGCCTTGAGCCAGCCTTCTTCCTTGCCGAGCTTGGCGATGTCAGGGAAATTGATGGCTTGTGACGTCATCATGCGGCTGAAGGCCATGGCGTCCGGCCCGCACGTGAACGTCAGCAATTCCCGCCCGATCTCGACCAGCCGCTGCTCGACGGAGATGTCGGACGAACTGCCGAGCTGCGTCTCGGCCGCCGCCGACAGCGGGGCAAGCCATCGCGCGATTTCGCGCCTCAGCACCGCCGTGAACAGGCCGCGCTTGTCGCCATAACGGGAGTAGACGGTCGGCTTGCTCACGCGCGCAGCTTCAGCGACCGCATCCAGCGAGGTGGCGTCAAAGCCGCGATCCAGGAACAGGCGGGTGGCGACCTCGATCAGCCGCTGGTCGCGCTCGATGGCGGCGCTTTTCGTTGGCCGTCCGCCGCGCGATTTCGGCACGTCGCGCCGTGACGCTGCCGATCTTGTCCTGGTCGCAGCCAATCCCATGCCCAATGATTCCTGCGGGGTCGTAACAATGGTCATTCGCTCTATAACGCGCAGGAGCGGGGGCGTCATCGCCAATCTGGCCGAATTGGCCGTATCGTCAACGGTCTTCGAAGGACGTCGTTCCGGCGCGTCAGTCCTAGGGGAGCGTCGACGTCCAGGCCTGTCCCGCCGCCGCTTTCTCATAGCCGTATTGATACAGCGCCCGCATGTAGGCCGTGTCGAACCCTTCGGAGGGCGGCGCCGGATAATCACGTGCGATGTAGGAGAGGTGGAAGCCGAGATTGTTGCGCTTGGCGAAGTCGTAGGTCGAGAAGATGATGGACCGCGTCTGCGACTGGGTGATCGACGACAGGCTGCGTGAGGCGACGTCGATGGTGCTGTTGGAGACCAGCTCGAAGTTGCGCTCGATCTTCTTGTTGACGAGAATGTAGATGTCCGACTTCGTGTTGCCGGGCAGACGTCCCTGGAAGAGCAGGGCCTCCGGCAGCGTCAGCACCGGCGCCGTCACGCCGCCGTCGACGTGCATCTCCTGAAATCTGCGTCCCTGGCCCTCGGCTTCGATCAGGATGGGCGGAAACACCAGCGGGATGCTGGCGGAGGCTGCCATCACGTCGCGAAACAGTTTGAGCGCCTCGGGCGTGCCCACGGCGGCGATCTTGCCCATGTCCCAGATGGCGGTTCGCTGGGTGTCGAGATCGGTCGTTACGATCAGCAGCCGTCGGCCCTTGGCGTTTTCGCGCGCGACCTGCTCGAGGATCTCCGGCCCGACATAGCGCGCCACCAATTCGCGCAGCCGCTGATTGCCGAACAGGCCGGAGCTGAACAGCACGCGCATGATGCTGGGATCGTTCAGCAGGCTTTCGGCAATGCCGCTGGTGTAGACCTCCCTCAACGTGTCGTCGTATTGCGATCCAAGAAACGCAAAGGGCGCGATCAGGCCGCCGGTGCTCACGCCGGACACGACCGAAAAGGTCGGGCGCGTGCTGGCAGCGCTCCAGCCGTTCAGCACGCCCACGCCATAGGCGCCATCCGCGCCGCCGCCGGAGAGCGCCAGATAGCTCCTGGTCAGAGGGAAGCTGAATTTCGTGACGGGGTCGTCGGTGTAGCGGCGCAAGCCGTCGATATCGAGCACGCGCGACGTGGTGGCGTCGGCGGCCGTATAGGGCGTGCGGGGCAGGGAGGTGCAGGCGGAGAGCGCCAGGCTGCAGGTCAGCGCCAGAGATCCGATCAGGCGGGCGCCTGTCTGCCTTGTCTGGCCACGCGAGGGGACGGACATTTCGGTCGAACATGAAGCGGAGGGCATCGTCGGTGGCTGGCGATCACGCATTTGCAGCCGCCGGCAAAATCTACCGCAGCATCCCGTCCAGCCCCAAGAAAAACTACACGGTATCGTTTTATTTTGCAAGCCGCGGCACCATCAAGTCCGCGTCAAATGTGTCCCGCTCTGATGCATCGCGCGGCCAGAGCGGGTTGATCGGCCTCGCCTGACACGCAATAAGCACGGCCATGAATCTGCCAAACAACGATCTCCCCAATCATTTCGAACTGCTCGCCACCGATGGCGCCGCCCGCACCGGTCGCCTGACCACGCCCCACGGCGTGGTGCGGACGCCAGCCTTCATGCCGGTCGGAACCGCCGGCGCCATGAAGGGCATGCACTGGCGCGAGGTGCGCGATGCCGGCGCCGATATCGTGCTCGGCAACACCTATCATTTGATGCTGCGTCCCGGCGCCGAGCGGATCGCCGCTCTCGGCGGCTTGCAGACATTCACCGGCTGGAACGGTCCGATGCTGACGGATTCGGGCGGCTTCCAGGTGATGTCGCTGTCGGACCTGCGCAAGGTGACCGAGCACGCCGTTACTTTCCGCTCGCATATCGACGGTGCCAAGGTGGAGCTGTCGCCGGAGCGCTCGATCGAGGTGCAGCGCTTCCTCGGCTCCGATATCGCCATGCAGATGGACGAATGCGTGCGGTTGCCGGCCGAACGCGACGACATCGACCGGGCGATGCAATTGTCGCTGCGCTGGGCCGAGCGAAGCAAGCGTGCCTTCGAGAGCGCGCCTGAGGGTTACATGCTGTTCGGCATCGTGCAGGGCGGCGATATCCCGCAGCTGCGTCATGCCAGCGCTGAAGGCCTCACTGCGATCGGCTTCCACGGCTACGCGATCGGCGGCCTTGCCGTCGGCGAGCCGCAGGCGGTGATGCTGGCGATGATCGACGAGACTGCGCCGGCCCTGCCGGCCGACCGGCCGCGCTACCTGATGGGCGTCGGCACGCCGGACGATATTCTCGAAGCCGTCAAGCGCGGCATCGACATGTTCGATTGCGTGATGCCGACGCGCAACGGCCGCCATGGCGTGGCGTTCACCCGTTTCGGCCAGGTCAATTTGCGCAACGCCCGCCACGCCGACGATCCACGTCCGCTCGACGAAGACAGCTCGTGGCCGTCGGCGCGCAGCTACGCACGCGCCTATCTTCATCATCTCGTCAAGGCCGGCGAGACGCTTGGGGCGATGCTGCTGTCGGAAATCAATATCGCCTACTACCAGTTCCTGATGCAGGGCATCAGGAACGCGATCGCACACGGAACGTTCGAGGAGTTCTACCAGCGTACGCGCGAGGACTGGGCGAGGGGCGACATCGCCCCGCGCTGAAGCGTGACGGCTGTCAGTTGCAGACGATCCGCTGCTTGACGGCGTGCTTGGTCACGAAGCCGTAGCCGCACGTGTCGCAGGTCCAGAGATAGCTGATCACGTGGTCGGAGACGTAGGCGGAGGCTTCTGCGGCGACCATGGAGTCGGCGCATACGGGACAGGTGGGCAACTCGCTGCAACGCGGATCACGCCTTGGCGCTACGGTCGACAACACTTCAGCGATTGCTGACATCGTGGTGACCTCCCTGCTTCGAGACCTAAGTCTAACATAAGCAGAATCAGTTGACGAGGTCGCAACACAAATGCGTTGGTTTTCTGCTAATTGCAGCTCACGCGATTTTGCGATGCAGCGTATTTAACGTGTGCCGCATTGTCGCTTGCGTGTCGCCGCAAGCTGTCCGTAACTGCGGGAAGAGCTGCGATCAAAGTGCAAATCGTCGTCACAGGGAGTTCATCATGGACACATCGTCCACCGCGGGTGCAGCGCACCAACCCGGCCGCGGCCGGGTTTATAATTCAATCGTCGAAGCTTTTGGCGACACCCCGATCGTGCGGCTGCAACGGTTGCCGGGCATGCACGGCGTCAACGCGACCATTTTGGCGAAACTCGAATATTTCAATCCGGCCGCGAGTGTGAAGGACCGCATCGGCGCGGCCATGATCATCGCGATGGAGAAGGCCGGCATCGTCAAGCCCGATACCGTGCTGATCGAGCCGACCTCCGGCAATACCGGTATCGCGCTTGCCTTCGTGGCGGCGTCACGCGGTTACCGGCTGAAGCTGGTGATGCCGGAATCGATGTCGATCGAGCGGCGCAAGATGCTGGCCTTTCTCGGCGCCGAGCTGGTGCTGACGCCGGCAGCCCAGGGCATGAAGGGCGCGATCGCGACGGCCGAGGAACTCGTGAAGACGACGCCGAACGCGGTGATGCCGCAGCAGTTCAAGAACCTCGCCAATCCCGAAGTGCACCGTCGCACCACGGCCGAGGAGATATGGAACGACACCGGCGGCAACATCGATTACTTCGTCGCCGGCGTCGGCACCGGCGGCACCATCACCGGGGTCGGCCAGGTGCTGAAGCCGCGCAAGGCTTCGCTGCGCGTCGTCGCGGTCGAGCCGGAGGAGAGTCCCGTGCTGTCGGGCGGCCAGCACACGCCGCACAAGATCCAGGGCATCGGCGCCGGCTTCGTGCCCGACATTCTCGACCGCTCGGTGATGGACGAGATCGTGAAGATCAACTCGACGACGGCGATAGAGACCTCGCGCGCGCTGGCGCGGCATGAGGGAATTCCGGGCGGGATCTCCTCGGGCGCGGCGATCGCGGCGGCGCTCCAGATCGGCAAGCGGCCGGAAGCTGCGGGAAAGACCATCCTGGCTATAGTGCCATCCTTCTCCGAGCGGTATCTTTCGACGGCTCTGTTTGAGGGAATCTAGGACATGGCGGATCAACCCCCGAGGCGACCGCGCACGCTGGGCGATGCCAGGACCGAGGCCGAGGCGGCCTTCAAGAAGGTGACGGCCAAGGTGGTCGTCGCGCCGCCGAAGCAGAACGTGGCGCCGGGAGTCAAGGAGCAGGTCAGCCTGCGGATCGACCAGGACGTGCTGGAGTTCTTCCAGGAAGGCGGACCCGGCTGGCAGGACCGCATCAACGAGGCGCTGCGCAAGGCCGCGGGGAAGTAGTGACCAACGAAAACGAAAAGCCCGGCGCGAGCCGGGCTTTTGCATGTTGTAGCCTGCCTGCCTCAGCGACGGAACATGCCGCCCATCATGCCGCCGACGACGCCGCCGACGAAGGCCGCGCCGGCATCGCCGCCACCGCTGTTGCGATGCTGGGCCGGTGGTGCGCTCTGGGCCTGGGCGGGGGCCGCACGCCGGGCCGGCTTGGGGCTGTCATCGCTCGCGGTGGCCGGGGCTGCCACGATCTCGGAGAGCAGGGCCTTGTGCTGGAGCTTGTTGAGGTAGCCGGTCGAGGGATAGCCGCGGGCGGCCTGCCAGCGCTTCAGAACCGTGCGGGTGTCGTCGCTGAACACGCCGGTCACCTTGGTATCGAAGCCGAGCCCGGTCAGGCGGCGCTGCACGTCGCGGCGCTGGCCCTTGTCGAGGCCGATCTGGTCCTCGGTGAGCTGGGTCGAGTCATCGGTGAAGGTCGCCGGATCGATACCGGAGTTGAGATTGCGGGTGGCCGTGGACGGACCGCTCTTGATCGCCGCAAGCCGCGCCAGGGCCAGCGCCTTGAACTGGCCGTTCGGATAGGCCGAGAGATAGGCGTTGAGCTCTTCCGGCTTGTTGGATTCCTTGACCGAGCGCCAATACTCGAGCTCGACTCCGTCGGAGCTGCTGGCCGCTGCCGGCACGACGCCGGAAGCGGTCGGCGCCGCGTTGGCCACCTGTGTCTGCTGCGAAGGGTTGAGATAGACCGCGCCGATCAGGTTGGTGTGGCCCCAGGGAAGCTGGCCCTTGCGGGTCTCTTCGTTGACCTGGGCGCGCACCGACGTCATCGCCTGCTGGATCTCGACGCCGGGCTTGGTGATGTTGTCGATCAGAGCGCGGGTGAAGGGGCTGTTGTTGCCCTCCTGACCGTCGAGCGCGGTCTGGCCCGGCCCGGTGGCGAACGCGATCAGCGTGCCCTCGCCGGACTTCATCTCGGCAAGGCCGCTCTGCACGTTGACGCTGCGGGTGGCGGAGTTGGACTTGATCTTGGCGGCGAACGGATTGTCGCGGCAGGCATCGAGGAAGACGAGCTTGACCTTGGCATCGCCCATGGTCTGCTCGAGCGTCAGGTCGATGTTGATCGCCGCGCCGAGCTTGACGTCCATCTCCGACTTGATGTCGGCATCGACAGGCAGGAGATAGTTGCTGCCGCTGACGGCGATGCCGTGGCCGGCGTAATAGAACACGGCGACGTCGGAGCCCTGCGCCTTGCGGCCGAAATCCAGCAGCTTCTCGGTCATCTGGTCGCGGGTGAGGTTGGAGCCTTCGATCACCTCGAAGCCGACATTGCGCAGCGTCGCCGCCATCGCCTTGGCGTCGATCGGCGGGTTCGGCAATTGCGCGACGTTTTTGTAGGAGCCGTTGCCGACGACGAAAGCGACGCGGCGGTCGGCCTTCGCGGCGCTGACCGACAGCGCCATGCACATCAGCGAAGCGAGGAGGGTGAGATAGCGCATCTGAAATCCCCAGAATCGAATTGCAGGCAGCAACAAATTGGCAACGAACTTACACGACACGCCCGGTTTCGCGCTAGCGAAACGACAGCTCGCCCAACCCATTGCTTCGCGGCCGAATGTGCACGATGGAATGCCCCTCCAACGTGATCCAAATCACGCTCGACCACCTTGTTTTGTCGCGCGAGGCGGCGTCCGGTTCACGGCGCGCGGGCGGGAACCGGCGGTGCGGGCTTCAAATTCAGGAGATTGCCGCAGAGGATCAGCGCGGCGCCAAATACCGTCCAGGAGTCGACCCGCTCTGAATACAGCAGCCAGCCCACGGTTGCCGTGAGCGGAACCCGCAGGAAGTCCATCGGCACCACGATGGTCGCATCGGCATAGCGAAGCGCGCTGGCGAGGCAGTAGTGCGAAAATGTGCCGCAGACCCCGATGACGAACAGCCAGCCCCAGAGCGTGGCTGACGGCCAGGTCCAGACATAGAGCGTCGGCAGCAAGCCCACGACAAACTGCACCACGATCATCCAGAACAGGATCGACAAGGCACTCTCGGTCCGGGTCAGCGATTTTGCCAGGATCATGGAGATGCTGAAGCCGATGGCGGCGCCGAGCGCGATCAGTTGGCCCGGATTGATCTCGCCGGTTGCGGGCCGCACGATCATGATCACGCCGACGATGCCGAGCACGACGGCGGCGATCTTCCAGACGGTCATGCGCTCGGCGAGGAACGTTGCGGCCAGCAGCGCAGTCCAGATCGGCATGGTGAATTCGATCGCCACCACCTGGCCGATCCCGATCAGCGTCAGCGCATAGAACCAGCCGAGCTGTGCGAAATAATGGACGCCGTTGCGTGCGAGGTGCTGGGGCAGGCGTCTGGTTGCGACCGCCTTGAAGCCGCCGGACCGGTAGATGAACGGCAGGAGCAACGTGAACCCGATCACCGACCTCACTTCCATGATCTCGAAGACGTTGAGTTCGCGCGTGGCCTCGCGTCCGGCGACCGCCATGACCAGCATCAGCGCCAGCCAGCCGGCCATCCACAGTGCAGCCATTGCTTTGGACGGGGTCGCGGTCATCGGTGCGGGTGCGGGGAGATCGAGCCTGAGGGAGGGCGGGTATCGGCGACATCGCGACCGTTTGCAACGGCCAAATCTGCGGATGCGGCGATGCTGGGCGGCGTGCTAAGGCTTGGGTGAACAACGACAAAAAACGGGAGATCTTCGCTCATGCGCATCTTGCAGCCGGCCGAATGGAAAAAACCGCGCGGCTTTTCCCATGGCGTGGTGGCGGAAGGGCCGGGCCGCTGGGTGGTGCTGGCCGGACAGACCGGCAGCGACGAGACCGGCAATTATGCGCCCGACATGGCGGCGCAGGTCGCAACCGCGCTGACGCGGATCATCAAACTGTTGGGTGAGGCCGGCGCGGGTCCCGAACACATCGTCCGGCTGACCTGGTATCTCACCAGCCGCAGCGAATATGAGGCCGCGGGCGCCGGCATCGGCGCGGCGTGGAAGGAAACGCTGGGGCGCAATTTCCCGCCTTCGACGCTGCTCTATATCGGCGGTCTCGTGGACGAGCGCGCCAAGGTCGAGATCGAGGTCACGGCGTTCGTTCCGGACGCATAAAAAATCGACCCGGCGAGGTCGCCGGGCCGATTGTCGTTTCCACGAACCGGCTTAGCGCGACATCGAGATGTTGGCGCCGCGGAACTGGCTGTCCGCGCGCATCGTGACGCTCTGCCTGTTGCCGCTGGTCTTCAGCGCGATGTTGGCGTTGAAGCCGGCGGCCGAGGCGACCACCTCGAAGTTCCCGCCGCCGCCGCGGCCCTGGAGCGAGCCGGAGATGTTGCGGCTGGTCTCGGACCAGCTGCCGGTGATGGCGCTGCCCTCGGCCCTGACGTTGGCGCCGAGGTTGAACTTGTAGGCATCGCTGGCGCAGGTCAGCGACATCTCCATGGTCGGTCCGATCGGGGCATATTTGGCCCGGCAGCGAATCCGCTCGGTCGAGCCGTCGTCCAGGGTGACGGTGCCGCTGCCGCTCCAGCTGCCGGCCATCGGAGCAAACGGGCCGGACTGGGCCTTGCTTTCCGAGCTGACGATCCCCGCCGCAAACAGAACGGCGGCCGCGATCAGCAGCCGCCGGTTCCAGGCGCGAGCCTCAATTGGTTTATTGGCGCGATGCTTCCCATCGCCCGCTGCACGGTATGCCTGCAGATGCTCCATTCCACTTCCCCGATCCGGCGTTGCCGTTGAGTTGACCGTTGGCATATGCACCATTGATCGAAACT
>Ga0102590_1004185_pt1 | contig 12687 bp, 16 predicted proteins | sample AraplaMF_Col_mMF_FD_76859 | JGI IMG/M metagenome (GOLD analysis project Ga0102590, IMG submission 76859) | Arabidopsis root microbial communities from the University of North Carolina, USA - plate scrape MF_Col_mMF | ecosystem: Host-associated > Plants > Roots > Endosphere | place: USA...
TTCCCGCTGACCCACTTCTACGGCGGCGGCATCCACTTCCCCGGCGAACGACTCGCCGATGTACTGCACACCTGGCGGACCTGGCAATCGGACATGCCGGAGAAGATGTCCTCCTCGCTGGCCGTACAACGGCTGCCCCCGCTGCCCGAGTTGCCGGAGCCTCTTCGAGGGGCATTCGTGGTGCACGTACGGATCGCCCACCTCGGTCCGGCGGCCGAGGGCGAGCGGCTGATTGCACCCCTGCGCGCGGCCGCCCCGGCACTCATCGACACCGTCAGCGAGATGCCCCACACCGCCTTGGGCGCCGTCCACATGGACCCTCCGACGCCGATGCCCTACTACGACCGCACGACGATGCTGCGCGCGTTTCCCGCCGAGGCGGCAGACAAGCTGATCGAACTGCTCGGTCCCGGTTCGAACTCCCCGCTGGCCAGCGTCGAGATCCGCATGCTCGGCGGCGCACTGGACCGCGAGCCCCCGGTACCCAACGCCGTCTCGAGCCGAGGGCTTCCTTTCGTCCTCTTCGGTTTCGGTGTGGGTGGCCCGGAGCAGGCCGAGTTCCTGCGCGGCAAACTCGACGAGGTGATGAACGCGATGGAACCCTGGGCGGACAGGCGCAGGATGGTCAACTTCCTGTCCATCGAAGAGGCCACCGACCCCGAGCAGCTGAGCGAGGCCTACGGCGCCGAGCGCTACCGGCGCCTGACGGCCGCAAAGAAGGCCTACGACCCGACCAACATGTTCCGGGTAAACCACAACATCCTGCCCGGCTGACCGGACTTCGGCCTCCGGGACCCGGGATGGGTGCCGGATCGGCCTGTCCAGGCCCGTGCGCAAGCGTGACGGCGACCTCACGGACCGGCTGGTCTGCGACCACGCGCTGTTCCACCGCGAAACCGGCCCCCGGCGGCTGGAACCCACCACGGCACGACTGAACCCACTCACGGAGGCAGCCCCATGACCACCACGGGCCTACTCCTGGTCACCCACAAAGCGTGCGCCGCCGACTATTGCGACCGCGAGGTCATCGTCCCGGACGGCGCGCAGCAGTTGAGAGCCACCGTGGAGAACGACGGATTCAAAACCATCCGCCGCGCTCCACTCATCGGCGCCACGGCGACTCTGGCCCTGATCGGCGCGAGCCTGCTGGTCTCCACGCTGGAGCAACTGCGCGAGCGCCAACGGCTGCTGGCCGTCCTGGTCGCCTTCGGCATCAGGGTTTCCGTGCTCGGCCTGTCCGTCCTCTGGCAGACGGCCGTCCCCGTAGTCCTGGGGCTCACAGTCGCCGTGGTCGGCGGTCCGGGCCTGGGCGCAGCCCTGCTGAAGATGGTGCACACGCCGTTCTACATTTTGTGTCTAAGGGGCTCCGGCCAGGCCTGGGCGTCCCTCTGGACCCGCGCGCCTCCGAGGATGATGAGGTGGAGTGCTGATCGGCGACCGTGGTGAGGGGTCCCCTCAGGCGGGCTCGGCGTTGAGAGCGCGTCCGGGAGGGTTGCGGGTGTGGGCCCAGGCGGGCAGTGCGGTCAGTGCTCCAACTGCAAGCAAGATGACGAGTGCGGCCATCAGCAGCCACGATCCAGGGGGCACGATCCGCGTGCCAAAAAACCAATACAGGCCGAGCCCGGCCGGGATACCCACCGCCACTGCGGGCACGGCGGGCAGGAGTTGCGCGGTGCAGAGGGCCGTGACGACCTGGCCGGGGGTGGCGCCGAGGGCACGGATGATGGTCAGGGCGCGCCGGGCCTGGAGGGCGGTGCTCCAGCCGTGGAGCACGGTGTTGAGCGTAGACAGTGCCACAAGTGCGAGCGTGACCGCGAGCAGCACCTGACCGGTCCGGTCGGTCCGTACTTCGGCGGGGCCGAACCGCTTTAAAGCGGGGGCCGCGTCCAGTTCAGCGTGGAAAGTGAGTACCGCGGTGACCATGAGGGTGGTCGCGGCCGTGCCGGCGGAGGCCAGTGCGGCACGGCCGGGCCGACGAGCCAGCAGCCGGATGCCGAGCAGCAGCGATGTGGGCAGATGCGCTGTCACGGCGTTCAGGTGCGGGTGGTGCGTGAGCATGTGGGCAGGGTCAGCGAGGGCGTGGACGGTGCTGGTGCGGGCAGCACGCACAGCGGGGCCGAGGGCACCGGTCACGGCGACCACGATGGCGAGAAGTACCGCGGCGGTGACGGTGCCGAAGTCCGGAAGGCTGATGGTGTCGAGCAGCCCGTTGCTGGGATCGACCATGTGGGGTGCGGCCACGGTCCCGGCCGCCAGTCCGAGCGCGGTTGCCAGGAAGGTCAGCAGCAGGTACTGCACCAGCAGTACGGCGGTGACGGTGCCAGGGCCGGCGCCGACGGCCTTGAGCAGTGCGGCCCGCCGGTGGTCGCGGACGGCTCGTATGGTGGCGAGCGCGGCAAGGGTGGCGAGTGCGGCGACGGCGAGTAGCCAGCCGCCGATGACGAGGGCAGGTTGTGTGTCCTCGATCATGGCTGTGTCCGTCTGGAGGATTTCCTGCCAGCTGTGGGTATTGACCCAGGAGTCGCCCCGGCTGTCTTTGGTGAACACGGTGTCGCGCCATTGGCGGGACGCGGTGGGGTCCGTCAGCTTCAGGTTGATCCGGTAGATACCGGGGGCGTCACCTGCCGCCGTGTGGGCGGTGGCGGTGGTGAGCCAGATCCTGCCGCCGAAGTCGGACGGCCCGGGCCCCTGAGCCCAGTCGCTCCATGGATACACCGGCGCGGCCGCGCTGATCGCGATCCCGACAACCGGATAGCTGCGCCCTCTGATGGTGACGCGCTCGCCGACGTGCACTCCGAGTGCTCGGGCGAAGCCGCGCTCGACGACCGCGCCGCCGGGACGTACCCAGGTGCCGGAGGTCACGAGCGGGCGATCCACCGCGGACGGCGCGCTGTCGCGCCCCTCGACGGCGCAGTGTGTGGGACGGCCGTGGACCAGAATGGTGGTGTCGAACGCGAAGACCGGGCCGGCCTGCGCGGCCACACCGGGCGTGTCCGCGATGGCGTCGGCCACGCGGGACGGGTCGGTGGCCGTCGTGATGGCGATGACGTCAGGGCCGGCAGTGGCGGCGCGGGTCTTCGCGTATGCGCTGGCCACGGCGTTGCTGCTAGCGATACCTAGGGTCAGGCTGGCGGTGGCGATAGTGACGGCGAGCAGGAACATGAGAGCCTCGCCGGGGCTGCGGCGCATGTCGTGCAGGATCGGGCGCCATATCAGCAGCAGGTGTCCCACGGTCAGTCCTCCCAGCTCAAGAGCGTGCCGAGCCGGGTGGTGCCGCGGTCGGTGTCCAAGGGGGTGTCGTCGGCCAGCATGCCGTCGCGCAGCGAGACGATGCGGTCGGCGGTGGCGGCGACGCGTTCGTCGTGGGTGACCATGACCAGGGTCTGGCCGGCGGCGCGCAGCTCGCCGAAGAGCCGGAGGATGTCGTGGGTCGCAGCGCTGTCGAGGTTGCCGGTGGGCTCGTCCGCGAGGACCACCAGCGGCTTGTTGACCAGGGCACGGGCGATGGCGACCCGCTGCCGCTGCCCGCCGGAAAGCTCGCAGGGCAGATGCCGGGCGCGGTCGGCGAGCCCGGCCTGGCGAAGGAGTTCGGCCGCACGGATGCGGGCGGCGCGCGGCGAGGCGCCGGCGAGCAACGCGGGCAACTCGACGTTCTGTGCCGCGCTCAGCTCGTCCATCAGGTGGTAGGCCTGGAAGACGAACCCGACGGCGCGGCGCCGCAGCCGGGCCAGTGCGCGCTCACCGAGGTGGTCGATGCGCCGCCCGCCGAGCCACACCTCGCCCTCGGTGGGACGGTCGAGACCCCCGAGAAGCTGCAGCAGCGTGGACTTGCCGCAGCCGCTGGGCCCCGTCACAGCGAGCGTCTGCCCGGCGGGAACCTCGAGGTCGACCCCGTCGACGGCCCACACCAGACTCTCGTTCTGCCCATAGGTACGCGTCAGGCCGGCCGTCCGCAGCACCGGCCCGGCCGCCTCACCGGGTGTACGCTCCCACGCTCCCGCGCCCGGGCAGTCGTCCATACCTCTGCGCCGCCCCCCGACCTGCTGACCGTCTCTCGTCATCCGTTTCCCATGCCTCTCCCACCCCGGGCACGGACGGACCAGATCCGCCCACATGCCTCCAACCAACGCAGCTCGGCTTGCATCCGGAGCGCGATGCCCTCCAGGAGCAGTCCGGCCTCCGAGCCCGTGTCGTGAGCGAGAACCGCACGCTGGATTTCGGCGAGGCTGCACAGCAGTTCTCGCCGCCGCGCGTCCACGAGCGCGAGGGGATCAGCCAGGCCCGACTCGGCGGCGGCCACGAGCTTCAGGTGGAACTCCGTCAGATCCGCTTTGGGACCGGCGCTCTCAGCCATCCAAGCGGCCACCCGCTCCCGCCCCGCCTCGGTCAGCGCATACACCTTGCGCCGCGGGCCACGCACCGGCGCGTCCTCACGATCCTGGACAACCAGGCCCGCCTTTTCGAGCCGGGCGAGCGTCACATAGATCTGCCCCGCGTTCAGCGTCTCCCCCAACGGTCCGAGCGCCGCCACCAGCATCCCGCGCAGGTCGTACCCGTGCGACGGCTCCTTGGCCAGCAGCGCCAGCACCACGTCCTGCACCCACCACACTCCTCTGTAACGACTCAATGGATAGCGGTTATTCAATGAGGCGTCAAACCAGCCTCGAACCCCCATCCAGGTCGGGCATACGCAGCACCCCCTCGCAGCGATCACACGGTGCCTGAAATGCCGGGAACCACACCCTCTGCGGCGCGCGGACGGCGACCAGGGGGACCGGGCCGGAGAGAGTGGCGGGTCGATGGAAGCCGGACGACCCGCCAGAACCGAAGCCGAGCAATCCCTGGATGATGTGTTCGAATCTGACCGTGGACCGGCGGCGGCCCACACGACTGGAGGGGTGAGGACATGATGCGGAAGGCCTATCAGGAGGAACTGGCCTCGATCGGTGATCGCCTGGTGGAGATGGCGAACCTGGTCGGCTCGGCCATCGGCCGGGCCACGACCGCTCTTTTGGATACCGATCTGGAGCTTGCCGAGAGCGTGATAGCGGCCGACGCAAAGGTCGACGACCTCCAGCGTGACCTGGAGAACCAGGCGATCGCGGTACTGGCACGGCAACAGCCGGTCGCCACCGACCTGCGCATCGTGGTCACGTCACTGCGCATGAGCGCAGACCTGGAGCGCTGCGGTGACCTGGCCGAACATGTGGCCAAACTGGCCCGGATGCGCTACCCCGAGCAGGCGATCCCGCGCGATCTGCGCCGCACGATCCTGGAAATGGGCCAGCTCGCGCAACGCCTGATGGCCCAGGCGGCCGAGGTGGTCCTCACCCAGGACATCGATGCGGCACTACAGGTGGAGAAGGACGACGACCGCATGGACGAACTGCACCGCATGATCTTCCAGCACCTGATGGACGACCGGTGGCAGCACGGCGTGGAAACCGCCGTCGACGTCACCCTCGTCGGCCGCTACTACGAACGGTTCGCCGACCACGCCGTCTCCGTGGCTCGGCGCGTGGTCTACCTGGTGACAGGCGAGCGCGTGGATGAGCTGATCACGGATAGGCCCGCCTGAGCACTCCCCACCGGCCGCCCTGGGGCATGGGTGATGTCGCTGTTGCCTCCTGGCGTCCCTGGATGTGAAGGTAGTGAGTAAGCGGGCGTAACTGCACAGGGCGGGACAGACGTACCAGGATGCGGACGACGCTCTTTTCCCTTCGGAGGCAACGTGCACAGCCACTCGCACAAGCTCCCCGTTGCAGTTCAGGAGCCGGAGAACTCTGCCGGTGAGATTGAGCAGCTGCAGACCAAGGTCGCCCAGCTTGAGCATGCCGTGCATTCCCACGCCGTGATCGATCAGGCGATCGGTGTCGTGGTCGCCGCGGAACGTCGGACCCCCGCAGAGGCCTGGGACCTGCTCCGCGAGACGTCCATGTGCACCAACACCAAACTGCGCCATGTGGCCGAACTGGTCCTCACGTTGGGTGTCACCGGCAACCTCACGGCAGACATCCGCGCGGAACTGGCCCGCCGGCTGAGCAGCGAGAACTGATCTCCTACCGTCCAGCCCGGTTCTCCGAGCCCCGGGCTGGGCGGCATCCCTTCAAGCAGGCTCGGGGGCGATACGGCTGTTCTCCGGGCTGCAAGCCGCCCGGATACGAGCGGATGCAGGCGCCGACCCGGGCATGCGCCGGGACGGCGCGATGATCGGACTCCGGGTCCGGGCCGGCTCCCCGGGTGCCGGGCGTATCCGAGCGTGTTGCGCGGCCCGGGGCCATTGTCAGTGGGCGCGGCTAGGGTGCGGCGCAACCGACCGCATCCCCCTCATCCGGGAGGAATCATGGCCTCACGTCTCAACCCGTACCTGATGTTCGCCGGCGACGCCCGGCAGGCCCTTGAGTTCTACAAGGAGGTCTTCGGCGGCACCCTGGCGCTCAGCACCTACGGTGAAGCCGGCCAGCCCGACACCTCCATGACCGACAAGATCATGCACGGCATGCTCAAAACCCCCAGCGACTACACGCTGATGGCCGGCGACACCCCGGCCGGCGAGCACAAGCCGGGAAACGCCTACTCGGTGAGCCTCAGCGGCGACGACGACGCGGAGCTGCGCAGCTACTGGGAGAAGCTGTCCGACGGCGCCACCGTCGCCGTCCCGCTGGACAAGCAGATGTGGGGCGACATCTTCGGCATGTGTACGGACCGCTTCGGCATCACCTGGATGGTCAACATCGCACAGCCGCAGGGCTGACAACAGGCCGCCCGCAACCGGCCGGGCGCCCAAGCGGCGCCCGACCCACACTCCCGCACCCGTCACGCACGCCGGACACGGAACGCACTCTCACCCGCGCGGGACACCGGCACACACACCACGCCCCGCACCACTTGTCCACCCGCCATACTGGAGCCATGCCCTCCAGCCCGCAGCACCCCGCACCGGCAACGACGCACCTCTCGGGCGCGGACGCCGACGACCTCGAGCTGTACCGGGAGAAGTTCCGGCGCCGACTGCCGCAATCGCTTGACGAATTGCGCGGCCCGACCCAGGGAGTCGTGGATCTGCCGCTGCACATGGCCTGGTCGGGGATGACCTCGTACGACATGGACAAGCCCCGCCAGCGCATGGGCTTGTACCGCACCGTCCTGCACGAGGGCCTGCGCGATGATCTGCCGCGCTACCTCAACCAGGACCTGCTCCTTCAGATGTGGCCGGTGCTGCGCACCCTCGTCGGCCGCACCGTGCGCACTGTGTGGGAAGACGCCTTCTCCCCGCTCGCCTCCCGCACACGCTCAGCCGCGTGAGGGGCATGCCGGAGCTGCACATGCGGCTCCTGGCGGATGTCATCGCTCTCGGCTCCCCGTATCCGCTGGTCCTCACCGGGGGATATGCCGTACGGGCGCACCGCCTAGTGGACCGGCCAAGCCAGGACCTCGATGTCGCCACCGAGAACCCGACTCCTATGGCCGATATCGCAGTCGCCCTACGTAGCGGCCTGGCAGGTGAAGACGCTGGAGACCGCCCCTTTGTCCGCCCGGTTCACCGTGTCCGATCCGGCCACCGGGCAGGACTGCGAAGTCGACATCCTCAAGGAGATCTTCTGGCGTCCGGTCGCTCAGAGCCCCCTACGGGCCCGTCCTGGCGGAGGAGGACGTCATCGGGACCAAAGTCCGCGCCCTCGCCGATCGCGGAGCGCCCCGCGACCTGATCGACGTGTTCGCAGCCTCTCGCCGCTGGACCAGCGGCGAACTCGAGGAGTTCGGCCGCCGTCACGCCCGCGGTCGCTTCGAACGCGAAGACCTTCATGTGAATCTGGCAGGCGCCGAATGGACCGACGACGAAGCCTTCGTGGCCTACGGCCTCGACGACGAAGCCATCGCCGCTCTCCGCTCGTGGGCCGTGCAGTGGGCCGATGACCTCGCGGCCCGGCTGCTGGAGGAGTCCGACGATCCGGACATCGGCTGATCGTGTCCGCACTCTGCTACAGCTACGCTGCCCAGCGGCGCTGCAAGGCGCGCCCAGAGTGCGGTGCGCCAGGCCCTCGCCGTGGGACCGGCCGTGCCCGTGCTCCAGTCAAGGCGCCGGACGGCGAGCTCGGTCGGTGATGCGCAGCAAACCCTCCACCACCACCCCGGGTACCCAAAGATACCTGGCTGACCTGGAACGATTGAGGTTCAGGTACCCCCGGCGGTACGCTGTTGGTCATGGCGGTACTCACGTGGAATATTCCGAGGCGGAGCTCGAAGACCTCAGAGCGATCGCGCGGGAGCTCGGCGTGCCGATGAAGCAGTTCGTCAGGCAATCCACCGCCGACGCGATCCATCATCATCGGGCCCTGCGAGAAGGTGCAGAAGTCTTCCAGAGCGTCTTCCGCGATAACGCTCTGGCCGACGCCATCGCTGCCGCAGGCATCGATGACGGCCAGGCGCCCGGCACGACAGGCAGGGCCGCCTGAACCCATGCCACCTGCCATCCACATCGATGTGCGCTGGCTTCTGCAACAGCACGAAGCCGCCCTTCCCGAACAGCCGCACATCAGCGACTTCTCAGCACTCGTCGCAGCCGTGGCACGGCACCGTGTCGAGCCTCCCCGCCTCGGGGTTGAGCCGGATGCGTCCTGGCGGGCGGCCGCGTTGCTGCACACACTGCTGTTGCTACGGCCACTGCCCTCACTCAACGTCCGTTACGCGTGCGCCGTGACGATCGCCTACATGCACGCCAGCGGCGAGGGCTTCCACTCCCCCTACGGTGACCTCGTGGAACTCTGCAAGGACCTCATGGCCGGCAAGGCCGACGTGTTCGGCGCAGCCGACATGATCCGCAGCTGGCGCACCTGACGGCCCACCTCCGATCGCAAGGCCGCATCACAGGCCGTGTCCACCCTGCCCTTTCTGTTGCGCACGCCGAGGACTCGGGCGCGGGCGCCTGCGGCACGGCATGCGTGAACGGCACGGCGCAGCCCCGCGGCGTCTGGCCCGAACCCCACCGTGCAGTCTCCTGCCCGGTCGGGCCGGGACCGCACAATGGGGGGGCATCCCCAAAGGAGCTTTGCCTGCCTGGGGCGTAGCCACTGGCCGGGGCACCGCTGACACGCCGGCGGCTCCCCCGCCCGGTCACTGGGTGGTGAACATGCCTTCGCGCAGTCGGGCCAGCAGGCGGGTGATCAGGCGGGAGACGTGCATCTGGGAGACGCCCAGGCGTTCGCCGATCTCGGCCTGGGTGAGCTCTTCGACGAACCGCCAGTGGATGATCTGGCGGTCGCGTTCGTCGAGTGCGGCGATCATGGGGGCCAGGGTGTGGAAGTCCTCGACCAGTTCCAGGGCCGCGTCCTCGTCACCGATGAAGTCGGCCAACGCGGACTCCCCGTCCTCGCTGTTGCCGATCGCCGCGTCCAGGGAGGCGGAGGCGTAACCGTTGGAGGCCAGCTGGGCCTCGACGACCTCCTCCTCGGGCAGGCTCATCAGCTCGGACAGTTCCCTCGTGGTGGGCGTGCGGCCCAGCCGGCTGTGCAGTTCCTCCTTCGCGCGCGCCAGTTGCACACGCGCCTCCTGCAGCCGCCGGGGCACATGCACGGCCCAGGACGTGTCGCGGAAGAACCGCTTGATCTCCCCCACGATGTACGGGACCGCGAACGAGGTGAACTCGACCTCACGGGACAGCTCGAACCGATCGATCGCCTTGATCAGCCCGATCGTGCCGACCTGGACGATGTCCTCCATCTCCTCCGGCCCCCGACTGCGGAACCGCCCGGCCGCAAAACGGACCAGGGAGACGTTCATCTCGATCAGGGTGTTGCGGGCATAGCTGTACTGAGGTGTCCCCTCCTCCAGCACCGCCAACTGCTCGAAGAACAGCCTCGACAACTCCCGGGCGTCCCTGGGTGCGACCTTGGACGGGTCCGCGATCTGCGGCACCTCCACCATCTGCTCGACTGCCTGCACGGTCGTCTCGACTGTCTGCACGGTCGTCGTCGCCACGACGCGCCCCTCCCGGTCGTTCGGTTCCCATCCCGCCGGCCTTGTCCTCCGGCAAGCAGGCGCGTACCCGACGTCCGACCGGTTATTCCTGAAAACTTTTTCCTGCTTCCCACGGCGACCGCACTCGCAGATGTCGGCACAGCTCGCACCCGTGCCGGCGAGCGGCCAGGCGAGGTAGTGAAGTAGATCGCGTACGGCGGCGCCGGTGTCGCCCACGAGTACGACGTCGACCGGTACCCGGCGCACGATGTGGGTGGCGTCGGTGTCCACCTCCATGACGGTGCGGTCGCTGGGATACCGGTGCCGGTAGGGGAAGTCTCTACCGAGCAGCAGGAGGGTGTCGGCGTCGTGGAGAGCCGCAGCCGCCGGGTTGCCGATCAGACCAGCCCGGCCGGCCGGCCGGGAAGCGATCAGTGCGGTCCTCGAAGCCCTCCTTCACTCGGGGCGCGTCAAAGCCTGCGAGGTACCCACCGCTCCCTGCACAACAGGGTCACACGAGCCCTGGACCCCGTCACCGCCGGCCTGTCCACGCCCTGAAGCTCTGGCCAGGTCGACGGCCACGTGACCAGAGCCAAGCTGATCAAGCGCATGGACTACGGGCGGGCCAACCTTGATCTGCTCCGCAAACGCATCCTCCTCAGGACGTGATCGCCGAGCCTCGCCATATTCCTGCAGCCGGCGTTCAGGTCGGCTCCTGGTCCGGCTGCGGATAGCCGACCTGGGAGATGTCCTGGGCCAGGTCGGTCAAGCCGATCTCAGGGTTCAGCAACGACACGAGCTCCTGACTCAGCGGCCGCAAGGCATACACCTGGCTCACGGCCTCCAGGTCCACGGGGACGTCATAGTAGTCCTCGGCGAAGCGCTGGAATGCTTCCGGCGAACGGTCGACCAGAAGCGCGAACAGGCCCATCGCTCCATCAGGATCGACAGCGCGGTCGGGGAAGTCGATCGTCCCGTGGTGCCACCGATCGTCCGTCGCTCCCCGCCACATGCAGGCCGTCACGACAGGGACGTCGTCCTCGTCGGTGAACGCTGCCTCCTCGACGAAAGGCTTGAAGAGCTCGGGGACCTCGTCGATCACTCCCGGCCAGGGCTCGCCGTCGTTGCCGTACGGGCTCATCGGCGATTCGTGGTCGAAGCCACGTATATAAGTCCCGGCAGTCGAGAACACGATGGAGTACTCGTTCCCCGACCCGTTGCGCATCGAGGCCATCTCCTCGCCATCCGCCCAATCGGCGTTCATGGAGTAGTACCGATCTTCCCAGTCCGGGCTGAGGATCGCATCGAGCATCGCCAATGAACGGCACAGGTCCCGCAGGTCGGCGATGGCAGGGAGCTGGCGAGCTACGTCATAGACAGTCACGTGCCCATCCAACCCGACACCAGTGACAGCCAGGCTGCCGCTCCTGGGGAGACAGTACGCAGTAGGCGTGCACCTCGCCGCACCCCCACCGGCCTCAACCACGCGGCCGGCTCTGCTGCGTCGCCTCGACGCGAGTTGCCGGCCTCGGCCGGAGGCTCAGAGCGAGAGCTCCGCCAACACTGGGTTGACCGCTAGCCTCGGATGCTCGACGCTGAGCTGCGTCAGCACGGCCTCTCGAAACGCAAACCAGGCGTTCTTGAGATCGGCCCGTTCGCAGACCGTCTCACCCATTGCGTAGGTGCACGAGACTCGCACCTTCTCCCCCTCCGGGACGAAGTCGATCAGCTCGGCGTTCTCGGTGAAGCCGATCGTCGTATGTTCGCTCCGCTCCAGGTGTTCGAGTGCGCCCTCCATCGACCACAGGAAGTCGAACACGGGCGTCCACGACCACGGCGGGCTCAGGTCGGCCTCGTCGATCGTGAACGTAAGGTCGGACAGGAAGTAGTACCAGCGCAGGTCAACGCGGCTGACGACCGCGAGGTCCACTCCTTCACGGTTCTCCTGGCCTTGGTCCACATACGGGCCGGTCTGGCGATATTCGATCTTGATCATTGGACTCCCGTTGACGGGATCGCGACCGGACCTTCATAGTCCGCGCATGAGATCGGCGGAGCCTGACTCCTCACCGGACGCGGCTGGAACACGGCGCGCAGGCGGGCAGTCAGCGCGGGTACGTTGATCTGGACTTCACGCATCGACGCCGCCATTTGCCCGGCCAGACGCTACTCGAGCGGCTCATCGGCCGAGGCTCGGCACGTTGTCCGGTCTCGTCGTCGTAGCGGTCGAATTGGCGCAGCGCACGGTCGGCGTTCGGTTAAGGACGGTGCGTCACGTGGCCTGCTCCTCAGCGCTCTTCATCAGCCGACGCAGATGCTCGTCCGTCCATCCGGTAATGCGGGCGATGGCGGCCTGGGCACCACGCTCGTCGGTCTGACGGAGGAAAACAACAGCATCGGCCTGCAGGTCTGCGCGGGCTGCGTCGAGCGCGGTCTCGGCTTCCCTGTAGCGCTGGGCTGCGAGTTCGAGCTTGGCGGTGTCCATGGGCGCGAGCTTCCCACACGACAACTCGGTCTGTGGTCCGCTCTGCATGATGGCGAGGCCGGCGACCACCGCGAGCCACTTCATCACGCGGTCCACCGCGGCTGCCGTAGACGCGTTCATCATCGCGGATGCCGCCCGGGCAATGCCTCACACCCTGCGGGTGATCGACGGCGAGGACGAGACGATCGCCGAACTGGAGATGGTCGTCGGCCTCGACGACGACCTCGCCGGCGAAGCGACCCGGG
>Ga0102590_1004187_pt1 | contig 12679 bp, 9 predicted proteins | sample AraplaMF_Col_mMF_FD_76859 | JGI IMG/M metagenome (GOLD analysis project Ga0102590, IMG submission 76859) | Arabidopsis root microbial communities from the University of North Carolina, USA - plate scrape MF_Col_mMF | ecosystem: Host-associated > Plants > Roots > Endosphere | place: USA...
GCGGACGACCTGATCCGGGAGTTCGTCGAGTCCACCGGCATTCCCTACCTGCCCATGTCGATGGCGAAGGGCCTGCTGCCCGACGACCATCCGCAGTCGGCGTCGACGGCCCGGTCTCTCGCGCTGCGCCGGGCCGACGTAGTCATGCTGGTCGGCGCCCGTCTGAACTGGCTGCTCGGCCACGGCGACGCGCCCCAGTGGAACCCGGACGCCAAGTTCGTCCAGGTCGACATCGCAGCCACGGAGATGGACAGCAACCAGCCCATCGCCGCTCCGCTGGTCGGGGACGTCGGCTCCGTGATGGAGGCCCTCGTCGAGCGCAGCAAGCCGGGCCGGATCACGGCCCCGGCACCGTGGCGCGAGGAACTCACCGCCCGCTCCGCGCAGAACGTCGCCAAGATGTCCGGTCGCCTGAAGGCCGCCGCCACGGCGCACCCGATGAAGTTCCTCGGCGCGCTCCAGGCCATCCGCGACGTACTGCGGGAGAACCCCGGCGCCTACGTCGTCAACGAGGGCGCCAACGCGCTCGACCTGGCCCGCAACACGATCGGCATGCAGGTGCCGCGCCACCGCCTGGACAGTGGCACCTGGGGCGTCATGGGCATCGGCATGGGCTACGCCATCGCCGCCGCCGTCGAGACCGGCGGCCCGGTCGTCGCCATCGAGGGCGACAGCGCGTTCGGGTTCAGCGGCATGGAGATCGAGACGGTCTGCCGCTACGACCTGCCCATCGTCACCGTCGTCCTGAACAACAGCGGCGTCTACCGGGGCGACGACGCCTCCCCCTCCGACGATCCGGCACCGACCGCGCTGAAGGCCCGTCACGACCTCATGATCAAGGCGTTCGGCGGCACGGGCTACCAGGCGACGACGCCCGACGAGGTCGCCACCACCCTTCGCGAGGCACTGGCCGCGGGCGGTCCGGCACTGATCGACTGCGTGATCGATCCGGCGGACGGCACGGAGAGCGGCAACATCGCGCACCTCAACCCCAAGGGCATCAGCGTCCCACGCTGAACCACGTCCCGGCCCTCGCACATTCCGCACCGAGACGATTCACGAGAGAGAAACCAATATGACTGAACTGCCGCTCTCCGGGATTAAGGTCATCGACTTCACCGGAGTGCAGGCCGGACCGGCCTGCACACAGATGCTCGCCTGGTTCGGAGCCGACGTCCTCAAGGTCGAGCGCACCGCCGGCGGCGACGTGACGCGCAACCAGTTGCGCGACATCCCCGACGCCGACGCGCTGTACTTCACCATGCTGAACAGCAACAAGCGCTCCCTGGCCATCAACACCAAGTCCCCCGAGGGACGGGAGGTCATGGAGAAGCTGATCCGTGAGGCCGACATCCTGGTGGAGAACTTCGCACCGGGTGCCATGGACCGCATGGGCCTGGACTGGGAGACCCTCCAGGAGTGGAATCCGCGGCTGATCTTCGGCTCCGTCAAGGGGTTCAACGAGGACTCGCCGTGGAACGACCTGAAGGTCTACGAGAACGTGGCCCAGTGCGCCGGCGGCGCCGCCTCGACGACCGGCTTCTGGGACGGTCCGCCCACCGTCAGCGGAGCCGCCCTCGGCGACAGCAACACGGGCATGCACCTGCTGATCGGTCTTCTGACGGCGCTGATCGATCGCGACCGGACCGGCAGGGGCCAGAAGGTGGCGGTGTCCATGCAGGATGCCGTGCTCAACCTGTCCCGGGTCAAGCTGCGTGACCAGCAGCGCCTGGACCGGGTCGGCTACCTGGAGGAGTACCCCCAGTACCCGAACGGCGAGTTCGGTCAGGCCGTGCCCCGGGGCGGCAACGCCGGCGGCGGTGGCCAGCCCGGCTGGGTGCTCAAGTGCAAGGGCTGGGAGACCGACCCCAACGCGTACATCTACTTCACGGTCCAGGAGCAGAACTGGAAGCGGACCGCCGAGGCCATCGGCCGCCCCGAGTGGGCCGAGGACCCGGACTACTCGACCGCCAAGGCCCGGCAGTCCCGCATCTTCGAGATCTTCGAGGAGATCGAGAAGTGGCTCGCGGACAAGACGAAGTACGAGGCGGTCGACATCCTGCGCAAGTGGGAGGTGCCCTGCGCCCCGGTGATGAGCATGAAGGAGCTCGCCGAGGACGAGGCGCTGCGCCGCAGCGGGACTGTCGTGGAAGTCGAGCAGAAGGGCCGCGGGACGTATCTGACCGTCGGCAGCCCGATCAAGTTCTCCGGGTTCAAGCCGGACATCAAGGGTGCCCCGCTGCTCGGTGAGCACACCGACGACGTCCTCGGCGCGCTGGGCTACGACGCCGGCGCCATCGCCGCGATGCGCGAGAAGCAGATCGTCATCTGAAGCGGTCCGTCCGTCCGCGGACAGGGTGAATGACGCGAGAGCGGACGTCCTGTCCGCATCACGGAGCCGGCCCCGGCCATCGGCCAGGGCCGGCTTTCCGTTGTGGGTTCCCGGTAGCCCGGACGGGGAGTAGAATACTGTATACGGTATTCAATCCTTCTGGTGGCAACATGTGGGATCACGTCCAGAGCGGGACTCCGGACCGCGGGGGAACGGTGGCGCACGGCCCGGCGGCCGCCGCTCAGCCGGACCCCGCTCGGCATGCGTTGCTCGTCATGCCCGCCCGGCCGGCGTCGGTGCGCAGTGCGCGGCACATCGCCGAAGCGCTGCTCCGCCGCTGGGACCTCGGTGCCGACGACAGATACACGGCCGTCCTCGTCGTCGACGAGCTGGCGGCCAATGCCGCCGAGCACGGCCATCGGCGGCTGACGCTGCGCCTGGACCTGGGGCCGGACCTCCTGCGGCTGCAGGCGCATGATCACGGAGGGGGCCGCCGACCCGCTCGTCCATGCCAGGACGCCGACCCCGACGAGCACGGCCGTGGCCTGGCGATCATCGACGCGCTCGCGGCGCAGATGGAGATACGGCGAGACGCCGCAGGGTGGTGCGTCATGGTGGAGCTCCCCGTGACGCGTCCCGGGCCCGGGGCGACGCGGGTGTACGGAACGCCCGAAGCGGCCGGACGCGACGGTGCCCGGTCGCTGGGCTGACCGCGGGCCGGCCCGCCCCTCGCCTCCTCCTCCGTCTCTCAGGGCGACTCCCGCGTCAGCCGCGGGGCCGGAGGGGACGCCTGCCGCCCGGGCAGGGCGCGCCTGGGCGCCACCCCGATGGCGCTGAGCGCGGCTCCCTGCCCATGTCCCGCGGTACGGCGGCGGACCCCGGACCTCGCCGGCGTTCCGGCGAGAGGCGTCCTGCCGCCGCAGAAGGGCACACGGGGCGTCTCGGGGTGCCGCAGAAAGGCGTCCGGGGCGTGGGGATGCCGCGGGGCGCGTCCTCGGCCCCGGCCCGACACGTCCGCTCCTTGGCCCAGGCCTCGTCGACGTGGTCGGTCGATTCCGTGTGCGGATGCCCGGTCGGCCGCCGGCTGCGTGTGAACCATCGCTGCACAGGTATTGCATACTGTATGGAGTCTACGCATCCTGATTCCATGGCCCACAACCAGACGCCCTCCGCAGCCCAGGCCCTCGACATCCTGTTGACGGGCAATCAGCGCTTCGTCGCCGGAGATCCGCAGCACCCCAACCAGGACGCCGCACGCCGCGCCGCCCTGGCACCCGGTCAGCATCCGTTCGCCGTGGTTTTCGGATGCTCCGACTCACGACTGGCCGCGGAGATCATCTTCGACCGCGGGCTCGGCGACCTCTTCGTCGTGCGTACCGCAGGACATGTGCTCGGTCCCGAGGTGCTCGGCAGCATCGAGTACGGGGCGGGACAGCTGGGCTGCCCTCTCGTCGTCGTGCTCGGGCACGACGCGTGCGGTGCGATCCGTGCGGCGCGCACGGCTCTCGCGGAGGGCCTGGCCCCGTCCGGATACGTCCGCGACGTCGTCGAGCGCGTCACGCCCAGCGTGCTGACCGCGCGCGCTGCGGGGCTGAGCGAGGAGGCCGACATCGTGGACGAGCACATACGGCACACCGTGGATCTGCTGCAGAACCGCTCACCCGCCCTCGTCGGCGGGCACGCAGCCGTCGTGGGCCTCTCCTACCACCTCGGCGACGGACGGGTCCGGCTGGTCACCAGCCGCGGCCTGGACGGCGTCGCGGCCGCCTGAGCGTTCGGGCTCCCGGCACACGACTTCGCCTCACCCCCCTTCGACATGAAGGGGGGTGAGGCGAAGTCGTGTGCCGCAGGCGCCCGCCGGTCAGCCCGTGGGGGCCTCCTGCGACCGGGCCAGCAGCCCCGCGGCGGCGACGACCACGGGATCCAGGCCGTCCGACCCGGTCTCCACCAGCTCCAGCAGCCGGGCCCGCATCCGGGGGTCCCAGAACCGGCGGATGTGGCCCGCGATCGCCTCCGCGGCCTCGTCACCGGGTACATGCCGCAAGTTCGCGGCGATCTGGTTCGCCATCCGCTGCTCGGACGGCACGGCGGCGGCCATCTCAGTCCACCGCCGCGAGCCGCTCGGTCCCGAGGGACTCGCCGGCGTGCCGCTCGAGCGGATGGGCGAGGCCCACCTGCACGGCGGTCACCTTGTACTCGGGGCAGTTGGTCGCCCAGTCCGAGTTCTCGGTGGTGACCACGTTGGCGCCGGTCACCGGGTGGTGGAACGTGGTGTAGACGACGCCCGGCGGCATCCGGTCGGAGATCCGGGCCCGAAGCGTCGTACTGCCGACCCGGCTGGCCAGCGTCACCAGGTCGCCGTCGGTGATGCCCCGGTTCTCGGCGTCCAGCGGATGCAGCTCCAGCAGGTCCTCGGGGTGCCATGCCACGTTGCCCGTGCGCCGCGTCTGCGCTCCCACGTTGTACTGACTGAGGATGCGGCCCGTGGTCAGCACCAGCGGGTAGCGAGAGGTGGTCCGCTCGTCCGTCGGCACATAGGCCGTGACGACGAACTTGCCCTTGCCGCGGACGAACGCGTCGACGTGCATGGTCGGGGTGCCCTGCGGAGCCTCGTCGTTGCACGGCCACTGGACGCTGCCGAGCTTGTCGAGCAACTCGAAGGAGACACCCTTGAAGGTGGGTGTGACCTGGGCGATCTCGTCCATGATCTGGCTCGGGTGGTCGTACGCCATGGGATAGCCCATGGCGGTGGCGATCTCGCTGACGATCTGCCACTCGTGCTTGCCCGTCTTGGGCTTCATCACCGCCCGGACCCGGTTGATCCGGCGCTCGGCGTTGGTGAAGGTGCCGTCCTTCTCCAGGAACGAGGCGCCCGGCAGGAAGACGTGCGCGAACCTGGCCGTCTCGTTGAGGAACAGGTCCTGCACCACGACCAGGTCCATCGCCGCCAGCGCCGCGCTGACGTGCTGGAGGTTCGGGTCGGACTGGGCGATGTCCTCGCCGTGCACGAACAGGCCCCGGAACGAACCGTCGATCGCCGCGTCGAACATGTTCGGGATCCGCAGCCCCGGCTCGGGCAGCAGGGAACGGCCCCACAACTCCTCGAACACGGTGCGCACCGCATCGTCGGAGACATGGCGGTAGCCCGTGAACTCGTGCGGGAAGGAACCCATGTCGCAGGAGCCCTGCACGTTGTTCTGGCCGCGCAGCGGGTTGACGCCCACGCCGTCCCGGCCGATGTTGCCGCAGGCCATCGCGAGGTTCGCCATCCCCATGACCATCGTGGAGCCCTGGCTGTGCTCGGTCACGCCGAGACCGTAGTAGATGGCCGCGTTGGGCGCCTGCGCGTACAGCCGGGCGGCTGCCCGCAGTTCCTCCGCTGGAACGCCGGTGACGGGCTCGGTGGCCTCCGGGCTGTTCTCGGGGAGGGCGACGAACCGGGCCCAGTCGTCGAACCCTTCGCACCGCGCATCGACGAAGGAGCGGTCGACCAGGCCCTCGGTCACCACCACATGCGCCATGGCGTTGATGACGGCCACGTTCGTGCTGGGCTTGAGCTGCAGATGATGTGCCGCCTGGATGTGCGGCGAGCGCACCAGGTCGATACGCCGCGGGTCGACCACGACGAGCTGGGCGCCCTCGCGCAGTCGCTTCTTCATGCGTGAGGCGAACACCGGGTGACCGTCGGTCGGATTGGCGCCGATGACCATGATGAGGTCGGCCTTCGCCACCGATCGGAAGTCCTGTGTGCCGGCCGACTCCCCGAAGGTCTGCTTCAGCCCGTACCCGGTGGGGGAGTGGCAGACCCGGGCGCAGGTGTCGACGTTGTTGTTGCCGAACGCCGCGCGCACCATCTTCTGGACGACGTAGACCTCTTCGTTGGTGCACCGCGAGGAGCTGATGGCGCCGATCGAGCTCGGCCCGTACGCGTCCTGGATGGCGCGCATCTTCTCCGCGACCGTCCGGATGGCCTCGTCCCATTCGACCTCGCGCCACGGGTCGGTGGTCTTCTCGCGCACCATGGGCTTGAGCTTGCGGTCGGGATGGGTCGCATAGCCGAAGGCGAAGCGGCCCTTGACGCAGGAGTGGCCCTCGTTCGCCCCGCCGTCCTTGTAGGGCACCATCCGGACCAGTTCGTCGCCGCGCAGCTCGGCCTTGAACGAGCAGCCCACGCCGCAGTACGCGCAGGTGGTGACCACCGAGCGGGAGGGCATGCCGAGTTCGACGACCGACCGCTCCTGAAGCGTCGCGGTCGGGCAGGCCTGGACACAGGCGCCGCAGGAGACGCACTCGGAGTCCAGGAAGGACTCACCGGCACCGGGGGAGACCTTGGAGTCGAAGCCGCGGCCTTCGATGGTCAGCGCGAAGGTGCCCTGCACCTCGCCGCAGGCGCGCACGCACCGCGAACAGACGATGCACTTGGCCGGGTTGAAGTCGAAGTACGGGTTGCTCAGGTCCGGCGCGGCGTCGAGGTGGTTCTCGCCCTCGTACCCGTAACGGACCTGGCGCAGCCCCACCACGCCCGCCATGTCCTGCAGTTCGCAGTCGCCGTTGGCCGAGCAGGTCAGGCAGTCGAGCGGATGGTCGGAGATGTACAGCTCCATGACGCCCTGGCGGAGCTTCTCCACCTTCGGCGTCTGGGTGCGTACGCACATCCCGTCCGCGACCGGTGTGGTGCAGGACGCCGGGGTGCCGCGGCGGCCGTCGATCTCCACCACGCACAGCCGGCAGGAACCGAACGGCTCCAGGCTGTCGGTGGCACAGAGCTTGGGTATGTCGATTCCGGCCTGCGCCGCCGCGCGCATCACCGAGGTGCCCTCGGGCACCGTGACGGGCAGCCCGTCGACCTCGACCGTGACGGTCGCCCCGCCGGGCCGTTCCGGGGTTCCGAAGTCGGGCTCCTTGAGCAGTGTCATGCCGTGCCCTCCCCCCTCGTGAGGAAGTCGTCGGAGAAGTGTGTGACGGCGCTGCGTACCGGCATGGGGGTCAACCCGCCCATGGCGCACAGCGATCCGTCGGTCATCAGCTCACAGAGGTCCTCGAGCAGGGCGAGGTTCTCGTCGCGCTGCTCGCCGGCCACGATCCGGTCGATCACTTCGACGCCGCGCACCGAACCGACCCGGCACGGTGTGCACTTGCCGCACGACTCCGCGGCGCAGAACTCCATCGCGAAGCGGGCCTGCGCCGCCATGTCGACGGTGTCGTCGAAGACCACGACACCGCCGTGGCCGAGCATGGCGCCCGCCGCGGCGAACGCCTCGTAGTCCATGGGCAGATCGAACTGGGACGTCGGCAGGTAGGCGCCCAGCGGCCCGCCCACCTGCACCGTGCGCACCGGCCGTCCGCTGAGCGTCCCGCCGCCGTAGTCCTCGATCAGCTCGCGGAGGGTGACGCCGAACGCCGTCTCGACGATGCCGCCGTGTGCGATGTTGCCGCCGAGCTGGAAGACCTGTGTGCCGCGCGAGCGTTCCACGCCGAGTTCCTGGTACGCCTTCGCCCCGTCGGCGAGGATCACCGGAACCGTGGCCAGGGTCAGGACGTTGTTGACGACGGTCGGCTTGCCGAACAGCCCCTCGATGGCGGGGATGGGCGGCTTGGCGCGGACGACGCCGCGCTTGCCCTCCAGGCTCTCCAGCATGGAGGTCTCCTCACCGCAGATGTACGCGCCGGCGCCGACCCGCACATGCAGATCGAAGGTGAGGTCCGAGCCGAGGATGCGCTCCCCGAGCCAATGGCGATCACGCGCGATCGCGATCGCGGCCCGCATCGTGGCCACCGCGTCCGGGTACTCCGAGCGGATGTAGACATAGCCCTCGCGGGCGCCGACCGCGTGTGCGGCGATCGTCATGCCCTCGATGAGCATGAACGGGTCGCCCTCCATGACCATGCGGTCGGCGAACGTGCCGCTGTCGCCCTCGTCGGCGTTGCAGCAGACGAACTTCAGCGCGTCGGCGCAGTCGAGCACGGTCTTCCACTTGATGCCGGCCGGGAACCCCGCGCCACCCCGGCCGCGCAGACCGGACTCGGTGACGGCGGCGACCACGTCGGAGGGCGGCAGGTCCAGGGCTCTGCGCAGCCCGACGAGGCCGCCGTGGCGCTCGTAGTCCTCCGGGGAGATGGGGTCGATGATCCCGACCCGGGTGAACGTGACCCGGTTCTGGCGGGCCAGCCACGGAAGTTCGTCCACGACACCGAGCCGCAGAGGGTGGTCCGCGCCGTCCAGGAAGCCTGCGGCCAGCAGGTCCGCCACGTCCGAGGGCGCCACGGGACCGTAGCCGATCCGGCCCTCGGGGGTGGCCACCTCGACCAGTGGTTCCAGCCAGAGCATGCCGCGCGACCCGTTGCGCACCAGGGTGATCGGCAGGTTCCGGGCGTCGGCCGCCCGTCGGATCGCCTCCGCCACCGCGTCCGCCCCGACCGACCGCGCGGCCGAGTCGCGGGGGACGTACACCGTCACCGGGGAGTTCGATGTCCGCGTCATGACGAGACCGCCTCGTCCACGATCGAGCGCAGACGTTCCGCGCTCATGCGTCCGAGTACCTCGCCGTTCACCTCGACGGAGGGGCCCAGCGCGCAGTTGCCGAGGCAGAAGACCTGCTCCACCGTCAGAGAGCCGTCCGCCCGCGTCTCCCCGAGGGCGAGGCCCGTCCGGTCCCGGGCGGAGTTCACCAGTGCGTCGGCGCCGAGGGCCTGGCAGGCCTCCGCGCGGCAGATGCGGACGGTCGTGCGGCCGGCCGGCTCCCGGCGGAAGTCGTGGTAGAAGGAGACCACCCCGTGTACGTCCGCCCGGGACAGATTGAGCTCACGGGCGAGTATCGCGACGGCCTCCTGCGGGACATGGCCGAGTTCGGCCTGGATGGCGTGCAGGATCGGCAGCAGTGGACCGCGCTGCCCGCGATGGGCGGCCGCGATCGCACCGACAGCGGCCTCCGTCGTCACGTCACCGACGCTCGTCGTCATGGTTCCTCCCTACGGGGATGGTGATCGACGAGCCCGGACACCTCGCCGCGCTGCTCGTACCGTGCATGACGCCTCTCAATGCATACGGAACTTTGTATACAAGCTTCACTCTGTGTGGCCCCCTGGCGACTCTGAAGGCTCATCGGATACTGTATGCAGTTATCATCGGCTGCGTCCACCGTCCGGAACGGGTCAACCGCGGTCACCGCGGACCGGGGCGGGCGGTCAGGCGAGTGCGCGGACCCCGGGTGCCCCGGTGGGCGATCCGGCCCCCGCGGTGGATATCGCGGCCAGCCATGCGCGGACGGTGCTCAGCAAGCCGTCCGCCTCGCCGTCCCGTTCGAGCAGTGCACCGGCGGGGAGCAGGACGGGATCCGCGCAGACCGTCGACGTTCCGCTGCCGCGCGGACCGTCGCCGCTGGGGCGGGCGGGCACGAACAGGCCGGGCGCATCCGCAGGCACCAGCCACAGGGACGGTCCCTTCCCGCCGTGTGCCGGCGGGGAGGACCAGATGTAGCCGTCGGCCTCGCCCGCCCCGACGACATCGCGTTTGCGGCCGCGCAGGGCCACCACGTCCCCGGTGCGCGTCGCGGTCGAACCCGTCGGTGAGGGTGCGGCCCCCGGTGTTCCGGCGTCGTCGGCGTCGGTGAGGGCGAGCGTGCCGAGGTGCAGGCCGACGGCGACCTTGCGGCGCATCCAGTGCGAGCCGTACGCCTCGATGAAGGCGACGGCGGCGTAGTGGGACCGGACCACCGCGCCGGTGGCGGGGCAGGCGCGGGACACGTCGGTCACGACCTCGGCGGCCTCGGTGAGGCCCAGCCCTCCGCCGCCGAGATCGGTGGCGACGGTGAGCCCGAGCAGCCCCGCTTCCCCGAGGGCGGTCACCGAGGCGCGGGGAAATCTCCCGCGCGCGCCGGTCTCCTCGGCGGACGGCTCGATGGTGCTGCTCAAGACGTGGGAGAGAGCGGAGCGGAACGACATGGAGCGGCTCCCTGCGGTCTTGGAGGGGTGACGCCTCATGGGCCGGCGGGGCGGACTCCGCGAAGCCCCCTCTCATGGGTGATTGCATACTGTATACCGCCATGGGGCGACGGGTATCCATCTCTGCTCGGGTGAAATATGGCGTCAGGCCCCGGCGGGCTTGCGCGAACGCCGGCGGGTGGGGCTACGAGGCCCTCACCGCTCCGCTGTCGCGCGCCCGTGGTAGCTGGCGCGGGTGTGCTCGGTGTGGGCCCGCATCAACTGCTGTGCCCGCTGTTCGTCGCCTGCCTCGATGGCGTCGATCATGGCGCGGTGCTCGATCCAGGAGAGTGCGCCACGAGTGCGGGCGACGGGTGTGTAGAGCCACCGGACGCGGCGGTCCACCTGGGCGGACAACTCGGCGAGCACCGAGTTCGCGGCCAGTTGCATCACCTGGGCGTGGAAGGCGGCGTTGGCGGCGACCACGACGTCGACATCGTCGGACTCCCGGGCTCGTTCGCCCGCCGTGCACAATGCGCGCAGCCGCTCGGTGGCGCGCGGGGTGGCGTTGGCAGCTGCCAGCCTCGCCGCCTCGGCCTCCAGCAGACCGCGCACGACGAGCAGTTGGTCGGCCTCTTCCTCCGTGGGGTCGTGCACGAACGCGCCCTGGCCGGGGCGCAGATCCACCCAGCCCTCAGTGTCGAGGCGTTGCAGCGCCTCCCGGACCGGTTGGCGCGAGACGCCCAGTTGGCCGGCGAGTTCGCTCTCGACCAGATGCCGGCCCGGTTCGAGCGACCTGGTGACGATGAGTTCCAGGAGAGCCTCGTAGACCCGCTCGCGCAGCGGGCCGGGCCGTTCCACCTTCGGCACGGCGCCGGTCGGCAAGGCCATGACTCCACCCCTCGGTAGCGGCTCACCAGAGCTGCCCGATATTGGATTTCGTCTACAGTCTACTCCGCCCTGGACCGCGGGTGTCGGGCCGCCGCCCCGCTCGCGTCGGCCTGAGGCCCGCACGAGCTGGGTCCCTGCCCGTGTCCCGCCTCTTCCCTTGTCACGAGCATACGAAATACTGTAGACAAAGCGGGGTCGACGACCTCACGAGGCCCTGCCGACCGGGGAGATGCGCCGACCGTCGACCCCGCGGCCGGCCCCGAGGCGGATCCACACCGATGTCGGCGGTACTCCATGAACGTGTTCACGGGCGGACACCGCCTGAATCGGCGAGCGGCGGCCACCGTGAGCCGAGGGCGACGCGGCACGTGACACGGACGCGGGACCGGCCGGCGGGTGCGCCCCCTGGGCCGGTCGGTCCCCGGCGTCCGGACCGGTCACCCGACCCGGGCGGGGGACGCCGCCCGGACCGGTGTCGCGACCGGATCCGGACGGCCATCGTGCGGCGTCGGTGCGTCAGGGCCGCTCGTACGTCCGCTCCAGAATCTCCAGTACCTCGGATTCGTCCGGCAGCCGCGGCGCGTTCTTGGTCACGGCGTCGGCGACCGCGCCCGCCGCGATGGCCGGCAGCAGGCCGCGGTCGGCGCCCAGGTCACGCAAGGGGCGTTTGACGTCCAGTTGTCCGGAGATCTCACGTACGGCGGTCACGGCCGCTGCGGCCCAGTCGCCGTCGGCCGGGGGGTCGAGACGCATGGCTCGGGCGGCGCGCTCGTAGGCGTCCTGCGCGGCGGGTGCGCTGAACTCCATGACCTCCTCGAGCACGGCGGCGAGGGCGACTCCGTGCGGAGTGCCGGTGTGGGCCGTGATCGCATGGCCGATGCCGTGCACGAGGCCGAGTCCCGAGAGGGTCAGGGCCTGACCGGCCAGATGCGCGCCCATCATCAACTCCGCGCGGGCGCCGAGGTCCGAGCCGTCCCGGAACGCCACGGGCAGGGCGCGGCTCACCATGCTCACGGCCTGGGCGGCGTACGCGACGGAGAAGGGGTTCGCGCCCCGTGACGCGAGCGACTCGATGCCGTGGACGAGCGCGTCGAGGCCGGTCGCGGCGGTGGCCGCGGCGGGCAGTCCGAGCGTCAGCTCCGGGTCCAGCAGGGCGATGTGCGGCTTGACCGAGGGATGCCCGATGTACACCTTGCGGCAGGCCGCGGCGTCCTCGATCACGCCGAACCCGTTCGTCTCGGCCCCCGTGCCCGAGGTGGTCGGGACGGCGACCAGCGGAAGCCCGGGTGCCGCCTCCCAGAGGTGGTCGGCGTCGGCTGCCACCGCGTCCGGATTGCCGACGAGCAGTGAGATGCCCTTCGCCGCGTCCAGCACCGAACCGCCGCCGAGCGCGATCACCGCGGCGGGGCCGAAGGCGCGTGCCCGGGCCGCGCCCGCGTCGACGTTGCCCGTGGACGGGTTGGGCGCCACCTCGTCGTGGACGGTGTACTCGACATCCGCCGAGTCGAGGATCTTGAGGACGCGCTCGACGACACC
>Ga0102590_1004194_pt1 | contig 12650 bp, 8 predicted proteins | sample AraplaMF_Col_mMF_FD_76859 | JGI IMG/M metagenome (GOLD analysis project Ga0102590, IMG submission 76859) | Arabidopsis root microbial communities from the University of North Carolina, USA - plate scrape MF_Col_mMF | ecosystem: Host-associated > Plants > Roots > Endosphere | place: USA...
CGAGATGCGGCCCATGAACGCCAGCGAAGCCACCAGGCCGATGGTGCCATGGCCGCACATGCCCAGATAGCCGACGTTGTTAAAGAAGATAACTCCGGCCACGCAATCCGGTGCGTGCGGCTCGCACAGCAATGCCCCCACCAACACGTCCGAGCCGCGCGGTTCGCACACCACAGCGGAGCGGAAGTTGTCATGCGACGCGCGCAGGATGGCGACGCGCTCGCTGAGCGGGCCGTTGCCGAGATCCGGGCCGCCTTCTGTCACCAGGCGCGTAGGTTCGCCGCCGGTGTGGGAATCGATGATGGATATGGTTTTCATACCATAAATCTTAGGCTGGACGCGAGGTTGTGTCTTGCACCGGCTGCGCACGATGAGTGACGAAATCTGCATAATGGTGCAAAATGAGGCGCATGGATAAAGACAATGACAGCATGCGCCATGCGATTGGCGCACATATCGCCGACCCGTTCTTTGCCGAGGGGCTGTTCGATGCGCTGCCGGATGTGGTGTTCTTCGTCAAGGATGTCGGCGGGCGCTATGTGGTGGTCAATCAGACGCTGGTCCAGCGTTGCGGCCAGCGGCACAAGTCGGCGCTGATCGGCCGGACGCCGGCGGAAGTGTTTGCCCATCCGTTCGGACAGACTTATCTGGCGCAGGACTTGGCGGTGCTGGCTGGCGACGCCGACATCGAGGATCAGCTGGAATTGCACCTGTATCCCAACCGCGATCCCGGCTGGTGCCTGACGCGCAAGAGCGCGCTGCGCGATGCGCAAGGCCGCATCATCGGCCTGGCTGGCATCTCGCGCGATCTGGCGATGGCGGACAAAAAAAATCCGGCCTACCGCAAGGTGGCGGCGGCGGTGAATGTGATCCATGAACAGTACGGCCAGCCTTTGCAGCTGCCGGAGCTGGCGCGCATCGCGAATATGTCGGTGGCGCAGATCGAACGCTATTTTCTGCGCATCTTCCATCTGACGCCGCGCCAGATGATCATTCAGACGCGCGTGGACGCCGCCTCGCGCATGCTGAGCGGCGATGCCAGCGTGGCCGAAATCGCCCAGGCCTGCGGCTACGGCGATCACTCCGCCTTCACCCGCCAGTTCAAGGCCACCACCGGCCTCACGCCCAGCCAGTATCGTCAGATAGCGGCTGGGCGCAAGAGTGAGGTTTAGCCCTTCACCAGCCGCTCGCCGACGTAAGCGCGGTAGTGCCTGATGCGGCCGGTGACGCCGTCCGGGCCCTGGCGTGGCGTGTAGCGCATGCCGGCCACCACATCGTCCTTGCCAAGGTCGATGATCAGGCGGTGCGGGTGCTTGCTGCCCGGCGCCATCGCCGCCTTGCCGCTATAGGCGGTGTGCCAGAAGTCCGAAGCCTGGCCGTTGATGGCGTTGAGCGCGCCGCCGTCTTCCTTGGTGAACTCCTCGCTGCTGACGTAGGCGATGGTCCAGTTGGACTGGTTGAGCGGTTTGCCATCGGTCCCCAGCAGCGCCAGTTCGGCCACGGCGGCGTACTGCTTGCCGTCGAAGGCGTCCAGCGATTCAAGGCAGAACTGGCGGCCTTTTACCGGCTGCGCGAAGTGGACGTCCTGCACTGCCGGGCCTTGTGCGAATTCGCCTTCGTGGGCCGGCTTCACGCCTTCCAGCGCCGGCTTCACTTTGCTTGGCGGACGGGCGAGGTCCAGCTCCGGACGCAGCTTGTCGAGGATCGGTGCTTTCACGCCTTCGATGCGCGCGGAACGCGGGCCGGTCAGGTCCAGCACCACCACTTCGTTGCGGCCTTGCTTGATCCAGGGGCCGGGCAGGTACATGGTTTGCGTCGGCCCGATGCTCCAGTAGCGCCCGAGGCAGCGGCCGTTGATCCAGACGATACCCTGGCCCCAGCCGGACATGTCGAGGAAGGTGTCGCCGGTCTGCGCGGCGTCGAAGCCGCCGCGCCAGAAGGCGGCGCCTTGTGTGCGGCCGGTCTTCCACGTCAGCGGAGGCAGCACGCCGTCGGCGTCAAAGTCGATGGCGCGGATTTCCCAGTTTTCCAGCGGCTGGCCGTTGAAGCGCACCGGCCCGTGCAGGCCTTTGCGGTCGTGAATTTCGACGCCGAAGTTGACGCGGGCGATGGTGTACAGCAGGATTTCCAGTGTCGCCGGCTTGCTGCGTGCCGGGATGTCGACACTGAAGCGGCGATGGCGCGTATCCATGGTGCCGATTTGTTTGCCGTCCAGGCTGACCCACGCGAGGTCGCGTACCTTGGCCGCTTCCAGCGTGCCGGCCGGACCGGCTGGCAGCGTGACGCGATAGCAAACCACACCGCGGCTGATGTCATATTTTTCGATCGGCTGCGGCGACACGGCGCGAATGGCCTGCGCCGGCAGCGCGTCAGCCACGGCGCAGGATTCTTTCAGCGCGAACGGCTTGATGGCGATCAGCGGATTCGGCGCGGGCGCTGGCGGCAGCGTTTCGCCGGCTTGCAGGAAGGGCTTGATGCCGTCGCGATAGGCGGCGAATTTTTCGCCGGTCCATCCGGCTTCGCTGATCGGCGCATCGTAATCGTAGCTGCTGGTGTCGGGACGGAACGGACGGTCGCAGCCGCCCCACAGGCCGAAGCTGGTGCCGCCGTGGGCCATATAAAGACTGAACGAGCCATTGGCCTTCAACATGGTCTGGATGTCGGCCACTGCGCCGGCGGCGGAGCCACGGCGGTGCGGCGCGCCCCAGGTGTCGAACCAGCCGGAGTAATACTCGCCGCACATGCGCGGGCCTTTCTGTACCTGGTCCAGCGCCTTGAAGCCGGTCATCGGGTCGCTGCCGAAATTGGCAACGTTGAACAAGCCGTCGATGTGCGACTTGACCACCGCATTGGTCGGGTTGCACTGGAACAGAGGTACGTCGAAACCGGCGTCAATCAGCATCTGGCGCATGCCGCGCATGTAGTCGAGGTCTTCGCCGAAGAAGCCGTACTCGTTCTCGACCTGCACCATCAGGATAGGGCCGCCATGAGTGATCTGCATGGGACCGAGCACGCGGCCGACTTCCTTCATGTAGCGGCTGGCCGGTTTGACGAAGTTGGGATCGCTGGTGCGCAGGAAGGCGTCGCCGGGCTGCTTCAACAGCCACCATGGCAGGCCGCCCATTTCCCATTCGGCGCACGCATACGGGCCGGGACGCAGGATGACCCACAGGCCTTCCTGCTGCGCGAGCTTGCAGAATTCGGCGGCGTCGCGCTGGCCCTGCCAGTCGAAGCGGCCTTCGCGCCACTCGTGGTAGTTCCAGAACAGATAGGCGCAGACTGTGTTCAGGCCCATGGCCTTGATGGCTTTCAGGCGGTGTTGCCAGTACTCGCGCGGCACGCGGGCGAAGTGCATTTCGCCGCAGCGGATTTGCAGGCGCTGGCCGTCCAGCAGGAAGTCGGTATCGCTGATGGTGAAGCGCGTGGCAGCTTGTGCCGACAGGGGCAGCATCAGGCTGCCGATGCTGCCAGCGGCGGTTGCTGCGGCTGCGCCGCGCAGCATGCGGCGGCGGGATATGGATTTGATGGTCATTAGTAGTTCACTGGGTAGTCTTTAGGGAATCGGGCGCCGGCAAAGGCTTTTTTCTGGGTCCAGTCTTGCGCTGGCGCGGTCCAGTAGCTGTCGCTGGCCGCGAGGCCAAGCGGCAGCAGGCTGGCGGAGGCGATGTACATGCTGCCGTTGTTGGAGTACCAATCGCCCAGCTCCGGCTGGTGGCCGACGAAGCCGATGGTCAGGTAGCCGTCTTTGGTGAAGTTGGACGGTGCGTTCCACACGGCTTTGTGCACGGCGTGCATGGCGGCGCGGATCTGGCCTTCGGGCAGGCTTTGTGGCAGTTGCTTGCGCAGGGCCAGCAGGGCCAGTGGCTGGAAGGCGGCGGTGCGGTAGGTGAGCGAGCGGCCGATGGGCGGGAAGCTGCCATCGGTGGAGATGAAGCGTTCCAGATGTTCGCCGTAGCGCTGCATGCGTTTGATGGCTTGCGCGCGCAGCTCTTCCGGTTTGCCGTTCCAGAAAGCGCCTTTTTTCGCGTCCAGCACGTCGAGTATTTCGACCAGCATCGGGTGCATGACGAAGGCGTTGTAGTAGTCGAAGTGGAAGGCTTCACCGTCCTTGATCCAGCCGTCGCCGACATACCATTCGTTGATTTTGCGGATGGCGACGTTCATGCGCATCGGGTCGAACTCTTCGCCGATGGACATCAGCCAAGCTTCGTTCATGGCGGCGAACAGCATCCAGTTGATGTAGGGCGGTTCGATGCGGCGCAGGGATTTGATTTCGGCGATGATGCGCTGTTTGGTTTTAGCGTCCAGTGGTTCCCACAGCGCTTGCGGTGCGCGCATCAGGGCGTTGGTGAAGTAGGCCGAATCGACCAGCGTTTGGCCGGGGCCTTTCCACAGCAGGTAGTCCGGGCTGGCCGGGTCGACAGAGTTGGTATAGCTTTGCAGGGCGAGTTGGTGCAGGCGCTTGCGGGTACGGCCTTCCGGCGTGCCGTCGTCGGGCAGGGCCAGCCAGGGGGCGATGCCGGCGATCAGGCGGCCGAAGCATTCGAGGTAGCTCACGCCTTTGTCGCGGCCATCCCAGGTGGGGCTGATTTCGAGGGCGAAGTTCTTTTTCAGCGTGCCGGCGGCCATGTTGGTCAGCACCGGCTCGGACATTTTTTGCGCCAGCGCGGCCAGCAGGGCACGGGCTTCGGCGCCGCTGGCAGCAGCGCCTGCGCCTGCGGCGGTCGCCGTGGCGGCGGCGCCGGCTGCCGTCGAGGCGGCGGCGTTTGCAGCACTCGCGGTTGCGATGCCGCCGGCTGCGGCGCCGGCGGCGATGGTGCGGATAAAGTGTCGTCGTTCCATTCAGTCTCCGTTGTTATTGACGCAGCAGGCGCACCATTTCCGCGGACGCCAGCAGGTAGGCGCCGACACCGAACGCCGTGGTCGAATTCTGGTCCACCACCTGTCCCGGTATGGCGCGATCGCCGATGGGCTGCACGTAGCCGATCTTGCCGTCCGGTTGCAGCGCGGTCTGGCTCAGGTAACGCCAGCCTTTGCGCACTACCGGCAGATATTCCGCGCGGTCCAGCAAGCCGTTATTGATGCCCCATAGGTAGCCATAGACGAAGAAGGCGGTGCCGCTGGTTTCCGGTCCCGGCGCGTGCTGCGGATCGAGCAGGCTGCGGGTCCAGTAGCCGTCCTCCGTTTGCGCCTTCTTCAAAGCCTGTGCCATTTGCTGGTATTTGACGAGGAAATCGGTGCGGTGCGGATCGTCCAGCGGCAGGTCTTGCAGCACCTTGGCCAGGCCTGCGAACACCCAGCCGTCGCCGCGCGACCAGAAGTCCTTCTTGCCGTTGACGCTTTGATGTTTTGGATAGACGTAGCGTGCATCGCGGTAGTATAGCTGCGCGTCCTTGTCCCACATGATGCTGTTGGAATAGTCGAAGTATTCGTACAGCTTGGAGAGGTACTGCTTATTGCCCGTGACCTTGTACATCTTGGTCATCACCGGCATCACCATGTACAAGCCGTCGGACCACCACCAGTAATCCTTGTTCGGAGTACTCATCTGGTACTCCATCACCTCGCGCGCGCGGGCGATTTTTTTCGGATCGCGCTCCAGCTGATACAGATCGGCATAGGTCTGGAAGCAGATTTGCCAGTCGCCGAACAGCACATGCTCGTCGGTCTCGCCGTACTGGTACTTCCATTTGTTTTTATCGGTGGACCTGGCGCCTTGCCAGTCGTTGTAAGCCGCCCAGTCCTGCGAATACTTCAGCCACGCCTTGTTGCCGGTGATGCGGTAAGCCTCGATATTACCCGTATGATAAGCGGCGATATCCCAGAACGCCCATTTCTGCGCCGGCTCGCGTTGCTGCCAATAGTTGTTCACCTTATTCATAATGCCGACCACCTCCTGTTCGGAGGTGTCGACTGCCGGCGGCGCCGAAGCGCAGCCGGCCAGGCTAGCCGCCAGCAAGCCGGCGGCGTAGAGTCGTTTCATCATGGTTTAGAGTTTCCCCCTCAGGCCGATTTTGATGGTGCGGCCATCATACTTCGCATAGTCCATGCGGGTCTTCTTGCCACTGCCGTATTTGCCGCTGGCGTCTTCGAAGTAATCATACGCCAGCGTGTTGCTCAGGTTAAGCGCATCCAGACGCAGTTCCAGCTTGTCGCTGATCTTGTAGCTGATGTTGGCGTCCAGGTAGCCGCGGCCTGCGCGCCAGCGGATCAGATCATCGCCGAGGTTGCGCGGGCTGTCTGGATGCAGCGATTTGTCCTTGTAGTTGTAGGACATGCGCGCCGCCCATGGACCCTGCTCGAAGTAGACCGTGGTGCTGTAAGCGTACTTCGGCACCGAGTTCACATCGATCACCCTGCCCGCATTGGTTACCCAAGGGACGCTGTTGAAGGGATTGATGTGGGTGTAGCTGGCCAGCGCACCGAGACCGTTCCATGGCGCCGGCAGGAAGCTGAAGGCCTGCTGGTAAGCCAGCTCGTAGCCTTTCAGCGTTTGCTCGCCGGCGTTGGTGTAGGTCTTCAGCGTCATCGCCAGATTAGGATCGACGTGGCCGTTCGCGTCCTGGAACAGCGGGCCAAGTGCCGTATCCGGCAGGCCGAGGGAACCGAAGGTCACCACGCGGGTGTTGGCGACGGTGGCGTCGGTCAGCTTCTTCTGGAACAGCGCGGCGGACAGCATGCTGCCGGGCTGGAAGTACCATTCCAGGCTGGTGTCCAGGTTCTTCGACTGCTGCGGACGCAGGCCGGGATTGCCCGAGGTGGCGGTGGTGTCGAACTGGTTCGGGATCACCGTCTGCGCGGCGATGATGGACAGCGAGGCGCGGGTGATGGTCTTGCCCCACGAAGCCCGCCACATCAGGTTGTCCGTCACGTCGAAGGCGCTGCTGATGGCTGGCAGCACATTGCTGTACGAGCCTTCCTCGTGATTCGGCGAGTAGGTCAGACTGGTGCCCTTCTGCTTGAAGTTGTCGATCTTGGTCTCGGTCTTGGAGAAACGCACGCCGGCATTGATGCGCAACTCGTGGCCGGCGATCTCGCCCTTGAAGTCGGATTGTGCGAAGGCCGTTTTCACATCCTCTTCCGCCGCAAAGCTTTGCGATGGCGTAAAGGTCGAATCCGGGTTATAGGTGTTGGGATCGAACTGCGAATAGAAGTAGCTGCTGTTCCAAGTCGCCCAGCTGTGCGGCCAGCCGGCGCCGAAATCCAGGTGATCGATCGGCAGTTGCGAAGTCATGGCGCTGCGCAGGCCGGCCGCGCCGATGCTGTTCAACTTGGCCGTGGCCAGTGCGGTACCGTTGCGCTTGTCCACGCCCTTGATGGTAGCGACGTATGACAGGCCGGTCTTGAGGTGGCCGGTCCAGCCGCCGGGCAGATCGTAGTCGTAATCGGAGGCCACGCGCACCTGCTTGCCCTTGTCGGTTTCCTTGGTGCGGCCGCTGCTGATGGTGAAACCGCTCCAGCTGTTTGGATCGGTGTAACTGGTCGGCGAGGAGATCGATGGATAGACGTGGTCGTCGCCGTAATCGATGGTGGAGGTGGCGCCATAGATGTAGCCGGACAGCTGGCCGGTGGCGCTGATGGCGGTGCTCTGATTCAGGCTGGCCTGGCCGCTCAGGGTCAGGCGCGGGCTGGCCTTCCAGCTGGCGTTCAGGGCGCCGTAGCCGAACTGGGTTTCATCCTTGGTGTAGCCGGCGCCGGCGTTGTAGGTGGTGTTGCCGAAGGTGCCGGTCAGCAGGTTGGTGGCCGGATCGATCTTCACATTCAGCGGAATCAGGCCGTTGTTGCCGGAAGCGCCCACCGGCGCATTGCGGTTGGTGGTGGCGGTACTGCGGATCAGGATGCCGAACAGCTGCTCCTTGCGGGTGTTCTCCAGCTTGGAATACATGGTGTCGAAGCTGACGTTCAGGGTGGGCGTTTTCCACTGCACCGACGACACCAGGCCGTCACGCGTACGTTCGTTTTCCGAGCCGTAGAAGCGGTAGATGCGCGGCAGGAAGGCGTTTGCCACCTGGGCGCGGGTGTAACTGCCCAGGTTGGCCAGCGGGCTGTCGAAGTCCAGCGACAGCGCGAAGTTACCCTTGACCGGGCTGGAGCTGCCGTTGGCGGAGCTGTTGTAGCCGCCGGTCGCCTCAAAGCCGGAACGGGTGTTGACGTTGCCCGAATGCGAGGCGCCGATCAGGAAGCCGAGGTTGTCCCAGGTGTTTGAGTACAGCACGAAGCCGTTCGGGTCATTGTGCTTGGAAGCGGTGTTATAGGTGTCGGTCAGGCCGTAGCGGACGGTGCGCTTCGGATTGTCGAACGGGCGCGGCGTCTGCAGGTCGACCACACCGCCCAGGCCGCCTTCGGTCAGCTCGGCCAATGGCGATTTGTAGAAGTCCACCCGGCCGAACAGTTCGGAGGCGAACACGTCGTAGTTGAAACCGCGCGCGGCCGAGCCGATGGTGGCGGTGGAAGTGGTGTTGACCGGCGCGCCGTTCAGGGTAGTGACCGAATATTCGGTCGGCAGGCCGCGGATCGAGATGCGCTGGCCTTCGCCGGAGGATTCGTCGCGGTTCAGGATCACGCCCGGCACGCGCTGCAGCGATTCGGCCACGTTCGCCTCGGGGAACTTGCCGATATCTTCCGCCACGATGGAATCGCGCACGCCGATGGCCTGCTGCTTGAGATTCAGGGCCTTTTGCAGGCTGGAGCGGAAACCGGTCACCACGATGGTGGTGGTGCCGGGATCGTCGGTAGCCGCTGGCGGGGGTGGTGCTTCCTTGGTGGTGCCGTCCTGGGCCATTGCCACAGGTGCGTACATGGCCGCCAGCGCGAGCGGAACCAAGGTCTCCATTATTTTCTTTTTCATGTCTTCCTCAGTGATTAGTTCTGGGATGGTGCAGGTTGTCTGACGACCTGTCAGAAGCAAGACTAAACACTTCGCTTAGCCTGAGCAACACGCTTGGAAAACGTTTATTGCGGTGCGGTAGAGCGGTAAATGGCCGAATGGAGGGGGGATTTGTCTATGAACAAAGGTTTTTTGCCTATGTGGTAAAGGTGGAAATGGGCAAGGTGGTGGTTATTTGGACGCGCTGGTATGCCGACATCGTATAGGCCGACGCAAATTTTCTATACGACTTGTGGAAAAAAACCTACGAGCAAACCGCCCGCCTAACGGACGGTCTGCAGGCGGACGACCACAGTCCGATCGATATCGAGGTTTTCGTTTGCCACGCCATAGGCGCTGTAGGCACCTTGTGCCGACAGCGCATTAACCAGGATCAGCCCGGGAGCGGTGTTTTCCAGGGTTTGGGCTGCAACTGCCGCCCTTGCTGCAGAGAGCAGGCGATTACCGCTGTCTTTTGCGGACGCGGCGGGACAGCCCTCGATTTTGACGGCATCATGAATTTGGTTGACGTAGGTGCAACGTGGCGCAATCCTGGCGATGCAGTTGGAAGATGCGGCGGCAGGTGGCGAAGCATAGCCGGTGATCGAGGCGTTAAAACGCGCGCCGATTCTTTCAGCATAGTCGGCCGCAGCGGCTGCGAGTAGTTTCAATTCGGTGTCGATTGTCTGGCTGCTGCAGCTGTTGCTGCCGAAGGATTTGCTGGGCGCGAAGGTCACCACGTAGTCGCGGCCATCACGGAGGCATGCAGCGTTGCGGGCGGCGAAGTAGCTGCTGGCGCAAAAAGAGGTGGCGGCATCCGGAGTGGGGGAGGAGGCGCCGCCATTTCCGCCGCCGGCCGGATACGGGGCGACATTGATCACTGGCGCGACGGTGTTGGTAGGATTGAAGTTATTGCTGTTATTGATGTTGAAGTTTGCATTTAGCGTCGCCGAGGCCTGGCTGACGGCATACGCGGCGGCGGAGACGTTGATGTTGTTCGCAATTGCGTCCCGAAGGTCGTCACCCGCGACACCTCTTTGACTCACGAGCAGTGAGGGTGCGCTGCGCGTGACGTCGTCGATGACCTTGGCGCTGGCCGCGTCCGCAATCCGCATCACCATGGCCTCATCGACTTGCTCCAGTGTAGGGAAAATGATTTCCGGGGGAGGTATTGTCCCGTCTTTATCTTTTTCGGGCTGGCGTGTGCTGGCCTTGACCCTTGCTTCCATTTTTTCGACCAGCAGCATCTGGCGCGCGGCCCATTCGTTGGCAAGGGATACTTTCAGCGCGACGAGCGGGGGAGGTTTTTGCCCTTCTGCCATTAACGCATAGGAGGCGCTAAAGCTGCCGGACAACTCGTGGGAGCCGTGAGCCGGCCCCGTCACATCGTAGCCTGCCGGTTTGTCTTTGATGATGGTTTTGTTCGACTCGTCGTCCTTGATGTCCGTGATGAACAAGGTATCGACGATCTCGGTCAGCATGGAGAATTGCGTGCCTTGCTGAAGATTGCCGCAGGCAGCACGCCGCATCTCCCGCATAAACTGTCGCATGTATTCCGGTTTGTCCGAGTTGGTCTTTTTCAGCCGTTCCTGATAAATGCCCTCGATCTTTACCTTGGCCTCGTTGACGCTCTTCTGGATATCTGGACCGAAAGCCATGTAGCTGACACTGATGACGCCATAGCCTTGTTGGTCAAGCTTGTTGATGATGGCGTCGGCCGGACGCAGTGCGCTGTGTAACAGGTCCAGGCTGCGCCGGGCAACGTGGACAACCACCTCATTGCGTAGCGTGTCGCTGAAGACGAGCCGGTAGTCGCCCGCCAGCAAGCGGTCGAATTGATCGAGCGTGGCGCGGAAGTTGGTATCCCATGCAGCAAGTTCGATGGCCATCTGTTGGCTGATCAGTTGACGTCCTGCATGCAGCAACCGGCGTACTTCGTTGATGCTATTTCTCAGTTCGTTCAGTTCCTTGCGGATCGCCGCAGGGTCGATTTGATCGACGGCCTTTGCTACGGCGAGCAGACGCTGCTCTTGTGGGCTGCTAAGGCTTGTTTCCAGCGCGGTTTTTTTCGCATCGACCTGAGTTCTTAAGCTTTGCAATTGCGTGGCGACTTGCCGAAACGCCGCAAGCACTTTATCCCTGTGTGCTTGAGCCTCTGGGGTGGAAAATTCAAAGTCATACTTGGCCTGGATTTGCGCAAACGCGCACAAGGGCAGGAATTCGTAGTGCAGATTCTTTTTATCGAGCCATACATCACAGGTGCCAAAATTCCCCAAGTGCGCAGAGAGGATATTGCTGGGCGCTGCGTTCGGCAGGGGATCTTCTTGTACTTGCCGGCATTGTTCCGACACTTCGACCCGTTGACCGATCGACTTGGACATTTGGGCGGCACAACCGCTGAGCAAGCCGATCCCGGCTATGACGAGCATAGTAACAGCATGTCTGCGCATGATTTTTTCTCCCTAGTGTCCTCCCATGCTAGTGTCAAAAAATCAAAAAAATGTCACCAAATATCACTTTGGCAATAAAACTACACCCAAGGACACGTTGCCGTTACCGCAAACGAAAAAGCCGTAAATCGTTTATCACGATTTACGGCTTCCGGATGCTGGTGGTGATAGGTGGACTTGAACCACCGACCCTAGCATTATGAATGCTATGCTCTAACCAACTGAGCTATATCACCGAAACTGTCGCTGAAACAAAATGGCCTGTTCCGTTGCCGGTCAGGCCATTTGTCATGAAATTCTGTGGTGGTGATAGGTGGACTTGAACCACCGACCCTAGCATTATGAATGCTATGCTCTAACCAACTGAGCTATATCACCTGCAACGCCCGACATTATCGGGGCTGAGGCCCGTACTGTCAAGGAAGCCTGGCCACTTTTTTGAAAAAAGTGACCTCAATCGTGCCCCGGTCGTCAAAACATTGGCATATTGGTATTCTGGGGTGTGAGCGGAAATTTAACGGGGGACGATATGGCAACCAGTATTTTTGTGAATCTGCCGGTGCGCGACTTGCAAAAGTCGATCAAGTTTTTCACGCATCTGGGCTACAGCTTCAACCAGCATTACACGGACGAGACCGCGACGTGCATGATCGTGTCCGAGAATATTTATGTGATGCTCCTGACCGAGGCCCGCTTCAAGGAATTTACGCCGAAACCAGTGAGCGACGCGCGCACTTCGACCGAAGTGCTGACCTGTCTGCAGCTGGAATCGCGCCAGGCGGTGGTGGATATGGTGGCCAAGGCGGTGGAGGCCGGCGGCCGCACCTACAAGGATGCGCAGGATCACGGGTTCATGTACGGCCACGGTTACGAAGACCTCGACGGCCACTTGTGGGAGCTGGTGCACATGAGCGGCGAGCCGCCCAAGCATTAATCAGCCCAGCCGTTCGGCGATCCGCGCCAGCATGGCGCCGGCCGGGTTGGGGCCGAGGCAGTCCAGCACCACGCGCTCCGGCATGGAACGCAGCCACGTCAGCTGCCGCTTGGCCAGCTGGCGCGTGGCGATGATGCCGGTCTCGCGCATGGTGGCATAGTCGATCGTGCCGTCGAGGTATTCCCATGCCTGGCGATAGCCCACGCAGCGGATCGACGGTAGTCCCAGGTGCAAATCGCCGCGCTTGCGCAGCGCCTCCACTTCGGTGATGAGGTTACCTTGCGGCGTCTCCTGCAGCATGAGGTCGAAGCGGCGCACAATGCGTTTGTGCAGCACGGCGCGGTCGGACGGTTCCAGCGCAAACGACAGCAGCTCAAACGGCAGCTCGGTTTTCTCGCGC
>Ga0102590_1004203_pt1 | contig 12620 bp, 14 predicted proteins | sample AraplaMF_Col_mMF_FD_76859 | JGI IMG/M metagenome (GOLD analysis project Ga0102590, IMG submission 76859) | Arabidopsis root microbial communities from the University of North Carolina, USA - plate scrape MF_Col_mMF | ecosystem: Host-associated > Plants > Roots > Endosphere | place: USA...
TCGACGAAGCCGACCGTGTGCGGCGCCGTGCCCTGGGCGATGACGCTTTCCGGCTTCAGCTTGCCGTTGATGAACAGCGGCACGATCTTGTCGTAATATTTCAGCTTCTTGACGTCCATCGGCTGCATGACGCCAGTCGGGAACACCTTCTTGGCGATCCAGTATTCGATGTCGGCGATATCATAGCTGTCAGGCTGGGTGACGGCGCGCTGGGCGGCGGCGTCTGAATCGGTTGCCGTCATCTCCAGGGTGATGCCGAGATCGGCCTTGCACTTCTCGGCGATGGCATTGATGTTCGAAACACCGGTGCCGAACTGGCGAAGCGTGATGTTCGTCTGCGCCCAGATGGTGGGAAAGCCGGTGATGGCGCCGGAGCCGGCGATGGCGCCGACGGCGGCAGCACCCGTCTTCAGCAGCGTGCGGCGGGAAAGTCCCTTCTCCGCCTTGGTCGATGTCGTTTCAGTCGTCATGTCAGTTCCCCTTTTCTTGGATAGAAGGTTCAGTGTTCTTGATGGTGATGGCTCATGCGGAAGAGCGGCCGAGAAGTACGGCATCTTCGAGCGCCCAGCTGAGCGAGACGGTGTCGCCAACGGCAACCGGCCGGGCGAAATAGTCGCCGTCGTCGGCAATGACGGTGAAATCGTCGCTGCCGGCGCCGATAACGGTGATCTTTACGGAAGAGCCGCGATATTCGATGTTGGAGACGATGCCGTCGAAGCCGAGCGTCCATTCGGTCGCCACTTGCAGGCGGACGCGGTCGGTGCGGATACCGATATCGACAGGCTCGCCGACTTCCCTGCCCGTCCCGCGCACGGAAAAGCTCTGACCTTCCGGCACGGTCATGACGAGCACCCCGTTCTCGCTCGAAGTCACCCGGCCGGACAGCACATTGTGGTCGCCCATGAAGCGCGCGACGAAGGCAGTCGCCGGCCGCTCGAAGACCTCGCGCGGGGCGGCCGCCTGCTCGATCCGGCCGTCATTCATGATGACGATGACGTCGGCGAGCGCCATCGCCTCTTCCTGGCTATGAGTGACGTGCACGAAGGTGATGCCGAGCGACTTCTGCAGCTTCTTGAGTTCGGCGCGCATGCGGATCTTCAGGAACGGATCGAGCGCCGACAGCGGCTCGTCGAGCAGCAGCGCTTCCGGATCGGTGATCAGCGCGCGCGCCAGCGCCACGCGCTGCTGCTGGCCGCCGGAAAGCTGGGCCGGACGCCGGTTGGCATAGGCCTCCATCTGCATCAGTTTCAGCATCTCGAGCGCCTTGGCTTGCCGCTCTTGCCTGTCGACGCCCTTCATCTTCAGACTGAAGGCGACGTTGTCGATCAAATCGAGATGCGGGAAAAGCGCGTAGGACTGGAACATCATCGCCGTGCCGCGCCTGGCCGGCGGAAAATCGGTGACGACGATATTGCCGAGCCTGATGTCGCCCGACGAGATGCTCTCGTGGCCGGCAATCATGCGCAGCGTCGAGGTCTTGCCGCAGCCCGACGGGCCGAGGAAGCAGCAATAGGAGCCGGCCGGAATCTTCAGGCTGATCGCATGGACCGCCGTCGTCGCGCCATAGACCTTCGAAACGGATACTATATCGATCTCTGCCGCTTTCGACATCATGCCTTCCCCTGTTCGGAAAAGACGATGCATCTGCCGTGCCAAACTCCGTTGCTCGCGTCAAGCCATTGCGAAATCAGGCTTTTTTCGACGCAAAACTTGCGAGAGCAAATTATATGCACAACGAACTCTGCACATGATTTAGGCTATCGTGCACAGTTTGTGCAGAAAATCGTATACAATATTGCCATCATTTCGGGCACAAATTCCGTTTAACTTTTGCCGCGAACACGGATATGGTTTCTCGTCATCAGGAAATCGATTTTCATGAAATCCGCCGCCAAGGCTCAGCAAGCCGAAGACTCCGCCGAAACAGGCGCGCAACAGATCCGCGATGCCATTCGTGAAGCGATTGTCGAGCGCAGGCTCTCGCCCGGCACCAAGCTTTCGGAGAGCGATGTCGGCAATCTCTTCAACGTCAGCCGCACGCTCGCGCGCGCCGCCCTGCAGGCGCTGTCCTATGAAGGCCTCGTCAGCGTCGAGAAGAACCGTGGCGCTTTCGTCGCCTATCCCTCGCCGGAAGAGGCTCGCCAGATCTTTTCCGCCCGCCGCCTGGTCGAACCCGGCATATTGCGCGAGGCCGCGGCGCGGATTACGCCTGATGACATCGCGCATCTGAGACAGCTTCTGCTGGAAGAAGGCCGTCTGATGAGCGAGCGCGGCCAGACGGCGCGCCGCGCCGAAATCAAGGCATCGGGCGATTTTCATCTGACGCTGGCGCTCATATCAGGCAATTCGATCATGCAGCGCTTCATGGAGGAACTCGTCGCCCGCTCCTCGCTGGTGATTGCGCTCTATGGGCAGTCGACCGCATCGAGCTGCGGCCACTCCGAACATGGTGACATCATCTCGGCGATCGAAGCCAACGAACTCGACCGCGCCTGCCAGCTGATGCTGCATCATATCGCCCATATCGAGGCCGATCTCGACCTGCGTGAACGCAAGAGTCTGGGCCTCAAGGAAGCCTTCGAACTCTGAACATGCAAAAGCTGCGGGCGCGGATGCTCCACCGCGCTCCGCTTCAAACGGAATCTCGAAACACTACCAAGGCGTCTTCTTCGGCAACATCTCGAAGGCCGCGAAGATATCCTCCGCGGTCATTGGCTCGCTCGAGCGCAGCTTCACGGTTCCGTCGCGTCCGATCAGGATCAACCCGAACTCGCCGGTCGGCGGCCCCTGCAGCCGCTCGCGAATATCGTCGGCATCGAGTTCCCAGTCATCGTCGAACAGCGCAAACGCGCCGCCGCCGGCAATGCTGAACACTTCGACGTCTTCTTCGATGAGGCGCATATGCGACTTGCGCAGCCATTCGTCCTGAATGAGCGCGCGGTCGTCTTGCGCATCGGCGAAGATGATCAGCACCCGCTTCCTGTCGCGAAACTGCTCGAGCGATTGCGGAAGGTCAGGCTCACGCCTGGATGTACCGATGATTTCATGAACGATGGATTTTAGCATGGTACTTATTCCTCGCCCGTCGCGACTGCATAATTCCTTAGATCGGGATCGATTTAAGGATAAAATTATGCGGCAATTCAAAGTGCCACAGCGGCGCTGTAGCGGCGGGCCGTGCCTGCCGAATTAAACGGTTGGGAATAGGTGAGGTTCCGCCAGGAAGCGGAAAAGGATCGCAGCCATGGCCGCGATCCTCATCCTGTCAGTCGCGGCTCTGGTCTTCGGACGCGTGGGCCGAAACGGCAACAAGATCCACAGCACCGGTGGCGAGAAGGCGCTTGCGCACCAGTACGCGCATAACGCGCGCCGCCGTCGAGAAGGTCATCTGGTCGAGCGGGCCTTCGCCCTCCCACGGCTTGGTCAGCCGTTCAGTGACGGCGCCGACAATGTTCATCGGCACGATGTCGGTGCATTCGCGCATGGCTTCGAAAACGAAGCTGATTGGAATGACCCTTCCTTCGTGGGTCACGATCGGCTCGGTCAATTCGCTGTCCCATTCCTCAAAGGCATAGAGCGCTTCGCGAAACAGCTGCTGGAGGGTAAACGGCGCGTGGCCGTTATGAAGTGGCGGCAGTGCATTCATCATGTCTGTCTCCTCTTGTTGGATTGAAGCCAAGTCCTCCGGTATCGGTCGGCATCAACGCGGGGAACGAATATTTGCCCCTGCGGACCGAATAACACGATTGATTCTATAGAGTAACGCGCCGGGGTAAAGCCCATTTATCAACCGCTGCGGAAACGAATTCCATAACACCCTGATATTTCTGCATGTTTTAGGCGAAATTTTCTGAGCGTCCCGCATTCTTAAAAATCTATGCCAGCCGCTTCAGATCGCTCCGGAATGGCACGCCGAGGCGAAAAAACCCTGAAAATTCACGGAACTTTTGTCTCTGTAATTTGTTTTGTTCTCACATTCGCAAAACAGTCTGGGGTTATCACCAATGACGCAAATCCATGAGCCGGAGCGCCGAAGCAGAATCCTGCGCGGCCGCCCCTATAGCCTTGACGAATTCGCCTCCAAATATGGCCTGCATGGCGATCAGGCCGAAAGTCTTTTCACCCGTTTCGGACCCTCCTCGATCGAACTCGACCTGCTGATGGCAGCCAAACGCCGGCCACCGGTTCTGCAGGACAAAATTGCCGAATAATACTTTAGACGAGTGGAATGGATAGATGAGCAATAGACGCCACGAATGGATCAGCAAAAGAGCTTACGCGATCTGGGAGGAACAGGGCCGTCCTCACGGCCGCGACGACGAACACTGGCGCCAGGCAGTTGCCGAACGCGATGCACTGGAGCGCACGAAGGCCTCTTCCGACGGTCGCGAAGTACTGAAGTTTCGCCCGAGGCAGCCCGAAGCGCTATGCACCGGCTGGCTCGGCCGATCGGCAAGCGTCGGCTGAACCGCTTTCTGTCTCGGCCCGGACGGCTCAATCCGTACCGGGTCGAGCGGCAAATCCCCGCGGGATCGCATCCCCGTTAGGGGTGACTCAGTCGAGCCTTAACCGGAAACGCGCCTGAAAATCTCCCTGCCACCACATCGGGAAATTGGTTCCCCATTTATTGTTGTGCAGATTGAAACGGATGCCGGCGGTGAAATCCGGCAACGTCCTGCAAAACGTCATGAAATCTGAGCCTTGCGGCGCAACGAGCGGCGCATCGAAGGTTTCGATTGTCAGCGGACCATCGGCAAGATCACCGCGTGCTGATGTCACCGCCTGCAATTGTCCGCCGCCGCTCGTCGCAATATTCCCCGATCGATGCCAGAGGCCCATCTTGCGGAAATTCCACTCCGCGGCACGATCAGGCGTGAAGGAGAGGAAGCTTGCCTCCGGCATACGGTTGGCCGGCTTGTCAAGCAACGTCAGACGCAGATCAAGACGATCACCCTCGGCGGTGAAATGCAGCATCACATGCGGCGGCGCGCCATATTTCTGCACGGCCTCGACCGGCATCGACAGAAGGATGCCCGCCTCATCAGTCGCTTCCAGCACCGGCAGAAAAATCTTCGAAAGTGCCGCCCCCGACCGGGCAAGCCCCGGCTTGTCATGGTCGAGCACCGCCCATTCCTGCCGATGAGTCAGATAGGTCTGCATGTGACGGTTGATGTCGCCGGCATCGTAGCTCTCGTATCGATAGGCGATCAGCGCGCCGTCGCGGCCGGTGATCGTCCTGCCGGAAGGCGAGGTAATTTCGGCAATATCGCCGCTCACGCCGTCGAGCGCGATCGACCAGCCACCGGCCTGCAAGCGGAGCTCCCGCCCACCGCCCTCGATGACGGCAGGCGTGGCGAGTTCAGCGAGCACGGCCTGGGCCGCCTTCCGGTCCGTCTCGTCGAGCTCCGAGACCGCCTGGTCGAGATAGGCCCGCTGCTCGTCCCAGGAGGCTTCGGTATAGGCGAAGCGATAATCGGATCGGCGCGCGGCCTCGAAATCGGCCCGCGACCACGCCTTGTCGTCGCGCAGATAGGATTTGATATCGACGCCGCAGGTATGCTCGGCCACCATCGCCAGTCCGCGCCCGAAGGCGAGACGCCGCGCATCGAGACCATCCGCCGCGAAACGGTCGTAGAGCCGCTGCAGCGCGAGAAACCGCGCCGTCTTGACCGGATCGCTGCCGCTACCATGGATCCAGCTGTCGCCGAGTTCCAGCTCAACAACAGGAAAACGCTCACGCTCGCTCCAGAGAATGGCGCCGTAATCCTCGAGCGTTGCTGCGCGGATGATCGCATCCGGCTCACGGGCGCGCAATTCGCGATAGGCCTCGGCCGTCTGCGGCACGCTCTGCGGCCCGATATTGTCGTTGGTATGGGCAAAGCTCAGGCCATCCTCGAAACCATCGGGGAAGCAGGTCTCGCCATAGGAGCGCTGGTACATGACGACCACCTCCTCGCCGCCGGGCGCCCGCCAGCGGAAGATATCGGGCACATCGGGCGGCGGCGACGCCGTATTGACACCGAGATGCAGGAAGCGGATGCCCGCCTCGGCAAGCAGCGGCACCATGCCGAGCGTATGGCCGGGCACATCGGTCATCTTTGCCGCGATCGTCGTCTTGCCGAAACGCCGGTCGAGCTCCTGCGAATAGGAAAGCCCAGCCCGAAAGAGATCCGGCGACATCAGCTCCGTATGCGTGGTGAACGGCAGGCCGTGCCAGCGAATCAGTCCGCGCTCGATCGCCTGCTCCAGCGCGGCGACTTCTCCCGCCGAGCGCGAATTCAGATGGTCCCAGATCAGCCAGGCGCCCGTCGTCCAGATGAATTTCGGCTCTTCAGGATTTTCGGCATGAAAATGCCTGGCCGTCTCGATCGCCTGCGGAATGAAGCGCTCGTGATATTGCCGGCGGACTTTCTCGGCATGGTCGGTAAAGCCGATATCGAGATGGGTCTTAAAGACCAGATGCACGCGCTTTTCAGTCATTCCATTTCACACATCGGTGATGACAGTCGAAACAGTCTGCAGCCAGTGGCGGTACAGGTGAGGAGTGTAACCGTTTCCACAAACACCCTTGCTCCTGCCGCAAACGCTCCGTCAACCGTTTTGGAACAAAAGGATAAAATAATGCGGATTTCTTAACCATATATCCAGAACGCAGCGTCCGATCCTTTCGCCGCCAAATCGAATCACGACATGAATGAAGACGTGTTCATTGGCAATTTTGCAGAGCAGAAAGGCGGTGGGATTTCCCTGCCGACCGGCGTGGGTGGCCCGCCTAAATTGCGGAGAAAAGGCTGAGCCGTTCGGGAAGGCCGATCGTCAGAAAGCGTTGGTTTCCTGGCAGAGCGCCCGGTGAACCTCGGTCCAGAACAGCGCCAGCGGCCTGTCGCCATTGCGTTCGGCAACGAGGGCGCGGATCAGCGCTTCGGAGCCTGCCATGTCCTGCCAGCTGGATTTCAGGCCCTTGGCGGCCTGTTGGCATTCGGCAATCTCGAATGGTCTCTTGCTGTCCATATGAGGTCTCCTCATCACAGGCGCTAGCAGATGGGACCCGGATTGTCATTCCCCGCATATGTGGGGATGCCTTGTATTTGTGACGGCCCTCGCGGTAGGATTGAGGGAATTGGGGCAGTGGAAATGATTGAGAATACCTATAGCGAAAAGTTCGAGTCCGCATTCGAACAGATCAAGGCGGCGGCCAACGTGGATGCCGCCATCCGTATTCTCCAGGCGGAATATAACCTCGATTTCGTCACCTACCATCTCGCCCAGACGATCGCGAGCAAGATCGATTCGCCCTTCGTGCGCACCACCTATCCGGATGCCTGGGTTTCCCGCTACCTCCTCAACAGCTATGTGAAGGTCGATCCGATCGTCAAGCAGGGCTTCGAACGCCAGCTGCCCTTCGACTGGAGCGAGGTCGAACCGACGCCGGAGGCCTATGCCATGCTGGTCGACGCCCAGAAACACGGCATCGGCGGCAATGGCTACTCCATCCCCGTCGCCGACAAGGCGCAGCGCCGCGCCCTCTTGTCGCTGAATGCCCGTATACCGGCCGAGGAATGGGCCGAGCTCGTTCGCCGCTGCCGCAACGAGTGGATCGAGATCGCCCATCTGATCCACCGCAAGGCCGTCTATGAGCTGCATGGCGAAAACGATCCGGTGCCGGCATTGTCGCCGCGCGAGATCGAGTGTCTGCACTGGACCGCCCTCGGCAAGGATTACAAGGATATTTCGGTCATCCTGGGCATATCAGAGCATACCACACGCGATTACCTGAAGACCGCCCGCTTCAAGCTCGGCTGCGCCACGATCTCGGCCGCCGCCTCGCGGGCCGTGCAACTACGCATCATCAATCCCTAGTTTTTTTGTTGGCGCATGTCGTTATCGCAAAACCGCTGCACAGTTTTGCGCGACATGCTGCCCCCTCATCTGAGGGGGCCTATCTGAGGGAATTTCCGATCCGGCTCGCCTGAACCATTCTGCTTTCCACGAACTTGAAAACGCTGGAGGGCAAAATGTTCGTTATCATTCAGGCACATGAGTATCAGAAATACGCTGCCGTACTCGACCAGATGTTTCGTCTGCGCAAGAAGGTCTTCGCCGATACGCTCGGTTGGGACGTTCCTGTCATCGGCCCTTACGAACGTGACAGCTACGATTCGCTTGCTCCCGCCTATCTCGTCTGGTGCAACGACAGCCGCACCCGTCTTTATGGCGGCATGCGCCTGATGCCGACGACGGGCCCGACCCTTCTCTACGACGTCTTCCGTGAGACGTTCCCTGATGCCGCCGATCTTATCGCCCCCGGCATCTGGGAAGGCACGCGCATGTGCATCGACGAGGAGGCGATCGCCAAGGATTTCCCCGAGATCGACGCCGGCCGCGCCTTCTCCATGATGCTGCTCGCGCTTTGCGAATGCGCGCTCGATCACGGCATCCACACGATGATCTCCAACTACGAGCCCTACCTCAAGCGCGTCTACAAGCGCGCCGGCGCCGAGGTGGAAGAACTCGGCCGCGCAGACGGCTACGGCAAATATCCCGTCTGCTGCGGCGCCTTCGAAGTCTCGGACCGCGTGCTGCGCAAGATGCGCGCCGCCCTCGGCCTCACCCTACCCCTTTATGTCAGGCACGTGCCGGCCCGCTCGGTCGTGACCCAATTCCTGGAGATGGCAGCATGAACCGCCTCGCTGAAACCGCTACGCAGACCTCAATGCAGAAGGATATCGGCGCGCTGGAGCGCCATGTTCTCGCATCCCGCGACATCGCCACGCAGATAGGGGATCCCTTCCTCTCCTATCTCCTCTCGATGGCGCTGTTCACGATCTACGAGAAGAAAGCCCATCACGAGAACGAGGCGCTGAAGAGCAGCTTCAGCTGAGGGTGCGGTTCCCCTCCGCCCGCCTGAAGACGAGCATGTCTCCCGGCGCCTCGCGCGCAGCCGCAAAAACAGTCCCCGTTTTGCGGCTGCGCGCCCCTGCCATGTCATCAGGACATTGCCGTTACGTCATCAGGGAATTGATGGTCGATATCAGCGCGTCGTGCAGATAGGGCTTCGGCAGGAAAGCGGTATTGGCGGGCAGCGCCATCGGGTCGAGCCGCACCATGCCGGAGGTGATGATGATGCCGATGTTCGGCCGCATCGCCCTCACCCGCTTGGCAAGCTGGAGACCGTCCATCGAGCCGGCCATGTTGACGTCGGTGAACAGGATATCGACATCCTGCCTGCCCTTCAGCACCACCAGAGCCTCGTCGGCATTCGCCGCCTCCAGCGCCACATGGCCGACCTCCTCCAGCACATCGAGGATATTGAACCGGATCAGCGGCTCGTCCTCCACGATGAGCACCACGGCACTGTTCGAAGCCACCATCTGCGATCGCCCTCTTCATCCGGAATGTGACTTGGATAAGTGTAGCCCGCGCGAGAAGGTTCCAGTGGCTGCCCACGAATTATGCATCGTCCACAGATGCTTGCGCTGCCCGCTTGTGGCTCCTTGCAATTTGCGTTAGAGCGAACCGATGCTCGCGGGAACCATTGCCCCGGCATCACGGTGCCGTTACCGGCGCCAAGGGCCTGTAGCTCAATGGTTAGAGCCGGCGGCTCATAACCGCTTGGTTGGGGGTTCGAGTCCCTCCGGGCCCACCATTTTCTCTTATTTTCAATAGGCTAACGGACTGGTTGTAGCCGGACGCGAATGTAGCCGGACGCAAAAAATCGGAATTTTGACATTAGGTTCCGGAATTTCTCGTTTTCTTGAAGCGCCATTGAAGACCATTTAAGGCATCCCTTAGAAGGACGCGTCGCGAGCCGACGGAGAGTCGGTTGCGAAGATTGCGCCGCTAGCCGTCGATGATGAAAATGTTAGAAGTCAGTTTGCGGATCAGGGTGTCACAGCGGCGAGCCCCTCAAGCCAAACTGTGTGAACCCAATTTCAATTTCAGAAGCTCCGGCCTGATCTCACGCCAGCACGCTTTCAACCTGCTTATATAAGCCAGCGTTTCTTCGGACACCATATTCCTTCGCATAACCATGGAAGGTACAAAATGACCAGGTTCACTGAACAAATATCCGGTTCCGCGCAACGGCTCATCAGCGATTTCCGTCACCGCTAGAAGCGCGTTGCGTCCTTCACCGAGCACGATCTCCGCCTCATAGCAACCGGTGAGATAAGCTTCGAGGCACTGCTGCACTTCCTCTTGGGTTAAGCCATTGATCCGGGAGGCTATCTCGAAGAAAACTAGATACGCGGACATGCATCTTACGATGGCGGGTGGATGGGTCTTTGTATGCGAGTCGCCTGGGATGCCGATTTCAGCTTGCGTCAAGAGGAAATAGGAGCCGATTGCGCGTCCTAAAATCCTCGACTGCGCTGTCATTGCAGCCAAGGAGGTGCTCGTCACAAAGACAGGTCCATTCGGACCCCGTTGCTGGTCAAGGCCGAGAACGTTGCGGGCCACATCCTTGAAACCTCCTGCATCTGCATCAAACTCCAACGTCTGAGATATGAGCGCCCAAGCATGGTCGGTTGGGGCAATTGCTTCTGCCATCAACGTTCCTGGTTTCCTCGCCCTTTTGAAATCCACGTGACCGTTTCTCGCATGCGTTACTTCGTGCAAAGTCACAAACTGTATCATGATCCTAGCGTAGAGTGCGCCGTTGCGGTCTTCACCGATTACTGGAAGGCGGGTAGATAGAAGCATCGAAGCTAGAGTTGCACCACTTACTAGCCCTCGGAGAACACCGATATTGTAACCGTCGGGGCCTTTGTCCACGACCGCATTGAAAAGGCGACCATCAAGAATGTTCGCCTCAATTCGGGGAACGCCGTCGCTACACGCAACCTCAGCAATCCGTGCAACATTCTGGGCGGCCCAAACCATAAAGGTTAGTTCGTGATCAAATTCGTCTGCGTAAAATAGACCACCAGTTTCCCCCTTATTCACCGCAGCGATTGCCCAAGATCGATAGCCTTCGGAAGGTTCCGGCCAGAAAAAATCCTTTTTAAGTTCATCAGAGTTCATCGCCAGATCCTTGCTCGGGCCGTCTAGAGGATTAGAGCTCGACGTGCGGGCATTGGTAAGTGACCGAATCAATCCCCACAACAACCAGTTTAAGGTGACGCTAAGCGGCCAGTCTCCAACTATGTGTTGTGTGGGCTCTCCGTTCGCGCATCGCTTCAGGACACCTTAGGAAGCTGGCGGGGGTTGTTGACGCCGCTAACTGACTGATAACTGTCCGTCTGTATCGTTCTAAGAACAACGAGGCGGCCAACTATGAAGAACGACGGCAGCATGATCGCGGGTGCATGCGGTATCAACGGCGCAGCGGTCCTCGCGGCATCAGAGGCAATCGAGGGACTTACCGGAAAACCACCAAGACTCGAACGCCAAGCAGACTTGGCAGGTCCAAACGATAATTTTCAAATCCTTCTTGATGTTGTCACCTACGCTGCGATCAGTGAGTGTGTTCGACCGTTCTTGAATGCGGTGCTGGGCGAGGCCGCTAAGGACGCTTGGCAAGCCATTAAGTCATTATGGAAAAAGCAGCCTCCAGAAACAAACGACGCGGAAACCGTAGAGCGCATTCGGCAACTACAAAGGGCGGTAGCCCAAGCGCAGCAGGCCGGAAACACGGCGATTATCGGAATGCGGTTTGACTACCGGAGTCGCAATGCCGGAATAGAACTGACGTCGGCACAAATTACCGAATTCACCGTCGCAGCCAAGCTGATGGCTGAATATGTTGAAGAACTCTTGTTTAGGGTTGAGTCCGAGCGCCGCCGACTTGTGGATGAGGGCGCCACCGTTAGCTTTGTCGAAAACAGCGATTGTAGTCTTGCAGTCAAGGCCACGGACACGATGGTCTATGTCGAGATGGTCGTTAGATGGGAAGTTGGACGGGAAGAGCGAATAACAATCCATGTTCCCATTTCGTAAGGCCTAACAAGCGCTGGCCGAAAGCGAATTCGTCGCCGACCGGGCTTGACCTTCGCTCTACTCCAGATCGGCAATCGACCCGCTCCCTATATCCTTGTCCAAACAAACGACATCTGTAGGCGTGGCCGAGGCAGCCGTGATCGCGGCAGCGAACGCTGGCGAAGGGGTTTTCAGCCAATAACAAAATCTTGATCGACAACGACAGTTATCGGAACGCCTCATCGGCCCTACTTGCCAGGATTATACGGACACTTTGGACAGTAAGGGGTGGGGAGATGCTTCAAACTCGCAAGGTATCGGCAGCCATGGCAGCCGTCTTCATCATTACCGTGTCGGCGTCGTCGTGTACCACCAGCTCAAACGATTCGGTGCAGACGGGCTCGATCGGCTATACCGCTCAGAGCGCTGACTTTGCGCTTCGGCCTGCCTGCCGCGATGGATTCGGCAATGATCGTCCGTGCAGCTATTAGCGCTGGAAAATGAGAAGTCTGATTGCCGCGATGGTTCGTCGGTGGGGATGGCCAGTATCACACGACTTCGTCCGGCGGCATCATGGCCGATCAACGCACATTTCTAATAGCTACAAGAACGGCCATCGCTCGGCCTGAACCCACCCCCACACGCCGGATTAAGCGGCTGACGCTCATAATAACCGCCATAACCGCCGCCGATCGACGACGTCT